>Ga0209974_10000807_pt1 | contig 10726 bp, 11 predicted proteins | sample InoplaM3SPM_FD_187592 | JGI IMG/M metagenome (GOLD analysis project Ga0209974, IMG submission 187592) | Arabidopsis thaliana rhizosphere microbial communities from the Joint Genome Institute, USA, that affect carbon cycling - Inoculated... | ecosystem: Host-associated > Plants > Roots >...
GCGCTCATGTGGCTCGTGGTCATCCCCAGGGAAGAGCGTTACCTCGAAGCACGATTTCCCTCGGAGTACTTGCCATACAAGGCTTCGGTCCGTCGATGGCTCTAGTCGAGCGGCCGCCCAACAACCGACCCTGCTAGACAACAACACTGGCGTGGCGCCACAGTGCGCGCGAAGAGCGCAAGACACTTGCCGTCGTTGCGACCGGCGCCCTAGCCGCGACGAGCGCGTTTCGCCCAGAGCGCAGCGTCGCTCGTCGTGCCCATCGAAGTCCCCGACAACTAAGAAAGGTTCAGCCATGAAGCGCAAAACCAAGCTCACGATTGCGATAGCCTTGGCAGGGCTCGCCGTCCTGGGCGGCACGACCGTTTACGGGCAGGACAGTACTCGGTGAAATCGCCGAGCGGATACGCGCTGTTCAACTACGAAGCCGCATCCGACAAGTTCACGGTCGATCCCACCGGCGTCTCAGACTGCGGACACGCGTGTCACACGGCCGTGAGGTCGAAGGACTACATCTTCCACCCGTACCAGAAGCGTTGAACCGCGCGTGTCCCCGCCATGAAGTACCGCGCGGGGCTCTACCGCCCTGGCACGGCCATCCCATGGCCTGAGTGAAATCAGCTACTCGCGACGGGCACGAGGGAGGTCCACAGAGGGAGGTCCACATGAAAGCGACTCGAATGATCCCGGTAGCGATGCTGATCGTCGCGAGCGGTTGGGCGCTGCAGGCAGCGCTAGCACAGCAGCAGGGAGTCAAACGCACCGAGCTCCAAAGGTACGATCTCAGCATCCCGGGGCGCGAGGTGATCCAGGTGCGCGTCGATCTTGACCCGGGAGTAACGTTCCCTCAGCACTCGCATCCCGGCGAAGAGGTCATCTATGTGCTCGAAGGAGTGTGGGAGTATCAGGTCGAAGGCAAGGGAGCGATGAGGCTCAAGGCCGGCGAGGTCTTGTTCATCCCGGCCGGAGTGAAGCATGGGGCGAAGAACGTCGGGAGTGGCAAGGGTTCGGAGCTCGCGACGTATATCGTCGAAAAAGGGAAGCCGCTCGTAGTCCTGGCGAAGTGATCAACCGGTGGATAGTGCCTGATCCGCTCCTTGAGCGCCTGCTCTGCGGCAAGACCGCAGGCAGGCTGTCTATCGCCTAGCAGACGGCCGTTACCTCATAGATGATCTGCCAGTGATTGCTTTCTTACCGCACCGACGCCGTTCTAGACTCGCGGTTCGGAATGGGGTCGGTCAGGCGCGGCGTGGGTCTAACGGGTCGCGCGGACGCGTCGTCATCGTTCTAGAATCCGTTCCCGAGTCGTGGTTTTGCAGCACATCCAGGAGGAATCGTCGTGAAGAGCATGGTAGTCGGATTGATCTTGTCGAGCGCGCTGGCGCTGCCGGCCCAGGCAGCATTGAAACAGGGTACGAGCGCGCCGGACTTCTCCGCCCCGGCGTCGGTGGCGGGGAAAGACTTCAAATTCTCCCTCGCGCAGGCGCTGAAGAAAGGCCCGGTCGTCGTCTATTTCTATCCGTCGGCGTACACCGGTGGCTGCAATATCGAAGCTCATACGTTTGCCATCAACCAGGAGAAGTTCGACGCGGCGGGAGCGTCGATACTGGGCGTATCGCACGACAGCATCGCGAGACTCAATGATTTCTCGGCCGATCCGGAGTACTGCGCAGGCAAGTTCCCGGTGGCATCCGATCCCGATGGCACGATAGCGAAGTCTTACGATCTGAAAGTAATGGAGAAGAGCCCCGGGGCCAAGGACACGCGCGGGATGGAAATCGATCACGCGTTTACCGAGCGAACCACGTTCGTCATCGCGCCCGATTCCAAGATCGTGGCCGTCTTTTCGTCGGCGGACGACAAGATCTCACCCGCGGACCACGTCACGAAGTCTCTGGAGGCGGTCAAGCGACTTCAATGAAACTGAGTGCCCGTAATGTCCTTCGCGGGACGATTCGCAAGATCGAAATCGGCGCGGTGAATGCCCAAGTCACACTGGCAATCGCGCCTGATGTCGAAGTGGTCAGCATCATCACCGCGGACTCGGTCGTGCGGTTAGACCTCTTTGAAGGCAAAACCGCCTACGCGGTGATCAAGGCTTCCAGCGTCATGGTAGCGGTCGATTAGTTGATTGTGGTCAGAAGCTGAACTGCGACCGAAGCGCGTAGACATCCAGGCTCTGCCCGATCTCGACACCGAGGGGCGGCGTGGCCGGGGACGGCCCGAACGGCGTCAGATTGTCCGGGCCTGCGGGATTCAATCGATCTACGTCGATGTGCAGGTAGTTGAACATGAGCTTTACGTTGGTGTTCGGGTACCAGTTCACGCCCGCGCCAAAGATCGACTGCTCGCCCCCACGTACGCTGCCAAGCGGCGCTTCGGTGCCTGCCAGACCTTCGTGAAAGTTGAGATCGGTATGGCTATAGCGAAGCGCCAATTCCCATGCGCCCCAGCCTCCTATGCCGTCGAACGGAAATCGCGGTCGTGGTGCCTGGAACGCAGCGCTGGCGGGAGCGTAGCGCCTGCTTTCCCCGGTGGGGATCCAGCTCGCCTCGATGTAGTACCCGCCGAACTCCGGATCCGGCAGCGTCGATGCTCGTCGCTCGATCCCGTACCAGTAGTTCTCCGCTTGCAACAACAGGTTCTTCCAGTTAGCAGCAAACTCGATGCCCGCGGAGAACGCGTTGTCGGCATTGACGGTACCAGTGTCGACGAGCCGAGTGCTGTCGACGCGTATCTCTGGCCGATCCCGGAAACGAACAGGGTACTGGACATCCCCGCTCATCGATTGCTGCGGCGGATCGAAGACATAAGTACCGTTTGCGCCAAGGTGGACATTGTAATCAGGCGCAGTCGCGACGAGACCACCGAGCCGCCCCACGACCGCTCGCTGAGAATCGAACACCTCCGCGTCGTTGACGGTTCGACCGGTTAACGTCAACGCTCCGAGCCACCTTGATCCGCCGACCCGCGTTCCCACACCAATACGTCCGGCCGCCCCGCCCAGCGCGCGAGACAACTCCGCAGGCGTCGGGCGCTCGATGAACAACAGGTCCTCGGTCGAGGTTCCGTCGGCGAAGTTTGCTGGTGGCGAGAACGCGCCGAGCTGGAACGCGAACGGTGCGAAACCCGTGTAAGTGAGGTACGCGTCTTTTATGCGCGTGGGGCCTTCGGTGCCCGAGCCGCCGAGTTCAAGCAGCAATCGATAACCGAAATCGCTGGCGATGATGCCTTCGACGCCGAGCCGCGCCCGTCGAAAGTACGCGCCGTCGCTCAGGTCACGAGCAGCATCGTTCTCGCGAGAGTTGGCTCCGACCGAGCCGCGACGAAAGTCGGTCTCCGGCGACCCCGCGGGGGCCTGGTCGTAGTGGGCGTAGTCCAGCTGCACGTTCGCGCGGACTGCGATCGAGGAGCGTCCGTCGGCGCTGGTGATCGAAGGACGACTTGCGTTCATGCGCACGACCGGCGCTGCCTGCGCAGCCAGTTTCGACTGTGCTGCCTTGCGTTCCAGTTCCTCGATACGCTGGCTGTCGCTCGGGACGGCGGGCGGTGCGGCCGGCACGGTGGCCTGGCCCTTCAACGCGTCCAGTTCCGCGCGTTGTGTCTCCAATTGGTGCTGCTGCGCATCGAGCTGCGCCTGCTGGCGCTCGACGAGCTGGCGCAGCGCGTCGATCTGCGCTTCGACGGTTTCGCGCACTGCTGCGGAAACCGGTGCAGTGAAGGTACAAAGGAGGATGACTAGCCCCGCCGCAAGGCGGACCAAACATGGGTGCATTGGCTCCCCTCAGCGCAGAACGATGAAGCCGTAACTCTCGAAGGTCGCCCGCCCGGTGTCACTGCGAACGAAATCGACGAAACGGGCGGCATCGTGCCCCGCTCTGTTGGTCAGCGCAACTGGGTAGGCGATAGGGAGGTGAGAGTCGGCCGGGAACAGCCCGACAAGCCGCACGCGCTTTTCGACGCGGGCGTCGGTCGCATAGACGATGCCGAGCGGCGCTTCCCCGCGTGCGACATACATGAGAGCAACGCGGACGTCCTCCGCACGGACCAGCCGGTCCGCAACATCGTTCCACACGCCAAGGCTCATCAGTGCCCCTCGTGCGTAGCGGCCAACCGGTACGACGTCCGGGTCTCCAGTCGCGAGGCGGCCGCTTCCCAGCGCGTTCGCCAGGGGAAATCCCGGCTCAATGGTCAGTTCGATCTTGCTGTCGGCCGGAGCGATCAGTGCGAGTCGATTGCTCAGCACGTTTCGGCGCGAAGACTTCTGGATGTGGCGCCGCTGCTCCAGATAGTCCATCCACTCCTGGTCCGCCGAGAAAAACACATCCGCACCGGCGCCGGCCTCGATCTGGCGCGCGATAATGGAACTGGATGCGAAGGAGTATCTGACGGGTATGCCGGTGGACGTGGTGAACTCTTCCCCGAGCTTGCCGAGAACATCCGTCAGTGATGCGGCAGCGAACACCGTCACCGGTCGGGGCGTGGGCTCGGCGGACAGCGCCAAACTGGAAAACAAGATTGCCGCAGCAGCCAGGATAGTCTTTCGGCAATTCATTTTCTCCTCCCACATTCTTGTCGATATATTCGCGTGGACATATCGTTATCGATGGACCCGCTCTGCGCAACCTTGGCCGCCGATTGGGCGGGGTCATCTGAACCAACGCTCGGAAGGATGAAGGCCATGAGCAACCCAAGCGTCCGGCTTCGTCTTGACTTCGGACCCGGTCGAGGGCTTGGGCCTGGGAAGGTGAGCCTCCTCGAAGAGTTGCAGCGGACGGAGTCGCTCTCGGCCGCCGCGAAATCGCTTGGGATGAGTTATCGACGGGCGTGGGTTCTGCTGCAGAGCATGAACGGACTGTTCGACGAGCCACTCGCGCTGACGAGCAAAGGCGGGCGCGGTGGCGGCGGTGGCGTGCAGGTAACCAAACGCGGCAGGGAGACCGTCTCCGCCTTCCGGCGTGCCGAGCGGCGAGCGTCGCTCGCGGTCACGCAGGAGTTTCGTATGTTCACGACGGCCGACACCGAACCGCCATCGAAATCGAAGGTGAAGCGGATCAGCAAGACGAGGGCGCGCCCGACGGGTCGGCGTCAGTGACCTAAGCCAGAGGCCAACGGGTCCAGTTCGGGGCGCGGCTCGGAAGACGTTCGGTCGCGATGCGAAGTCCGTGCCGGCGCTACGGGATCCAGCCGGGCAGGGCGGCCGCCTGCCTGATCCACGCCGCTATCTGCACCTCGTCGAGCTGGTCGTCCTCGTGGATGTCGAGGTAGCGCACGTCCTTGTGCCTGGACTCGCCGGGTGGGACAGGACGCAGCGATGTGCCGCGGAAGAAAGCCACCTTGACGTACTTCGTGAAGCAATGGAAGTTGAGGAACCAGCCCTGACCCTCGACGCCGTAGAAGGGCGAGTTCCACCGCACAGCCTTGCGGACCTTGGGCACGTTGCGCCCGATGAGCCCGTCGAGGCGACGCCCGACGTCGCGTTTCCAGCCCGGCATGGCCGCGATGTAGGCCTGCACGGGGTCGTCGCCGTCGGCCTTCGCGACTTGCGGGTTGCCGCCTGCGAGGAGGGTCGGTTTGGTCGCAGCGGGCCTCCCCTTGACGACGCGGGACGGGCGCTTGGGTTTGCTGGGCATGTTCTTCTCCTGGGTTTGTCCAACTACTCCTTGTGCAGATAGTGTTTCTCCAGGAATTCAGACCTGAAATTCTGTGGCGGCGTCTGAACGTCCGGCCGACCCTCTGGCGTAAAGTCCATGAGATTCCAATACGGCCACACCGTGTCGACATGATTGGCCGACGACTCGGTTCCCCAGGAATGAAAGATCTTTCCATCTCGCCTCCTGAAGACATGCATCACGGGTAACTGCATATCGTCGGAGGCTCCCTGGCAGCGGTAATCAGCTTGATAGGTGGCGCCCGATCCCGAGACCAGGGGAATCTGCGACCACCCGCGTTTCTGGGCCCACGCGTTGATTCGATCGGCCGGCGCCTTGGCGATTGCGACGAACGCGGCGTGCTGACTGACTGAATACCACGTGCGATCAAACCCATCGATTAGGGACGTACAGGAAGGACAGGGCTTATCCCAACTCGGACCGAACATGAATGAGTAGAGCAGTAGTGTGTCCTTGTCCGCAAATAGCTCGGAGAATTTCACCCGATTCCCTACTTTCCCGTCGTTAGCCCATTGGAAGATGTAATCCTCTTTCAACTGCCCCCCGAGAGGAAGACTGCGACGTCTTGCTGCCACAGATCTTGTTTTGTCGACGAGCTCTTGTTCGTCCCTGAGCAATGCGTCGCGCGCATCGCGATACTCTCGGCTTTCGTTTGGATACCGTAGTTCGCTCATATTCGCCTCCTAGGGCGCAGATCTGCGGATATGGCCATCGGACAAAACCGGCTTCTCGTGGTTGGCCAGGTGGACGGTGAAGCCGTTGAAGCCGTCCGCGATCGCCGAGCAGGCGGGACACCCCGCCGTGTAGTCGGGCCCGAACATGAAGTGGTAGACAGGTTCTGCCGCCGCTGCGCCAGTTTGTCGCTGCGACGGGTCAACTCCTTCTCGGCTTTCAGCAGCTCCAGCCGTGCCGCAAGCCACGCTTCACGTGTTCCAGTCGTGGGGTTGGTCATGGTCTTTCAATCTACCTCGGCTGCAGCATGGCGGGGAGTAACAAGATCGTCGTGAATACGGTCAGCGTGGTCGACCGCGCGCGGTGCAATTCTTTCAATAAGGTTCTTGGCACACGCGCTGAGCCGGCTCACGGAGTTTCGCCTCACAGTTGTCTGCGCGGCGCGACAGAAACACAGGAGCCCGCGACGGCAAGCGGCTCTACTCTTCTATGTCTGCGCTAATTTCGCGAGCCGGCGCAGTCGCATCCCAGCGATGGATCGTCGCTTAGGAATCACGGAGGTTCCGTCATGAAGAAACTTTTCACGTTCACAGCCGCCGCCCTGCTTTCCAGCTTCGCAGTTGCTCAGAGCCAGACACCGCAGCCGAGCGAAACGGCGGCACCGCCTGCCGCGGCGCCTCAGCAGTCCGGCTCGGTGTTCGATGCGCTGGACGCGAATCAGGACGGGAATATTGCGCAGCAGGAAGCGGAGGCGCATCCCACTGTCGCCGAAAACTTCACTCGCGCCGATGCCGATGGCGACGGTGCTTTGTCGCGCGAAGAGTTCGCGGCCGCTTTCAAAAGCCAATAGCAGTCTCTAGCCGCCCAGCAGCGGGTGATCGACGGACTCGATCACCCGCGCTGCGTCTATCCCGGCCGCCCGTTGGTGCGGCGCCGCAGGAGTATGGGCGTGTACACCACGATGAAGATGCCGAACGCGCAGATCCACAACAGTCCGGCAGCCATGACGGTCCACCAATAGGCGTCGGCCACCAGCGGAGGTGCGAACACCCGCATCGCCGCCGCGAGAGACAGCAGAATGTATGCGACGGCGATCGGCCGCGACGCCCGTAGCGAGCGACCGGTATGTCCGAGCGAGGCGCGCGTCATGACGGCTAGGATCATGGCTGCCGCGACCCCGATCGTCAGTGCATGCAGCCAATGCGCCGCCCACGCGACGCTACCGGCGAAATACAGCGCCTTCATGGCCAATCCCACGGGCAGCCACGCGTAGGCCAGGTGCAGACTCCACACGAGTGGTTCGTCCAGCGTTTGCAAGCTCCGCCATCCGCTCAACCGCCAGACGTGTGCGAGCGCGGCTATAGCCGCGATACCGCCCACTAGCCAGTACGAGGGAGTGACGATATCTCCGACTGCGACGGCAATCATCGCCACGATGGCCATGCTGTCAGCACGACGGTTGCTGCGGATGTCGCTCGGCCGGCCGTGGGCGCGGAGCGCGTTCGCGGTAAACGTGGGAATGATGCGACCACCGATGACGGTAACGAGCAGCAGGACGATATCGATCGCCACGAGCAACGTGGTACGCGCGAGCAGCGGATCGTCGCGCATCAGCGCATAGAGGAACACGACGTCTGTGAGCCAGATACCGGCGAGCACGACGAGGAGCGGCGAGTTGCGGTTGCGTGCACGAACCAACGGCGGGACGAGAATTCCGCCGAGCGCCGGCATAAAGGCGAGGTCGAAAAGTGCCACGAGTCCCACGGGCAGCACGCTGGCGGCGGCGAATGCCAGGCGACCCGCCAGCCAAAGCGTGGCCAGCAGAATCAGCGGCGTTCCCGCAAAACCACGCGCACCGGTCCAGCTCGGGACCGCCGTGAGCAGGAATCCGGCGATCGCTGCACCGACGAAGCCGTACAGCATCTCGTGCCCATGCCAAAGCTGCGCGGGTCCGTTGGGGAGCGGCTGCACCCCCGTCGTGTAGAGCCACAACCACGCGACGAGACCCAGTACCGCGAAGGCGCCGGCTGCGAAAAAGAAGGGCCTGAACCCATAGGCGAACAGCGCGAACGTTGGCGCATCGACCCCGGAATCCGGCGACGGCTGGGTAGTCATGCGGAGATCTTATAGTGAGGCGCTACCCGTCTGTCAGTAAGGACATGAAGGCTCACACGCCAGCGTGAGCGTTGGGTCGGATACGGCCAGTGCTTCCCCGAGGCAGCACCCGCAGAGCGCGGGATGCCTGCGATTCGGATCGAGCGTTCTACCGGCCTGTGCCAAGGCACTTGTAAACGCTTTTGTCCATCTTCACCTTTTCTTCGTCCTGGGGGTCCTGAGTGAAGACAAATTGCTCCTGCCAAGTCGGGCCTTCCGCGAGCGGCTTGTACGTCAAAGTGCCGGAAGCGGAAAAAGTGGTAACTTTTCCGAAGTTGGCGCGAGCGGGCGAAACGCCTACCGCATACCACGCCCGACCCGTAGTAACGCCGAAGAACATGCTGATGATCTTCCAGTTATCCCTCACGTGAGCCGTTCCGGATGACGTTTCGAACTCCTGCTGCTTCCCGGCCACGTGATATTCGCCAACTAGATACTCATTGAGACATTCGACGTAGTAAGGCGTGAGGTCGCATTCCGTCGTGCCGTCGGGCAGGGGCATCTCAGCGGAGCACCGTTTGAGATCAAGCTCATAAGTCTGCATGGCGGTATCGGCCATCGTCGGAGCTGACCAACCCACCGCCATCATCAAACCAGCCACGGGCATTGCTCCGAAAATGCGGCGTGAGTCGCCAATCAGGGCCATTAATTTTGCTCGGTTTTCCATATCCATCCTCTTTGTCGTTTGTTGCAAGTCCCGGGCGGGATGGTGTCTTGCCATGCGCCCGTGACAGCGAGGCTGGCAATTTGCAGCCCAAGAAGTCCCTACAAAGAGGCTAAAAACTGGCCCAAGATCTCCTAAACTTTTGATAACCCCCCCCAGGACCCCCAGCCCGGTGCACGACGGCCGGTGCGGTCCGGACGGGACGGTTTGATCGACAACCTGGAAAGACGTTCCGGTTCTCACTCCACTCTGTTGAGGCGCCTCAAGTTTTTGGCATCACCCGCGGCCACCTCTGGCGTCCTCTCTGTGCCGCCCCGTTTCTTCTTGAGCCATCGCCTATTCGATCAAAACCCGCAGTGGATCGACCGCTGCAGGAATATGCATCATTGCTGTCTGTGCATTGATCGCCGGCATACTCGTGATTGCGGCCCGGCGGCGCGAGAAGAGGTAGCCTGAGATGGCACACAAGACCGAACTCACGGGCCCGGACTTCGCGAGCGGCATCGCGATGTCCGACCTGTCCGAGGACACACCACTCGTCGGGCATGCACACCGCAAGGCGGTCGTGCTCATCCGCCAGGGCGCCGAGGTTCGAGCCCTTGGCGCGACGTGCTCGCACTATGGAGGCCCGCTCGCCGAGGGGCTGGTCGTTGGCGCGACCGTCCGGTGCCCCTGGCATCACGCCTGCTTCGACTTGCGTACCGGTGAGGCGCTGGGCGCGCCCGCACTGGATCCAATTGCATGTTACGAGGTGCAGCGTCGCGGCGATCGCGTAATCGTCGGATCCAGGCAATCGCTCGCGCAGGAAAACCCGCCGCCGAAGTCTCCCGCTTCCGTGGTCATCGTCGGGGCAGGCGCCGCCGGCGCGGCGGCGACCGAACGTCTCAGGCGTCTCGGCTATCGTGGTCCGATCACGCTGATCGGCGAGGAAGCACCGGGGCCGGTCGACCGTCCCAACCTGAGCAAGGATTACCTCGCCGGCTCAGCGCCCGAGGAGTGGGTATCGCTGCGCACGCCGGAATTCTACGAGCAGATGGACGTCGAACTCAGGATCGGAGATGCCGCGGCCGAACTGGATCCCGCACGCAAGACGCTCGGTCTGAAGAGCGGAGCGGCTCTCTCGTACGACGCGCTGCTGCTTGCGACCGGTGCCGAGCCCCTGCGCTTACCGCTCGAGGGGGCGACGCTGCCGCACGTATTTACGCTGCGCACGCTCGCTGACGCGCGAAGCATCATTGCTGCAGCGAAGACCGCGCGGCGCGCGGTCATCATCGGTTCGAGCTTTATCGGGCTCGAGACTGCCGCATCGCTGCGGACGCGTGGCCTCGATGTGGACGTCGTGAGCCGCGACGCCTTGCCGCTTGAGCGGGTGTTGGGCGCACAGCTCGGCCAGTTCGTCCAGCAACTGCATGAAGAACACGGGGTCCGATTCCACGTGTCGGCGACTCCTCGCGCCATCCGTGCGAACGCGGTCGAACTCGATGACGGAGGCGTGCTGGCGGCAGACCTCATCGTGCTCGGCGTGGGTGTGCGGCCACGCGTCGGTCTGGCCGAAAGCGCGGGG
>Ga0209974_10000808_pt1 | contig 10720 bp, 10 predicted proteins | sample InoplaM3SPM_FD_187592 | JGI IMG/M metagenome (GOLD analysis project Ga0209974, IMG submission 187592) | Arabidopsis thaliana rhizosphere microbial communities from the Joint Genome Institute, USA, that affect carbon cycling - Inoculated... | ecosystem: Host-associated > Plants > Roots >...
CGGACGAGACCCCAGCCGGTGGTGCCAAGCCCCGGGTCGAGGCCGAGGATCAGGCTCAGGCCAGCCGCTCCAGCTCATCGTCGGGCACGTTGAAATTGCCCGAGACGGTCTGGACGTCGTCGTCTTCTTCCAACGCGTCGATCAGCTTCATCAGCGTCGCCGCATCGTCTCCGCGAACCTCTACCTCATTGGCCGGCTTCCATGCGAGTTTGGCCGATTCCGGCTCGCCGAGCGCGGCTTCAAGGGCGCGGGCAACGGTGTGGAGATTGTCCTGCGCGGTCCAGATTTCGTGGCCGTCCTCGTCGCTCTCGACATCGTCGGCGCCGGCCTCGATGGCCGCTTCGAAAATAGTGTCGGCATCGCCGGCGGCGGCCGAATATTCGATCAGCCCCATGCGCTCGAAACCGTGGCTGACCGAGCCGGAGGCGCCGAGGTTGCCGCCGTTCTTGGAAAAAGCGGTGCGGACGTTGGTGGCGGTGCGGTTGCGGTTGTCGGTCAGCGCCTCGACGATCAACGATACGCCGCCCGGGCCGAACCCTTCGTAGCGAACTTCCTCGTAATTTTCGGCATCGCTGGCCGATGCCTTGTCGATCGAGCGCTGGATATTGTCTTTGGGCATCGACTGCGCCTTGGCGGCGAGCACGGCGGCGCGGAGGCGCGCGTTCATGTCCGGGTCCGGCAGCCCCATCTTCGCAGCGACGGTGATTTCGCGCGACAGCTTGGAAAACATCGCCGAGCGCTTTTTGTCCTGCGCGCCCTTGCGATGCATGATGTTCTTGAATTTGGAATGGCCGGCCATGCGCGCTCCTTACGATAGTCCGAGGGCCACGCGATAGGTTTCGAGGAGGGCGTCGGCCTCCTGGCGGACATGAGATTCGAGCCGCCGCAGGCCAACGACCTTGCGCATCGTCTTGGTGTCGTAGCCGTTCGCCTTGGCTTCGGCATAGACATCGCGAATATCGTCGGCGATGCCCTTCTTCTCCTCTTCAAGCCGCTCGATCCGTTCGATGAAAAGCCGCAGCTGTTCTGCCGCGACGGTGCCTTCCGCCATCTCGTCACTCCGTTTCTGAAATTGATTTCAGGCGGCCTTAAGCGAGGGCAGGCGCCTGCTCAAGCGGTTGAATGGGCGGCACGAACGGCTATGCAGCGCAGCGTGACGCTGCCGATCAAGCCACGCGACCGCAAGGTGCGCATCCTCGCCACGCTCGGACCGGCGAGCAACACCCCCTCGATGATCCGCCAGCTGAGCGAAGCCGGCGCCGACGCCTTCCGGATCAATATGAGCCACGGCACCCAAGCGGAGAAAGTCGCGCTGGTCGAGGCGATCCGGGCGCTGGAAGGGGAAATCGGCCGGCCGACGACCATTCTCTTCGACCTGCAAGGACCGAAGCTGCGGGTCGGTGACTTCGAGGACGGCGCCGCGGTGCTTGCGGCGGGAACCAGCTTCATCCTGGACCGCGACACGAGCCCCGGCAATTCCGAGCGCGTGGAACTGCCGCATCCCGAACTGTTCGAGGCGGTGGGAGCCGGCGACCGGTTGTTGATCGACGACGGGAAGGTGAGGCTGCGCGTTGCCGCCGCCGGTCCGGAGCGGATCGAAACCATAGTCGAGGTCGGCGGCCGCATTTCCGACCGCAAGGGCGTCAACGTGCCGGACGTGCTGGTGCCGATCCCGGCGCTGACCGAGAAGGACAAGAGCGACCTTGCCTTCGCGCTCGACCAGGGCACCGACTGGATTGCATTGTCCTTCGTCCAGCGCCCGGAGGACGTGGCCGAGGCGCGCGAGCTAATCGGCGACCGGGCGGCATTGCTGGCAAAGATCGAAAAGCCCGCCGCGATCGACCGGCTGGACGCGATCCTGGCGCTGGCCGATGCGGTGATGGTGGCGCGCGGCGACCTGGGTGTCGAGCTTCCGCCGGAGGACGTGCCGCCGCTGCAGAACCGGATCGTTGCCGCCGCCCGCCAGCTCGGAAAGCCGGTGGTGGTGGCGACGCAGATGCTCGAATCGATGATCCATTCACCAAGCCCGACCCGGGCGGAGGTCAGCGACGTCGCCACCGCCATCTACGACGGGGCGGACGCGGTGATGCTGTCGGCGGAGAGCGCCGCCGGCGATTATCCGTGCGAGGCGGTCGAGATGATGGACCGCATCGCCGTCAGCGCCGAGAGCGACCCGATCTATCCGGCACGGGTGCACTTCACTTCGACTCCGGCCGAGCCGACGACCGCCGACGCCTTGTCGGCTTCGGCCAAGCATGTCGCCGAGATCGTCTCGGCCAAGGCGATGGTCTGCTACACCAGCTCCGGCTCGACCGCGCGGCGGATCGCCCGCGAGCGGCCGACCGTGCCCATCCTGGTCATGACCGCCAGCCGCACCGTCGCGCGTCGCCTCGGCCTGCAGTGGGGTGTGCATGCGGTCCACACCCGCGACGTCACCAATTTCGAGGAAATGGTCGGCAAGGCCCGGCGCATGGCCTTGCGGCACAAGATCGCCGGGGCAGGCGACCGGCTGGTGATCATGGCCGGCGTACCGTTCGGCGTGTCGGGATCGACCAACGTCATCCACGTCGTCAAGGTCACCGGCGACGAGCTTGAGAGCCATGCCGGCTCGGGCGAGGCCTAGCCGGGCAGCAGCGCGGGGATCTCTGCCGAAATCTCCCGGGCGAGGAAGCCGACCTTGCCGACCTTGCGGCTGAGCACCGTCCCCGCTTGCCCATGCAGCCAAACCGCCCAGAGCAGCCCGGTCAGCGGATCGGCGCCGCGCGCCAGCAGGCCGCCGAGAATGCCGGCCAGCGCATCGCCGGAACCCGAGACGCCGAGGCCAGGCCCTCCGCCATTATATTTCCAGGCCCGCCCGTCGGGGCGGACGACATGGCTCTGCGGACCTTTCGCCAGGGTCAGCGCGCCATATTTGGCGGCGCATCGCCTTCCGGCGCCGAGTGGATCGGAATCGACGTCCTCGGGCTCGCAATCCAGCAACGCCGCCATTTCGCGATTGTGGGGCAAGAGGATCGGGGTCGTCGACTCGCGGGCCGTGTCGTCGTGGGGCGGCAAGGCATACAGCATGGCCGCATCGAGCACGAGGCGTTCGAGCCCGAGCCCGAGCAGGGATTTGGCCAGACGCGAGCAAAGCTCGCTCTGCTCCATGCCAGGCCCGACGACTGCAGCGTCGGCCCGGGCGGCATGCTCCGCGATGATGGCGATTGCCGAGCGGGCAAAGGCGCCTTCGCGGGTTTCGGCGAGGCCGAGGACGAGCGCTTCGGGTACCGCCAAGGCGATGTGCGGCGCCATGCTCTCGACCGTCGCGATCGTGACCTTGCCGCAGCCGGCGCGCATCGCCGCCGTCGCCGTGATCGCTGCCGACCCCGGCGTGTTGCGGCTGCCGGCAACGACCAGCAGCTTCCCGTGGTCGTCCTTGGTCGCTTCCACCACTGCGGGAAGCGGGAATTTTTCGAGATTGGCCCGAGTGAGTGCAATCGGCCGCGCCGTCATCGCGTACCCATCATTTCATCGGGTTCGGCCGTCTGCGGCTCGCCCTTCTCGAGCGGCGCGCCATGGTTCCAGAGCACCAGCTTCGGCACGCACAGCTCATCGTCGCGACGCTCGAAATCATAGGCGCAAATGCCGCAGTTCAGGACCTCGGCCTGCTTGTCGATGGCGAGGATCTGCGCCTCGTCGAGTTCTTCGAGGATGTAGCGCATGCACAAGACGACGACCTGGTGACAGACGATGACGATGCGGCGGTCGGCGTAGAGCAGGTTGATGGTGTTGAGCACGCTGCGCAGGCGCAGGATGACGTCGGCCCAGCTCTCGCCGCCCGGCGGCCGATGGTAGAATTTTCCCATCTTGGCGCGATGGGCGGCTTCCTCCGGATATTTCTCGCGAATGCCGCGCGTCGTCAGCCCGTCAAAAACTCCGAACTCACGCTCGCGCAGCCGTTCGTCGATGACCGACTTGGCCTTGTCCCCGGCAAGGGCGCCGGCATCGCAGATGGCGGTCGCCGTCTGGCGGGCGCGAAGATAGGGCGAGGAAAGGATCACCTCGGGCCGCTGGTCATGCGGCAGGCCGGCGAACCACTGGCCGGCGGCAATCGCCTGGCGCTCGCCGAGCGCCGACAAAGGCACGTCGACATCGCGGACGTCGAGCTCGATGACGCTGTGCCCGGCAGCATGGGCGCGGTCGCGGGCGACGTTGCCCTGGCTCTGGCCGTGCCGCACCAGCCACAGGTGTTGCGGCCAATTCTGGCGCATGCGTTGCTCCTTCCCGGCAAAGACAAAGCATCGGCCGCGTCAAATGTTCAACCGCCCGACGATTCGTGCCACTTCCGAAACATTCCTTGGCTCCATTCCGCCGTTCGCGCATTATTGTCTTCAATGAGCGGTTACTTTGACAGCTTCTTCCAGGCTGGTTTCGAATGCTCCTCGCATCGCCGGCGGGACGGCGTTCGCCTTGACCTGATCAGGGCGACGTCGCACGACCGCCATATTGCATCCGACTATCGCCAGTGCGCCGAGCTTGGCCTCAGGACGCTGCGGGACGGGTTGCGTTGGCACCTGATCGAGAAAGCTCCCGGCCTTTACGACTGGTCGAGCTGGCTGCCGGCGCTGGAAGCGGCCGAGATGATGGGGCTCGAGATCATCTGGGACCTGTTCCACTACGGCTCTCCCGATCACGTCGACCAGGCGGCCCCGGATTTCGCCGAGCGCTTCACCGAATTCGCGATGGCCGCGCTGGAGGTCCGCGAGACGGTCAGCGGCCGCCCGCCGGCGGTTGTGCCGCTGAACGAGATCAACTTCCTGGCCTGGGCGGTCAACGACGGCTATTTCCCGCCGGTCGGGCCGGATGAGCCGGGCTGGTTCAAGCGCCAGCTGGTGCGCGCGGGGATCATGGCATCGCGGGCGATCAAGCAGCGCTGGCCTGACTCGACCATCGCCTGGGCCGAGCCGCTCATTCACATTGCCCCGCACGACCGCCGCCGCGCGACGGTGCGCGCTGCCGAGCAGAATTTGCAGGGAATGTACGAGGCTTATGACTGGATTAGCGGGCTCGCCGAGCCGGAGCTTGGCGGCGATCCATCGCTGATCGATGTCATGGGATGGAACTTCTACCCGCATAACCAATGGTATTTCGAAGGCCCCACCATCCCGATGGGCCACCACGAATATCGGCCGCTTTCGGACATGCTCGTGGAAATGGCCGCGCGGTACGGCAAGCCGCTGTTCCTGGCGGAAACGGGCGCGGAAGGGTCTGGGCGCCCCGCCTGGCTGCACTATATCTGTGACGAGGTCCGGGCGGCGCAGAGCCGGGGAGTCCGGCTCGAGGGCATCTGCATCTATCCCGTTACCGCCTACCCCGGCTGGGACAATAGCCGGCATTGCGATGTCGGCCTGCTGTCGACCGTCGGCTCCAGCGGCACGCGCAACGTTTACGAACCGCTTTACGAGGAGCTGGAGCGGCAAAGGGCGATCTTCGGCGTCGACCAGGCTGAACCCAGGCCGCGACGGCTGCGGGTCGCCCGCTGATCAGGCGATCGGCGCCGGCTGGGGCTTGTTCGACGGAGTCCCGACGAACGGCCAGCCATGGCGCCATTCGATCGGGTCGATGAGCAGGATGCGGCGGCTGTTGATCTCGTCCTCCTGCCGCTGCCTGGGCCGGTTCACGTCGATGGCGTGATAGAGCATCCAATATTGCCCCGCCTTGTCGGCGATGACGCAATTATGGCCGGGTGCGAGCCAGTGCTCGCACTTGAACAGCATCAGGCTGTGCGGCACGCCGCGCGCCTCTTCGAGAGTCTCGAAAGGCCCGGTGGGTTGCCGCGAGCGCGCGACCATCACGCCATAATCCGCGTCCGGACCGCAGCAATTGTCGCCCGAATAGAAGATGTAATAATATTCGCCGTGGCGGATTACCCAGGCGGCCTCGACCAGCCGCGGAAATGCGCCCTTGTTGGGGTTTGGCCAGATAATGTCGATCGGCTGGCTGCCCGGGGCGAATGACATGCCGTCCTCGGCCAGCTCCTGCACCTTGATCGGCTGGAACCCCGATCCCCAGTAAAGGTAGCGTTTTCCCGACACCGGGTCGTCGAAGACCATCGGATCGATATATTCGAACCCGATCCCCAACAGCAGCGGCAGCCCCCTGTCGACGAACGGCCCGGCCGGGGATGACGATGTCGCGATGGCGAGGCAATGCCCGCGCTCGGGCTCATCGCAAAGATCGGGCGTTGCCGAATAATACATGAGGTAGGTGTCGCCGTCGCGGAGCACGAACGGCGCCCAGAAATCCTGCGTCTCGCGCGCCCAGGCCGGCTTGTCGGGAAGCGCGTCGCCGAGATGCTGCCAATGCACCAGGTCGGCCGAGCGGGCGACCTGGATGTTGACCCATTCGCCTTCGCGAAGGGTCTGGGTCGCATAGGCATAATAGAAACCGTCCGGGGCGAGGATGACGGCCGGATCGGGAAAGTCGGCGTCGAGGATCGGATTGATGTAATGGCCGGCGCGCGTTGCCGGGACCGCGGAAGCGGAAAGACTGCTGGTGCTGCTCAGTGCCTGGATCCCTATTCCGCTGCGACCGCCAGGGGCGGTGTCTCCTTCTCCAGCATTCGCGCACGGCGCGCTGCGTCGAGCCGGCGGAACGTCGCCAGGGCCTGTCCGACGATCTGGTCCATGTTGTAATAGCGATAGGTTGCCAGACGTCCAACGAATGTGACGCCCTTCGTCGCGTCGGCGAGCGCCTCGTAGCGCTTGTAAAGCGCCTGGTTTTCCGGCCGCGGGACCGGATAATAGGGATCGCCCTCGGCGCTTGGATATTCGAGCGTGATGCTGGTCTGGCGGTGCTGCTGCCCGGTCAGATGCTTGTACTCGCTGATGCGGGTGTAGGGCACGTCCTCGGCCGGGAAGTTGACCGTGCCGACTGGCTGGTACTGCTCCGCATCGATCGTCGAATGGACGAACCTCAGGCTGCGATAGGGCAACTTGCCGAAACGCCAGTCGAAATATTCATCGACCGGGCCGGTGTAGATGAGGTGCGCCGCGTCGATCTCGTCCTTCACGTCCCGATAGTCGGTGCCCAGCATGATCGTGATGTTGGGATGGTCCAGCATCCGCTGGAACATGGCGGTGTAGCCTTCGGCCGGCATCGCCTGGTGCTTGTCGGTGAAATAGCGGTCGTCGGTGTTGGTTCGCGTCGGGATGCGCGCCGTCACCGACTTGTCGAGTTCGCTCGGGTCGAGGCCCCATTGCTTGCGCGTGTAGCCGCGGAAGAACAGCTCGTAGAGCTCTCGGCCAACGGCGTTGATGACGACATCTTCGGAGGTCTGGATGTCCTCGACCTTCTCGGCACGTGAAGCGAGATAGGCCGCCGCTTCCTCGTCCGTCTGCAGCTCCAGCCCGAACAGCTCGTTGAGCGTCGTGCGGTTGATCGGGATCGGCACCAGCCGGTCGTGCACCGTCGCCAGCACGCGATGCTCATACGGCCGCCACTTTGTGAAGCGCGAAAGGTAGGCGAACACCTCGTCGCTGTTGGTGTGGAAGATGTGCGGACCGTATTTGTGATAGAGGATGCCGTCGGCGTTCTTCTCGTCATAGGCATTGCCGCCGACATGGTCGCGCTTGTCGATCATCAGGATGCGGGCACCGTGCTGGGTTGCCAGCCGCTCGGCGAGCACCGAGCCGGCGAAGCCGCAGCCGACGATCAGATAGTCATAGCGGCCCATCACGCCACCGCCCCGGCCGAAACGGCTTCCGGCTCGTCGACCACCTCGCCGATGAGCCCGGCCATGCGCGCCTGGGTCGTGTCCCAGCTCATTGCCGACAGGGCCTGGTCGACCTCGGCCAGCCAGTCGCCCTTCGAATGCGCGAGCTTCAGCGCCGCCTCGCAGCCGGAGACGAATTCGTCCGGAGTGGCGGCGATCCGGACGCCCTCCAGGCGGCCGTAGTGGCGGATGACATCGCGGACCGGCGTCGACACCACCGGCTTGCCGGCGGCGAGATATTCCGGCGTCTTGGTCGGCGAGATGAACCGGGTCGCGTCGTTGATGGCGAAGGGCATCAAGGCGACGTCCCACTCCGCAAGCAGGCCGGGCAGGTCCTCATAGGAGGCCGGGCCCGGATAGAGGATGTTCTTGCGCTTCGGCAGCTCGTCGGGCGAGATCTTGACGATCGGCCCAACCATGACGAACTGCCAGTCCGGGCGGGCATCGGCGATCGCCGCGAGCAGGTCGATGTCGAAGCGCTCGTCGAGCACGCCGTAGAAACCGAAAACCGGAATCGTATTCTCGGTCGGGATGGCGCGGGCCTGGGAGAAGTGGGCGATGTCCACCGACGAGGGGAAGGGGTGGACGCTCGGGTGCCGCTCGCGCTTGGCTTCGTAGAGCGAATAGCCGCCGGTGAAGACGAGGTCGGCGCGCTCGAACAATTCGGACTCGAGGTCGAGCAGCCGCGGCGGCGCGAAACGGAAGTTCGCCAGCTCGTCCATGCAGTCATAGACGATGCAGGCCGGCTCCAGCTGCCGGGAGAAGGGCAGCATCATCGGCGTGTAATACCAGGCGACCTCGGCCACTTGCGCCGGCGGATAGGAATCGAGCAGGCGTTTGATTTGCGCCTCTACGACCTCTTCCGACAGGCCCTCGGCGAGATGGGGCGTGACTACGGTCAGGTTCTTGCGGGCAATGCGGGTCTCGAGGTGCGGTTCGACGAGGCTCGGGACGAACACCGGTTCTTCCCAGACATGGACCGCGTGCGTGGCCGCGAACCGGTTCATAAGATGCTGGGGCCGCTGGAAGACAAAATCCCACCGCAAGTGCGAAAAGCAGATTAGCACGGGCCGTTTATCGAGCGCTATGATCGTTCCGGATCCACCAGTTTCAGTTACGCCAACATCCCTCAGCATTTATGATCCTTCGCCTGGAGTTAACCCCAGATATATAACCGCGTGGGTAGGGGCCGGTTCCGTAGGGGCTAACCTTTGTCATACATTTCATTCCGGGGGCGGATTTGACGGCTGCGGCGAGGCGTGGGAGACGAGCGTCGAACAGGGGATTAGAGGCCCATGGCGACGACCATCGAGGAACTGGAATCGCGCCGTGCTGCAGCGCGGCAAGGGGGCGGTGAAAAGCGTATTGCGGCGCAGCATGCCAAGGGCCGTTTGACCGCCCGCGAGCGCCTCTCCGTCCTGCTCGATCCGGACAGTTTCGAAGAATATGACATGTACGTCGAACATAATTGCGTCGACTTCGGCATGGAGAAACAGAAGATCCCCGGCGACGGCGTCGTCACCGGGTCGGGCACCATCAACGGCCGGCTGGTCTATGTCTTCGCCCAGGACTTCACGGTCTTCGGCGGATCCTTGAGCGAGCGCCACGCGCAGAAGATCTGCAAGGTGATGGACATGGCGATGAAGGTCGGGGCGCCGGTCATCGGCCTCAATGACTCAGGCGGCGCCCGCATCCAGGAGGGCGTCGCCAGCCTCGCCGGCTATGCCGAGGTGTTCCAGCGCAACGTGCTGGCGAGCGGCGTCATCCCGCAGGTCAGCCTGATCATGGGCCCATGCGCCGGCGGCGCCGTCTATTCGCCGGCGATGACCGACTTCATCTTCATGGTGAAGGATAGCAGCTACATGTTCGTCACCGGCCCGGACGTGGTGAAGACCGTGACCAACGAGGTGGTGACCCAGGAGGAGTTGGGCGGCGCCGTCACCCACACCACCAAGTCGGGAGTCGCCGACGTCGCCTTCGAGAATGACATCGACGCTTTGCTCGCCACTCGCGAATTCTTCGACTTCCTGCCCTTGAGCAACCGGCACCCGATCCCACAGCGGCCGACGCAGGACCCGTGGGACCGGCTGGAGGAGAGCCTCGACACGCTCGTCCCGCCGAGCGCGGCGACGCCCTATGACATGCACGAATTGATCCGGAAGGTCGCCGATGAGGGCGATTTCTTCGAGATCCAGCCGAGCCATGCGGGGAATATCATCGTCGGCTTCATCCGCATCGAGGGTCGCACCGTCGGCGTCGTCGCCAATCAGCCGATGGTGCTGGCCGGCTGCCTCGACATCAACTCCTCGAAAAAGGGCGCGCGCTTCGTCCGATTCTGTGACGCGTTCGACATCCCGATCCTGACCTTCGTCGACGTCCCCGGTTTCCTTCCCGGCGTCGACCAGGAACATAACGGCATCATCAAGCACGGCGCCAAACTGCTGTTCGCTTATGCCGAGGCGACGGTGCCCAAGATCACGGTCATCACCCGCAAGGCCTATGGCGGCGCCTATGACGTCATGGCGTCGAAGCATTTGCGCGGCGACTTGAACTATGCCTGGCCGACAGCCGAGATCGCGGTGATGGGCGCCAAGGGCGCGGTCGAGATCATCTTCCGCGGCCGCACGCCCGAGGAGATCGCCGAGCACACCCGCGAATATGAGGAGCGCTTTGCCAACCCGTTCGTGGCGGCAAGCAAGGGCTTCATCGACGAGGTCATCATGCCGCATTCGACCCGGCGGCGGGTGGCGCTCGGTCTAAGGAAGCTGCGCGACAAGCAGCTGGAGAATCCGTGGAAGAAGCACGACAATATCCCGCTGTGAGAGCACTGAGATGAGCACCTACACCGCCACCATCCGCTGGAGCCGCGATGGCGCCGAGGGTTTCGCCAAGGGCCAGTACAGCCGCGCGCATGAATGGGCGTTCGACGGCGGCCATGTCATGCCCGCCAGCGCCAGCCCGCACGTC
>Ga0209974_10000809_pt1 | contig 10716 bp, 8 predicted proteins | sample InoplaM3SPM_FD_187592 | JGI IMG/M metagenome (GOLD analysis project Ga0209974, IMG submission 187592) | Arabidopsis thaliana rhizosphere microbial communities from the Joint Genome Institute, USA, that affect carbon cycling - Inoculated... | ecosystem: Host-associated > Plants > Roots >...
CTCAAGCCCGGCACTCGTATCGTGTCAAACTCATTCGACATGGAAGAATGGAAGCCGGATGAAACCGCCAACGTCGAAGGCTGCTCAAACTGGTGCACGGCCCATTTATGGATCGTTCCTGCGAAAGTGGGCGGCAATTGGAAGTTGCCGCAGGGCGAGCTCTCGATCAAACAAACCTTTCAGATGATCAGCGGAACGCTTAGAAACGGCAAGGTGGTTTCGCCGATCAACGGCAAGCTCAACGGCGATCAAATCAGTTTCACCGCTGGCGGCACCCAATACACTGGCCGGGTGAACGGCAATTCGATGGAAGGCAACGCTGGAGGAGCCAAGTGGAGCGCGACGCGCGCGAAGTAAACCGGCGATCGCGCAAAAAAATCCGCCGCCCTAAATGCGCAGCGCGCCCTTCGGAGCACGCTGCGCATTTTTAATTTCTCGCATTTTGTATTATCAGTGCGAAGCTTGTCGCGTGAACGAATCACAAAGCTCGCTCAGGCAACTTATTTCCGGAGGAGACGCCTCATGCTTCAGGGCTACCGAATTTTCGATGCCGACGCGCACGGCTCGATCAATCCGAAAATGTGGGAGGATTTAGCCGAGCCCTATCGTGCCCGGCGGCCCCGTCCTGTTACTGTTCACGACGAATCCGGCTTGGGCAATTACACGACAGCCTGGTTGATCGAAGGGTCCATCGAACCCCATGCGCTCGGTCCCGGGGCGCAACAAGCCAACACGCCCCGCAACGTTCTTGTCGAGTTCGGCGCCGACGTAAAACGCGAGCATTGCTCGATCGGCAGCATGACCTTGGCCGATCCCCAAGCGCGGTTGCGCGATATGGACCGCATGGGTTTCGACTTCCAAATGATTTTTCCAAGCACGCTCTATGCGCACATGACCGCCGATCCAGGTTTCGAGGCCGCGCTTTTCCGCGCCTACAATCGGTATATCGCCCGGCAATGCCAAGCCGCCCCAACGCGCCTCAAATGGTCGGGACTTCTCCCCATGCGTGATCAAGATCAAGCATTCCAGGCGATCGAGGAAATGCAACATTTGGGTGCGCGCGCCGCCGTAGTATTCGGCACCGCGGGCGAACGCCTTTTATCCGACCCCGGTTTTGCACCGACTTGGGACGAGTTCGCGCGCACAAAGCTGCCGCTCTGCGTGCATATGGGCATGAGTTATCCGCCGCTCGCTCAGCTCGGCAGGTCGATTTATGACGGCCACGTGATCGGCATGTCTTTGCCCGCGCAACTCGCGTTCGTGGCCATCGTCGGTCATTGCATGTTGGATCGTTACCCGGAATTGAAAGTAGCGTTTCTCGAGTTCGGCGCCGAATGGATTTTTTACATGGTCTCGAGAATGGATCACTATCTGCCGCTCGATCGCGGCGCTCATCCGTTCGGCTTGAGCATGCCCAACTCTGGGCAACTTCCCCGTTCCCGTATTCGAGATTACGTGCAGTCCGGCAGAATCTTCATGGCCGCGGAGGCGGACGATGCGATGCTGCAGCAACTATTCGAACTGATCGGCGAAGATCAAGTTCTGTTTTCCTCCGACTTCCCGCACGGAGAAGGCCGCGAAAACGCCGCGCTGGAAATTCTCGAGCGTAAAGACTTGTCCGAGGCACAGAAGCGAAAGCTGCTTTACGACAACACGGTGCGCTTATTCGGCGAGGCCTGATCAGAAACTTCCGCTCACTGCAACCTTAACTCCGCCCCGGGTTGTTCTACATAGCGGCAACCGGCGGTTCGACCCGATCGGCGTGGAGCTGATCGGTTCTACTCTGGAGTGGAACAAGATCGCCTATCGCTATGGGCGCCGGCACGGTTCACCCGGCGCGCGACGAAGCACAACACAGTTGGGGTGATTCCTGTGCATTGGGCCGAGTAGCCGCAGCTGCAAATCTTTCGATCGGGAGTCGCGACTTATTATAACCTTGCCTGGATTCCATGCTAGGAGCATGCAGGGACTGACTGATTTTAAAACCCTGGCAGAAGTATCAAACGAAGAAGGAAAACCACTTAACGCGAAATTTTTTGCGCGAATTTTTCGATCAGCCGGTTGAAGCGCTCAGGTTCGTCGGCGAACAGCGCGTGGCCTGCTTTTTTGAAGACTTCCACCTGAGTCCCAGGGCGATTTTTTTTGAGGTTTGCCGCCTGCGCTTCGAACTGCGGTGTAACAACATAGAGTAATGGCTTTTTGAAAGTTCGTGCAATGTTGCGCCAGTGTACGCGCTCGAATGGATAGTCCAAAAGCGCGAGACTTTCATCCAATGGCATTCTTTTAGCGACTTTCACAAGGTCGGCCACCTCGGTATCGCTGGGCGGCTTGACGAAAATCGCGCGCATAAAATCCCTCAACGCTTGGTCACGATTTTCGCGCAGCCGCTGTTTGAAATCTCCGCCGGGCTTCGGCGCCGGTTCCTCGCCGACCGAGCTATCGACCAGCACCATTCCCGCGAGCCGCTCGCTGCCGAACATGTGAGCGTATTGCAACGATTCGATGGCTCCGAGCGACCAGCCGATCAGGAGTATTTTTGAGAAGGGCTCGAGAAGCTCCTTCAAGTCTGTGGCCCGTCGCTCAGCGGTATAGCCGCCGGCGGGAACTTCCGATCCACCCTGTCCCCGCGGGTCGAATGCCACGGTATGATAATGCCGACCGAAAGCGTCAATTTGCTCTCGCCAAATCGTTGCCGGCATGGACCAGCCTGGGATCAACGCGATTAGAAGATCGTTCCGGTTAGCAAACTTCTGCCCTGCTTCGATAAAGGAGAGCGTTACACCATCACTTGTTTTGAATGAGCGGCGGCTGGTTTCCGCCGCGTCGGAGCCTGTTGCCATGATCAGCAGGGCGACTCCGATCCAGAAACGCCGCCACATACGCGGCTGCTAACGGTGGGCCACTATGAGACCGGACTGTTGCCCGCGCCAATGATACCCGAATGGAAACGGCAGCGGAATCTGCTCGGGTCTCGAATTGTAGGCTGTCTCTAAATCTTTTTGGTAGCCATACTTCATCGGCTTGATTGGCCGGTTGTAACGGCCGTACAGTTTTACCTGCCAAGGATTCTGGCTGATGTAGCGATAAGGAATGCCGGTATCATCCTGCACGACGACATCCGCCGCATCGAGGAGCATCGCGCGTGTCTTGGCGAATTGCTGATCATGCAGCAAATACGACGCTGATTTGAGGAGTACCGTGGCGGGCTTGTACTGACCGGCCCAGGTTAAGAATTCGGGGTAGAATTCGAGCGCCTTGTCGGTCGCGTCGAGCGAAATGTAGTAGAGTTGTTGCGTTCCGGCAACGCTTGGATTGGCGAATTCGATGCGCACCGCGCGCAGCCGTAAACGAGGCTGCTTGGTGTCCGGCATGTCATAGGCATGGGTAAGGTCCGGAAAAAGATCGAGCGGCTCAATTCGGACAATGCGCCGGTTCATCAACGCCATCATCGTCGCCATCACTGGCACTGTGCCGCGTATCCAAGGCGTCGTGAGCTGCTTGGTCATGTAGGACGTGATGAAGTAATTGCGCTCGAAGATATCGCGAAACGCACTACGCACGTCTTGCAGCAGTTTGGCGAATTGTGCCGGCGTCACCGATTCGAGGTCCGGCAGAGTTCCCGGACGTTCGAGGCTAAAAAAAACGTACCGGCTGTGCTCAGGAAAGAAAGTGTAAGCATTGAGAAAGTCCGGACCGCTGAAAGGGTATAAAAGATTCTTTTTCTGTGTGCCGGAAAGTCTGATTTCTTGGCTCCGCCAGGTCTCTATCGTTTGAATCCGGCCGCGCACTTTGCTCCAATTACTGGTCATCCATTGCTGGTGTTCTTTAAATACGTCGGTTTCCACCAATCGCTTTAACTCGGGCTCCACGGGATTGGGCGTAATACCGGCTAGGATTTGAGCGGTTGCGGTCGCACGGCGGTTGAAGTCGGTCTCACCGGCCTGAAGCCGTTCGGACACGCCAACGAGAGTGACTGCAAAACTAAACGCAAGTAACCTATAAGTCAGATTGTTTATCATAAACCGTATACGTCAGATACTTATCACGCTAAATTAAACACATGCTAGAGACACGTTTGAGCCCCGAACGGAAACCGTACGACCTCATCTAATTAGACGAAGTAATAACATTTTTTGCACTCCAAATATAACAGAACGGGGAAGGACTCAACGGTACAGATTAGTTTACCTAACAACTTAATTGCTTCAGCCGTATCCGAACGCGCAGCGTAGCTCCTGTATTCCTCGTCCTAGCTTTCCTTAGCGCCAGGCCCCGCATAAATTTCCAACTTATTACCGTCGGGATCAAGAAAGTAAGCCTGCGGCCCCCAGAACACACCTTCATTACGGTCTTCTATATTGAATACTTCGATGCCGCTTTTACGCAGAAATTCTATGGATGGTTCGAAATCCTCAGGTTTTACTTTAAAGGCATGATGGACCGGCGTCGTCTGCCCCGTATCATACTTCAGCGGCTCTTTTCCCTTCGCCAAAATGAAATAATTTTCTCCCGTTTTCAAAAACACCATGCGCGGCGATTGCTCGATTACTTTCATGCCGAGCAACCCTTCATAGAACTTCCTGCTCCGATCGAGGTCGGTAACCGGTAAACTGAAATGAAGCACGCCTTCCGTTTTTAGCATCATGCCCTCCTGAGCCGCGATTGACCGCTCCAATGTCAGGATCGCTGGTAAAGCTTTACGTTAAATCATGGCGATTTTTCAAGAGCGCTTTATTAGTTTATGTAACGGCCGAGACTCGTGATTTGCTCACAGCGAAGACCGCTGTGCGAAAAGTAACGCGCACGTCACTGCCGCGTTGCTAGGTAACTACGGGACCCTCGGACTCAGAGCCGTTTGTATCGCAGCACGAAAAAGCAGCGTTCCACGATCCAAAGAAATCGGGCGAATCTTACGTCGATTCACGGAGTAACCCTGGCTGCCCGCTCTCCTGTAAATTTTTACTAGATCGCGGACAATTGCCTCAGCGACCGCCGAATATTAGCCGGGCGAGATCTCGCGCGATGCTATCGCAGGTTAAAATGAATCAGACCGCAATTATGCCCCCAGACCAAAGGTCTTGGTCGGATTATCCCAAAGGATCTTCCGCCGTGATTCGGCCGCGATCTTGTTGTTACTGCTAATCGCCCCGACAGTTTTGTCGGGGAACTTATCGATCGCATCGCTGTGCGGGTAATCCGTGGCGATCATTAAGTAATCATCGCCCACATGGTCGATGAACACGGGCGCCAATTCCTCCCCTGCCTCACAGCTTACCCAGCAGTTGCGTTTGAAATAATAGCTCGGTTTTTCCTTGGTGATCTTCGCCGAGCCGTGCGACTCATGCTCCCAATGCTCGTCCATGCGTTCGAGCCAGAAAGGTACCCAGCCGCAACCCGATTCGAGATGCGCAACTTTCAGTTTTGGAAACTTTTCGAGCACGCCGTCGGCGCACAAATTCAAGCAAGCGAGCATCTGCTCAAGCGGATGGCAAGCGACGTGCCGGCCGAATTCGCTGTATCGATCCGCGCCCGCCTGCGGCAGCACGGTGCGCGCGCCTTCATGGACGCACACGGTAACTCCAAGCTCCGATGCAACATCGTAGATCGGATAGTAATCGGGGCTTGCCAATGTGCGGCCGCAGAATTTATTCGGCCGCCAGAAAATCCCGACAAGCCCCAATTTCTCGCGGGCGTATTTCAATTCGTCGACAGCGCGCGCCGGGTCTTGCAGTGGAATCAGCATCACTCCGTGCAGCCGTTTGCGATCGTAATCGCAGTATTCGGCGAGCCATGTGTTGTAGGCGCGGCAGATCGCCGCGCTCAATTCGGGGTCGATATCGTCGCGCCACATGATGTAGAGCCCAATCGTCGGAAAGAGAACCGAGACATCGATACCTTCGCGGTCCATGTCGCGAAGATTGGACGCCGGATCGAACTTGTTCGCGTAAGCGTCGGCGAAACACTCGCGCCAGCGCTTCGAAGATGAAAAGATATAGCCATAGTCTTCCATCACCCGGCCCGGCCGCTGCGCCGAATCGGAAACCGGCTTGCCGTCAACTTCGCGGATCGTCTGGTTCGGACCCGCGAGACGAACCCGATGTTTAAATTTTTCCGGTAAGTATTTTTGGTATAGATCGCTCGGCTCCAAAATATGCCGGTCAGCGTCAATAACTTTGAATCCGTCTCTCATGGCGTTCTCCTTTAGGTCGTTTAACCTGTGTGCAAAATAAACATAGAGCCGTTACCTAAATAGATCAAACCTGAGTTCGCGGCAAGGGCAGACCGCGGTATATTTCCGAGAAGATGAAGTATAAAGATCCTGAGTGCTCAACAACTTGCCGACTTACATCAACTTGAATATCGTGCGACCTGTATGTGTGCCTTCCGAGGGTAACGGACGCGTCAATGCACTTCGCTTCAGTCGCCGGCAACAAGCCTCAGCACGCTCTTCCGCTGTAGAACGCATCCAAGGAATTTGCTCCCACGATCGTCAACTGGTCCGGTTCAAACGCGGAGTTTGGGAACTCGCATGAGTTCCGCTCGATCTCCGAAACCTTGAGTGTGAACCCAGTTGCTGAAGTTTGTCAGCGGTGAACGTCCTGGAGTCACTTTGATCATCAAGCGAATTGAAAGTGAGTAAAGCTGAGTCCTGGATCCAAGAGATTTGAAAGGCGCTTACATGACTTTGGTCGAGGTGGTCGCCAAGAGCGCGTAAAAGCTGGGACAATCGATTGTAAGCCTGTCTGTTGAGAATGATATCGTTTCGACGTTGCTTGCGAGCCTGGTCGTCGAGTCGCGAGATGGTTATTGGAGTAAAATGCACCGATCGAATTGCCTGTGGTTGGCGAGTGCCCTGCTCCGATTCATCCATTGGGCTGACGGCATGCCGCAAGATCCATTCACCTGCGGTAGTCAGGGCATCACTGCTCAGGACATAATCCGAACCCTCCATCCCAAGCTCGAACGTTGTAAGCCTCGCGGCTTCCAGCGACTGGCCGATTACTCTCAATGATCTGCTATGCGCCATTTTCGTCCATTTGAGCATTTTAAAAAGACTTTATGGCCACGTATGGGCAATTTCAATCCATGTTGAAGAATTTAGCACCAATATATCCTCTGCAGTGACAACCATGTCACGAATGATACGTTTCTTTGACAATTTCGACTCGTTTCTTTCAGTCGCTAACTCGATATTTTAAGAATTTCGCGGGCTTGTGTTCTGGCGCGGCCATTGCTCTCCGGCAAGCCATTAACGTAGTTTTTTGAGGGTCAAAATGGCTACCGAAATCGCTCAGACCGTGTTTATTCCATTTTTTATCGTATTGATCTCTTTCCTGGCCATGTTCATTATCGCCAAAGTTAGAAAGCGACGAACAAGGCGGAGGATGGAGCGTGGTGTTTCAGATTTTCTACGGCAAATGCGAAGCTGATTTCTCTATGCGCGCTTGACAAACCTCAGCGCGGGCGATCAAAAAGTCCGCGAACGGCGCCGCGAGAAAATAAGCAGTCGAATTCCGGGCGCAATGAGAAGCGATTAGAGCTTGTGACGAGTCGGGTTCGTCATAGCTTCAATTGCCAGCCGCCTTGAAAGCGCGACGCTGGCTGCTTTGCGGCGCGCGTTTATGTAACGGAAACGTAGCCCGACCAAAAGTGAGGGCAATAGCGCCGAACCCGGCAAGCCGCTTTTTCTCCGGCAAACAGGTGAGGTGCGTCAAGTGCCGACGTCTGCGATGTATCTAGTAAATCGGATGGTGTGATCGCATGACGACCCAGATGGCGAAGCTATCTCGATTGGCCAACTGGGATGATCTGTCACGGAGCGAAGGCGAAGTTGGAATCGCAAAGGAGTTTGGAGTTCAACACGAGCGAGCAGCCGAAATGTTTCACCAAGAACCTATCCCTTGCCTCCGGCGCTCATCCTCTGAGCCCTAATCCCAGAAAGCCAGCCCACAGTGCGCCTATCTGCCCTTGAGATATTCCTGTTCAATTGTGTCGAGGCGCCGAAGCGCTCGCATCGCTTTTACTTTATGCCGCGCTGCAACAGCAATTGCGAGCGCATTTAACAGAGACATGGAAGCGGCCAGAGATTGAGTCCGGTGAGGCTGCCGGCGCCCCAACAAGAAGACCGAGGCCGCTCTCGCAATCTCCGATGTTGGAATGTGAGTGATGCCGAGAATCGGAATGCCGTGTTTTTTTGCGAAGTTTATAGTAATTTTCGTCTCTCGCGGAGTTTCGTCGAATCCAAGCGCTATGACAAGATCATTTTTCTCCAAAAGCGCCAGCTGTTCCACAAGCGACGTGCCCCCGGTGAGCGTAACCAGCCGAGCATCCAATCGCAGCCGCGCAAAACGAAAATACAAAAAGTACGCGAGCGAGAATGCTGCACGAAACCCGATGATTAAGATTTTGTCGGCACGCAGAATCATAGTCACTGCCCGGCTAAACGTCTCCTCCGAGAGGCTCGCTTTCGTCTCTGCGATCAATTGAATGTCGTGTTGGAATAGCGATTCGAAGAAGGACTGATCGGCAACGCTCGTTAATGCATCGCGAAATCTGAACGCACTCCCGGAGGCCTTCTTAATCTCGGCCTGAAATTCTCTCCGGAAGCTCGGATAGCCTTTGAAGCCTAGTTGCTTCGCGAACCGCACTACCGATGCCTCACTCACCCCGACTTTCCGTGCCACCTCCATAATGGAATCAAACGCAGCTTCCACTTCGTGCGTAACAAGATAGTCAGCGACTTTGCGATGATTTTTGCTGAGTGCAGAATAATTGCTTCGTATTTTGCCAACGAGATCCAATATCAGATCCTCGAAACCGAAATCTTTCGAAATTTTCCTATTGACAGAAAATTTTCATTTTGATAGCGCCATGAAAGATAATTTACATAGCTCTTTTTGTAGATGAGAATCGCTTCATTAGCAAGATCATTCAAATTCACGAGGAGGATTCATGAACCAGATTACATTCTTTTCGGCGGACTCTCACGTCAATGAACCCCCTGAAGCGTGGGAGCGCATACCCAAACAGTTGCGCTCGCATGGACCGCACTTCGTTCAAGACCCGGCAGGACGTAAGGGTCTTTATATGGTTTTCGATGGACATGAGCCCGATCCTGTCGGCATGACGTTTACCGCCGGAGTTGAGAAACAAGACGGTGGCGTGCGCAAGGTGATCGAGAATTTCACGTGGGAAAATTGGCGTGGACCATGGGACCCCACGGCACGATTGGGTGATATGGACCTCGACGGCGTCAAAATGGAGGTCCTATATCCCAGTATGGCGCGAAATTTCTACAGCCTGAAAGGTGAAGAAGCGCCATTGCAGCAAGCCGGACTCAAATCGTATAACGACTGGCTTCGCGATTATTGCAGAGCAGCGTCGGATCGGCTTATCGGTCTCGGCCTGCTCTCAGCTCTCGACATCGACTGGTCCGTTGACGAGATGAAGCGCTGCGCAAACTTAGGCCATAAGGGCGTGGTATTGCCCTCGGGGCTTCCCGACGGGATGAGTTATGCTGACCCGGAGTTTGACCGGTTATGGATGGCTGCGCAGGATATGAACTTTCCGATTCACTTTCACGTCAATATCCTCCAGGGACGGGATCGAATGGCTGCCCGCCTCAAGGTAATCACAAAACTCCAGCAGGGCAGAAACGCTGTCAAACGCGGGATTTTGGAGCCCCTGACTTTGATCACGGATCTCGTTTTTGGCGGAGTGCTGAATAGATTTCCGAAGCTTCGCTTTGTGTTTGCTGAATACGAGCTCGCATGGCTTTTTCCTTTTTTTACCAAAATGGACGGCTCGGTGAGCCGGGCGCGTTCAGAGGCGCCTGAGTCGCCTACTATCGAAGCGTTGCCTAGCGAATCGATCCGGCGGCAAGTTTACATCACGTTTCAGAATGATCGCGCCGGTGTTCTCGGCTCAGAGGCGCTAAATCTTGTAGATAACGTGATGTGGGCGAGCGACTACCCGCATGGCGGTGCAACTTGGCCCCACTCTAAAGAAATCGTTAAGGCCCAATTTGACGGGGTTTCGGATAAGCTAAAAGAAAAACTAACCTGGGCTAATGCCGCAAAGTTCTACGGCATTGAATAGGAAAATCTATCTATGAAAGGCTCCATGTTCATTCTTGCAATTTCGCTACTTGGTGCGGTGTTGCTGGACTGTTCAGCTAAGGCCCAGACCGATAGTCCTTTATACAAGGGGAAGACAATCCAGATACTGGTCGGATCAGGTCCGGGTGCCGGCAACGACCTCAAGACGCGAATTTTTGCGCGACATGCGCCAAAACATTTACCAGGCAACCCAAATATTATCGTCGAAAACATGCCTGGGGCGGGTGGAATGAGGGCGAGAAATCACTTGTTTAATCTCGTCAAACCAGACGGGTTAACCATCGCCCAGATCCTCAGAGGCACTGAACTACAGGAGGCTATTGGAGATCCCAGCGTCAAGTACAAATCGGACAAATTCAATTGGATCGGAAACTTATCCACCGGCAATGCCATTTGCGCCGTTCGCATCGATCGGGCTGGCAATAGCCTGCAAGAGGCCATCAAACGTTCGGCGAGCGCACCGTTACGTAACGCCGAATCTGGCGCGACAAGCATTGGGGCGGTAGCCGCTTTGCTCGTCAAGGAGTTTAGCGGCGTTAATCTCGATGTCGTGGCGGGATATGCGGGCGGGTCGGCTATCGATCTCGCCATTGAACGA
>Ga0209974_10000811_pt1 | contig 10708 bp, 11 predicted proteins | sample InoplaM3SPM_FD_187592 | JGI IMG/M metagenome (GOLD analysis project Ga0209974, IMG submission 187592) | Arabidopsis thaliana rhizosphere microbial communities from the Joint Genome Institute, USA, that affect carbon cycling - Inoculated... | ecosystem: Host-associated > Plants > Roots >...
TCAGCCAGGCCATCGAGCAGATGGACGATCACGGGCGGCCGCTCGGCCGATCGCGGCAAATACTGGTCGATGCCGCTGTCGAGCAACGCATATCCAGTGGCTCCCACGCGGGCGATCTCTACTTCGACCGGAACTCTGAATTCGCCCCGTCGGGCTCTTCGCGCTGGAGGAGTCGCGTCATCTCCTCGAACGAGAGGGGGTAGCCGATCAGCCAGCCCTGGATCTCGTCACACCGCAGCAGTCGCAGGACCTTCGCCTGCTCTTCGATCTCGACCCCCTCCGCGATCACCTTCAACCGGAGCGAGTGAGCCAGAGAGATGACGGTCTGGACGAGCGTCATCGCGTTGGGGTCGTCCAGCATCGAGGCAATGAACGCGCGGTCGATCTTGAGTGCAGTGGCGGGCAGTCTCGCGAGATATCCCAGGGAAGAGTAGCCGGTCCCGAAATCGTCGATCGCGATCTCGACTCCGAGACTGCGAATCGACTTCAGGCTCTCCATGTTCTCCTCGATATTATCCATCAGGATGCTCTCGGTGATTTCGAGGTCGATTCCGGCTGGATCCGCGCCCCGGGCCAGCGCTTCCCGCAAGCCGGCGACGAATCCTCGCCGTCGCAAATGCAGCGCCGAGATGTTCACGGCCACGCGTGGCGCGGACAACTCCATCTCGAGCCAGCGCGCGTGATCGGCGATCGCACGGGAGAGCGCCCACATCCCTGCCGGCAGGATCAGCCCCGTCTCCTCCATCAGCGGGATGAATTTCCCAGCCGGGACCTCCCCCAACTCCCGACTCTGCCACCGTATGAGCCCCTCCACTCCACTGATACGCCCGCTCTCGAGATCCTTCTTGACCTGGTAGCGCAGAACGAAATCTTCATTCTCCAGCGCGGCCCGGAGCTGGGTGTCCAACGCTAGTCTCTCTGCGGCGTGGGCCGTCATCTCGGGAGCGAAGAACACGAATCGCTCCGTGGTGGTCTTCGCCTTCCGGAGCGCCGCCTCCACATTCCGCAGTAGCCCTTCGGCGTCCTTCCCGTCGTCAGGGTATACCGCGATTCCCATACGGGCGGAGACGCGGACCTCCGTCCCGGAGAGCAGGAAGGGACTGCCGAGGATCTGCTGCATGCGGTCCTCGATCGCTCGCACGACGGCATCCGAGGTCGAGACCGCGGGTACGATCATCGCGAACTGATCCGGGCCGATCCTGGCCAGAGACGCCTCCTCGGGCAGGTGGCCTCTGGCGCGGGTGGCGATCTGGGACAGGAGCTCGTCCCCCGCCTGACGACCCAGCGTCTCGTTGATCGTGCGGAATCGTTCCAGATCGAAGGCGAACACCGCCAGCCTGCGCCCGTACCGATCCGTCGCTCCCATCGATTGTTCGAGCCGCTCGCAGAGGAGCGTTCGGTTCGGGAGTTCCGTCAGCGAATCGTGGAGCGCCAGATACCTCACGCGGTCCGCCTTCTCGATGTGGTCGAGCGCGAACGCAATGTCGCCCGCCAGCTCGAGCAGGAGCCGCATCTCCTCCTCGTCGAGGAATCCCTTGTCGCGCGCGTGCAGCGCGAGCACTCCGACCGCCTGGTCGCCGACGATCAGCGGAAGCGCCACCACTACCCGCGTGCCCAGGGCGAAGATCTCGCGGCGCATCGTCAGAGTCGGATCGTGCTCGACGTCGGTCGCGATGGCGGGCCGCTTCTCCCGCAGCGCGCGGGCCAGGAATTCGCTCCCATCGACATCCCGCAATGTCTCCGTGACGGCGGCCATGTACTCCTCCCCCACGCCCTCCCACGCCACCGGCTGGAGCGCGTTCGTGGCCGGATCGAAGAGCCCCGTCCAAGCCACCGAAAACCCCCCGGCCTGCACGGCGATCCGGCAGGCCTCGCGCAGGAGCCGCACCCGATCGTCCGCGCGAACGATCAGAGCGTTGATTCCGCTCAGGACCGCATATACTCGGTTGAGACGCCGGATTCTCTCCTCCGCGAGCTTCTGGCCCGTCACGTCGTGAAGTACGGACATGAAGTGGAGAGGGCGCCCGTCCGAACCGCGGACCAGAGACGTGGTCATGTGCGCCCAGATGATCCCGCCGTCCTTCCGGATCATGCGTACCACGTTCTCGATCACGGGGATGGCCCCGCGGAGCAAGCGCTCCCGCCCCTCCACGACGCGTTCCTGCTCCTCCGGATGAACCAGAGCGTTCAGCCCCAATGCCAGCAACTCAGTTCGCGTGTAGCGGAGCATCTCGCAGAACTTCGGATTCACGTTCAGGAACGGACTGTCGATTCCACCATGCACGATCCCGACCGCAACCTGCTCGAATACGGCCCGGTAACGCTCCTCGCTCTGGCTGATGTCTCGGATTGCAGCCAGGATGCGGACACCTTCTTCGGTCTCGATGGGGGTGAGGCTTATGTCCAGGGGAATCTCCGATCCGTCCTTCCGCACCCCGGAGAGACTGAGCCCGGATCCCATTCCCCGGGTCTGCGGTCCCTCCGCGTACCTCTCGACGTGCTTCGCGTGGGTGCTCCGATGGCGGGACGGAATCAGAACATCGAGATGCTCCCCCTCGAGTTCCTCGCTCGCGTAGCCGAACAGACGCTCGGCCAGCCCGTTCAGGCACACGATCCGATTGTTGGATGCCACCATCAGCGAGGCATCGGGCATGCAGGCGAGAAGATCCCGCAAATGGGCTTCAGGAATGTTGCGGACCGTAGGCGTCAACTCGGGGCAATCCTCTGGGGGAGTGACAGCGGGTCGCGTCCATGCAAGTTCCGCATGTCCAGGCTAGGACAAGTATGCGTTTGCATGCGATGCCGCGCAAAACGGCGCTGCTCGCGCTGCTTCTCATGACCTGCTTACAGGAAGTCCAGGGTGAACACAAAGTGGACGACCGCGAACGCGCTCGCCACCTTGCTCCGGCGTGTTCGACGGCGTTGCAGCCCCTGACCGGTCGTTCGGTTTCTGCTATCCTGATGGCAAGACCATGCAAAGACGCGACTTCCTGAAGGCTGCGGCCGCGCTGCCCCTTCTGCCTCTCGCCTGTGCACCGGGCGAGCCGTCCGCGGGCCGCGTCCCGGTCACCTCGCCCTCGCGATGGGTCCGTCCCGGTGATCCCGACTGGCCTTCCCCTGAGGCATGGGAGGCGCTGGGCCGGAAAGTCCACGGGCGCCTCATCGCCGTCGAGTCGCCGCTGGACGCCTGCCGCGCGGAGCCGAACGGCGAGGCCTGCGCCGAGCTCTTCCGGAACCTCAAGAACCCGTACTACATCGGCGACCACCCCGCGCTGACCCAGACCTCGGGGTATCTCGACGCGTGGACGTCGTCGCCCAGCGAGTACGCCGTCGCCGCCGAGGAGACCCCCGACGTCGTCGCGGCCGTGAACTTCGCGCGCGAGAATCGCGTGCGGCTCGTCGTGAAGGGGGGAGGTCACAGCTACCTGGGCACGTCCAACGCCCCCGACTCGCTCCTGGTCTGGACGCGGCGCATGAACGCGATCGAGCTGCACGACGCGTTCGTGCCACAGGGCTGCGCGGGGCGGATCGAGCCTCAGCCCGCGGTCACGGTCGGCGCGGGCGCGATCTGGATGCACGCGTACCAGGCGGTGACGGTCGACGCCGGCCGCTACGTTCAGGGCGGCGGCTGCGGAACGGTCGGTGTCGCGGGGCTCGTCCAGAGCGGCGGGTTCGGCAGCTTCTCGAAGCGCTTCGGCCTCGCGGCCGCGGGACTTCTCGAGGCCGAGGTCGTGACCGCCGACGGAGCGGTGCGGATCGCGAACGCGTGCACGAATCCGGACCTCTTCTGGGCGCTCAAAGGCGGCGGGGGCGGGAGCTTCGGAGTCGTGACGCGCCTCACGCTCCGGACGCGCGAGCTGCCGGAGACGTTCGGCGGCTTCTTCGGCAAGATCAAGGCGCGCTCGGACGACTCCTACCGCGCGCTCGTCGCGCGCTTCCTCGCGTTCTATCGCGACGACCTCCTGAACCCCCACTGGGGCGAGCAGGCCCGCTTCGACGACGACGACACGCTCGGGATCTCGATGCTGCAGGCGGGGCTCAGCCAGGACGAAACGGAGGCGGTCTGGGCTCCGTTCCTGGAGTGGGTGAACGGTCGGCCCGACGAATATTCGTGGGAGGAGCCGGTGAGGATGATCGCCTTCCCGGCGCGGGCGATGTGGGACCGCAGGTTCTTCCAGCAGTTCGCTCCCGACGCGATTCTCCAGGACGACCGACCCGGCGCGCCGGTCGAGAACGTCTACTGGGCCGACAACCGCGGCGAAGCCGGCCAGTTCCTCCACGCCTACCGCTCGGCGTGGATGCCCGCCTCACTCCTTTCCGATGATCGGCTGGCCGCCCTGGTCGACGCGCTCTTCGCCGCCAGCCGCCGCTGGACGACCTCGCTCCACTTCAACAAGGGACTCGCCGGCTCACCGTTCGAGGAGATCGAGGCCGTCCGCGACACCGCGATGAACCCTGCCGTCCTCGACGCGTTCGCGCTGGCGATCGTCGCCGGCGAGGGTCCGCCCGCCTTCGCCGGAATCCCCGGTCACGAACCCGACGCGGCCCGCGGCAAGCGCGCTGCCGGCAGGATCAACGCCGCGATGGCAGAGCTCCTGAAGGTGGCTCCGGACGCCGGTTCGTACGTATCGGAGAGCGACTGGTTCGAGACCGACTGGCAGCGGTCCTACTGGGGATCGAACTATCCGCGGCTGGCCGAGGTCAAGCGCACCTACGATCCCGCCGATCTCTTCTCCGTCCATAACGGAGTCGTCCGCTGATCTCGATCGGGACGCCGGTCAGCTCTAGGTGTTGTAATGCTCGCTCCACCGCCACTCGTTTGTGACCGGGAGTTCGAGTTCCCTCCCCAGGCGCTCCACGACGTCGCGCGGGCCTTCGATGCTTCCCTCGGTCCAGTTGTCCCACTCCAGGGTGAGCCCGATGGCGCCCTTCTTCAGGTCGATCCGTCCATAGTCGATCCACGCGTCGAGCCCGTCGTACTCGCTGGTCTTGCGCCACCCGTCCCTGACGAGTTGATCCACCAGCGCGCGAAATGTCTCCGTCGAGATGTCCTTGATCGTCGCCAGCCCGAGGAGACGGAATCGGAGCTTTGCCGGGGCTCTCCGGAATCTTGCCGGCGGCGCCATGCCGGTCAGCTCGACTGTGGACGACCGCCGAAGCAGATGATGTAGCCGTCGGGGTCTCCCACGTAGAAATCCTGCGTGCCCCACGCGGTAGGTGCGAGCGGCTTCAGAATGGTGGCACCGTTGGCGACGCACTGCCGGTAGAAGGCCTCGATGCCGTCCACGCCGGCTGCAGCGTCGAGGTGCTCGTTGTCGCGCCGGTGTCGACGTTCGCCCTCGTCCTTCGGCGCTTCCTTCAGATGCAGTTCCAGCCCGTCCAGATAACCGATGGCATAGAAGCCCTCCCACGGCTCGCCGAACGTGAAGCCGAGCTTTTCGTAGTATCCGATCGAGCGCTCGAGGTCGTCGACGAGAAACTGGGGAGCGAAGGATGTGACACGCGGCTTGATCGTGGTCGTGGTCATCGAAGCCCCTCCCTCAAGCGTTCGACCTGCGCTCACGCTCGGGTCGGCCGAAGTACAGGACGTACCCATCCACGTCCTTGACCTCGAACCCGCGAAGCTGGTCCCCATTGACACCGAGCGGTTCGTGGAAGTCCACGCCGCGTGAGGTGAACTCTTCCGCCAGGGCGTCCGGATCCTCCGTATGCACGTACGCATCCCATCGCGCCCATGGATGCCTGCTGGGATTGGGCAACGGCGGCACCTCGGGAAGAATTGCCTTGATCATGATGCCCACACCGTCTCGTTCGACGATCGCGAAATAGGGGTCGTCGTCCGGCCCGAGGAACGTCAGTTCGAAACCGAGACGATCACGGTAGAACGCAATCGCCGGCATCACATCGTGGACGATGAAGAACGGCATGACGGAGCCAAGTCGAGCCCTACTGCCTGGCGCCTCCACGGGAGTCAGCTCACGGCCTTCTTCACGAGCGCGCCGATTCTCGCCTCTTCCGCCGACGTCAACTCCTTCAGCGCGAAGGAGGTAGGCCACATGTTTCCTTCGTCCAGGTTCGCGTCGTCGTTGAAGCCGAACGTGGCGTACCTCGATTGGAACTTCGACGCGGGTGTGAAGTAGCAGACGACCTTGCCGTCCTTGTTGGCGTACGCGGGCATGCCGTACCAGGTCCTCGGCGCGAGCTCCGGCCCGCTGGCCGTTACGATCGCGTGGAGCTTCGTGGCCATGGCGCGATCCGAGCCCTTGAGCTCGCCGATCTTCGCGAGCAGATCGCGCTCCCCTTCCACCCTGCCCTTCTTCCAGCGTTCTTCCGCCTTGAGCTCCAGGGCGCGCTCCTTCATCGCGGCGCGTTCCTCCGCGGTGAATCCCTTGGACGACTTGCCGCTGGCCGGCTTCTTCGCTGCCTTGTTGGTTGCGCTCTTGGCGGACTTCGTCGTTCCCTTCTTCGGACTCATGGACACCTCCCCATAGGGGTCTGGATCGAAAATTCACGACGATTCGAATACGGATCCGGGTGGAGAGAGCACTACTGGCCCAGTGCGATTCCACTGGAGCGCTCCTCTACGGATCCTTACTCGCCCGGCGCCTGATATCGGACCTGTCCAGCCTTGCGCAACGCATCCAGCGTTTCGTCGACGGTCAGGAGCACCGTCGTTTCGAAGGAACTGAGCGCGCCGCCACCACTGATTGCCAGCGCGACAGCGGCCATCGACACATTGTCAGGGGCCTCCCACAAGTTGTACCCGTCATACGTTCCGAAGGCATACCAGAACCCGTGGAGCTTGCCGCCGACCGACTCGATGTAGGATTTGGCGGCTAATCGGCGGTCTTCCGGCTTGCCGATCAGCCTGGCCCATGTCTCAGGGGTGTAACGGAACTTCGATAGGTAAAGGGGCATCGTCTCTCTCCGCAGAAATTGCTGGCTGGGGTTTTTGCACAGTCTATTCCCCGGGGGTTCCCAGGGCAGGCTTGACATACCTAGAGCTTCAATGTATAGTGCTCCTATGCAAGACCCGACCCCCATCAACAAGGATCTCGTCGCGGCCTCCTCGACCCCGCTCGTCCTGGCCATCCTGGCCGAGGGCGACAGCTACGGGTACGCGATCCTGAAGCGCGTCCGGGAGCTCTCCCGGGGGCGGATGGAGTGGACGGACGGCATGCTCTACCCGGTCCTCCACCGGCTCGAGCGGCTCGGGTTCATCGAGGCCCACTGGGAGAAATCGGAGAGCGGCCGGCGGCGGAAGTACTACCGGATCACGAAGCGCGGCCGGACCCAGCTCGCCGAGGAGCGCGAGCAGTGGCAGGCCGTGGACGAAACGCTCAGGGGGATCTGGTCGGCGCTCGCGCTTCCACTCCACGCGGCTCGCCATTTCCAGGCACTCCCATTCACCCCGGCCGCGGCCCTCTGCCCGTGCCGTTGACGCAGAGAGGCTGACGCAATGGAAACGCAGGACAGCAAGAAGCGGCTCGAGGAGCAGATCGGAGAGTGGCGGGGCTTCCTGCGTCACCGCCAGGCGATCCACCCCGTCGACGTCGAGGAGCTGGAGGACCATCTGCGCGAGCAGGTCTCCACGCTCCTCCGCGCGAATCTCACCGAGGACGAAGCCTTCCTGATCGCGGTCAAGCGACTCGGCGACCTGGACTCTCTGTCGCGCGAGTTCGCGCGCGAGCACTCGGAACGACTCTGGAAGCAGCTCGTCGTGAGCTCCGACGATTCAGGCGAGCCAGGCGCCAGCACCCGACGCGAGGCGTTCGTCGCCTTCGGCCTCGCCGTGCTCGCGGCCATCGCGGTGAAGCTCCCGGAGCTCTTCGGGCTCACGCTGGACGGCGACGAAGGCTTCTACGCACGCAACGTGAGCCTCTTCGTATTCCCGCTCCTCGCGGGCTTCTTCGTCTGGAAGCGTCGGGCGGGCCCGGCCACCCAGCGTTGGCTGGCGGCGGGGTTCGTAGCGGCCGCCGTCTTCGCGAACATCTATCCGTTCCGGCCGGAGGGCTCCACCGAGATCCTGACGGCGATGCACCTGCCGATCGCTTTGTGGATCGTCGTCGGTGTCGCCTACGCGGGAGGCCGGTGGGGCGAGCCCGGGGTGCGCATGGACTTCGTCCGATTCTCGGGGGAGCTCTTCATCTACTACGTGCTGATCGCGCTCGGAGGCGGCGTGCTCATGGGCTTCACGGCGATGCTGTTCCGGGCCATCGGGATGGACATCGAGCCTTTCTTCGAGCGCTGGATGCTGCCCTGCGGCGCCCTGGGTGCGGTCGTCATCGCCTCCTGGCTGGTGGAGGCGAAGCAGAGCGTGATCGAGAACATGGCCCCCGTCCTCACGCGTCTGTTCACGCCGATGTTCTCCATCGTCCTGATCGTCTATCTGGCGACGATGACGTTCACGGGGCGCATGATCGAATTCAATCGCGAGCTCCTGATCGCGTTCGACCTGCTACTGGTCGTCGTCCTCGGCCTTCTCCTGTACTCGATCTCCGCCCGCGACCCGCAATCCCCGCGGAACGTGTTCGACTGGATGCAGGTCGTGCTCGTGATCAGCGCGCTCCTGGTCGACGCGCTGGCGCTGTGGACGATCGCGTCGCGAATCTCGGAGCTCGGCTTCACGCCCAACCGCGTGGCCGCGCTCGGCGAGAACATCATCCTGCTGGTCAACCTCGCGTGGTCCGCCGTCCTCTACGTCCGCTTCCTGCGCGGGCGCGGACCGTTCACGGACCTCGAGCGTTGGCAGACCAATTACCTGCCGGTCTACGGCGTGTGGGCGGCGATCGTCGTAACGGCCTTTCCGCCGATCTTCGGATACACCTAGAAGCTCTCCACGCGCGACCCAAAAAAATGCCTCTACTCTCGCCCGAGTCTCTCCAGCGCGATGTGATGCGCGCATTCCAGTGCCTCCACCGCGGTGCACGCGACATCGGGTTTGACCCCCGTGCCTTCCCAATCGCCACCGGATACGGCACTGACGTATCGACTGAGCGGAATGAAGACCGCGAACCGATCATCGATCGGAAACCAGGCGCCGGGATGGGCCCCTCCCCCGGTCAGTTCGCCGACGATCGTCGCGCGCCCCGTTTGTTGCAGTTCGTACGCAAAGCTCTCGGGCGCCGAGAAAGTTCGTTGCGCGGTAAGGACGTATATCGGCTTTGTATATCGCAGCCCGGGCAGCCAGGCCGCCGTCCAGAATTGCGTCGTCGTGGCGTCGAAGCGACGAACAAGGTCGTTCCAGTGTCGCGGCCGCCCTTCGAAGAACCAGCTCGCCGCGAGCACGGCCATCACCGGATCGCCACCACGGCTTTCTCGCAGATCGACGATCAGGGCGTCCGTCGTCGCGAGACTCTGCATCGCGGCCGCCAGTGCGTCTCCGGCAAGCTCCGCACGGAAAAAGCGGTTGAACGCAAGGTAGCCGACGTTGCCCTCCAGGACGCGCGTCTCGCCGATCCCGAAATTCTCGGCCTCCGCGTCACGACGAAGTTGCTCCAGTTCCGCCTCCGTCTCGTCCGTGCTGGCGAGGGGATCGGAAACGCGCCCGGCGCTGAACTTCACCTGGACATGCCGGTCCCCGGTCGCTTCGGCCAGATCTCGGCCCAGCAGCTCGGCAAGACGCGCGGGACTGGTGAGCGAGCTGTATTCGCCGCGGCTCGCGCGCGCGCGGACCTCGGCATCGGCACGCTCAGCGGCGTCCAGGTCCAGGTAATTCGCCAGGAGCAGCTGCAGGGCGCCTTCGATCACCGCGTCTCGACGCCCGGCATCGATCGATTCACCCTGCGCATTCAACCAGTCCAGCAAGCGACTTTGCGCGCTCGCATCCGAGGCGCGGGCGAGGGCAGTGGGGCCTTCGACAAGCAGGCTACCGTTCTCCGTTACCCGGACGGAACCAAGCAGGAGCTCGTCTTCGAGCGCCAGCGTGAGGCTCATATCGGCGCCCTCGAGCTGCGTGCGCACAAACACGCTGTCGCCATCGACGCGCAACTCTTCGACCGGCAGCGAGCCGCCGTCGGGGCCGGCCCGGTACGCCATCTCGGCGTTCCACGCAGTGCCCGCGCGCTGGAGGTCGAGCTCGATCTCCGCCGAGAGGTTCGTGGGCTCCATACGTCCCTTCCATTGCCCCGTGACATCCTGCGCGAGCACGGAGGTGCGTGGAATAGCCGTCACCGCGATCACAACTACCAGAGCTGCCTTTCTCGCCGGCATCATCATATGTCCTCCAGAAATGGTGCAATTCGAGTCGCAAACCCCGACCACTGCCGTTCGAGTGCGGTGCGCACCGCGGCGGCATCGCCCCTGCGGAGGGCTGCGACGATCGGCGCATGTTCCGACTTGAAACGAGCCGCGGTCACTCCGGTCTTCGGCGAAAACATCCACACATACCGATAGACATGAGAGCGCGCGGACTCCAGGCATGCGGCCATAGAAGGCTCGAGGAAATGGTCGGCGAGCATCCGATGAAACCGCTCGTCCAGCTCCAGCGCTCGCGCAAAGCTTCCGCCGTCTGGCGCCATTTCCTTCGCTACCGAATCGAGCAAGGAATCGAGTTGCCTTGCGAGAATCAGGCGATCGGCTCTCCGCTGCGAGGTCGCTTCCGCCGCTCCGATGCCTTCCAGCGCCGCCGTTGCGGCGCTCGCCTGGCGCAGCTCCCGCACCGTGAGCGGGGCGATCTGAAGCAGGCTACGCTGACGTCCGGGGATGG
>Ga0209974_10000812_pt1 | contig 10699 bp, 9 predicted proteins | sample InoplaM3SPM_FD_187592 | JGI IMG/M metagenome (GOLD analysis project Ga0209974, IMG submission 187592) | Arabidopsis thaliana rhizosphere microbial communities from the Joint Genome Institute, USA, that affect carbon cycling - Inoculated... | ecosystem: Host-associated > Plants > Roots >...
CCCTCGAGAGCGATGGGATAATTGATGCCCCGGCCGAGATAGAGAAAGTCATTGCTGTGCATGAGCTCGCGCGCGAGCTCTTTTACCTGGCTCTCAATCTCCAATGCTTTCTCGATCCAGCTTGGCAAATGCATCAGATCACGCAACAGTTTCTTTGCATCGGCCGGGCTGAGCTTCCCATTGAGCCGGCCCAAGGCGACCGCCAGCAAATACAGCGCGGTCAGCTGGGTGGTGAACGCTTTGGTGCTGGCAACGCTGATCTCGGGGCCCGCGTGCGTATAAAGGACGCCGTGAGATTTTCTCGGAATCGAAGCGTCGACCACGTTACAGATCGAGAGGATCTTTGCTTTCTTGGCACGCGCGACTTCGGTGGCGGCCAGCGTGTCCGCCGTTTCACCCGACTGGCTTACCATCAGCAAGACCGATTTGGGATCCATGAGCGGCGAGCGATAGCGGAACTCCGAGCCGTAGTCGGCTTCGGCGGGAATACCCGCGATCTCTTCTAGCATGAACTTGCCGACCAGGCAGGCATGCCACGCGGTGCCGCAAGCGACTAGATGAAAGCGCCTGATTTGCTTCACCTCGCCCGCGGTCAACTGGATATTCTCGAGCGCCACCCGGCCGTCCCTGAGCGAGACCCGGCCGCGAAAAGTATCGGCCAGTGCGCGTGGCTGATCATGGATCTCCTTCAGCATGAAATGAGCATAACCGCCCTTCTGCGCTGCCACCGCATCCCAGGTGATTTCTTTCACCGGCCGGTGGATAGTCTTACCCTTGCCGTTAAATAATCGATAAGAACCGAGAGTGATTTCGCCAATCTCGCCGTCTTCGAGAAAAGTGACTTTACGCGTGTAATCGAGCAGCGCCGGGATGTCCGATGCGATAAACGTCTCCTTTTCACCCCAGCCGATGACGATCGGCGTGGAGTTTTTGGCCACAATCAGACGCGTCGGATCGCGGCGGTTGAGAAAAAGCAGTGCATAAGAGCCGCGGATTTCGCGCAATGTCCGGCGCACCGCGTCGAGAAAGTCGAGGCCGCGCTCGATCTTTTCGGCGACCAGATGCGCGACGATCTCCGAGTCAGTCTCCGAGCTGAATTGCACGCCGCGGGCGCTCAACTGCTCTTTGAGCTCGAGATAGTTCTCGATAATACCGTTGTGGACGACAACGACATCGCCCGCGCGGTGCGGATGGGCGTTGGTTTCCGACGGCCGTCCATGCGTCGCCCAGCGCGTGTGGCCGATGCCGATCGCTCCTGCCATTGGTTGGCGCTGCAGCATGGTTTCGAGATTTCCCAGCTTGCCCTCGCAGCGCCGGATCGCCACCTGGCCATCGTGCAAAACGGCAATTCCCGCCGAATCGTAGCCGCGGTACTCGAGCTTCCTGAGACTTTCCAGAATCAGCGGGGCTGCTTCGCGATGGCCGATGTATCCGACGATGCCGCACATTATTTTTTGTTTCCTTTCATCTGCCGGCGCTTGTGTTCGGTCCAACCTTCGCGCACGCGCTCTTCGCGCTGATTATAAACCAGCGCGCCAGCGGGGATATCGTGGCGCACGGTGCTCGCCGTGGCCACATAGACGTCGTCGCCCAAAGAAATCGGCGCCACCAGCGTCGTATCGCTGCCCACCTGCACGCGATCGCCGATGGAACTCTTGTATTTGTTGAAGCCGTCATAATTACAGATGATCGTGCCCGCGCCGATGTTGGTGTCCCGGCCGATAGTAACATCTCCAAGATATGTGAGATGATTTGCCTTGGTGCCTTCGCCGAGCTTGGCTTGTTTGGTTTCAACGAAATTGCCGATGTGCACGTTGGCGCTGAGATCGCTCCCCGGCCGCAGATGGGCGAAAGGGCCGATGATGGCGCCGCGGGCGATCCGGCAATCGGTCATGACGACCGAGAAGCGGAGATGCACTTCGTCGCCGATTACGGCATTGGTGATAAACGCGCTGCCGTCGATGCGGCAGCGCGCGCCGATCACCGTTTTACCGCAAAGTTGGGTATTCGGGCCGATCACCGTATCCTTACCGATGGTTACGTCCTCTTCGATATAGGTGGTATCCGGGTCTTTAAGCGTCACTCCTGCCTGCATCCATTTTTGGTTGATGCTCTGGCGTAAATTTTTTTCCATCGCGGCGAGCTCCTCTCGGCTGTTGATTCCCATCATTTCGCGGGCGTCTTCCACGGTCACCGTCTCGATCGTTAGCCCCTGAGCGAGTCCGAGAGCGGCGATATCGGGCAGATAGTATTCGCCCTGCTGATTAGTATTTTTAACCTTCTTCAATGCGGCAAAGAGAAATTGCGCCGAAGCGACATAGATGCCCGCGTTGACTTCGCGAATTTCCCGCTGGGCGGGCGTTGCATCTTTCTCTTCGATGATGCCGGAAATTCCGCCGGTGCCATCGCGCAAAATGCGCCCGTAGCCCTTTGGAACGTCCAGCTTCGCAGTGAGTAACGTCAGCGCGGCGCGGCTGCTTCGATGGTGCTCGAGCATCGCCCGCAGGGTCTGCTCGCGAATCAGCGGCACGTCTCCGCTCAGGATCAGCACCTCGCCCGCAAAATCTTTAAGTGCTTCTTTTGCGCACAGGACAGCATGCGCGGTGCCGAGCTGGCGCTCCTGCGTTGTCCAGACGACTCCAATCGAGTCGTAGGCTTCTCTAATCCTGGCCGCCCCGTGCCCGACAACCATGGCAATGATTTCCGGATCGAGTCGCCGCGCTGTTTCTAAAGCATGCAGAAAGAGGGCTTTTCCACCAAGCGGGTGAAGCACCTTCGGAACTTCGGACATCATCCGGGTACCTTGCCCGGCAGCTAGAATAATAACACCCAATTCAGTCATAAAACTCGGCTCAATCCGAAAATTAAGATTATAAATGAACTCTGGGACCAATCAATCGGAAAAGAATTAGGGGTAAAGTCCAGTAATATTGCGCGTGCGGCAGAAAAAACTTGTCAGAGCCAGCGATTTCGACTAAAAAAAGACACTGATGCGAGAAGCGATAACTACCTCAATCGCTTCAAAGCGCCGCATCCTAAGTGCACCCGCGGAGGAGTGTTCGTGAATCGTCCTGAATCGCCCGCGAGCGAAGGCGATTTCCCGCAAAACTGGTGGGACTATTGTCCGATTTGCAGCGCAAAGCTCATCAACCAAAAATGCAAGTACGTCTGCTCCAATCCCAAATGCAATTTTTTCATGAGCTGCAGCGAATTTGATGTTTGAGACGATCCGCTGGCCATCTCACTTTGACTCCGGTAAAAGTTGAAGCATGTCGAAAACCGCCGGCATCGTCATCATTGGTAACGAGGTCTTGTCCGGTAAGACCCAAGACATAAACTCGCATTTTTTTTGCACCGAGCTGCGCCGGCTAGGCGTCGAAGTACTAAAGATTTCGACCATTCAAGATGAAATTGAGCTAATCGGCCAGGAGGTGGCGACTTTTTCCCAACGCTATGATTACGTCTTTACCTCCGGCGGCGTCGGCCCGACGCACGACGATGTGACGATCGACGGCATTGCTCACGGTTTTGGTTTAAAGGTCGTGCGTCATCCCGACATCGAACGGCGCATGCGCCAGCGCCTGGGGAATCAGGTCAACGAAGCTCGGCTACGCATGGCCAATGTTCCCGAAGGCGCCAAGCTGCTTGCTACCGAGGCGCTGTTTGCGCCGATCGTCAACATTCGAAACGTCTACATTTTTCCCGGAATACCGTCGATTCTCCAAGAGCGTTTTCATGCCATTAAAGAGATGTTTCGCGACACACCTTATTACTTGAAAAACGTCTATGTGCGGTACGGCGAGGGCGTCATCGCTGAGATGCTCAACGAGCTGCTGGTCAAGTTTCCCAAACTCATGCTCGGCTCATACCCGGTCCTCGACGTGCCGGAGTATAAGGTCAAAGTCACTTTGGAATCGAAGGATCAAAGCTATCTCGATCAGGCGCTTCAAGCCTTTATCGCCTCTCTGCCCAACGACGCGGTCCACCGCATCGCCTGAAAATAAAGGATGGCGGATCATTCTTACTGGGGAGTGTTGCCGCCCTACAAAAAAGCGCCGCTGCCGCCGCTGCCGGGCATGCTGCAAGCGCTCGGTCCCGGTGTCATATTCATGGCACTTGCGCAGGGCAGTGGCGAGTTGATCTTCTGGCCATACACTATCGCCAAATACGGACTCGCCTTTCTTTTCCTCTTACTCCCTGCTTGTCTGTTGCAGTTTCCGATAATCTTCGAGATCGGCCGCTACACACTTGTAACCGGCGAAAGCATCTTTCAAGGCTTCATCCGCTTAAATCGTTATTTCGGGTTCTGTCTCTGGATCTTGATGACGCTTTCATTTCTCTGGTTCGGCGCCTTTGCAGCCGCCGGCGGCACTTCCCTGGCGGCGCTAACGAATTTGCCCGCCGGCTGGTCGCGACCGCAGCAGACCCTCTTCTGGGGTTATCTCTCAATGGCGGTTTTTCTGATAGCGATTTTGCTCAGCAAAGTGATTTACCGATTGATCGAAGCCTTCATGTGGAGCGTGGCCCTGTTCACACTGGTGGGGCTGCTTTGGGCGTCGGCCAATACTGAAGTGCTCAATGCGCTGCCCGCTTTCATGCGTGGGTTGATCGTTCCTCAATGGCCCATGCCCCGGCCTTGGGATCCGGCCGATGCGACGAAATTGTTAACGGCGATCACCTTCGCCGGACTGGGGGGATTCTGGACGCTTTTTTATTCTTATTGGTTGCGAGACAAAGGCTCCGGCATGGCCTTCTACATGGGGAGAATGACCGGGCCTATCACCGGAAAGCCCGAGTCGATGCCCGATTGCGGCGCTGTACCGAGCAGCGACGAGGGTCTCGCGCACATTCAGGCCTGGAAGCGGTTTATGCTCTTCGATATCGGGATCGGCGTCGGCGGCAACATCGTCACCACGCTGCTTACCTGCCTGCTCGCTTACGCGCTGCTGTACCCCCAAGGGCTTTTACCGCAGGACTACGAAATCGCCGTCGTCCAAAGCCGCTTTTTCGAAGTCAGCTGGGGCTGGTGGGGAAGAGTCCTGTTCTTGATCGTCGCAGCGGCTTTTCTCTCGGATACCTGGCTCGCTACCGTCGATGCCGTGAGTCGAATCCATACAGATTGCGTTTACGGTTTTTTTCCAAAAGCCCGCAAATTTGCTTACCGAAAATGGTATTTGTTTTTCTTATTGCTGCTCACGGGCGTTACGTCGGTCACGATGCAACTCGACCAGCCCGGCACGCTGATTCTCATTTCGGCGGTGATCGGCTTTATCGGCACCGTCATCTATTCGGTCGCTTTGATCTTTCTGAATCATGTTTACTTGCCCCGCCAGCTACCGGCGAGCGCCTGCCCGGGACGACTGAGTTTATTTTTTCTGATCCTCTCCTGCATGGCTTATTTCGCGCTGGCGGCGTTATATTTTTTGACGATCCTAAGAATTATCTGAGCGCCGCGCTTGATTGATGGATTTGACCTACGGGAGCTGTTAACCTGGAGGGAATTTTTTGGAGATCTATCGGTGACTGATATTCTCAATTGGATTATGGACTCCATCCGCGCTTATGGGCCCTGGAGTGTTTTTGTCGGCGTAATTATCGAATCGGTAATCGTGCCGATTCCATCGCCACTGATTATCATGGGCGCTGGTTTTGTCTTGATTAGCCCGGACTTATCTTTCTTTCAGGCCTTGCTACCGATGGTATTGCAGATCGTTTTGCCGGGTTCGATCGCCTCCACAGTGGGGGCCTACATCGGTTACGCGATCGGCTACTTTGGCGGAAAACCGATGGTTGATCGCTGGGAAAGCTTTCTCGGTTTCAGCTGGCGGGACGTGGAAGCGCTCGAGCGCCGTTTTCAGCGTGGTCAGGTCGATGCTTTGATATTTTTTCTTCGCGCGCTACCGATTTTTCCGTTATCGGTCATCTCGGCAACCGCTGGTTTACTGCGTTTGCCGGTAGGCCAGTTCAGCCTTTGGACGTTTTACGGCACCATTCCCCGCTGTCTTTTTCTTGGCTATCTCGGTTGGGGATTGGGTGAAGCTTATCAAGGCATAGCAAAAGGCATCGACAAAGCGGAAGGTGTCGTTTCGGGACTACTTATTCTTTTGATCATCGGAGTGGTCATCTGGCTGCGCGCCCGGGTTAGGGGAAAAATCCTCGACAAGGGCTAGACGATCTTCGGATACAGTTGAGCAGCGACAATTCCTAATTCTCTACTTGGCCGTAAACGGTTGCCCGGTCTGTGTGCCGATCCACACTTCGCCGCCCTCAAAAACCTCTTTCTTCCATATCGGCACGGTTTTTTTAATTTCTTCGATGGCAAAGCGGCTGGCGGCAAATGCCGCATCCCGATGCGCCGACGAAACCGCGATGATCACGCTCGCCTGGCCGATCTGCACCGGTCCGAGTCGGTGTACGATCGCCATCCGGCAGATCGGCCATTGTTTCCCGGCATCGTCGCCGATTCTAGCGAGCTCTTTTTCCGCCATTTCCGGGTAGGCTTCGTAGTCGAGCGCGATAACCCGGCGACCTTCGTTATTGTTGCGGGTGGTGCCGATAAATGTGGCGATCGCGCCCGCCTCAGGATTGGTGACGTACCGCACGAGCTCGTTTAGATCGATTGCTTCATGGGTCACGCGAAACATCCGTGTTCAACCTCCACTCACGGGCGGAACAAAAACCACTTCGTCATCGTTGCTCAGCTTATGATCGACACTGACATAATTCTGGTTGACCGCATATAACAAGCGAATGCCCGGCACATCGAGTTTAGGATAGTCTCCTTGAAGCTGGCGCCAGAGATCGGCGACTGTGGCACCGTCGGGTAACTCTTTCAATAGTTCGCCCGTGCCGGCGCGCTCGCGCAAAATGGCAAAAAATTTAACCCGGACCTTCATGATCCCTGGAGCTGCGAGACCATGTGACGGATTTCAGGCAATATCAGCTTTTCCATTGCCAGCTTCACCGCGCCGCTCGACCCCGGCAGGGAGATAAGTATTTTTCCCCGTGCGCTGCCGGCGGCGGCCCGGCTCATGATCGCAGCAGAGCCGATATCCAGATAACTCAGATAACGGAAGACCTCGCCGAAGCCGTCGAGCTTTTTGTCAAGAAACCGATTCACGACTTCATAAGTACCGTCGCGCGGCGCGATGCCGGTGCCGCCATTGACGATTACCGCGTCGACGTCGGCCCGTGAAAGCGCTTCTTCAAGCACCCTCTCGATCTGCAAAGGCTCATCCTTGACGATCTGATAACCCGCGGTCTGGTGACCCTCGCCGACCAGGAATTTCTCAATGCTCCGCCCGCTTGTATCCGTGCTCTCGTTGCGAGTGTCGCTCACGGTAATGATATAACAGCGGATGTTCTTCTTGCCCTTTTCCTTGTGCTCATGAACTGACATCGCTGAGTCTCCCAAAAATCTCCGCTCGAATCATAACAACACCTAACTTTATTTCAAAGGTCGGTCAAACTCACTGAATTGGAGCGTTTTTTCTTGGACGCCGAAGCGTAATAATCGAAGTAAAAAAATCTTGATTCGAAAGCCGACTTGCGCACACAGGCGCTGTTCCGGCGCTCAACCGGCGACGACGGAAAGCCGGGCGGTTGCCGGAGCGTACACGGCCTAATATGATAGGGGCATAATGCGGCCGCCTTTCTCTCTCTATATCCATATCCCTTACTGCGTCAGCAAATGCCCCTACTGTGATTTTAATTCGCACGTGGTTGCGGAAATTCCGGAAGACAACTACACCGATGCCCTTTTACGCGAACTGGAGCATTACGGCACGATGGACGAATGGCAGGACCGGACCGTGCAAAGCATCTTCTTAGGCGGCGGCACGCCGTCTACCTTCGGGCCTGCGAGCATCGGCAAACTGCTCGCCTGGGTCGCGGCAACCTTTCCCATCAATCTGGATTGCGAAATCACCGTGGAAGCGAATCCCGGCACCGTCGACAGCGGTAGATTTCTGGGATATCGCGACGCCGGCGTGAACCGCATCAGCGTCGGCGTGCAATCATTCCAACCCCGATTACTAAAATTTCTCGGGCGCACGCATACCGCGGAAGAAGCGCGCAAGGCTCTCGGCTCGGTGCGCGAAGCGGGGTTCGGCAACTTTAGCTTCGATTTGATCTATGCCAATCCGGGGCAGAGCTTGAGGGAGCTGGAAGCCGATCTCGATACCGCTTTAGAATTTCAACCGCCGCATCTCTCGGCCTACAATCTCACCTTTGAAGAAGGGACGCCGTTTCATTACGAATACCGCGCCGGCCGGATGAAATCTCTCAGCGAAGAAGAAGAAATCGCCATGGCGCAGTTGATCGAGAACAAATTGTCCGGCGCCGGTCTGTCGCGCTATGAAATCTCGAACTACTCCCGTCCGGGCTGGCACTCGCGGCACAATGTCAATTATTGGCGAGGCGGTGATTATCTCGGCCTGGGTGCCGGCGCCCATAGCTACAAACAGGAAATTTCCACCGGTGGATATGGCCGGCGATGGAGCAATGAGAAAAATCCGGGTCGTTACATGACCCAAGTTGCTGAGTTGCGGCAAGGCGTAGTCGAGCTCGAACAAATCGATCCCACCAAGGCGGCGGGCGAATTCATGTTTCTCGGATTGAGAATGACGGAAGGGGTCTCGATCCGAAAGTTTTCTTCGAGATTCGGCAAACCTCCGATAGAACTATACCCCAGGATTCGCGACTGGATCGAAGGCGATCTTCTCGAAGAAACACCCAACCATCTAAAACTGACTTCCAAAGGCTTGCTTGTCGCCAATTCGATTTTCGTCGAATTTATGTAAGATCCGGGGCGACCACCGGTCGCCCTACATTGATACGCGATCTGCGAGGTAAGACGGTACAAATTAGGGTGACCGTTGATTGTCGTTCCGAGGTATAGCCGTTAAAGCTACAATCAAAAGAGCACAAATCAGGAGTCCCTATGGCAACGAACCGCGACCTAAACACGATTCGCATCGACCACATCGGCAGTCTGGTGCGTCCAAACAAGCTAAAGGACATCTTCTCCCGCTACGACCGCGGGCAAGTGTCGCGGGACGAATTGACGAACGCGCAGGACGGCGCTATCCGCGAAGTAATTCAAAAACAGGAAGCGCACGGCTTTCCCGTAGTCACTGATGGCGAGTTTCGCCGCCATAGTTTCCAGGAAAGCTTTTCCGAGTGCGTCACCGGTTTCGACGTGCCGAAAAACATTTCCCTTTATTATGAGAAGCGCGATCTGAATGAAAATCCGCTGGAGCGGGCCGAACAAAACTTCGAAGAAGCCGGTCCGGCGATCATCACGCGCCGCAGAGCTGCTGAACGTCTGAAGTTGGTCCGCAATCTTCCGCTGGAAGAATTTTGCTATGCTCAGAGCGTCGCCAACGTGCCGGCGAAAGTCACCGTTCTCGGTCCCGATCGCATCGCCCAGCGATTCAGGTGGGAAGCTTCGCTTGGTGTCTACAAAGGTCTTGACGATCTCGTCGACCACGTCGTCCAAATAGAACGGCAGATCATCACTGCGCTAGTGCAAGCCGGCTGCAAATACATTCAAATTGACGCGCCGGGCTACACCGCCTATGTCGACAAGGTTTCCTTGGATAGAATGCGCTCGCGCGGCGAGGACCCGGAAAGAAACTTCCAACGTTCCATCGAAGCCGACAACGCTCTCATCGAAGGGTTTTCGGGTGTCACATTCGGCATCCACATCTGCCGGGGTAACGCTCGCACGATCGATCCGAAGACCGGCAAGCTCGTGCCGCAATGGCACCGCGAAGGCTCCTACGACGCCATCGCCGAAAAGCTCTTCAACACTCTCAAGCACCAGCGCATCCTACTCGAGTACGACAGCGAGCGCGCTGGCGGCTTCGAACCTTTGCGCCTCGTGCCGAAAGACAAAATCGTCGTGCTCGGCATGGTCTCCACCAAGAGCTCGGACATGGAGACGGTCGACGGGTTGAAACAAAGAATCGATCAGGCGACTAAATTCCTGCAGATCGACCAACTCGCACTTAGCCCACAGTGCGGCTTCGGCGGTATCGACTCCAAAGTGCTAAGCGAAGACGAGATGTGGAAAAAATTGGATACAATTGTGGAGACGGCGAGGCAGGTATGGGGCTAAGACACTCTGAATGTTTGGCTAACGAGTTTTGCCTACGTCAGTTCCAACCCACTGTCCATTTGACCGGCGCCTTTCTGCGAGTACAATGGCCAATTGAGCGAATCGGTTCAGCGCTTTGCCAGCGTTGGCGGCTCTGCTATTGACTATCGATAGCGCCCGCTAAATCTGTAGTTTTGAAATTTCGGCAGCACGACAAAGAATGAGGAAACATGACCTCAGCGAATAAAAATATGGGGAATCCTCTCCCTAGTTACAAACGTCCTCCCGTCGACGAGGTGGTCTGCGGGTTTCGATTTGAGCGTTTGCGCGAGTTAAAGGTTCCCCATATTGGCTTGCTGTGGGAAAAACTCCGTAATGAGTACCCTACAGCGCAGCACGCAGTTCCTATTGCAACCGACAATTCCCTTCCGGTCGATGAAGCAACAGGAATTCCCTTGCCAAGAGTGTGGTTCCTAAGCAAGGCGGATAATGAGTTGATTCAGTTTCAGTTAGACCGTTTCTACTATAACTGGCGCCATCGAGGTGATGATTATCCTCGATTTCCCTCAATCATCAAAAAATTTGAGAATGCGAAAAGGC
>Ga0209974_10000815_pt1 | contig 10692 bp, 8 predicted proteins | sample InoplaM3SPM_FD_187592 | JGI IMG/M metagenome (GOLD analysis project Ga0209974, IMG submission 187592) | Arabidopsis thaliana rhizosphere microbial communities from the Joint Genome Institute, USA, that affect carbon cycling - Inoculated... | ecosystem: Host-associated > Plants > Roots >...
ATCGGCCCTGTCGGTCTTCGGTCATTCCCCACACCTGCTGCAGCCGCGGTTGCGGCCCGAGAATAGCACAGGGGCCCGGCATGCCTGCCGGACCCGTTGCGCGCGATGAAAAGTGTTTTCGATCAGTGTCTTGCGTATGCCACCGGGGGCCCGATGGGCAGCCGTCACGCCGGTTGGATCGAGTCTTCCGGGCGCCGCTCGAGCACCTCGTCGATCAGGCCGTATTCGCGCGAGGCCTCGGCACTCTTGAAGTTGTCGCGCTCGGTGTCGCGGGCGATCGTGTCCAGCGCCTGGCCGGTGTGCTTGGACAGGATCTCGTTGAGGCGCTGCTTCATCGCCAGGATCTCGCGGGCGTGGATCTCGATGTCCGTGGCCTGGCCCTGGAAGCCCCCCAGCGGCTGGTGGATCATCACCCGCGAATTGGGCAGCGCGTAGCGCTTGCCCTTGGCGCCGGACGCCAGCAGCAGCGCGCCCATCGAGGCGGCCTGGCCGACGCAGATGGTGCTGACGTCGGGCTTGATGAACTGCATGGTGTCGTAGATCGCCATGCCGGCGGTGACGATGCCGCCGGGCGAGTTGATGTACAGGCTGATGTCCTTCTCGGGGTTCTCGGCCTCGAGGAACAGCATCTGCGCCACGATCACGTTGGCGACATGGTCGTCGATGCCGCCCACCAGGAAGATCACCCGCTCCTTCAGCAGCCGCGAATAGATGTCGTACGCGCGCTCGCCACGGCTGGTCTGCTCGACCACCATCGGCACCAGGTTCAGGGCCTTCGTCTCGTTGCTCATGGATTCCCTTGTCTCGTCGGCGGAAGCCGCCGGCCTCAGCCGATGGCTTCCTGGAAGGATAGCGCCTGCTCGGTGTGCTGCGCGCGTTCGGCGATCCAGTCGATCACCTGCTCCTCCATCGCCCGCGACTGCAGTCCCGACATCAACTGGGGATCGTTGCGGTACAACTCAATGACCTGCTGCGGCTCCTCGTAGGTGGAGGCGATCAGGCGCAGCAGTTCGTTCAGGCGCTTGGGGTCAAGCCGCAGCTCGTTGCGGCGCGCGACCTCGCCCACCAGCAGCGCGACCAGCACGCGCTTGCGGGCAGCGTCCATGAACTGCTCGTGCGCGCCTTCCGGCAACGCGATCGGCTGCTGTCCCTGGCGCGCCTGCTGCAACGCCTGCTGGGCCATGGCGCGGGCCTCGTTCTCGACCAGGCGCGGCGGCAGTTCGACGTCCGCATAGGCGGCTGCCAACTGCTCGCCGACCTCGCGCCGCAAGCGGTTCATCAGCGCACCCTTGAGCTCGCGCTCCAGGTTGCTGCGGATTTCGCTGCGGAATTGCGCCATCTCCCCGCTCTTGACGCCGAAGCTGCGGATGAAGGCGGGGTCGATCTCGGGCAGGACCGGTTCGGACACCTGCTCGGCCTTCAGGTGCACCTGGACCGTCTTGCCGGCCAGTTGCGGCACCCGCCATTGCGCCGGGAAGGTGACCTCGACGGTCTTTTCCTCGCCGGCGCTCATCCCGGCCAGGGCGGCCTCGATCTCGGGCAGCATCGCGCCGGAGCCGATCACGTCGACGCCCTGCTCCACGCCTTCGGCTGGCAGCCGCTCGTCGCCGGCCTGCGACCAGGTCGCGACGTCGACCGCATCGCCTTCCTTCGCCGCGCGGGTGACCGCGCTCCAGCTGCGGCGCTGCAGGCGCAGGTTCTCGATCATGCGATCGATGTCGGCATCGGTCACCTCGGCGGTGGCGCGCACCACCTGGAGGCTGGAGACGTCGACATCGCCGAATTCCGGCACCAGCTCGAAGGTCGCCACGTACGACAGGTCGCCTTCGCCACCGTCCGCGCCAGCCGGCTCGATCCGCGGGTTGCCGGCGATCCTCAGCGCGTTGTCGCGCACGGCCTCGTCGAAGCCCTCGCGCAGCAGGCCGTCCAGCACCTCGGCGCGGACCTGCTCGCCATAGCGCTGCTCGACCACCTTGGTCGGCACCTTGCCGGGGCGGAAGCCCTTGATCCGCGCGGTCCGGGCGATCTCGCGCAGGCGGCCGCCGACCTGGGTCTCCAGGCGCTCCGCCGGGAGGCGGAGGGTCATGCGGCGCTCGAGGTTGCCGACGGATTCGACCGAGACCTGTGTATCTGAAGCTGGCATACCCACTCCTGCAACCGTGGTCCGGGCCACGGCACGTTGCGTTGACTTGTCGGGCCGCCCCGGCGCGGCATGAGCACGCATCCGGAAGGCGGCGGAACGCAATAGTTTCGCTGATTTGGCGGCCTGCCGCCAGCGCCGCCGCGCAGGCACGAACCCGGCCGCGGTGCCGGCCCGACGCGCCGCCGCGCGTGATGGCACCGGGTTGCGGGTGCGAAAGCCGAAGGCCGCCCAAGGACCAAAGCAACCTCGACGGACATTACGGCGCTCGCCAGCGCTCGCCGGGTCGGCCGGGCGATTGATTCTCTGCCCGGGCTGGTGCGAAAGGGGGGACTCGAACCGCGCGGGGATGAAACCCGGCCGCGGTGCCGGCCCGCCGCGCCGCCGCGCGTGATGGCACCGGGTTGCGGGCTGTTTGGGTTGTGCGAAAGGCGGGACTCGAACCCGCACGAGGTCACCCTCACTGGTACCTAAAACCAGGGCGTCTACCAATTCCGCCACTTTCGCAATGCCGGGATTCTAGCCGGTCATGCCTTCCGCCCGGGCAATGGAAAACGCCCGGCGCTGGCCGGGCGTTTTGGGGTGTGGTGGGCTGTGAAGGATTCGAACCTTCGACCTATTGATTAAGAGTCAACTGCTCTACCAACTGAGCTAACAGCCCATCGAAAAATGATAACAAATTTGGGGTGGATGATGGGATTTGAACCCACGACCCCCGGAATCACAATCCGGTGCTCTAACCAGCTGAGCTACACCCACCAAATCGGCTTCAATGTGTGGCGCGCCCGGCAGGAATCGAACCTGCAACCGCCGGCTTAGAAGGCCGGTGCTCTATCCGGTTGAGCTACGGGCGCCCGGGCCGGATTGTCGCATCGATGCCTCCGGCGGCGGACTGCCGGCGGTCGGTGGTCGGGGTAGAGGGATTCGAACCCCCGACATCCTGCTCCCAAAGCAGGCGCGCTACCAGACTGCGCTATACCCCGCCGATTCGGAACATCAGGTCCTGCCCGGGACTCCCGTGGCGCGCCAACGCAACGAAAGGCCGGCTATTGTCGGGAGCGCACTGCAGCGTGTCAACGCGGCACGCGGCTTCGCCCCGGCGGCGCGGCCGGCCGGTTCAGCCCGCGGCGCGGCCGGCGATCGCCCTGGCGAACGCCATCGTGTTGCCGCTGCCACCCAGGTCCGGGGTCAGCGAATCCTTCGCCTCCAGCGTGGCGACGATCGCCTCGCGCAGGCGCGTGGCCTTCTCCGGCATCCCCAGGTGGTCGAGCATCTGCCCGGCCCCCAGCAGCAGCGCGCAGGGATTGGCCTTGCCCTGCCCGGCGATGTCCGGCGCGGTGCCGTGCACGGCCTCGAAGATGGCCGCGTCGGTGCCGATGTTGGCGCCCGGCGCCAGGCCCAGGCCGCCGACCAGCCCCGCGCACAGGTCGGAGATGATGTCGCCGAACAGGTTGGTGGTGACGATGATGTCGAACTGCTCCGGGCGCATCACCAGCTGCATGCAGCAGTTGTCGACGATCAGCTCGTTGCAGGCGATGTCCGGGTACTGCGCGGCGACTTCGCGCGCGACCTTGAGGAACAGCCCGGAGGTCGACTTCAGGATGTTGGCCTTGTGCACCACCGTGACCTGCTTGCGGCCGGTCCGGCGCGCCAGGTCGAAGGCATAGCGGACGATGCGCTCGGAACCGCGCCGCGTGGTCTTGGTGATCGAGGTGGCGGTGTCGCCGTCGGCCGACAGTTCCTGGCCTTCGGCGCTGTAGGCGCCCTCGGTGTTCTCGCGCACCGTGACCAGGTCCACGCCCGAGGGGAAGCGCGACTTGGTGTTCGGGAACGACTTGGCCGGGCGCACGTTGGCGTACAGGTCGAAGCGCTTGCGCAGCTCGACGTTGATCGAGCTGAAACCGCCGCCGACCGGCGTGGTCAGCGGGCTCTTCAGCGCAACCCGGTTGCGGCGGATCGAATCCATGGTCGCGGCCGGCAGCAGTTCGCCGGTCTTTTCCAGCGCGACCAGGCCGGCGTCCGCGAATTCGTACTGCAGGCCGACGTCCATCGCGTCGAGCACGTGCAGGGTGGCATCCATGATCTCCGGGCCGATGCCGTCGCCGCGGATCACGGTAATGGTGTGCGTCATTGGGGGGTTCCGACTGATGGGGGCCGCGGGAAACCCGTACGGCGCCGTGTGTGAGCCGTGGAATTATGCCGCGCCACGGGCGTCACTGCACGACCCGGGGCGCCCTGGCGCGCGGGAGCCGCCCCGTCCGCGGGTCTTCAGTCGTGGGCGTGCGCGGCGGCGGGCTCGCCCGCGCCGCTTTCGAGCTTGTCCAGGAAATCGACTGCCCGGCGCAGGTGCGGGATCACGATCGAGCCGCCCACCACCAGCCCGACCGAGAACGCCTCGAACATCTCGTCCCGGTCCACGCCTGCTTCCGTGCACTTGGCCACGTGGTAGCTGATGCAGTCGTCGCAGCGCAGTACCAGCGAGGCGACCAGGCCCAGCAACTCCTTGGTCTTCACATCCAGGGCGCCGGCCTGGTAGGTCTGGGTGTCCAGCGCGAAGAAGCGCCGCATCACCTGGTTGGGTTCGGCCAGGATGCGTTCGTTCATGCGCTGCCGGAATTCCGTGAACTGGGCGATGCGATCGTCTCCCGCCGCCGGGCTCATGCCACCTCTCCCGCAAGCAGCGGCTCGAGTTTTCCGGCGCGATGCAGCGCCATCAGGTCGTCGTAACCGCCCACGTGGGTGTCGCCGACGAAGATCTGCGGCACGCTGGTGCGCCGGGCGCGGGCGACCATGCGTTCGCGCTCGGCCGGCTCCAAGTCGATGCGTACCTCGTCCCAGGCCAGGCCCCTGCTCTTGAGGAAATTCTTGGCGGCCACGCAGTAACCGCACATCGCCGAGGTATAGAGGGTGATTTTCGGCATGCAGGCGGGGCCGCCGGGGCTGGACTGCTCGCTCAAGTGGATTCTCCTGAAACTTGCGGGAAGCGCAGTGGTCCAATATGGGCATGGCCGCGGTGCTTTTCCAGTCGCCGGCCGGCGACATGCCGCGGTCGCGGATTAACGGCGGGTTCACGCCTGTCCACGCCGTGCCGGGCATCCTCAAGCCTCCCTTGCCGTCTCTCCCTGCCGAGTCCCCATGCGCCCCGCCTACGCCGCCGCCCTCCTGACGCTCGCCATCGCCGGCGTGCTGCTGCCCGCCGCGGGCACGGCACAGGACAATCGGCTGCCCGACATCGGCTCCTCGGCCGGCAGCGTGCTGTCGCCGGCGCAGCAGGAGCAGTACGGGGCGATGACGCTGAGCCAGTTGCGCAACTACGGCTACACCCTCGACGACCCGTTGCTGGGCGGCTGGCTGCAATCCATCGGCGAGCGCCTCGGCGCGGCCAGCGACCAGCCGAAGCAGCCCTTCACCTTCTTCCTCCTGCGGCAACGCGACATCAACGCCTTCGCCACCCTGGGCGGCTACATCGCGGTCAACGCCGGGCTGGTGCTCGCCGCCGACAGCGAGGACGAAGTCGCGGCGGTGATGTCGCACGAAATCGCCCACGTCACCCAGTCGCACGTGCTGCGCGCGGTGGAACGCGCGCAACGCGACAGCATCCCGATCCTGCTGGCGATGCTGGGCGCGATCGCCGTGGCGCAAAGCAGTGGCGGCAATTCCAGCGACGACGCGATGATGGCCGCGGTGATGTCGGCGCAGGGGCTGATGGCGCAGCGGCAGATCGATTACACCCGCGGCAACGAGTCCGAAGCCGACCGCATCGGCATCCGCACCCTCGCCCGCGCCGGCTACGATCCCACGGCGATGGCCGGTTTCTTCGAGCAGTTGCAATCGGTAGTGCGCAGCAACATCAGCGACAGCCGCGAGGGCACGCCCGGCTACCTGCAGACCCACCCGGTGACCACCACCCGCATCAGCGAGGCACGCGACCGGGCCCGGCAGATGGCCGGGGAGCTACGGCCATTCGTGCCCAGCGCCGGCGCCAGCGACAATCCCTTGCTGCCGGCCTCGCTGCGGATCGCCGCCAGCGCGGGCGCCGGCGGCGCCAGCGGCCAGTTCCCCTGGGCGCACGAGCGCATGCGCGTGCTCAGCGCCGATACCCCCGCGGCCGCGGTGCGCGAATACGACCGCATCGGCCGAGCCGGGACGCTGGACGATGCGCAGCGGTACGGGCTGGCGCTGGCCCATTACCTCGACGGCCATCCGGCCGTTGCCGCCGCCGAACTGGAACCGCTGCTGGCCGCGCATCCCGGCGACATCTGGCTGAGCCTGGCGCTGGCCCAGGCCGAGGCGCGCTCGGGCAAGACCGCCGCGGCCGATGCCCGCCTGGACGCCCTGTCGGCGCGGATGCCCAACAACCGCGCGGTCGCGTTGACCCATGCCGGCATCCTCGCCGAGCGCAATACCCCGGCCGCGGGCAAGCGCGCGCAGGCACTGCTGCGACCGCTGCTGGGCAGCGCCGCCGACGACCCGGTGTTCCAGCAGACCTTCGCCCGCGCCAGCGAAATCGCCGGCGACCCGGTCCGCGCCGGCGAAGCCTATGCCGAGGCCGCCTATCTCAACGGCCGCCCGGAACAGGCGCTGGTACAGCTCAACATCCTGAAAAAGCGCGACGACATCGACTATTACGCCCGGGCCCGCATCGACGCCCGGATCGCCGCGATCACCCCGACCGTGCTGGAACTGCGCCGCCAGGGCATCCACGACGAGGATCTCGACCGCAGGTGACCCCCGGACGGCGCCGGCGCACCGTCACCGATCCGTCATGAAACCGTAGTCTACTGGCGCGGCACCCCACCACGGACCCGAGCCGACGTGCAAAAGCGCATCCTGATCGTCGACGACGAACCCGCGATCCGCGACATGGTCGCGTTCGCGCTGCGCAAGGGCGACTACGAACCGGCCCACGCCGGCGATGCCCGCGAGGCGCAGGCGGCGATCGCCGACCGCGTCCCGGACCTGATCCTGCTCGACTGGATGCTGCCCGGCACCAGCGGCCTGGAACTGGCGCGCCGCTGGCGCAAGGACGCCCTCACCCGCGAGGTCCCGATCATCATGCTGACCGCGCGCGGCGAGGAGAACGACCGCGTCGGCGGGCTCGAGGCCGGGGTCGACGACTACGTGGTCAAGCCGTTCTCCGCGCGCGAACTGCTGGCGCGGATCCGCGCGGTCATGCGCCGCGCCCGGGAGGACGACGAGGACGGCAGCATCGCGGTCGGCGCATTGCGCATCGATGGCGCCGCGCATCGCGTGTACGCGCGCCTCGACGGCCACGACGAACCCGTGCCGATCGGCCCGACCGAATACCGACTGCTGCATTTCTTCATGACCCACCCCGAGCGCGTCTACTCCCGCTCGCAACTGCTCGACCACGTCTGGGGCGGCAGCGTCTATGTCGAGGAACGCACCGTCGACGTGCATATCCGCCGCCTGCGCAAGACCCTGGAACCCAGCCGGCTGGACGCGATGGTGCAGACCGTGCGCGGCGCCGGTTATCGCTTCTCGGCCGCGGCCTGAGCCACCGTCCGCGCGGCGTGCAGCCCGCCGCCGCCGCGATTGCCTAGACTAGCCCCATGCCAACCCGCGCCCGCACCGCATGGTTCACCACGCTCGGCCAGCTGGCGCTGGTGCTGGCGCTCGCGCTGGCACTGGGTTTGTTGCTGGGGCACGCCGGGCTGTTGCTGGCGCTGGCCGCGCTCGGCGTGGTCGCGTGGCATTACTGGAAGCTGCGCGGCGTGCTGCTGCGGCTGACGGCGCGGCAACGTTTCGAGCCATCGCCGGGCAACGGCGTCTGGAGCGAACTCGACCGCCTGCTGCATCGCGGCCAACAGGACATGCGCAGCCACAAGCGACGCCTGATCGGGATGCTGCGCGCCTACCGCGCGGTCGCCGACGCGCTGCCCGATGCGGTCGTGGTGGTCGAACGCAACACCCAGCGCATCGCGTGGTTCAACGCGGCGGCGAACAAGCTGCTCGGCCTGCAGTATCCGCGCGACGTGGACGCCCCGCTCGGCGCGCGGTTGCAGCCGCTGCCGATCGCGCAATGGCTCGCCGCCGGTCGCAATGCCGAACCCCTGGCCGATGCCGCCTCGCCGGTCGATCCGGAGCTGCGCCTGAGCCTTCGCCTGATCCCCTACTCCGAGGACCTGTGGCTGCTGGTCGCGCGCGACGTCAGCCGCCTGATGCGACTGGAACAGATGCGCCGCGACTTCGTCGCCAATGTGTCGCACGAACTGCGCACGCCGCTGACCGTGGTGCACGGCTACCTGGAAATGCTCGATCCGGCCGAGCACCCGGAATGGGCGCCGATGCTGGCGGAAATGCAGCGCCAGTCGCAGCGCATGACGCAGCTGGTCGAGGACCTGCTGACGCTGTCGCGGCTGGAAGCGCAGGACGCGCTCGCCGACGAGGACGTGTCGATGGCGCCGATGCTCGCCACGCTCAGGCGCGAGGCCGAAGCCCTGGGCCAGCACCGGCACACGATCAGCGTCGAGGATTCCGCCGGCGTCGACCTCTGGGGCTCGACCAAGGAACTGCACAGCGCGTTCTCCAACCTGGTCGGCAACGCGGTGCGTTACACCCCGGCCGGCGGCGAGATCGCGATCGCATTCACCCGCGGCGCCGACGGCGGGGCGGTGCTGTCGGTGCGCGACAGCGGCTACGGCATCCCCGCTGCGCACCTGCCGCGGATCACCGAGCGCTTCTATCGCGTGTCCACCAGCCGTTCGCGCGAAAGCGGCGGCACCGGCCTGGGCCTGGCCATCGTCAAGCACGTGCTGGGCCTGCACCAGGCCTGGCTGGGAGTCGAAAGCGAAGTCGGGCGCGGCAGCACCTTCTCCTGCCATTTCGGCGCCGGGCGCGTGCGCCCGCGCCAGCCGCAGGATGCCTGGAGCATCGCGTGAGCAAATCCTCCGGCCCATCGTCGAAAAAGCATCCCGGCCGCCGCGCCGCGCCGATGCCGGCGCTTGCGCCGGGATTGCCGCCGGATCCGCAATCCGACGATCCGCTGCGCGATCCGGCACTCTACGCCAACCGCGAGCTGTCGCAGCTGGACTTCAACTTCCGGGTGCTGGCGCAGGCGCAGGATCCTTCGGTGCCATTGCTGGAACGGCTCCGCTTCCTGTGCATCTCCTGCACCAACCTCGACGAGTTCTTCGAGATCCGTGCCGCCACCGTGCGCCACGCGCTGGATTTCGACGTGCCGCCGGGCCCGGACGGACTGCCCCCGGCGGTCGTGCTCAAGCGCATCCACGACCGCGCCGCCGAGCTGGTGCAGGCGCAGTACCGCTGCTGGAACGACGTGCTGCGCCCGGCGCTGGGCGAGGCCGGGGTGCGGGTGCTGGCGCGCGACCACTGGAACGCCAAGCAGACCCGCTGGCTGCGCGCCTATTTCCGCGACGAGATCATGCCGGTGCTGTCGCCGCTGGGGCTGGATCCGGCGCACCCGTTCCCGAAGATCCTCAACAAGTCGCTCAACATCGTCGTCGTGCTCAAGGGCCGCGACGCCTTCGGCCGCGCCGGGCACCTGGCGATCGTGCGCGCGCCGCGCTCGCTGCCGCGCATCATCCAGCTGCCGCACAAGGTCTCCGGCGGCGAGCACGATTTCGTGTTCCTGTCGGCGGTGCTGTCGGCGTTCGTCGACGAGATGTTCCCGGGGATGGAGGTCAAGGGCGCCTACCAGTTCCGGGTCACCCGCAACTCGGAGCTGATCGTCGACGAGGAGGAGGTCGAGAACCTGGCGCTCGCCTTGCGCGACGAGCTGGTCGGGCGCGGCTACCTGCGGGCGATGCGGCTGGAGATCGCGCGCAACTGCCCCAAGCCGATCGTGCGCACGCTGCTGGAGAACTTCGAGCTGCCGGAAAACGCCGTCTACCGCATCGACGGGCCGGTCAACCTCAACCGCGTGATCCAGGTCTACGACCTGGTGCAGCGCCCGGAACTCAAGTACCCGCCGTACCAGCCACGCAAGCTGCCGGGCAGCGACGCGATGTTCGAACTCGTGCGCGACGGCGACGTGCTGCTGCACCATCCCTTCGACGCCTTCACCCCGGTGCTGGAACTGATCAAGCAGGCCGCCGAGGACCCCAACGTGCTGGCGATCAAGCAGACGCTGTACCGCACCGGCAAGGACTCGGCCATCGTGGAAGCGCTGGTGCAGGCCGCGCGCAACGGCAAGGACGTCACCGCGGTGGTGGAATTGCGCGCGCGCTTCGACGAGGAAGCCAACCTCGGTTTCGCCGATCGCCTGCAGGAAGCCGGCGTGCAGGTCGTCTACGGCGTGGTCGGCTTCAAGACCCACGCCAAGATGCTGCTGATCGTGCGCCGCGAAGGCCGCAAGCTGCGCCGCTACGCGCACCTGGGCACCGGCAACTACCATGCCGGCACCGCGCGCGCCTATACCGACATCGGCCTGGTCACCGCCGACCCGGAGATCGGCAACGACGTCCACCAGGTGTTCCAGCAGCTCTCCGGGCTGGCGCCGGCGGCAAGGCTCAAGCGCCTGCTGCAGTCGCCGTTCACCCTGCACGCCGGCGTGCTGGCGCGGATCGAGC
>Ga0209974_10000817_pt1 | contig 10686 bp, 10 predicted proteins | sample InoplaM3SPM_FD_187592 | JGI IMG/M metagenome (GOLD analysis project Ga0209974, IMG submission 187592) | Arabidopsis thaliana rhizosphere microbial communities from the Joint Genome Institute, USA, that affect carbon cycling - Inoculated... | ecosystem: Host-associated > Plants > Roots >...
CTTGCTGCTGTGGTCAAGCGCGCTAGACCTCACGCCGGCGATCCCCTCACTTCCCCACGTCGACCTCCTCGCGCCGACCGAAGTGCTAGCGCGGATTGGCATCGGCAAGCCGCCGCTTGTGATCGAGGTGGACGGAAAGACCGTGCGCGCACGCGACGCCGCCCAGGTGGAGGCCGCGCTCGTGGCGGCCGGGCTCAAGGCGGCGCCCGACTCTCCGGACGTGGTGCTGGCCAGCAGCGGGCAGGCGGTGGCACTCCATGTCGAGGGACGCGACCCGGAGCGCATCGCGCGCATCGCGCGGCTCGTCCAGGCGCAGGACTGGGGCGGAGTGATGTTCACGGCGGCGAAGACGCCCGGCGACGCGCTGGGCGCGGCGGAGGGCACGTTCTCCCTCGATCTGATCCACGCCGCCAATCCCGAGCGGGCGTGCGACCTGCTGCTGACGTTTCCCTGGACCTCGCGCCCGAACGCGTTCGGCATCCGGGGCAGCGACCTGGCCTGCGTGAGCGGCGGCGCGCGCCTCTACGTGAGCGATCACGGCAGCATGAGCCCGTGGAACGTGCGCAACACGCTCTTCGGCTGGGGGGCCGGGTTCAAGCGCGAGACGACGATGCGCGCGGCGGCGGGCAACGCCGACGTGGCGCCGACCATCCTCGCGCTGCTGGGGCACGATCCGGACCGAGCAGGCCGCGCCGCGGGCGTGACGCTGGACGGCCGGGTGCTGGCCGAGGCGCTCGAGGCGGGACCCGATCAGGAGCAGGTTCTCGAGGAGACGCGGGTTCACATGGCCCGGGTCCATGGGTACCGGGCCGCCATCCAGGTGACCGAGGTCGAGGGGCGCCGCTACATCGACAAGAGCTGGCGGGTGTCGTGACGCCGCGTCGCTCGCCATCGCAGGTGGTGCCGCGCCGGTAGCCTTCCCCCGGTGCCGGAAGGCTACCGGCGCGCGTTACGTCGGACGCCGGGTCGACGCCTCAGACGCGGGTGTGGGTGTGCGGGATCTCGTCGCGCCGGCGGCTCATCGCCACCATGGCGAACACGATCACGATCAGGATCGCCGCGCCCAGGATCATCGCGACCGTGGGATCGACGCCCAGGAACTTGCCGGGCTCACGCTCGACGATGCGCTCGGTCTTCTCGGTGCGCGTCTCGGTCTGCGTGCTCGGCGGGGGAGTCTGCTGCAGCTGGGGCGCCGGCGCCGGTGTGGCCGGCGACGGGGACGGTTGTGCGGTGCTGTTGTCCGTTGCCTTGGAATCCGCCGGCGCCGCCGGTGCGGGTGCGGTCGGCTGCTGTGCGCTGGCCGTCATGGCGGATCCGCCGATCAAGAGCAGTGTCAGGCATAGGGCCATCGTCCAGATGCGTGTCATCGTTCACTCCTCCTTGTGATGCGCATGGGCATCATGCGCATCACAAGGAGGCAATGCCGATGCCACGGCCGGCGCCAATAAGAACGCGCACTTGGATATCCGTCGCTCCCCGCCGGCAGATTTGCCCGAGTAGGGGCTACTCGCTCACCTCCTCCGACCGCCGGATCGGTGACACTCGGGCCGGTGCGGTCACGGCAGGATGCCGATCGCGCGGCCGGGACCGCCGTGATTGTTCTCGTACTTCGGCGCGAGGAACACGAAGAAGCCGCCGGTGGGCGGCAGAGCGCCGACGCCGGTGAGGAACTCCACGAAGACGGCCTCGCGAGAGGCGGCCGCCCAGTGGGTCATCGTCGCTTCTTCCCCGTTCACCGAGCCCATGCTGGGCGCGTCGGTGCCGATGCACTTCACGCCCTTGTCCAGGATGTAGTTCACGGTCTCCGGGGTAGGAGAGGGCCATCCTTCCGAGTGGCCGTTCAGCGGAGCTGCGGTATTCGGGTCCTCGACCCCGCGCTGGAGCTCCCGGAAGTGCGCGTCGGTGTGCCCGCTCTTGAACAGGATGACCTCGCCGGCCTTGATCGGCCCGTACAGGCGCTCGTGAGCCTGCACGTCTTCCACCCGGATCGCCGGTGAGGCGGGCCAGCTCTCGCGCCGGGTCGTGCCGATCCGCGCGGTGACGTCGACGACGCGCGCCGGGCCCATGCAGTAGTGCGGCGGAACCTTGTCGGATGTCATGTCGGTCGTCTTGATCTTGCCGAACTTCGCCTCGTATTTCTGCTGAACGCCCTTGGTCCAGGCATTGTACGAGCCGAAGTCGAATCCCGTCGGTGGCCCGAAGTGAGCCGGGGGATCCATGTGGGTGCCGGTATGGGCGTCCATCAGATGATTGTTCACCCGGTACGGTCCCATCCACCCCGTGTAGGTGTTCGTGTGGAGCACGCGGTACGGGTAGACGTAGTTGCCGACGCCGGCGCCCGGCCACCAGACCGGCAGCTCCTGCGCGAGCGTGACCGAGAGGTCGACCACGCGGTGCGCCCGCACCGCCTTCAGCAGCTCGCCGGCGAGCTTGGTGTCGGTGATCGCCACCGAGCGCGATTCGCCGGTCGGCGATCCGCGATGCTTCGGGGTCAGCGTGATGTAGAGCGAGCCATTCGGCACGCGGTCGAGCGCCATGAGCCCCTCGGTGTGGACGGCGCCGTACTTGAAGTGGCCGAGGTGGCTCTCGATGGCCAGGGGGTTCTGGAAGCTCGAGTCGGGGCCCTTGGTGACGTAACGGGGCGGGCCGAACGCGCCCATGCTCGGGCTGTCGATCCCCATGACGCGCACGCCCTTGGAGCCGACGTACTCCGAGGCGTCGTAGTCCGGCGCGGGCCAGGCCGGCGACTTGCCGTCGAAGGGGGAAACGATGAGTCGGGCGCCCTCGGGCATCGGCTTGTCGTACTTGTCGTCGTAACCGCTCCAGTAGAGCACCGCGTCGCCCGCCTGCAGCGCGCGGTGCGCGCGCTCCGCGGCCTGCACCATGTCCCGGGTGACGATCGGGCTCTCGCCGTTCTTGGCCTGATCGAGGATCGTCCGGGCGTCGATCTTGACGACCTCGCCGAGCCACTGCCAGATCGGAACCTTGTCGCAGGTCAGCGTGCCCCAGTAGCCGGCGTTCGGCAGTCCGCTGTCGGGCGGCGGCACCATGTGCGGCGGGCAGTCCACCTGGTTGGCGGTGTTCTCGTCGACGATGAGCAGGTCCGAGGCCCAGGGCCCGTCCGGTCCCCATTTGTGGTACGGCACGATGATCGGCTGCTCGTGGCCACCCGGCCACCACTGCACTCGATTGGTGTAGACGGTCGGTGTGAGATCGACGACGCCGTTGGGCGCCACCGGATCGTAGGCCTCCGCGGCGAATGGGCCGAGCGCCGCGAAGAGACACAGCAGCGTGAGCGCAACGAGGTGAGCCATGCGAGCCTCCTTCTTCGGTGACGCGATGCACGACGAGAAAACGACCGCTCCTCTCTGTCGAACAGGAACCGCAGTCCGACCGCGAGGTCAAGCCCCGGTTCATCGTCGCGCCGTGGGCGCGCCCGACCGCCCGGGCCGGACGCGCTGGCCGGAGATCGCGGCCCGGCGGTATGATGCGCCCGTCATGAGCCAGGCGACCGCCCCTCCGCTGGCGATCGAGCCCATCGCGACGCCGTTCGAGGCGACGGTCGCGCTGCCCGGCTCGAAGAGCTATTCCAATCGGGCGCTGCTGGTCGCCGCGCTGGCCCGCGGACGCTCCGAGATCACCGGCGCCCTGTGGTCCGACGACACGCGCTACATGCATCGGGCCCTCGAGACGCTCGGGGTGCGCGTGCACGCGGACGAGGCGACGCGCACCTTCGTGATCGACGGCGTGGACGGGCGCTTTCCCGCCTCGGAGGCCACCCTCGAGATCGGCAACGCGGGGACGGCCGCGCGCTTCCTGACCGCGGCGGTGGCCCTCGGCCACGGCACGTTCGTGATCGACGGGTCCCCCGCGATGCGCAAGCGCCCGATCCAGCCCCTGCTCGACGGCCTCCGCGCGCTCGGGGTGGACGCGGAGAGCCGCGAGGGCACCGGCTGCCCGCCGGTGATCGTGCGAGCCCGCGGCATGGCCGGCGGGCGGGCGCGCATGCGTGGCGACATCTCGAGCCAGTACTTCAGCGCGCTGCTGCTGGCCGCGCCCTACGCCGAGCGCGGCATGGAGATCGAGGTCGAGGGCGACCTGGTCTCCGCGCCCTACATCGCCATGACGCTCTCGACGATGGAAGCCTTCGGAGTCGGCGCGGAGCGCGAGGGCGATCGGCACTTCCGCGTGCCCGCGGGCCAGCGCTACGAGGCGCGCGACTACCCGGTGGAGCCGGACGCCTCCGGCGCGTCCTATTTCTTCGCGGCCGCCGCGGTGACGGGCAGCCGGGTGATCGTGCCGCGGCTCGGCCACGCCTCGGTCCAGGGCGACCTGGGGCTGCTCGACGTCCTGCGGCGGATGGGCTGCGAGGTCTCGGTCGAGGACGAGGAGATCACGGTCCAGGGACCGTCGCAGCTGCGCGCGGTGGACGCCGACTTCACGCGCATGGGCGACGTGGCCACGACGCTGATGGCGATCGCCCCGTTCGCCGACGGGCCGGTGACCGTCCGCGGCATCGCCCAGACCCACTTCGAGGAGAGCGATCGCCCGGTCGCCGCCGCGACCGAGCTGCGACGCATGGGCCTGCGGGTGGAGAGCGAGTGGGACTCGGTGACGATCCATCCGGGCATGCCCCAACCGACCGACGTGCAGACCTACGAGGACCACCGCATCGCGATGAGCTTCGCGGTGACCGGCCTGCGCGCCCCCGGCATCCGGATCGTCGATCCGTCGTGCGTGTCCAAGACGTTTCCCGACTACTTTCGCGCGCTGGGGGGCCTCGCCGTCGGCGCATGACCACCTCCGCGCGGTTCGTGGGCGGCCATCCGGACGCGCGGTGGGCTTCCCGACGGACCGCGACGGTCAGAGGACCGAGCGCACCAGGCCTCCGTCGGCGAGGATGGTGGTCGCGGTGATGTAGCTGGACTTGCCGGAGGCCAGGAAGGCGACCGCGTGCGCCAGCTCCCGCGGCTCGCCGAGGCGTCCCACCGCGGTCTCGGCCGCGCGCTGGGCCAGCGCCTCCTCCAGCGGAATTCCGGGCTGTTTGGCGCGCGCGCCCACGTTGGAGAGCATGCGCTCGCTCATGATGCTGTGGTACGCTTCGCCCGCGCGCCGGAGCGCTCCGGCTATCCCCTTCGACGAGGTGTGACGATGCGGCCGAACAAGATCAAACAGATGTGGCGCGACGGCAAGTGCGTGACGATGGGCTGGCTGTCGGTGTCCAACGGGTTCACCGCGGAGGTGATGGCGCGTCAGGGCTTCGACGCCCTGGTCATCGACATGCAGCACGGCCTCACCGACATGGCCAACCTCTGGCCCATGCTGCAGGCCGTCTCCCAGACCGATACGGTGCCGGTGGTGCGCGTGGCGTGGAACGACCCGGCCACCATCATGAAGGCGCTCGATTTCGGCGCCTACGGCATCCTGGTGCCGCTGATCAACACCGCGGCGGACGCCGCGAAGGCGGTGGCGGCGTGCCGCTATCCGCCGGTCGGCATGCGCTCGTCGGGGCCGGTGCGCGCGGTGCACTACGGCGGCGCCGACTACGTGGCCAACGCCAACGACGAGATCGTCTTGATGGCGATGATCGAGACCAAGGAGGGCCTCGCCAACCTCGACGCGATCTGCGCGACGCCCGGCCTCGACTGCATCTACATCGGCCCCGCCGACCTGTCGTTCGCGCTCGGACTGCCTCCGCGGGGCGACAACCCGGACCCGGTGCACATGGCTACCTGCGACCGCATCCGCGACGCGGCCCACAAGCACGGCAAGAAAGCGGCGATGCACTGCGCGAGCGCCGCGTTCGCGGCCGGCGCGGTGAAGCGCGGCTTCGATCTCGTGATGCTCTGCTCGGACCTGGCCAGCATGGTCGCGGGCGTGCGCAAGCAGCTGGATGATCTGAAGGCCGCCACCGTGTGAGGCGGCGGGAGGGGCTTCGGTGAGCGCACCGCTCCGCCCGACCACGCTCGAGGTGGATCTCGACGCGGCCGCGCACAACGTGGGGGCGGTGCGCCGGCTCGTGGGCCCGGACCGGCGCGTTTTTGCCGTGGTGAAGGCGGATGGCTACGGTTTCGGCGCCGTCGAGATGGGCGCGGTCTTCGCGCGGAGCGGCGCGGACTGGCTGGCGGTGGCCGACCTCTCCGAGGGCGTGCGGCTCCGCGAGCGCGGGCTCACCGTGCCGATCCTCGTCTACCCGAACTCGCTGCCCGGCGCGGCCGCCGACGCGCTCGCCCACCGACTGGTGCCGACACTGGTCGATCTCGAGTCCGCGCGGGCCTACTCGCAGGCCGCGGCCGGCCCCTGCGAGATCTTCGTGAAGGTGGACGTCGGGCTCGAGCGGCTCGGCGTGCCGGCCGAGCAGGCGGTGAAGACCATCCTGGCGATGCTGGAGCTGCCGCGCCTGACGCTCGGTGGCCTCTGCGCCCATCCCCACGCCGAGCCGGGCGGCGACCCCGCGTACGCGGACTGGCAGGCGGGCCGCTTCACCGCGGTGGTGGACGAGCTGGAAGCGCGCGGAGTCCGGGTGCCGGTGCGCCTGCTGGCCGCCAGCCCGTTCGTGCTGCGCTTCCCGCACACCTACCTCAACGCGGTGGATCCCGGGCGCATGCTCTACGGCATCACGTTCCCCGGCGAGACGCCGCCGGTGCCGTTGCGCCCGGCGCTCCGCGCGCTGACCACCCGGATCATCGCGATGAAGGAGCTGACCCCGCGCGAGCGGTTCATCGAGCAGGCGCCGTTCCCGGTGACCGCGCCGATGCGCCTCGGGGTGATGCCCATGGGCAGCGCGGACGGGCTGCGGTGGCTCAACGCCGGCCGCGTGCTGGTGCGGGGACGCGCCGCGTCCCTCGTCGGCGCGCCGTCGCTCGAGCACACCCGGATCGACCTGACCGCGGTGCCGGACGCCACCGTGGGCGACGAGGTCGTGATCATCGGCCGCCAGGGCGACCTCGAGATCACGCCCGCCGAGGTCGCGGCCCGTCACGGCCTCGGCCCGCACCACGTCGCGACCACCGTCGGCCCCCGCGTCACCCGCGTCTACCGCCGGGGTCAGGTCTTGCATTACGACATTTGAGAGGGAGGACGCCGCATGCCCAAGGTGCTGACGCAGGCCCAGATCGAGACGTTCGAGCGCGACGGCTGCCTGTCTCCGGTGCGCGCGATGAGCGCGGAGCGCGCGCGCTACTACCGGGAGCGGTTCGAGGCGCTCGAGGCGCGCGTTCCCGACATCAAGAAGATGAAGACCAAGTCGCACCTGCTCGCGCCGTGGGTGCTCGAGATCGCCGAGGACCCGCACGTGCTCGACATCTTCGAGGATCTGGTCGGGCCGAACCTTCGCTGCTGGAGCATGGCCTGGCGGGTGAAGAAGGCCGACCGCGAGACCTTCGCGGGCTGGCACCAGGACTCGGCGTACGGGGCGGCGCGGCCGGTCATCCTGGGCGGCCTGGCCCTGTCCGAGTGCGGGGTCGCGCAGGGCTGCCTGCGCGGCGTGCCCGGCTCGCACAAGTGGGGCATTCTCAAGCACGCCGAGAAGGACGACCCCAAGAGCATCCTCGCCAAGGGCCAGTTCATCGTCGACGAGTTCGACGAGTCCAGGGCGGTGGATTTCTCGCTCCAGCCCGGCGAGATGGTCATGTTCGACAACTCGCTCGTGCACAGCTCGGGGACGAACGTCGGGCCCGACCGCCGCTTCCTGCTGCTGGTCGAGATGGTGCCCACGTGGGCCCGGCCCGCGCGCGTCAAGCAGGCCGCGATGCTCATGCGCGGCGAGGACACCTCCGGCAATTTCGACGACGAGCCGCGGCCCGACGCGGAGTGGTCGGAGACCGCGGTGGCCAACTGGACGCGCATCGTCGAATCGCGCGCCAAGCTCATCTTCGAGGACAGCGCGGTCGCGCCGAGCGTCGCCTACGGTGGCACCCGCGCCGCCACGTAGCGCGGGCCGATGAAAATCAGCCCGCGCGTAGTGGCAGGCGGCTAACGGTCCTGATCCGCGCTAGGCGGGGTGGGTGGCGGCCCAGTGGCGGGCGATGTCGATGCGGCGGGTGAACCACACGTCCCGGTGACTCGCGATGTAGTCGAGCGCGCGCTCGAGGCCGGCGGCGCGCGACGGATGGCCGATCAGCCGCAGGTGCAAGCCCAGTGACATCATCTTGGGCTGGGTCTTGCCCTCGCGATAGAGCACGTCGAAGCCGTCCTTCACGAACGCGAAGTAGTCGTCGGCGGTGAAGAAGCCGCCGCTGCCGAACTTGGAGTCGTTGACGGTGAGGCTGTAGGGCACGACGAGGTGCGGGCGGCCGTCGACGCGCACCCAGTAGGGGAGCTCGTCGTTGTAGGCGTCGGAGTCGTAGAGGAAGCCGCCCTCCTCCACCACCAGGCGGCGCGTGTTCACGCTGGGGCCATAGCGGCAGTACCAGCCGAGCGGCCGCTCGCCCACCGTCCGCTGCATCGACTCGACCGCCTTCCGGATGTGCTCGCGCTCCTCGACCTCGGTGAGCTCGTAGTGCTTGACCCAGCGCCAGCCGTGCGAGCAGACGTCCCAGCCCGACTCGCGGATGGCGGCCGCGACCTTGGGATTGCGCTCGAGCGCCAGCGCGCAGCCGAACACGGTCAGCGGGAGCCTCCGCTCGGTGAAGATGCGGCGCACGCGCCAGAAGCCGACGCGGCTGCCGTACTCGAAGAGGCCCTCGGCGGCGAGATCGCGGCCCTTCACGCCGTACGCGCCCGCGCCCGCCTCGGTCAGGGTGGCCTCGGAGAAGCCGTCGTCCTGCGCGTTGTACTCCGAGCCTTCCTCGTAGTTCATGACGAAGTTGATCGCGATCCGCGCGTCCCCCGGCCAGTGCGGGTGCGGGGGAGTGCCGCCGTAGCCCACGAGATCGCGCTCCCGCCCCGCCGACACGACTAGGACCCTTCGGGCAGGACGATGGTCAGCGGCGCGTCGACCGGCACGAACTCCTCGTCGCCGGCGGTGCCGTCGCGCCACATCAGCACCGCGAACGAGGCCGGCCCATCCAGCACGGTGAGCGGATGGTGCCAGGTCCCCATCGCGTAGGTGACGCCCTGTCCGGCGCGGGCCACGAAGGCGCGCAGGCGGCCGAGGTCGGGGCCGCCACCCGCGGCATCGAGCGTGGCCAGGACCACGTAGCGCGACACCGCGAGAGGGATGAAGGTCTGCGACGAGTGCTGGTGGCGCTCGAGCACGGTCACGCGCATGGGAAACGTGGCCTTCGGCGCCACGGTCGCCACCGCCAGCGACACCGGCGCGTGCGGTCGGCCGTTGGCGAGCGTGTCGCTCAGATACGTCCGGCCCGGAACGGTCGATCCCTCCAGGACCGCTCCGAACGGCTTGAAGGTGTCTCCGGTCAGCGGCTCGGCGACGATGCGCATCGGGAATTCCTCCGACGACGGGACGGGACGAGGAGCCTGCGCGCTGGCGCGCATCCTACCACACGCCTCGCGCGCGGGTTATCCTCGTGCGGGCGCCGGACCCTCCGGCGTCGAGATCGCGTCGCGGAGGCCGTCATGCGCTATCGCCCGTTCGGTCGCACCGGTCTGCAGGTGTCGGTGGTGGGATTCGGCTGCTGGCCGATGGCTGGCGATCGCTACGGCGCCATCGAGGATGACGAGGCCATCCGCGCGATCCATCGCGCGCTGGACCGCGGCGTGAACTGCGTGGACACCGCGCCGGCCTACGGCGCCGGCCACTCGGAGGAGGTCGTGGCGCGCGCGCTCGAGGGACGACGCCAGGATGTGATCCTGGTCACCAAGTGCGGGGTGAAGGCGCCGCCCCTCGGCCAGCCCGGGCCGCTGCGCGACGCCAGCCGCGCCAGCATCTTCCGCGAGATCGAGGCGAGCCTCGAGCGCCTGCGCACCGACTGGGTCGACGTCCTGCTCGTGCACTGGCCGGACGCGGGCACGCCGGTCGAGGAGACGATGCGCGCCCTCGAGGACGTGGTGGCCTCCGGCCGCGCACGCTTCGTCGGCGTCTCCAACTTCACCGGGGCGATGCTCGCCGAGTGCATGCGCACCCGCCGGGTGGACGTCTCGCAGGTCGGCTATCACATGTTCGACCGGCGCCAGGAGCAGGAGACGTTCCCGTACTGTCGCGTCGAGGGCATCGGGGTCATGGGCTACGGCTCGCTCGGCCACGGGCTGCTCACCGGCGCCTTCACCGCCGCGACCACGTTCGATCCGGCGCGCGACTGGCGCGCGGGCGGCGTCGCCTTCGGGCAGCCGATCTTTCGCGGCGAGAACCTCAAGACCAACGTGGGCGTGGCCGACCGCCTCCGCCGCGAGGTGGCCGACCCGCGCGGGGTGCCGCTCAGCCAGATCGCGCTGGCCTGGGTGCTGGCCAACCCCGCGGTCAGCACCGCGCTGGTGGGCGCGCGCACTCCCGCCGAGGTGGACGCCAACGACGCGGGCGCCGAGCTCGAGCTGTCCTCGGCGGAGCGCGCGACGATCGACGCCATTCTCGCGGGGGCGGTCGGGCGCGTGCGCGAGTTCACCCCGCTGCGCCCCGCGATGGAGCCCTGGGGCGCCGAGATCCCGGCGTCGCGCTAGGAGCTTAGATCGCGCCGGCGGCCTTCAGCGCCGTGATGTCCGCCTCCCCGTAGCCGAGCGACGTCAGCACCTCGTGGTTGTGCTGGCCGAGCAGCGGCGCCGATTCGATCTTCGTCGGTGACGCCGAGA
>Ga0209974_10000818_pt1 | contig 10671 bp, 9 predicted proteins | sample InoplaM3SPM_FD_187592 | JGI IMG/M metagenome (GOLD analysis project Ga0209974, IMG submission 187592) | Arabidopsis thaliana rhizosphere microbial communities from the Joint Genome Institute, USA, that affect carbon cycling - Inoculated... | ecosystem: Host-associated > Plants > Roots >...
TGCCGACTGGGCCGCACCGTTTCTGGGGCCGGACCGTCCGGTGCTGGAGGCTGCGCAGGCCCTGTGTTCGGCCATCCACGCGCAGTTCGCCTACGATTCGCGCGCGACCGACAGCACCACATCACCGGCGGAGGCGTTCGCCAAGAAATCGGGGGTCTGCCAGGATTTCGCCCATGTCATGATCGTCGCCCTGCGTGCGCACGGCATTCCGGCATCGTACATCAGCGGATACCTGCGGACCTTGCCCCCTCCGGGACAGGAAAGGCTGGTCGGAGCCGACGCGATGCATGCCTGGGCGGCAGTCTGGTGCGGGCCCGAACTCGGCTGGATCGGCCTGGACCCTACGAACGACTGCCTGGCGCGCGAAAGCCACGTGGTCATCGCCATGGGCCGCGACTATGCCGACGTGTCACCTATCGATGGCGTGTTCACCGGCTCTGCGATGCAGACCATGTCCTATTCCGTGGACGTCCGCGAAGTCGAACCGGCCTGACCGGCGATCAGGCGCGGCGCCGCTCGGGACCTTCCAGCCTTACCCCGTAGGTCCGCACGTAATCGTCCAGCCTCTCTTCCACTTCACCTTCGGATAGCCCGAACTCGGCCAGGCTGTAGCGGTGCGGCTTGCGCTTCAATGCCCGCGAGCGGTTGATGAAGTCGCGCATCCCGGGCAGCGCCGGAGCCATGTCCATCCCGAGAAAGCGATAGACCCGACGCATCGTGCCCTGCCAGTCGCGGTCCATCTCGTCGAAATGCACGTCGATCATGCGCGAACGGTCGATGCGGTCGCGTGCGCGGCGCATGCGGGCGATCTGCTGCTCGGTCTTGCGCAGCCACTCCCGCCCCAGCGCCTGTGGATCTGCATGGTCCGAATAGATCACCGTCTGGTTCCATGCGAGCGACGCGGCAGAGCCCACTACCGCCTTCGGATCGCGATGGGTGAAGACGAACCGCGCATCGGGAAACGTGTCGATTACCGCGTCGAGATCGAGCATGTATTGCGGGGTTTTCAATATCCACGGCTTCAGCGTCGATTTCTGCTGCGACCAGCTGACCAGTTTCAGCAGCCGCGCCAGTTGCCGGTATGCGGGCCGCGCGTCCTGTTCCTCGCACCAGCGGCCGTAGGACGGAATGGCCCACTGTACCTCGTGCTTCATGCCCCAGAAGCTGTTGACCAGCAGGCCCAGCTCCTCTTCGGGCTGCATCGGGCCGGTCGGGTGGATGTTGAGCGTGCGGGGATTGGCGAGCTTTGCCATGCGCTGGATCGTATGAGCGTCGGCGATGCGCCGGTGGTCGTCGCAACCGCGAGTAAAGCTGCGTGGAGGAACCGGGCTGATCGTTTCGAAACTGCGCAAATGCTGGAACCGGTCGTCCGCCGCCAGCAGCCGGTGCATGCGGGTGGTCCCCGAACGCATCGGCCCGACGACGATGATCGGGCGCGGCAAGGCGCGATCCAGGATTTCGGGATGGGCGGCAAACCAGCGCTGCGCCTCGGCCCGGTCGGTCAGCACCTTTTCGAGCTGCATTTCCGCGACATAATCGCCAGCCGGATTCAGCTGCGCCTCTTCGCGAAGCGCATCGACAAGAACGTCATAGGGCCGCTGGAACCAGGGATCGCCGAAGTCGTCCAGGCCGGTGCGCCGGGCGACGCGTTCCATCAGGGTATCGCGGTCGAAAGTGCGTTTCTTCATCAGCCGCGCGCCCTGGGCAAGGCGGAACCAGCGATTGGCCACGCCGATGAAGGCGGTACGATCAGGCGGACTGACGATCTCTTCCTGCAAGCGGTGCGTGCTCCCTTCTCGGCAGGCGCATGGTCAATCCGCCTGTGGTCAAGGCAATACGGTGCAGTTGCGGGCAGGTTCCCGCACGAGAGCGGCGGTGCGACCTGTCGGTGTGATCTCTCGGGGCGATCTTTCTTGGGCACTGGACAGAGCGGCGGGCAAACCGCCATAGCGCGTCCCGCCATGCATGACATTCGCCTGATCCGCAGCGATCCCGCCGCTTTCGATGCCGCCCTTGCCCGTCGCGGCGCACAACCCGCCGCGTCCGCCATCCTCGCCATCGACGAGGAACGCCGCGCCACGCAGGTGCGCATGGAGGAAGGCCAGAGCCGCCGCAACGAAGCGTCCAAGGCAATCGGCAAGGCGATAGGCCAAGGCGACACCGCGACGGCCGATGCGCTGAAGGCTGAAGTCGCCAGGCTGAAGGAAACGCTGCCCGCGCTGGAGGCGGAGGAAAAGCGGCTGTCGCAAGCGCAGGAGGATGCGCTCGCCGCCATCCCCAACCTGCCTGCCGACGATGTGCCGATGGGCGCAGACGAGAACGACAATGTCGAAGTGCTGCGTTGGGGCACGCCGCGCGCCTTCGCGTTCGAACCGCAGGAGCACGCCGACTTCGCGCCCGCGCTGGGTCTCGATTTCGAGACGGCAGCGGCGATCAGCGGATCGCGCTTCGTCTTCATGCGCGGCCAGATGGCACGGCTGAACCGGGCGCTGGGGGCATTGATGCTGGACATGCAGGTCGAGGCTGGCTTCACCGAATGCGCGCCGCCGATGCTAGTGAAGGACGAAGCGCTGTTCGGAACCGGGCAATTGCCCAAATTCAAGGAAGACCTTTTTGCGACGTTTATCCCACCAGAACGAGATCAAACATCGTTTGAAACGTTCGCACAGCGGGTAAAAACTCGGTCCAAGGCTCTGCCTGATACAGTTTGGCCAGATGAAGTACTCGAACAAATAACTCGTGAATTATGGCAACGGCGAAACGAACATTTTCACCAAACGCAGGAAGGGCCGGAACGTCGCTGGCTGATCCCCACCGCCGAAGTCAGCCTGACCAACGCCGTGCGCGAACAGATTCTGAGCCCCGCCGCCCTGCCGATCCGCATGACCGCGCTCACCCCCTGCTTCCGGTCCGAAGCGGGCGCGGCGGGCAAGGACACGCGCGGGCTCATCCGCCAGCACCAGTTCGACAAGGTGGAACTTGTCGCCATCACCGCGCCCGATCAGTCGGAAAAAGTGCACGAGGAAATGTGCGCCGCCGCCGAAGCGGTGCTGCAGCGGCTCGAACTGCCCTATCGCAAGGTGCTGCTGTGCACCGGCGACATGGGCTTCTCCGCACGCAAGACCTACGACCTCGAAGTCTGGCTGCCGGGACAGGACACCTACCGCGAGATCAGCTCGATCTCGAACTGCGGCGACTTCCAGGCGCGCCGGATGAACGCGCGTTTCAAGCCCGAAGGGTCGAAAAGGACCGAATTCGTGCACACTCTCAACGGTAGCGGCCTCGCCGTCGGCCGCACGCTGGTCGCGGTGCTGGAAAACGGGCAGAACGCCGACGGGTCCGTCACCCTTCCCACCGCCCTCATTCCCTACATGGGCGGCATCGACAGACTGGAGCCTGCGGCCTGATGCGCATCCTGGTTACCAACGACGACGGCATTCACGCTACCGGCCTGAAGGTGCTGGAGGCGATCGCCCGGCAGCTTTCCGACGATGTCTGGATCTGCGCGCCGAGCGAGGAGCAGTCGGGCGCCGGCCACTCGCTTACCCTCACCCGCCCGGTCCGGCTGCGCCGGCATGACGAGCGGCGCTTTTCGGTGACCGGAACGCCGACCGATTCGGTGACGATGGCGCTGCGCAAGGCCTTGCCCGCGCCGCCCGACCTGATCCTTTCGGGCGTCAACCGCGGTGCGAACCAGGGCGACGACGTGACCTATTCGGGCACCGTTTCGGCCGCGATGGAAGGGGCGCTGGCGGGCATCCGGTCGATCGCGCTTTCGCAGATCTATTCGCGCGAGGGCGCCGGCGACGACGTCAGTTTCGAGGCGGCGGAAGCATGGGGAGCCCGGGTGCTGCGCCCGCTGCTCGACATGCCCTTCGCGCCGCGCACGCTGCTCAACATCAACTTCCCGGCGGTGAAGGCGGAGGCGGTCAAAGGCATCCGCGTCGTGCGCCAGGGCTTCCACGACTATGGCCGCGGCACCGTGGTCGAAGGGATGGACCCGCGCGGCTATCCCTATTTCTGGTTCGGGCTGGAACCGGTGGAGCACACGCCGGGGCACGAAACCGACCTCGAGATCACGCAGGACGGCTACATCGCGGTAACCCCGCTGCAACTCGACCTCACGCACTACCCCTCGCTCGACCGGCTGGCCGAACGCTACGGCCAGTTCGTGGATTGACAGGATGAGGCGCGGGTCCAGGCCGATGAGGATGCAGCGGCATCAGCCGCTGCGCCGGCGCGTGTCGATCCCCGTCTGGGCGGACGTGCTCGCCCGTCTCTCGGCGGCCATCGGCCTCGTCTTCGTCGTCGTGCTGATCCATTACTTCGACCGCGATGGACTGGTCGACCACTACGATGGGCACGTCAGTTTCCTCGACGTCGTCTATTTCACGATGATCTCGATCACCACCACCGGTTTCGGCGACATCGCCCCGGTGTCCGACAAGGCGCGGCTGATCGAGGCGGTCATCGTGACCCCGATCCGCATCGCGGTCATCTTCATCTTCGTGGGCACCGCCTACAACTTCATCATCAAGCGTAGCTGGGAGAAATTCCGCATGGCCCGCATCCAGGAACGCCTCACCGACCATGTCGTCGTGCTGGGCTTCGGCGTCTCCGGCTCGGAGGCGGTGTCGGAACTGATCGCCCGCGGTACGGCAGCCGACTGCATCGTCGTGATGGATACCAACGAGGACCGGCTCAGGCTGGCGACCGAAATGGGCTGCAACGTCATCGATGCCGATGCCACCCGCGACGAATCGCTGCAGGACGTGCGGATCGACCGGGCCGCAACGGTGCTGGTCAGCGCCGGGCGCGACGACAGTTCGATCCTCATCGTGCTGACCGTGCGCCACCTCGCACCGAAGGTTCCGATCACGGTCGTCATCCGCGCCGCCGACAACGAGTTGCTGGCAAAACAGGCAGGTGCCGACAACGTCATCAACCCGGTGCGCTTCACCGGCCTGCTGCTGGCAGGCTCCGCATCCGGGATGCACACCGCCGACTATCTGGCCGACCTCGCCTCGATCAGCGGGCGGGTCCAGCTGGTCGAACGCATGGCCCGCCCCGACGACGTGGGCCGCCCCTTGCGCGAACTGGGATCGGGCGCGATCGGCCTGCGGCTTTATCGCGACGGGCGCGCCATCGGTTTCTGGGAGCCGGAGGCGAAGAGCGTGCGCGAAGGCGATTCCATCGTCGTCATCCGCCCAACGCCAGAATCGGGACCGGGCATCCTCTAGCCCGTCAGCCCAGGGCCGCCAGGTCCTCAGCCGACAGGGTCAGGGCGGCGGCCCTTGCGAAACTCGCGACCTGCTCGACACTGGTGGCGCTTGCGATCGGCGCGGTGACGCCGGGCTGCGCCATGCTCCAGGCCAGCGCCACCTCTGCAGGCCGGGCCCGGTGCCGGTCGGCCACCTCGTGCAATGCCGTGACCAGCGCGAGGTTCTCATCCGACATGTAGCCGCGAAGCCATTCCGCGCGCGGGCTCGCCTCGATCTCCGCCATCGTGCGGTACTTGCCCGTGAGGAAGCCGTTGGCGAGGCTGAAATAGGTGATGACGCCCAGGCCGCGCTCGATGCAAAGCTCACGCATCGGCCCTTCGAAGTCGCCCCGGTCGGCCACGTTGTAACGCGGCTGCACGACCTGGAACCCGGCAAGCCTCTCGTCTTCGGCGACGTCCAGCGCCGCGCGGATCGTGTCGGCGTCGTAGTTCGACGCGCCGAGCGCGCGCACCTTGCCCGCATCGATCAGCGCCTCGAACGCGGCCAGCGTGTCCGCAGGGGGCGTGTCCGGATCGGGTACATGCGCGAAATAGAGGTCGATGCGATCGGTCTTCAGCCGCTTCAGCGACCGCTCCGATCCTTCCGCGATCCAGCGCGGCGACAGGCCCTTCTCACCCACGCCGCCCATGTCGAGGCCGACCTTGGTGATCAGCGTCACGCGTTCGCGCATGCCGGGGCGCGCCGCGAACCAGCGCCCCAGGACCTCCTCCGATGTACCCGGCGCGGTTCCGGCGAAGATCGAATAGACGTCCGCCGTGTCGATGGCGTCGAAGCCATGGTCGACGAAAGCGTCGAGCACGCGAAAGGCCTCGTCCTCCGGCAAGGTCCACCCCAGCACGTTGCCGCCGAACACGATCGGCGCGATGGCAAGGCCGGTCGGGCCGAGTGGGCGCGGTGTCATGGCATAACCCCTTCGTGACGCGAACGAAGGGGCGATCAGCTCCTGATCAGGAAGACCAGCCCCATCGCGAGATAGGCGCACAGCCAATAGCCCGCGTCGATGAGGGCAATGGCGCGCGGGTTGCGTTGATGCAGGTAATTGGTCCAGAGCGCAGGTATCACAAAGAACAGCGCCACCCCCCCGCTCATCATCGGATAGAGCCACCACTTCGACGGATCGGACAGCCGGGCGAACATGTGGCCCAGCAGGATCGCGGGCGGAATGATGAGCGCGATCGTGGCGACCATCGTGCGCAGCGGACGGCGGCGCACTTCCAGCCCGCCGGGCCCGGCCGAAACCGCCAGGGGCCGCGAAAACGTCTTGTACCAGATCGCGGCGACAACCATTGCCGCCACGACGGCGAGCACCACGCCGAACCAGTCCACCGGACCCATTGCCTCTCCCGTCGAAACCCTGCTGCTCCCGCCCGAACTCCCGGCGAAAGGATGAGCCCCCGTGCCCAGCCTTCTAGCGGCCGTTCCCCGCTCCTGACTAGTCCCCCGGCCAAGGGCGCCCGGATATCGAACCGCTGGCGCGCACGGCCCGTCGCGTGTAGGGGGCGCGGGTGATGGAAACCGATACCTCCCCCTCCCGCATCGCCCCCGCCCCCAAGGTGGGCATGGTCAGCCTCGGCTGTCCCAAGGCGCTGGTCGATTCCGAACGCATCCTGACCAAGCTGCGCGCCGACGGCTATGCCATGAGCCCCGATTACGAAGGTGCCGACGTCGTGCTCGTCAATACCTGCGGCTTCCTCGATTCCGCCAAGGAGGAAAGCCTGGAAGCGATCGGTGAGGCGATTGCCGAGAACGGTCGCGTCATCGTCACCGGCTGCATGGGGAACGAGGCGGAACTGATCCGCGCCCGCTTTCCCGACGTTCTCGCCGTTACCGGCGCGCACCAGTACGAACAGGTGGTCGAGGCGGTGCACGAAGCCGCACCGGCCGAACGCGGGCCCTACATCGACCTCGTCCCGCAGCCGGACGTGAAGCTGACGCCGCGCCACTACAGCTATCTGAAGATCTCTGAAGGGTGCAACCACTCCTGCGCGTTCTGCATCATCCCCGACTTGCGCGGCAAACTCGCCAGCCGCCGCATCGATGCCGTGCTGCGCGAAGCGGAAAAGCTGGTCGCCGCGGGCACGAAGGAACTGCTGGTCATCAGCCAGGACACCTCCGCCTATGGCGTCGACGTGCGGCACGAGGAGCGCATGTGGAAGGGCCAGCGGGTCCGTACCCACATGACCGACCTTGCCCGCGAACTCGGCCATCTGCGCTCCCCGGATGGGCCGACGCCGTGGACGCGGCTGCACTACGTCTATCCCTATCCGCATGTCGACGCGGTCATCCCGCTGATGGCAGAAGGGCTGCTGACGCCCTACCTCGACATCCCGTTCCAGCATGCCAGCCCCAGCGTCCTGCGCGCCATGAAGCGCCCGGCGAACGAGGCCAAGGTGCTCGAACGGCTCAGATCGTGGCGCGAAATCTGCCCCGACATCGCCATCCGCTCCAGCTTCGTGGTTGGCTTCCCCGGCGAGACCGAGGACGATTTCCGCTACCTGCTCGACTGGCTGGAGGAAGCGCAGCTCGACCGGGTCGGCGGCTTTCGGTTCGAACCGGTGGAGGGCGCGCAGGCCAATGCATTGCCCGACCCCGTGCCCGAAGCGGTGAAGGAAGAACGCTACGCCCGCCTGATGGAAGTGACCGAGCGGATCAGCGCCGCCAAGCTTGCCGCCAAGGTCGGGCGCACCTTCCCGGTCATCATCGACGAGGTCGGCGAACCTGACGAGGACGGCGACATCGGCGCCACCGCCCGCTCGCAGGCCGACGCGCCGGAAATCGACGGCAACGTCTTCCTGCGCAACGTTCCTGCCACGCTGCGACAGGGCGACTTCGCGATGGCGACCATCGAGGAAGCCGACGCGCACGATCTGTTCGGCTATATCGGTTGAAGCGCACTTTATCGCGCGAATGACAGCGGCTAGACCCGCAGCCGATGACCGATTCCCGTATCTGGACCGCCGCGCTTCTCGTGATCGGTGACGAAATCCTGTCCGGCCGAACGCAGGACAAGAACATCGCGCAAGTCGCGACCTGGCTGGGCGTGCAGGGCATCCGCCTGCGCGAAGTGCGCGTGGTGCCCGACGTGATCGATGCGATCGTCGAAGCGGTGAACGCGCTGCGGTCCCGCAACGACTATCTCTTCACCACCGGCGGCATCGGCCCCACCCACGACGACATCACCGTCGACGCGGTGTCGCAGGCGCTGGGTGTGGCGGTCGAAGTGCACCCGGAGGCGCGGGCCATTCTCGAAAACTACTACGCCGACAAGGGCGGCCTCAACGAGGGGCGGCTGCGCATGGCCCGCGTCCCGGCTGGGTCGGACCTCATCCCCAACCGCTCTTCTGGCGCGCCCGGCATCCGCCACGGCAACGTCTTCCTGATGGCGGGCGTGCCGCACATCACCGCGGGGATGCTCGACGCCCTCACCGGCGAGCTTGAGGGCGGCGCGCCGCTCCTGTCCGGGACGGTCGGCGCGTGGGTGCCCGAAAGCGAGATCGCGGGCCTGCTGCACGAGATCGAGCGCGCCCACGAAGGCTCGCAGATTGGCTCCTATCCCTTCTTTCGCGAAGGGCGCGTCGGCGCGAACTTCGTCGTCCGCTCGACCAGCGCGGAAACGGTGCAAAGCTGCATCGACACGCTGTGCGAGGGGCTTGGCGAGATGGGGTACGACTTCACGCCCGGCGGCATCTAGCGGCCCGCCCACTCGGCCCTTGCACGCAAAGCGGTTTCTTCTGTAATCATCCCGCCCGAACCTACAGTTGGCAGGATGCTTCATGACCGATCGCCGCAGTTTCCTCGGTGGCCTTGCCGCCACAGCCCCCGCCGCCCTCGGCATGATGCCGCTCGCCGCTCCGGCATGGGCGCAGGACGGCATGGCTGGCCCGGCCCTGTTCGGTTCGCCCTCGCGCACCTTTCCCTTTGCGCCCGATGTCTATCGCGAACGCCGCGCGAAGCTGATGGCCAAGATGGGTGGCGGCGTCGGCGTGGTCTATTCCGCCACGTCGCAGCCCGAAGGCGTGCTCGACCCCTTGTCCAGCCAGGATGACGATTTCGAGTATCTTACCGGCATCCAGGACGAAGTCGGCGCGGCGCTGCTGCTCGCGCCATCGGAAAGCGGCGTGCGCGAATACCTGTTCCTGCGTCCCCGCGACGACGAGAGCGAGCGCTGGGAAGGCGTGCGACTGTCGACCGGGGCGGAGTTGGAGCGGCGCACCGGGTTCGACAAGGTCTATCGCAGCGGCTCGCTCGCCGGCATCGCCAGCGCGCTCGCCGGACGTTCGGGCAAGATGCATTTCCTCGGGCCCGTCGTCTCGCCCAACGCGCCGGTTCCGGCGGCGCTCGAACTTTACGGCAAGATCGCGCAGCGCAATCCGGGCGTGGTGACGGTCAATTCGGCAACGATGATCCGCGACATGCGCGTTCAGAAGGAACCGCGCGAGATCGCGCTGATCCGCAAGGCCATCACCGCAACGGAGGCCGGGTTGAGGGCGGCGATGCGCCAGGTCCGCGTCGGCATGAGCGAGCGCGAACTGAAGGCGGTCATCGAGAACGCGTTCCGCGCCAACGGCGGCGACGGGCTGGGTTTTCAGTCGATCACCGCGACCGGGCGGGCCAGCGCGGTGCTGCATTACGATGGCAACGACGGCGTCATCCGAGACGGCGACATGGTGCTGTGCGACGTGGGTGCGCATGTCGGCGGATATTCGGCGGATATCACCCGCTCGTTCCCCGCCAACGGCCGCTTCACCGACGAACAGCGGCGCATCTACGACACCGTGCTGGCAGCGCAGAACGCTGGCCACCGGGCGCTGAAGGCGGGCGTGCCCTATACCGCGGCGCAGGACGCGGCGGAAATGGTCATCGATGCATCGGGCAACGGCGATGCCTTCTGGCACAGCCTCGGCCATTTCGTCGGGCTCGACGTCCACGATGTGGGCGACATCCGTGCGCCACTGCCCGAAAACGCGGTCGTCACCATCGAGCCGGGCATCTACCTGCCCGAACGCGGTTTCGGCGTGCGGATCGAGGACGACTACCTGATCACCCGCAACGGCGCCGAACACATGAGCACTGGCGTCCCGCGCGAGGCGGCGGCGATCGAGGCATTGATGGCACGGTGAATGCTCTGACTGTTCGGAGCGGGATTCTTACGGGCCGTTAACCTAACCTCGCTATGGCTCTATCCGGGCGCATATCGGGGGATACTCGTGGTCAATTCGCGCCTGGCCGACAGGCTTGGAATTTCGGCGCAGGGCAGTTTCCGGCGCGGTTCGGGCCTTGCGCAGGCGGTGTCGGTCGTCGATCTGACACCGCTGGGCTGCCGCCTGATCGACATTCCGCGCAATCTTGCCCGGGGCGAAGATCTGACGCTTCGCATCGGCGGCGTCGG
>Ga0209974_10000819_pt1 | contig 10668 bp, 9 predicted proteins | sample InoplaM3SPM_FD_187592 | JGI IMG/M metagenome (GOLD analysis project Ga0209974, IMG submission 187592) | Arabidopsis thaliana rhizosphere microbial communities from the Joint Genome Institute, USA, that affect carbon cycling - Inoculated... | ecosystem: Host-associated > Plants > Roots >...
TGGCGGTCATCGGCACGCGTCGCGCGCCGAGCGCGCCGACCAGTCCTCCAACCGGGATGCCGACGGCCAGGATCCAGACCGTCGAGAGGCCGCCGTCGCGCAGCAGGAATTCGGTGATGAAGACCCAGGCGACGACGATGGCCATGCCGGTCGCCGCCAGCCGGTTGCCGCGCCGCGCGGAGACCGGAGACGAGAGGAACTTCAGCCCGAGGATGAAGGTGACCGAGCCGACGAGGTAGACGAAGAAGGTGACGATGTCGAGCGTGCTCATGACTTGCCGTCCGGTCGGCGCTTGAACATCTCGAGCATGCGGTCGGTGACGACGAAGCCGCCGACCACGTTGATGGTCCCCAGGATCACGCCGAGCAGTGCCAGCACGATCCGCAGCGGACCTTCCGCGGAGGCGGCGACCAGCATCGCGCCGACCACGATCACGCCGTGGACCGCGTTGGCGCCCGACATGAGCGGGGTGTGGAGCATGGTCGGGACCTTGCTGACCACCTCGTAGCCGACGAACGCCGCGAGCACGAAGACGAAGAGCGCCTGGAGCAGCGCCTCGGTGGGGAGGGTCTGGACCGCCTCGTTCACGACGCGCCTCCCGCCGGAGCCGGAGCGGTGGCCGGCTCGGAGACCTCGATCCCCAGGGCCTTGGCGGTTGCCTCGTTCACGACCTTGCCGCCGTGGGTGATGGTCGCGCCGCGGGTGATCTCATCGGTGAAGTCGAGGTTGATGGCGGCGTCCTTGATGAGGTGCTTCAGGAGCGTCTGCATGTTCTTGGCGTACATCGCGGTGGCGCTGCCTGGCATCGAGGCCGGCAGGTTGGTGAGGCCGATGATCGTGACCCCGTGCTTCACGACCTCCTTGCCCGCCTCGGTTCCCTCGACGTTGCCGCCCATCTCGGCCGCCATGTCCACGATCACGCTGCCGGGCTTCATGGACGCCACCATCGCATCGGTCACGAGCTTCGGGGCGGGCCGGCCGGGAATCAGCGCGGTGGTGATGACGAAGTCCGCCTCCTTGACCCGCTCGGCGATGAGCGCGGCCTGGCGAGCCTTGTAGTCGTCGCTCATCTCGCGGGCGTAGCCACCGGCGGTCTCCGCGCTGGCCTTCTCCTCCTCCGTCATCTCGACTTCGATGAAGATGCCACCCAGGCTCTCGACCTGCTCCTTGACGACCGGCCGCACGTCGGTCGCCTCGACCACCGCGCCCAGCCGCCGGGCGGTGCCGATCGCCATCAGTCCCGCCACGCCGGCGCCCATGACGATCCCGCGCGCGGGACGCACTGTTCCGGCCGCGGTGGTGAGCAGCGGCATAAACTTCGGCAGCCGCTCGGCGGCGATCAGGACCGCCTTGTAGCCGCCGACCGTGGCCTGCGATGACAGCGTGTCCATGCTCTGCGCACGCGTGATGCGCGGGATGGAATCCATGCTGATGGCGGTCACGCCCGTCTCGGCCAGGCGGCGCGCCAGCTCGGGGTTGGAGAGCGTCCCAAGGGTGCCGATCAGGATCGCGCCCGATCGCATCATCCCGGTCTCTTCGTCCGTGGGACGGCCGACCCGGACCACGACATCGGCGTCGCCGTAGACCGCGGCCGCGTCCGGAACGATCGTGGCGCCGGCCTCGCGGAACGCCTCATCGCTGATGAACGACGCGTCGCCGGCGCCCGACTGCACCACCACCTCGACGCCATCGGCGACGAGGGCGGTGACGGCCGGCGGGCTCAACGCCACGCGCGTCTCACCGGGCGCGGTCTCGCGGGGGACAGCGATCTTCATCGGGCAGTTCCTGGCGTTCCCTGGGATGACACCGACGAACCGCCGCAGCGGGCGTCGCGTGGCGGTTCGGGAAGCAAAGTGTAGCACCGGCTCCCGCACGCGGCCGCCCGCGCCGGGAAGGCGTGGCGGTGTAGATTGCCCCGCATGCAGACCGAGCCGATGGGCACGTCTCAGGCGGTCATCGCCACCGATGGCCTGACCAAGCACTACGGCAATGTCGAGGCCCTCAATGACCTGACCCTGGACGTCAGGGCCGGCGAGATCTTCGGCTTCCTCGGTCCCAACGGCGCCGGCAAGTCGACGATGATCCGCACCCTCCTCGGCTTCCTGCACCCGACCCGCGGCTCGGCCACCGTGCTGGGCCTGGACGTGGTCGCCGACTCGGTCGAGATCAGGCGGCGGACCGGCTATCTCCCCGGCGGCATCGCTCTGTACGACTCCCTCAGCGGGGCCGATGCGCTGCAGTACCTCGCCGACCTCCAGGACCGGGGCTCGACGATGCGCGACGAGCTGTGCGATCGGCTCCAGATGTCGAAGGCCGTCCTGCGCCGGAAGGTGCGCGACTACTCGCGCGGAATGCGCCAGAAGATCGGGGTGATCCAGGCGCTCCAGCACGACCCGGAGCTGGCCATCCTCGACGAGCCGACCGAGGGCCTCGACCCGCTCATGCAGCACGCCTTCTACGCGCTGATGGACGACCAACGCGCCAAGGGCCGCAGCATCTTCTTCTCGAGCCACGTCCTCTCCGAGGTGGAGCGCGTCTGCGACCGCGTGGCGATCATCCGCTCGGGCCATCTCATGGCGCTCCAGAACGTCGAGGAGCTGCTGGCGCGTCGCAAGAAGAAGGTGGAGCTGCGCTGGCGCGGGGCTGCCCCGGACCTTGCCGGCATCCCGGGCCTGGCCGACGTCGAGGTGCGGGGCGACCGGATGCGGGCCACGCTGCAGGGCGACGTTTCCGGCTTCGTGCGCGCCATCGCCTCCCCGTCGCTCGAGGACCTGACGATCGAGCCGGCGCGCCTGGAGGAGGCGTTCCTCGAGTACTACGCCGGCGACGAAGCCAGCGAGGAGGAGCGCGGATGAACCTGCGCGTCTACCTCCAGACCCTGCGCTGGAACAGCGTCCGACTCGCGGCGGTGGTGGTCGCGTCGATCGGTTGGGGGATCCTTCTCCCGATCATCTATGTCCAGTTCGCGGACGCGTTCAAGGACCTCGCCAACTCGGGGGCCATCCCGAAGGAGCTCCTCAACTTCGGATCGGGGTCGCTCTTCACCCTGCCGGGAGCGCTGACCCTGGGGCTGCAGCATCCGTTGGCGATCGCCTTCGTCGGCATCTTCGCCGTCGGCTCTACGGTGAACGCCATCGCGGGCGAACGCGAATCCGGCACCCTCGAGGTCCTCCTCTCGAAGCCGATCTCGAGGCGCGCGCTCTACGTGACCCTGGCCGCGGCGTCGGCCACCCTGGTCGCGGTCGTGATGCTGGCGCTGCTCGGCGGGCAGCTCATCGGCGTCGCGATCCAGGGTGTGGGCGATGAGCTGGACCTGGGCCAGATGCCGCTCGTCTTCCTCAATGGGCTGATGCTGTGGTCGGCGTTCGCCGCCTTCGGCCTGGCGGCGTCGGTGAGCTTCGACCGTCATTCCCCCGCGCTGGGCGTGACGATGGCGTACCTGCTGGTCAACTACTTCCTTGAGATCCTGGGCTCGCTGTGGCGGGACGTGGCCTGGTCGCAGGAGTACTCGCTCTTCCACCGCTTCAACCCGGGCGAGATCCTGACCGGCAAGGCGGACCCGATCGACTTCGTCATCCTGGCCGTCGCGATCGTCATCCCGGTCGTCTACGCGCTGGTGGTATTCCCCCGCCGCGACCTCGCCGCCCCGAGCTAGCTCGGGCTGCCCCGCATCAGCGCGAGCTCGGTCGCCTGCTCGAGGGTCAGCTGCTGGCCCTCGCCGAACGCTGCCGCCAGCTCTGGATCGCTGGTAAGGGTTGCGGGGTAGAACCCGGCGAATTCGCGGTTCATCTTGGCGAGGCCGGTCCCGGCGCTGGCCTCGGTGGCCGCCGCGTACCCCGCAAGCCTGACCGCGCGCTCAACGTCACCCTCCAACCAGTACAGCGCCGCGAACGCGTCGAAGACAAGGGCGTAGCCCGACTTGTCCTCGCTCTCGGTGAACAGCGGGAGAGCCTCCTCGAGCAGCTGTCGCATCACCTTCTGGTCCAGGGTCAGGTTGCTGAGGGCCATCATGTAGAGCGTCCAGCCGGTCATGAACCGATCGCCGATGCGCCGGAAGATCTCCAGCGCCTCCCGACCCCGCTCCACGCCGCCGGTGAAATCACCGAAGAAGTAATGGGAATTGGCCTCCCCCCACAACGCGCGACCGAGCCCCGCCTCGTCCCCCAGCCGCCGATAGAGCTCGACTGCCTCCGTTGCCAGCCCGCGGGCCTGGACCTGGTCGTCCTTCTCCATCGCCGCAGAGCTCGCCAGGTTGTAGATGGCGTTGGCGATGCCGGCGTCATCTCCCGCCGCCCGCGCAATGTCGAGTGCCTCTTGGTACCAGACCTTGGCTGCCGCCAGGTCGCCCTGCCAATAGGCAATCCCGCCGGCCGCTTCGAGCGCCGCGCCGCGGGCGTCGCGATGATCAGCGCTGCCGGGGATCGTCAGCACCTGCTCGGCATGCTCACGCGCCTCCGGCAGGTAGCCGCGCATCTGCCAGAAGCGCCACGACGAGGCGAAGATGCGCATCGCCATCTCGGCATGGTCGTGCGCGATCGCGCGCGACAGCGCGGCACGAATGTTGTCGTGCTCCCGCTCGTAGCGGTCGAGGATTTGCTTCTGGCTCGTCCCGAAGAGGCTGCCCGCCGCCTCCTCGACCAGGGAGAGGAGCCAGGCGGCGTGCCGCTCGCGCAGCTCCTCCGCCTCGCCGCGGTCTTCGAGGCGTTCCATGGCGAACTCGCGGATGGTGCTCAGCATCCGGAAGCGCGGCTCACCGTCCGGATCGCTCTCCTGGCGGAGGAGGCTCTTGTCCACGAGGGAGGTGACGGCGTCGAGTGGATCGGCGGTGTCGTCCGCGTCGAACACGACGCGCTCGATCGCCCCCAGGGTCGCACCCCCCGCGAACACCGCGATGCGGGCAAAGACCCGCTGGTCTTCCTCGTCCAGGAGGTCGTGGCTCCAGGCGATCGCGCCGCGCAGGGTCTGCTGTCGCTCGGGCAGGTCGCGGGATCCGCCGGAGAGGAGCTTCAGCCGATCCCCCAGCCGATCCATGATGGCCTGCGGGCTCAAGACGCGGACGCGAGCGGCGGCCAGCTCGATCGCCAGCGGCAACCCGTCCAGGCGGACACAGATCTCGGCCACGGCCGGCGCGTTCGCGCCGTTGACCGCGAAGTCAGGACGCACCGCCATGGCCCGTTCGACGAAGAGCGCCACCGACTCGTAGGTCGAGAGGTGCTCGAGGTCGGGGAGGTGCTTCGGATCCGGGACGCCGAGGGGCGGGACGGGGTACTCCCGCTCGCCGTAGACGCGCAGCGGGCTGCGGCTCGTCACCAGGATGGAGGTCTTCGTCGTCCGGGCCAGCAGCTCGGCGATCTTCGGCGCGGCGTCGTTCACCTGCTCGAAGTTGTCGAGCACGAGGAGGATGCACTTGTCGCCGATGTGCTCGCACAGCCGATCGAGGGCACGGGTCCCGGGGTCCACCAGTCCAAGCGCCTGGGCGATCGTTGGCAGCACGAGATCGGATTGGCTGATCGATCCCAGGGGCACGAAGTAGATGCCGTCGGGAAACCGGTCGGTGGCGTCGGCGGCGATCTGCAGCGAGAGCCGCGTCTTCCCGGTTCCGCCAGGGCCGGTCAGGGTCAGCAGCCGTCCGTCGATGAGGAGCTGCCGCCCCTCGGCGATCTCGCGCTGACGACCCAGGAACGAGGTCAGCTGCATCGGCAGGTTGTTGGGGATCGCGTTCAGGGTGCGCAGCGGCGGGAAGTCGCTCGCCACGCCCTCGATCACCAGGTCCCAGATGCGCTCGGGCCGGGAGAGGTCCTTGAGCCGATGCTCCCCCATCTCGCGCAACGTGACCCCATCGGGCAGGGTGCCCTCCACCAGCGCCCGGGTCGTGGATGAGAGAAGCACCTGGCCACCGTGCCCGGCGTTCGCGATCCGAGCGGCGCGGTGGACGTCGAGGCCGACGTAGGACCCGCCGCTCAGGACCCCCTCCCCGGTGTGCAGCCCCATCCGGCTGCGGATCTCACCACCCGCCGGCCACGCTTCAACGGCGAGGCCCCGCTGGGCCGCCACCGCGGCGGCGGTCGCCTGCGGAGCGCTCGTGAAGACCACGAAGAAGGAGTCGCCCTCTGTGCCGATCTCCACCCCCTCGTGCTCCTCCCACGCGGCACGCGCAATCTCGCGATGCCGCTCGAGGAGGGGCGGCCACGCGTCCCCCAGCTCCTGAGCAAGCCGCGTCGAACCCTCGATGTCGGTGAACAGGAAGGTGACGGTCCCGGTCGGAGTCTCGGTCACGCCCCAAGTGTCGTCCGCCGCTCGGCGGACGGCAAGCATCTGCGCTCGGTCGGATTGCTCGGCTACCCTGCGGGGCGATGTTCGGCACACTCTTCGGCGCTCTCGCCGATCGCCCCGTCATGACGGCGGTGCTGGGAGCGCTGTCGATCGCCTTCTCGGGGATCCTGGTCCGGCTGGCCGATGTCGAGCCGGCCACGGCGGCCATCTTCCGTTGCGCGTATGCCCTGCCGGCCCTGGGCCTGATCGCTTACCTGGAGCGGCGGTCCCACGGGCCGCGGCCGGCGGCACAGGTGCGACTTGCGATGCTCGCGGGCGTCTTCCTGGCGCTCGACCTGGTGATCTGGCATCACACCATCGGCCTCGTGGGGGCCGGGCTGGCGACGGTGCTCGGCAACACCCAGGTGGTGATCGTGGCCTTCCTGGCCTGGCTCATCCTGGGCGAGCGGCCGCCGCGACGCACCCTGCTGGCGCTGCCCATCGTGCTGGTCGGGGTCGTCCTCATCTCGGGCGTGATCGGCACCGGCGCGTACGGCTCGAACCCCGGACTGGGCGTGATCCTGGGGATCGTGGTGGGGATCGTCTACGCCGCTTTCCTGCTGGTCCTCCGCCACGGCAACTCGGACATCCGCCGACCCGCCGGGCCGCTCTTCGACGCGACCCTGATCGGCGCCTTCGCCTCCCTCGTCATCGGCCTGCCGCTGGGCGAGGTCAATCTCGTGCCGAGCTGGCCGGCGCACGGCTGGCTGCTGGCCCTTGCGCTCACCTCCCAGGTCATCGGCTGGCTGATCATCAGCGTCTCGCTGCCGCGACTGCCCGCCGCGCTGACCAGCGTGATCCTCACCCTTCAGCCGGTGGGGTCGGTGCTGCTGGCGATGCTGCTGCTCGGTGAGGCGCCATCCGCGATCCAGCTGCTCGGCGCCGGGACGATCCTGGTCGGGCTGATCCTCGCCACGCTGCGCTTCCGGGGCGAGCCGCGCCGCCAGCCGGTCGCCGAGCCGGAGATCGGCTAGGGGCTATGGTTGGGCCGATGCCTGCCGCTGCGCTGCTGATCACCGGTCGCGGCCGTCTTCTCACCCCGCAGCCGTATGACGGGCCGATGCCGTGGGCAATCCTCGTGCGCGGCGGCGTGATCGAATGGATCGGCGCTCGGTCGGACGCGCCGGAGGCCGATGAGGTCGCCGACGTCTCCGACGCGCTGGTGACCCCGGGACTGGTCAACGCCCACACCCACCCCGCCTTCCTCGGGGACCGGTCTGACGAGGTCTCCGCGCGCCTCGCGGGCGCTCCGTATACCGGCGGCGGGATCCTCCGCACGGTGGCGGCGACCCGGGCAGCGTCCGACGACGAGCTGCTGGCCGCGATCGAGTCCCGCCTCCGCGCCGAGCTGGCCGCCGGCACCAGCACGGTCGAGTGCAAGTCCGGCTACGGCCTCTCCACGCTGGAGGAGCTGCGCGCGCTGCGGCTCATCGGCGAGGCGGCGGAGCGGGCCGGCATCCGGGTGGTGCGCACGTTCCTCGGTGCACACGCCGTCCCGTCGGAGGCCGGCTCGATGGAGGAGTACGCCGCCCTCGTGGCCGGGGAGATGCTGCCGGCGGTCGCGGCCGCCGAGGCCGCCGACTTCTGCGACGTCTTCTGCGATCGCGGCTTCTTCTCGCAGGAGGCCACCGAGCGAATCCTGACGGCCGCCGCAGGCCTGGGCCTCGGGATCAGGATCCACGCGGATCAGCTGACCCGATCGGGAGGCGCCGAGCTCGCGGCGCGGCTTCGAGCCACGAGCGCGGATCACCTCGAACAGCTGGATGCCGCGGGCGTCGCGGCGCTCGCCCGGTCGGGGACGGTGGCGACGCTCCTCCCCGGCCCCGCCATCGTCATGCGCGGCGGCCTGCCGCCGGCCCGGGCGCTGCTCGATGCCGGGGTCACCGTTGCGCTTGCCAGCGACGCCAATGCCGGCACCTTCGGCGCCTGGGGAGCGATGCCGCTCGTGATCGGCCTGGGTGCCACGATGCTGGAGATGACCGTCCAGGAGGCCGTGACCGCGGCCACGGCTGGTGGGGCCGCCGCGCTCGGACTGACCGGCAGGAAGGGCGTGATCGCGGTGGGCGCCGACGCCGATGTCGTCGCCTGGGAGGCGGAGCACGAGGGCGCATTCGCCCTTCACCTCGGAGAAGTCCACGTCGCTCAGGTCTTCGTCGCGGGCGAGCGGTAATGGACCGATTCGACGTCGTGATCATCGGCGCCGGCCCGGCCGGCGAAGCCGCCGCGTTCAAGGCGCGGTCGCTCGGGGCCTCGGTGGCGATCGTCGACCGTGACCTCTTCGGCGGTGCCTGCCCGTTCTTCGCGTGCATGCCGTCCAAGTCGCTCCTCCACTCCGCGGCGGTGCACGCCGCGGGCGGCGACTATCCGTGGCCAAAGGCAACGCTGCGTCGGGACTGGATGATCAGCCGCCAGGGGATCGACTACCCCAACGATACCCGCCATTTCGAGAACCTGCGCAAGGCCGGCGCGGTCCCGATGCGGGGCCTCGCCCGCCTCGACGGTCCCGGGCGAATCGTCATCACGCACGACCAGGTCGAGCATCGGCTCGAGGCCGGTGCCGTGATCCTGGCTGTCGGCTCGACGAGCAAGGTGCCGGACCTGCCCGGGCTGGCGGATATCCCGTACTGGACGAATCGCGACGCGACGACGGCGCGGGAGCTGCCGGAGAGCCTCGTCGTCCTCGGCGCCGGGCCGACCGGGGTCGAGCTGTCGCAGGCGTACGCCCGCTACGGCGTGCCGGTGACGCTGGTGATCCCGAGCGCACGCATCCTGCCGCGCGACCACGAGCGCAGCTCGGCTGCGGTGGCGAAGGGACTGCAGCGCGACGGCGTGACGATCCGCACCGGTGTCCGTGCCGTGGCGGCGCACGCCGCAGCCGGGGAGAAGGGAAGGCATCGGTTCGACCTCGACGACGGCTCGAGCGTCGAAGGCGCCGCGGTGCTGCTGGCGATTGGCCGCGACCTGCCGCTGGCCGATCTCGGCCTCGACAGCTTGGGGGTGGACGCCTCAGCGGACAAGCTCCAGCCGGACAGGCAGCTGCGCGTTGCACCCGGCCTCTTCGTGGCGGGCGACCCGGCCGGGCCGGAGATGCACACCCACGTCAGCCATTACGAGGGAGAGATCACGGCGCGGATGGCGCTGGGCGAGGACGTCACCCCGGACTTCAGCGCCATCCCCCGCGCCGTCTACACCGACCCGGAGAGCGCCTCGGTCGGCCTCCTGCTGGAGCAGGCGCGGGAGCGCGGGATCAGGGCCGAGGAGCTCACCAGCGACCTGACGACCACCGCCAAGGGGGAGGTCGCGGAGGCGGAGGGACACGTGACGATCGTGGTCGATCGCGGTGCCGGCACGCTGGCCGGCGTCTTCATGGCCGGCCCGAGCGTGAGCGAGGCGATCCATGAGGCGGTCCTGGCCGTGAAGCTGCAGACGCCGCTCTCCGTCCTGGCCGACACGATTCACGCCTTCCCGACGGTCGCGCGGGTGATGGGCCTCCTCTTCGCCGACGCGGTCAAGAAGCTGCCCTAATCCACCTCCACGGACAGCAGGTAGATCTGCCCGGTCGGATGGCCGGCCCGCTGATGGATGCGCAGGACGGCCTCCTTCGACGGACCGGTCGAGAGGCAGAAGACCTTGCCGCTGTCCGGGTCGAGCCAGGCGCGTTCGAAGTGGACACCCTCTTCTGCCTCGATGGCCAGGTCGGCGTCGTGTGCCGCCTGCAGCTCCTCGGCGGTGGTGCCGAAGAAGCCATCGTGGATATCCATGAACCTGTTCAATCCGGATCTCCCTTCGGGGTTTGAGGCGGAGCCGCGAGGATACGGCGCGGATGTTCGCATGTCATCCGTCTTCGCGCAGGATCACCCCCGGGTTCAGCACCCAGCCCGGGTCCAGGGCCCGCTTGATGGCTCGCATCGCGGCGACGTCCGCCACTCCGCGGTCCGCCTCCAGCCAGCCGACCTTGGCCACACCAACCCCGTGCTCCGCGCTCACCGAACCACCCAGCTCGATGGTCAGCCGCAGCACCGCGTCATCGACGGCTTCGTCGTCCGGGGCTGGACCGATGATGCCGACGTGCAGGTTCCCCTCGCAGACGTGGCCATAGAGATAGGTCGCCGAGCCCGGACTGGCCGCCTCGACGTCGCTGCCGACGCGAGCGACGAACTCCGCCAGGCGCGCAACCGGGACGGCCACGTCGAGCTTGTGCGCCCCCCCCTCCGCCCCGATCGCCTCGGTATGACGCTCGCGCAGCGCCCATAGCCGGGCCCGGCCCGCCTCGTCGCCGGCCACCACCGCATCGGTCACCCCCTCGGCCAGGGCGATCGCCTCCGCCAGGGGATCGGTCGGGTCGGCCTCACCATC
>Ga0209974_10000822_pt1 | contig 10658 bp, 14 predicted proteins | sample InoplaM3SPM_FD_187592 | JGI IMG/M metagenome (GOLD analysis project Ga0209974, IMG submission 187592) | Arabidopsis thaliana rhizosphere microbial communities from the Joint Genome Institute, USA, that affect carbon cycling - Inoculated... | ecosystem: Host-associated > Plants > Roots >...
AAAAAGACCAATGCGCCGCAATTGACGTTGATTATTGTACTGCCTATTCTGGGTTATACTGCTACTATTTTGGATGCACTCAATATTTACGATACTGACTCTAGTCCTAATCTCTACGGATACTACGTTTTTCAAGCACTAGCCTCAATATCAGGTGGCATTCTTTTTGCTTTTGCGTTCTGGTTTATTTCCAGAAGATTACCAGAAAGTGCTGTCAAAAATTTTCTGAGAATAACAGCTCTTGGATTCATTCTGCTGTATATTTCAAATCATGTCGATGTTGCTTCTGCACCCTATCCGCCTTATGGAATTACTTCCCTCTCATTACTACCCTTAGCTACATATTTTGTTCTGTTTGGTCTTTATTCTTCTGCTCTATCTCTATCGCAGGATATTACTCTTAGACAACATCTTAGATCGATGGCAAGGAATGATGAAAATTTGCTCTCTAGTATAGGAACAGCACAGATGGAAACTGAAGTTAAGAGAGCAGTGGGAGAACTCAAGGATGTTGCCGATGAACAGGAAAAGGAACTTGCTGAAAAGACTGGTATTGAGACTCCAATAGCTGAAAACGAAGTTGAAGATTACTTAAAGCAGGTAATAGAAGAAGTAAGTAGGGCAAGAAAAAAAGACTAGGTCAATAAAATTACAAATAGTCTTTTACATAATTTGATATGATTAGTTGAATTGCTGATTCTATTATTTTTCCGTGTTCAGCATCAACTTCAGTACTTATTAATAGCAAGTGTTCATCTTCCAAAGGCATGGTTATTTGCTTTACTTTCTCATACTCTTCCATAGCATATCTTGCTTTACCAATCCTATCTGCCATTGTATTATGAAGTCTCCATCTTTGTAGTGTAATGAGATTGGCTTTCTTAATTTCATCATCTGTCAGAAAACTTTTGATACCTTCTCTCAAGCCCCCATTTTTTATTATGCCAGTATTATCGCAAACTCCAACAAAACGAACCTTAGGATCTAGATCAAGAACATCATGACAAAGTTTTCCATAATCCATATTCAATTCAATATCGTGACTATCTAAAATACTATACTGCAGGCGTGTTGTACCCAAATTAGACACCTTTATACCTATGACACTGAATTTATTGAAACAATGACGAAATGCGTTGCATTCCACTCTTACAAGGGAGGCACTGGCAAGTCAACCATTAGCTCTAATCTGTCTGCTTCATTAGCAAGAAAAGGATTTACTGCCGTCTTACTTGACCTTGATGTGTATGCCCCAAGTCTCCAAGACTACTTTCAATGGCAACCTAAAAAGTCAATAAATGATTATCTGTTTGAAAATGCCAATGTTGATGAGGTCATTCAAGATTTAACTGGAGTGTTAAATAAGTTTCCGCCAACTGATGGCTGTCAAGCTGACTCTAAGGGAAAATTATTGGTTGGGTTTTCTAGTACTTCAAAAGATGAAATCTACAAGCTTGATGGAGCTGTAAGGCAAGAAGGCTCCAAGATACAATTGCTAAGAAAATTTCTCATGTTAAGAGAAGAGATTGTTTCAAGGTACAACGCGGATTTTATCATCATTGACACAAGCCCAGGTATTAGATATTGGTCCATTAATTCACTTGCAATTGCAGATACGATTTTTCTTTCACTAAAGTTGGATGGTATAGACCTAAAAGGAACTCGTCTACTTGCAAAGGAGATTTATGAAAGTCTAACAAAGCTTGGGACAAAGTCGTACTTGCTGCTGAATAGAGCGGCTGGGTACTGTTTGCCACCTAGCATGACAGGTGAGAGCACAGCCTCCACTCAAGAATTGTACAATACGACTATAGGTAATCAAAGTACAGTGATCTCTAAACTTAACGAGGATATTGGTATGGACACAATACTATCCATTCCCTGTTATTGCGATATCCAGTTTGATAGTAATGAATTTTTGACAGCATTGAAGTATCCAGACCATCCATTTGCCGCCAAGATTGCGGTCCTTATAGACAAACTTAAAGAAATTTAGAGGAATATTTAAAAAATCGATTACTTCAACTCAAATTAGGATAATGCCTGATGTAATGATTCCAGGATTTTCAAGCTTGGTAGGGCAAGCAGATGCTGAAAAGACAAAGTCAGCAATAATACTCCTTATGAGCCCTCCTGGAGGAGGCAAGACACTTTATTGCAGGCAGATGATAATAGAAAGTCTCCAAAATGGAGCTTCTTGTATCTATATAAATTCGAGTATGACCCGCAAAGAGTATCAAAATCTATTCAAGAACATGACTGATGACAACATAAAGAAATTGAAATTTCTTAATCCCTATTTGGTAGCAGCAGCCACTAAAGAATCCGATATCTCAACTGGTATAGGTGACCCAAAGCTATCGGCCACCTTACAAGAGATTCAAAACACGATAAATGAGTGGACATCATCTGTTACCAATACAAATACAGGATCCAATCAAGAATCCACTTCTACTCTCAGTAATAATCCAAAGTTCGCAATTTTCATAGATTCTCTGACACATATGTTTACACTATTTGAGGAAGACAAAGTGCTAAAGTTCATAAATTCATTGTCATTTCTCATCAAAGAGTTAGAAGCTACTGCCCTGATTACCATGTCTGGAACCTTATCAGGCAATGGAACAATACTGAACAAGTTAAGTTCTATTTTTGATATTGTTTTTGAGATTGAAGTTCAAGAAGAATCTGATAAGATAAAAAGAAGCCTAAAACTGATATCAATGAAGGGTGCTGGTAGCAAAGCAGCTTCCACCGTATTTGGTATTGAAGATGATGGGGATTTAAGATTTGATTCGGAATCAAAATCAAAATTATCCATATGCGGTCTCTGTAAGGCACCCATTTTAGAAGAGCCTGAATATTACCTAGATATGCCTTTTCATAGTAATCATGTGAAAATCTATATGAAGCTTGCCGGTGCCTTTGGTCAAGCTCGCGTATCTGATGTTGGTCCTTCCGGGGTAATTGACGCATCATTTTTCTTTGTCGATGTAGTTGGACTGTCCGATCCAGCTCTCTCTGTTAGAAGACAGATAGAAAAGATTGAAGCATTAAATGACATGATAGGTCATTGTGAAACTTTTAAAAAGACATCGGACAAGAGAGTTCTTCCCACAGGTGACGGTATGGCAATAGGCTTTATGTTAAGTCCTGAGTCACCGCTTCAACTTGGTATCGAGTTGCATCAAGCGTTAAAAAAATACAATTCACATACTAAAAAAGAGGATGGATCATTTCTTGATGTTCGGATTGGTATTGCATCAGGGTCTGTATTTATTGTAAATGATGTAAATTCTAATCAGAATATTTGGGGCCCTGGCATTATTTTTGCCAGACGTGTTATGGATGTAGGAGATGGAGGACATATTTTACTAGCAGGACCACTGGCTGAATCCTTGTTGACTTTGGATGACAAGTATAAAGGGATGATCAATTTGTTAGGAGATTACCAGGTAAAACACGGTCAGATAATAAAGATATACTCCGCATACGCGGGTAATCAATTTGGCAATTCTGCAATACCAGCTCGTTTCAAATCTTGATTAGTCTCGAGCATAAAAATATTAATATGATGTCGAATTGGGTATTTTATGTAGCATCTATTTATATTTTGCAGGATGCATACTAGTATGGCAAGTAGAGCAGGTTCTATAATAGTTACAATTATTGCGGCAATAATCATCATAGCAATACTGATTTTTTTGGTAAATGTCCTAGCGCCGGTCATAGTTGGAATAATTATTGTTCTCATAATCATAGGTGTAGCATATTGGATATACCAACAAGCGAGAACAAAAGCATAGTTAGTATATCTTAGACGGAACTCCTAATTTTTTTATTATCAAATGTTTAGAAGTAATGAATAGATTATGAATACTATTATAAATCATTAAGTTCAATAATTATTATGAAATATTTCTTCATAGTCCTTACTATCATAATTACATTCATGTTACCAAGTATTGGTTATTCCCAGTTTACAGATAATTCAACAGTCAAGGATGGTCAAGAGGTAAAGTTAGTTACTCCTATCTTACAGAGGATATCCGATAAAGGAACATATTTGGTAGCTATAAAATCCGGTCAATCTCCCATATCAACGGGCCTGAACATAGAGATAGTATTTTTAAATAAAACTTCTCCATATCTAAGCACTCCCCCACCAAATTCTGAATCAAACCTTTCCAGTACCGAATATAATAAAAGTAGTGGAATGGTAATCCCGTCGGTTGTAGAAAGAACTTTACCTGTCAAAAGCTACGATATTACAATAAATTCAGGAGATGGAAAAGAGATTTGGAAGAAAATAAATCAGATTCCTCAAGGCGGACGCGGACCTCAATCAATAGTCTTAGACAAGTATGATGTTGGTAACGTAACTATTAGCATCAGCAATATAGTACCAGATCTGTCAATAGTCGACACACTGAATCAAAAAGTAAATAGTGCCAATCAATTTGCGGCTCTGAATCAAACAACATCTAAGCCGACTACAGATTCAGTAAAATTTGAAACCTCAATCTTGGTTATCTGACATGGTCTAAGACTTTTTGAACGCTCTTGTCTCTTATTTTCTCGGTTAACCAGGCTATAAGCCTTTAATACTATGTATGATTGATAGCTATATGGATGCAAGAATATTCTTAACTGGTATTGCTTTTACTCTTGTTCTTTCAGGAGGAACATTTGTTTTTGCACAAAGCAATACAACGGCAAACAATACGGATGTAGGTTCGGCACAGGAACTCGCGAAACTGACAAGCAACAACTCGTTCACTAATTTAAGCAGCATGACCACATTCAACGATACCGGAGCTAACCTGACAAGCAATCAAACATCAAACCAGACAGCCAATATGTCTGGCTGATCCAATAATTTTTTTTCGCCGACAAGAAATTAAATCATTTACCGTTAAAAATTTATCTGCAATTTGATTCCCAAATAGAGGGCGGTACAAGAGTATCAAGACGGCGAGATTTATTTTTATTAGCACCTGATCAGATTGACTTGGAACTAGACTGAGCTAGACCGCTCAATAATTGCGAGTAAGGAAAAAACTGTCAAGATTCTTAAACTTTAATGCTCATGCGACTAAGGAAAAACTGTCAAGATTCTTAAACTTTAATGCTCATCATATAGATAGAATGCATGCAGATAATCGCGAAATACTTAATCTCATCAGCAAGTGCAGGGATATTAGGGATGTGTCAAAAAAATCAAAACTTTTAGAATATATCAATCAATTGTTGCCAACAGAATCAAGAATAAAACTACCTTCGCTCATCACAGGCGATGGAATTGACAATTTATTAAGCTGGATTGAAGTCAAGATTTCACCGCCGGTTTACGGCCTAGCAACTCCTTAAATTTTACAGAATAATCCAGCAATTTTTTTTATCTGATAGCTTATCAGGATATATTAGGTTTTTCACAAAACCAGAGCTTTAGCCAAAAGCTATCGAATTAACTAACCATCTTCAGAGTAAAGTCTTCTTGGCCTACTCAAAATAATAAAAAAAACTGATGCTATTAATTCTCATTTTTTGGCTTCGGCTGGTTCTGGTTCAGGGGTAGGTTCGGGTTCAACGTCTCCTGGCTCCTGAGGTTCAGGTTCTACTTGTCCTAATTGAGTATACGAATCAATTGAAGTTGACATTATCTTATTGAGGTCTCAAAACTATTTATGGATTTACCATAAATTGGATCATGATAGTAGTATTATTGAATATAGTGTATGCCAGATCATGCCTAAAGGACCAAAATCTTATTGCTCCGATATTTGAAAAATAAGATCTGTATCATTATCTAACACCTTTAATAATACAATCATAATATAGTTGAGTCTTACTTATAACAGGGATTTACGAAAGATACCTGGACAAACTACATATTTTAATTCTGAAAAAGATGATAATCGGGAACTATCGACTTCTGGACTAACACAATCATCCTGGTTCTCTGATGTCACACATCCATTTTTTTGGTTTATTTAAATAATGTTCGTCATAGAATAGTATTGAAAAAGTATAGATCTAATTCAGTGAAAGAGTATAAACACAGTATTGCAAAAAAGTATGGATTCTTCTGGGTAACATTGATCTTGTTTTCAGGTTCGCTCATAGGGCATTGGTATTTCGGTTTTGTCACTAATCAATCATGGCAAGATAATTTGAGAGATACATTTGAAAATTGGCAATCTGAATTTCTTCAGTTAATGTGGCAGGTAGCGGGTCTTACGTTCCTTTGGTATGTAGGTAGTCCGCAATCAAAAGAGGAGGAAGAAAGAAATAATGAAATGTTGCAATGGTTAATTCGAAAAATGGATCCAAAGGATGCCGAAAAATTCCTCGCCGAAATGGACAATAAGTATCCCAAGAAATGATCCCGAGTACAGTTAATTCATTATAAACAATAGTGTGCTGAAAAATTTATATGGAGAACGAAACGAAAAAGGAGGATGTTACCATTAGAGGTATGGCAAATGTGGAAGGAGGAACCACATGTGCGCCTTGTGTTGCTAAAAGGCACTCTGAATGTAATGTTTCTTCGTGTTTATGTGCCAAACATAGTCACGTTGTAAACTAGTCCAGTTTTGTGTGAGAAAAGCTTAGTTCCTTGATGAAATCTATCTGCCTTCCAGAAATTGAGATTAAATCACTATGTGTTTATATTTAGTAACTATCAATTCATAAGCACCCTGTTTCGGAAATAATTTTCTAGAATTAAAACCTCGATTAACTAAGTTTTGCCATCTAGTTCAAATTTGGATTGACGTAAGTACAATTTATCGTTCTCATTTCCTACGGTTACTCATTTACAGTATCTGGTGAAATTGTCATTCAAAATGGCTACTGACTTTGCAATGGCGTAAAAAAATTGGAGGGTTATGCAGGCTCATTTGAGTCTTCATCCTTGTCTACTGTCTCGGCTGCTTCTTCCCTTAAGTTTTCTGCCGGTCCTGTAGTTTCGGGATTGTCTTCTGCAGCTCCCACCTTTTTCTGATTTTTCTGTGCGCTTTCTAAATTTTCATTTCCTTCGCTATTATCGCTCATTGTAAACATAAGTGCAACATAAGTTAAGTATCTATCAAATACGAATTGGAAAACAATATTTTTTCCTAAAACTAATTGTCTACTTTCGTATTATTAATCATTATGAAGAATGACTTGGCTTATATCATCAATGGGTATCAAATATCTTTTCAGATATCTATTTGCGAATAGAATATTTTGAGATTGTATTAACTATTCAGTTTTGAGATGATTTCAAATGAAGTTAACCTGTATGCAGAAATACCTGTTCTGAAAGGATAGGCTCCGCCACCTGTCTTCGTAGTAGGATTTAACCATTCATAGAAAATATTATCATGATCAGATTTACTATTTTGTTTGCTATGATTAAAAAGGCGTGATAGCAAAATATTACATTCGTTAGTCTGCCCAAAACGAAATCTAGTTAAAAGTTCTACCGCCGTTATCCATGGCCAATGAGTGTAATTATGATATTCGTTTGATTGCAGAATCCAGGGACCTGTCTTTAGAAGTGGTTTATCTGTAACTAGAGGGATATCACCGAGCCAAGTCCTGTTCTTAAGGGATCCTAATGCAAGTAACAATCTCTGATTAATCTCCATGGCCCTGCCATCATTAATTAGTGATTCATTTTGTTCATCCTTTGCATGCATGTCAAAATCTCTGACTTTTGACATATTAGGTACTATATGAGGTAATAATTCAGTCATTGCAAAGACGTAGAATACCATATCTTGAAATAAAATACCAGGTGGATCATCGGCAGTTTTAGTTTTATCTAATTTGATATCAATATAGCAGCTGTTTTTTTCAGACCACATCAATTTCTCAATTGAATTCACAAGTCGTGAGGCCATGTTTCGAAGTTTCTGTGCTTCATTTTCTTTATTAAGAACAAGCAATAGATTAGAAAAACTTGTCAAAGCCATCAACCAACAGGCTTGACTATATACAACTTTTCCTTCACGCAAAACTGTATCCATCCAATCTTCGTTATGATCCTGTTCAAGAAGACCGTCATTATCTTGATCTCTAGAATTCAAGTAATCGATTCCCCTAAATAGAAAAGGTACAAGATATTCAACTAGATCATTAGTCATCGTAGAAATTCTTTTACTTTTATCTATGGAATCCTTTATCATACTTGTCAAAATCCAGGTTGATACATAAATCATCAACGCAGTGGAGTCAATATCAGGATTAAGGGCATATACTTCTGAAAAATTCTCAAATATTGTAGTAGGAAGTGCCCCATTAAAATTAGTGGACAAGTCACTTCCGGCATTCGTGGGAGTAAAATTTGTCTTTGGAGAACCTCTTCCGTAAATTAGCTTTTCAGAATCATTTCTTATTTGCTTCTTCCAAATTTGCTTTATTTTTTGTAACACAACATCATGATGGCCAGACATATACTGATCTTTTAGAATGTAAGCTGCATCTCTACACCATACGGCCTTGTAATAGTCACCAGGTTCTGTATTCTGTGAAGCATATTTTTCAGTTAAAGCCAAAAAGTTTCTTATATTTCCCATTGTTTTTTCTCGTCCCCCAAATCCACTCAATTGTGAGAATCCCAATTCTTTGATGTGCTGACATTACTGTTACTTATTAATTATACTATCTGATGCAGAATTCCTGATCTAAATCTACGTGACTAAATTTGCGGCTAAGGTGCTACGCGTTCACTCAGAAGTAGTTTAAGATTGTCTTTAAAGTGTCTTTTCCCAAATTTCTTGACAGAATTACTCAGGGATAATCGTTGTTGCAAACTCGCATTCATTGATCGCATTATTATTTTAGCAGCCTCTTTCTGACTACTATATCTAAGATTTTCTGCTACAAACTCGGTGTTTCCCCCGAAACTGGGTACCACAGGTACCAACCCAGCGGACATTGCTTCGGCTACACACATTCCGAAAGGTTCTCCTATTGTAGGATGAAAGAGAATCTTGGATTTTCCAAATAATGTCAGTAACTCGTTGATGTCGACATTTGTCTTTAACTCTACCATTTCCGAAAGTCCATTAATTTTGACAATCTTTTGAAGATAGTTATAATATGGAAAATATGGTTTGGACAAATTTCCCACTATATTCATTTCAAACTTTATGTTCATACTTTTCAGAACACTTGCAACTTCTAGGGCTAGCTCTATGTTTTTATCAGGATTGTATCTTCCAAGTACTACAATCCGATTCTCTCTAGAATCAGAGCTAACCACACGGCTAAAGAACTCGACATCTATTGGAGGATATATTATCAAAGGATCTGTGTGTGGATAATATAGCTTGACTGCCTTTGAGCTGAAAATAGAATTTGTTACTACGGTGGAGTTGTTCATCATTTGATTATACACACCCAGTGCTTTAGTACGAATCTTGTCAATTGAATCAAATTTGTAATCACACATTTCCAAATAGTTCCTTAAAACGGTATCATACTTTAGACTCCTTACTAATTCCGGAACAAGAGGATAATGACAATATGTAATTAGTTTTTCCTTTTTCTCTCCGAGCATATATGAAGGAAGAATATCCCCATGCGCATTCATAACCATATCATATTCGTTGTCAGGAATGTCAGGATTTTTTTTGTTTTTTTCCTGTAATAATGAATTAATGTCTGTCTTTATCACATTATTTACACATTTTCGTAATTTGGTTATTCCAAAAATTCTCTCTAGCTGATTCCAATTGGGTTTAGTGAACGTAACCAGATCCACTGAAAGATCCAGTTCGTTCAACGCCTCAAGTGACGCTGCAGCTAAACGTTCTGCACCTCCTCCGGCATTGAGATTTTCGTGAATTAACTTTACCCTCTTCATCCTAATTTTATAACTACTTTATGTCTTATTAGCAGGTTCACCAATTTAATTCTCAAGTACTTTATTTTACTTTATAATACATGAAAGTTCTAAAAAAGTTAGAATTAACAAATTCAAAGTATCGGTGTACGCTCTGTAAGACAGAGTTTAAGAGCCTTGGAAAAATGCAAGATCATATGTTAAAAGCTCATCTGCTAAACCTAAGAAATCCTCAAGTTTCACTACAATGATTTTCTTGTAACTTGTAAGTTGCTTGATAGAAAAATTACTTGAATGTTGATGCTCATCATTCATTCGGATAATCGAGTCAACTGATTTCCAGTTGTTATATCATAAATAGGATTTAGTTGGATTGGTTTGAAAGAATAATCGTTTGTGTTGCAATGCATCATTTTTTCAATATCTCTTGGATAGTACGTGTCAGTGCACGCATGTGGATAGGCTTTTGAAGATGCTCATTGTACGTCAATTCCTTAAGATCATCGCCATTTATCTCAAATGCACTCATTAGTATAACCTTTAAATCCTCATTTATAGTGGAGACCCTTTTAACCAATTCGATACCAGAGATGCCAGGCATCCTAATGTCTGTAATTATAAGCGAATAGGCCATAGGATTGTTTTCAATTTCCTTTAATGCTTTCAAAGGTTCTAAAAACGTAACAACATCATAGCCTTCTTTAGTGAGAAAGTCATGAAATAGATTTAAAATATCTTCGTCATCATCAATAATCATGATTTTCAATATAGATTATCTATGATTCATCCTCTTTAATCTCTTTTCGCTAGCTTATGGACG
>Ga0209974_10000823_pt1 | contig 10655 bp, 10 predicted proteins | sample InoplaM3SPM_FD_187592 | JGI IMG/M metagenome (GOLD analysis project Ga0209974, IMG submission 187592) | Arabidopsis thaliana rhizosphere microbial communities from the Joint Genome Institute, USA, that affect carbon cycling - Inoculated... | ecosystem: Host-associated > Plants > Roots >...
GGAGCGGCATGCGCCGGCTGGTAAACTTGCAGCTGGTGCCGCCATTTTTCTTTCTGCCAAACCTGCGACACGAAGTTGAGATCGTAAATCCGATCGCCGGACTGCTCCCGGTTGATTTTGTTTTGGAGCTGCCACTCGAAAACGGATTCAGGCTTGTTGACGTAAGTTTGCAGGTCCGCTGAGCTCGGGACCGGGATCAAACCGACTGCGGCAAAAGCGCACAGCGCGAGGACAATACTCAATCTGTTTCGCAGATGCATGGGGGTTCCTTTTATTTATGGGGTTCCTTTTATTTATAGATCACTGCAAATTCGTTCGGAGTCCTTGGAGCACGGTTTAAAGCGTTCGCAAAAATTATACTTACATGTGCTTTGTAGATGAACCTCCGGTAGGCAAACGAGCCGCGCCCACGACAAACCATCTTATCAGGTCTAATCACCGACCAAAGCTTTGGCAGGTGTTGGACTACCATCAGGCGTTTGTCAGCGCAGGTTCTTGGTTTCGCCGCTTGTAAACAGTAGTCACGCCAGGAGTAATCTGGTATCTCCTTATCGTATGGAACGAACACAAAAAATGTGCAGATGCTTGGTAATTATAAATCGAATCAGCAAACAAACATGAGCCCCAGCGCGGGAAAAGAAATTCACTTTGGCGTCAATGAGAAGGCCGGCGCGGTCTCCGGCTTGTTGTTGCAGCCGGAGGGTGCTCACGCGCTGCTTGCACTCGCGCATGGCGCGGGCGCGGGAATGCGCCACAGGTTCATGGAAACCATCGCCGTGAAATTCGCGGAGCGCGGCGTCGCCACTCTGCGATATCAATTCCCCTATATGGAAAAGCGCGTCAAGCGGCCCGATTCCGAGAGCGTGCTCACCGACACTGTTCGCGCGGCGATGGGTGCGGCGAAAAAGATCGCCGGCGATCTGCCGCTATTCGCCGGCGGCAAATCAATGGGCGGGCGCATGACATCGCTGGCCGCAGCGCGACACCCGTTTGCTGGCGTGCATGGCTTGGTTTTTTTTGGTTTTCCATTGCATGCCGCCGGCAAGCCGGGCGCGGAGCGCGGCGAGCATCTTGCCGCTGTCAACCTACCGATGCTTTTTCTCCAGGGCTCGCGCGATTCGCTCGCCGATTTGAAACTGCTCAAGCCGTTGTGCAGCGGGCTTGGCAAGCGCGCCGAATTGTTCGTCGTCAAAGGCGGCGATCACTCCTTTCACATGTTGAAAAGCTCGGGCCGATCCGACGAGGAAGTTGTGGATGAGCTGGTAGTTAAAGTGGCGGAATGGATGGCCGAGAATGCGTGAGCATGCAAGCGCGCTCGCGCAACGTGAGCTCGAAGATCTGCGGCAAATGCAGAAAGATCCTTCATTTAGGACAAACCTTTAAACGCTGAACCTTGAACGGGTTTAATCGCGATATGTATCCGACCAACGAAAAGGAAGCGCTTGAGGCGCTCAAAGGGGATGACGCCGAGCTTGCGGCTACAGCCGAAGCTATTCTCTGGCGCGCTTGGTACCGCTCGGGCAATCCGGAAACCGATCGTTTATTTCGCGCCGGCGTCGATGCAATGCAGCAAAACCGGTTGGCCGAAGCGGAACAGTTTTTTGGTGAACTCGTAAGAATGGCACCCGACTTCGCAGAGGCTTGGAACAAGCGCGCGACGGTGCGCTACATGCGAAAGGATTTCGAGGGCTCGGTCGTCGATTGCCGGGAAACTCTGGCGCGCAACCCGCACCACTTCGGCGCAGCATCCGGTCAGGGTCTCTGCCACATGGAACTGGGCGAGTTTCGCGAAGCGGCGGTTTGTTTTCGCAGAGCGCTGGAAATTCATCCGCATTTAGACGCTGTGCGCCACAATCTGGCATTGGCGGAAGCGCACGGCGGCGGCAGCGGGTATCTGCATTAGTTCAATCCCTCAACTTGTTCAAAACGTTTCAGTCGTTCAAATCGTTCAAGCCGTTGGGGATTCGGTGCCTTGATTTTCTGCCGGATAAGAAAGATTTCTCGCTCCGCTCGAAATGACAGCGTTGCCAATGGGCTTCAGGGGTCCGTCCTGAGCGAAGTCAATGGAATCGATTTTGATCCTGCGATTTTAAGCGACGTGCCCGCGCGCTTCGAAGCTTTGAACAGTTCTTTCTCATCGCTCCTTGATCTTGCCGCTATATCCGTCTTATAAGTTTTTGATTAATTATTTTCTGGAGGTTCGATGGATATTCGAGTCGCGGGTATTGTTGGAAGCCTGAGAGAAGGTTCCCTGAACAAAGGTTTACTACGCGCCGCCGTTGAGCTCGCGCCCGCGGGGATGGAAATAAGAGTCTATGCTCGGCTCGGAGAGATTCCTCCTTATAACGACGATGTTTTTCAACAAGGCGATCCAGCAGCCGTCGCTGATTTCAAAACGTTTATCGGCGATGCGGAGGCGCTGCTTATATCCACGCCCGAGTACAACTACGGTGTTCCGGGCGTGCTCAAAAATGCCATCGATTGGGCCTCGAGGCCAGCCGGAAAATCGGTGCTAAACCGCAAGCCTGCGGCGATCATGGGTTGCTCGCCCGGTCTTGGCGGAACCATCCGTTGCCAGCATGCGCTGCGCCAATCGTTTGTGTTTACCGAAACCCACGTCATGCTCCAGCCCGAGATCAAGATTCCATCGGCCGCGCCGCTATTCGACTCGTCGGGCAAGCTCACCGACGAAAACACGCGCCAGTACCTTAAAAAGTTCCTCGACTCATTCTCCAATTGGATTGTGCGCTTCAAAGAGTAGCCGACCATTCGGCGCAAAAAATACTCCGATGGTCTGAATATTGATCGGTGTCATTGACGGCGCCGAAGGTTATCGGATAGTCTGCGCGCCAAAACCACGGCAGCGGAGTCACCTCGATAACCAATTCCACTCCAATAAATAGAGGAGGTAGACAACATGTTGAAGAAGCTGGCTCTTGTGCTTGCGCTGGCCGCGCTCATTAGCGTTAGGGCGGAAGCAGCGGATACCGACCTACAGCAAATCGCCGATGCATTGGACGTTTCGACGATCAAGACATTTCAGTTCACCGCTAATGGCACAAGTTTTCAGCTTGGCCAGAGCACCAGCCCGGCGGCGGCTTGGCCGCGTCAGTTCGTGAAAAGTTTGACGCGGGTTTACGATTTCACGGCCGAGGCAATTCGCGATGAATGGGTGCGCATGAGCGCTGAGACGCCGTCGGTCGGGCCTGAGCAACAAACCGTAGCCCTAGTGAGCGGAAATTTTGCCTGGAACGAGTCCGGCAAGAACGCGGTGCCCCAGCCGCACCAAGTTACCAGCCGGGCGCATGATCTGGCGATTTCACCCCACGGGCTGCTCCGGGCTGCGTTCGCCAATAGCGCCGCGGTAGGCAAAAAGACTATTGACGGGCGGTCCATGACGGTTATTTCATTTACCGATCGGGGCAAACACAAGGTCGTCGCTTACGCGAATGATCAGAATGCCATTGAAAAGATCGAATCTTGGTACGGCCATCCGGTTGTTGGCGATATTAAAGTTGTCACCTACTACGGTCCGTATCGCGATTTTGCCGGCGTCAAGTTCCCGACCAAGATCATTCAGTATCAGGATGACAAGCCGACTTTAGACCTGACAGTAACAGCGGTCAGAGCCAATCCGGCCGTCAATATCCAGGTGCCGGGTAACGTTTCCTCTACGCCGACGGTGGTGAAATCGGAAAAAGCCGCGGACGGTGTCTGGTTCATCAGCGGCGGATCGCACAATTCGGTCCTGATAGAGATGAAGGATTACCTTATCGTTGTGGAAGGGCCGCAGGGCGATCACCGATCGACCGCAGTCATCGCTGAGGCCAAGAAACTCGCCCCAAATAAGTCGATCAAGTATTTGGTCAACACGCATCATCACTTCGATCACTCAGGCGGCGTGCGCGCGTACGCGTCAGAAGGAGCGACGATTGTCACTCATGAGATAAATCGGCCGTATTTCGAGCGCGCGGCCGCCAATACATGGAATCTTAATCCGGATCTCCTGGCGAAGTCGAAGAAGAAACCCGTGTTTCAGACGATGGGCGATAACATGGTGCTGACCGATGGCACGCGTTCCGTGGAACTCTACCAAATCGTAGGCAACCCGCATCACGACGGCATCATCATGGCGTATCTGCGGAACGAAAAGCTCTTGATCGAAGCGGACGCCTTTTCGCCACGCGGTGTGCCAAAGACGCCGGATCCGTCTTCCGTCAATCTGGAAGCAAACGTGCGACGGCTCAACATCGATGTGGAGCGGATTCTACCGATGCATGAACACATTGTGCCCTATGGCGAGCTACTGAATGCCATCGGTAAAAAGCCGGCGGCCGCCAAGAATTAACCTGCGAATTAGGGTGCGGGTGCCGGGGTCCGATACGGTGCTCGCAGCCGGCTGTATCGGCTATAAACCAGCAGTGGTGTGGCGCAGACGGGAGCTTCATTATTCCAATATTCCACCAACTCCAAGTCCGTTGGCTCCCTCTTGCCGCATGTAGGCCGCCCGGTCTAAGATGACGCCACTTCTTTGTTGAATTTGTAATGTGTTTTCATGTCCAATAAATTCAAGAGGTTTTCAATCTGTGAAAAGTAAACTCATTCAGGCTCTCGTTCTTCTGTTTCTTGGTCTGACATCCGCGGGCACAGCCCTGGGGCAGGCCTCGTTTTATCAGGGTAAGACGATCCGTTTCGTGGTCGGCTACCTGTCCGGCGACACGCATGACTTATGGGCGCGCGCCTACGCGCGGCACATGGGCAAGCATATTCCAGGCAACCCCGATATCGTAGTGCAAAACATGCCGGGCGCGGGCTCGATGATCGCCGCTAACCATGTTTACAACGTAGCCAAGCCGGACGGACTCACTTTGGGCTCTATCGCTCCGGGTCTTTATCTGGCGCAGCTCACCGGCAGTCCCGAGGTCAAATTCGATTGGGCCAAGTACTCGTGGATCGGTACGCCTGAGCATAATGGAACACTACTCTTCATGCGTGCGGATGCGCCATTCAAATCGATCCAGGACATTCGCAAATCCAAAGACGCACCGAAGTGTTCCGCTACCGGCGTGGGCACAAGCGGTCACTTGATTCCGCGCTTGCTCGAGGAAACGCTCAATCTGAAGTTTCAACTCGTCACGGGCTATCCCGGAGGAGCCGAGCAGGACCTCGCCCTGGAGCGCGGCGAAGTGCAGTGCCGCGCGATCACTGTCGCGGCTTTCTTCGGCCGCCAGCCGTTCTTGAACTGGCACAAGAACGGTTTCGTCCGCATCATCATTCAAACTTCGCGCAAGCGTCATCCGAAGATTCCCGACGTGCCGACGCTCTGGGAGTTCATGGAAAAAGACAAAGTGTCTGATGCCAATCGCCGCCTGGCGGTCGTCGCTTTGGGGTCCGGTGGTTTCGGCTCTTGGCCGATTGTTTCAACGCCTAATTTGCCTCCGGATCGTCTGAAGATTTTGCGTGATGCGTATGCAAAGACGTTGCAGGAACCGGATTTACTCGACGAGGCCAAGAAACGCGGTTGGGAGCTGCGCCCGGTAGGCGGAGAAGATTTGGGAGCGCTCGCCAAGGAAGTCAGCGTGCAGCCTGCCGACGTCGTCGAACGCATGAAAAAGTTAATTGGATCTTGAGAGAGACGTGAGGAGTGAGCCCACAAGCGTGAGTTGGAATAATACGGGAAGTCAGATGAAGAAAATACTGACGAGCTTAGCAGTCATTTTTCTTTGGGCCGCCGGTGTGGAGGCACAGACTCCCTTTTATCAGGGCAAGACGATCACCATCGTTGTCGGTTATCTGTCCGGCGACGGCTACGACATCTGGGCGCGACTGTTGGCTGCGCATATGGGCAAGCATATACCGGGCAATCCCGGCATGATCGCGCAGAATATGCCGGGGGCAGGCTCCATGATCGCCGCCAATCACATTTACAACGTCGCCAGGCCGGATGGACTGACCATGGGCGCCATCGGCCCGTCGCTTTATCTCGATCAGGTGGTCGGCAAGAAAGAAGTGCAATTCGATTGGGCCAAGTTCGGTTGGGTTGGCTCGACGGAAAGCACGCCGTGGTTGTTTTACATGAACAGCAACACGCCATTTAAAACCATCGAAGACGTGCGCAAAGCGAAGGAGCCGCCTAAGTGTTCCGCGACCAGCACTGGCACGAGCGGTCACTTTATTCCGAAATTGCTCGAAGAAGCGGTCGGTGCGCGGTTTACGGTAGTGATGGGCTATCGGGGCGGCGCCGAACAAGATCTCGCATTCGAGCGGGGCGAGGTGGTATGCCGAGCGCTGAGCATCCCGACTTTTTTCGCGCGGGAGCCGTTTACCACCTGGCGGCGGGAAAATAGGGTGCGTCTCCTGCTGCAAACCGGGCGCAAGCGCGACGCAAAAATGCCGGACGTGCCAACGATCCATGAGCTTATGAACGAGCACAAGACGCCGGCGGCGATAAGGTCGCTGGTCACAGCCATTTTGGCCTCCGGCGATCTCGGCCGGCCGTTTATCACGCCGCCCGGGTTGCCGACGGATCGGCTCAATATTCTGCGCGATGCGTTCAAGAAGACAATGAACGATCCGGCCTTCCTGGCCGACGTCAAGTTGAGAAAGTTCGTAGCCGACCCGGGATATGGCGAGGAGTTGGAAAAGATCGCGAAAGAAATTGTTGCGCAACCGCACGAGATCGCCGAGCGCATGAAGAAGTTGCTGACCGAGTAGCGTTTCACTGCTCAGTCGAAGATCATGACAAACAAAAAGTGCTCCCGTTGTGGACGCGACTTTGTCCGGCGTGTTTCCAGAGCCGGATTGCCGGAAGCTCTCCTACGTCTCTTCTACGTCTATCCATTTAAATGCCAGCTCTGCGGCCATCGCTTTCGCTCTTTCCAGCAGAGCGTTTATTATTCCGGAGCCGAGGAGGATCGCCGGGAATACGATCGGCTGGAAGTGAAATTTCCGGTCACGTTCAGTGGCGAGAAAGTCTCGGGCGAAGGAATGCTGATCATTATTTCGATGGACGGCTGCAGTTTCGCTACATCCGCCGAACTCGAGGTCGGCATGATCGTCAAATTACAACTGCACATCTCCGGGGCAGTGGCACCGGTGACGGTCGACGCTGCGGTGGTGCGGAATGTCCAGATCGGGAGCGTTGGCGTCGAGTTTCTTCGCTGGCAGGAAACGGAACGAGAACGTTTACAGCATTTCATCAGAGGGTTGTTGATCGGTCGTGGAGCGGAGTCAAGTCTTCATCCGTAAACCGCTTAGCATTGTCTCCGCTCGTGGTGAGGTTGGTCTATTGCCGCGCCCGTCTACTCCGAAGCGGGGGTGAAAGCTGCCAAACATTCCCCCTTGCCGGTGCCAAGCCGAGCCGTAAGTATCTCCCGCAGAGCATGTCCTGAGCAGTGTCGAAGGGACACCCAAACCGCGAAGGGTCATTCGACCCCTGCGGCAGGGCTCAGGTATACGCCGGAGAAAGCTTTCCCAGAATTCTATTCGATCAGTGGCGCTGGACAGTGATTTTTGGTGTTCAGTGGAGCCGCGTAGCATCTGTCAGCGATGAATTTCTGGAGCAGCAACCGGTCATCTTGACGAGACGGCAAGAGCTTAAGTAGAGTGAGCCATTGACTGTGAAATCCAACTAACTGAACACTCGTCTAACCAAGAAAGGAGGCGGCTATGTTTGTATGTTTGTCACCTGGAGGTCAGTCGCTCACGCAGGGCGAGACGGCAAAAGACAAATTACTCGTCGGCACCGTCGACGGCATCTTTGCATTTCAAAAACGCGGCGGCTCATGGCAGGGTGAAGGAACGATGGTTCCGGGCAAGCACTTCAGCTCGATCATCTTCGAACCCATCACCAAGACGCTCTTCGGCGGGACTTATAGTTGCGAGATTTACGCCAGCGCGGACCTCGGCAAGACGTGGGAACGCAGAGACAACGGCATCGGCGAGAAAGAAATTTATTCTTTGGCGACGCAAGTCGTTAATGGGAAGCCTCGTGTGTATGCAGGCACGCAGCCGGCGCATTTGTTTTACAGCGATGATCTCGGCAAGAGCTGGACCGAGCTTCCGGGATTGCGCCAGGTACCAGGCGTGGAAAAATGGACTTTTCCAGGTCCGCCGCACCAGGCCCACGCCAAAAGCATAACGTTTCATCCCAAAGATCCGAACATCATTCATGTCGCTGTGGAAGTCGGCGGGTTTTTGCGCAGTACCGATGGCGGCAAAACTTGGACGACCATCGACAACATCAATCCCGATGCGCATCGCGTGCTGATTCCGACCAACGATCCGAGCAAGGTTTATGGCACCGCCCCGACGACCAATTGCGGGCCGGAAACGCCGGCCGGATTTTGTGTCAGCAGCGATGGCGGCGCGAGCTGGAAGAGCATGACACCGCGCGATTTTAGAATCGGCTACGTCGATCCGTTCTTTGTCCATCCCGGCGATCCGAATCTGCTGTTCGTCGCCGGTGCCAAGACCGGACCCGGCACATGGAGAAAGCTGCACACCGCCGACGCGCGCATCGCGCGCAGCCGCGATGGCGGTAAGAATTGGGAAATTCTAACCGGCGGCTTGCCCGAGCACATTCGCGCCAATATCGAAGGCATGGCGATGGATGTGTGGAACGGCGGCTATGCGATCTTCGCCGGCACCACCGATGGCGATGTGTTTTATAGCGACGATGAAGGCGAGCATTGGCAGACGATCATTAAAGGCATCGGCCCGGTGTCCAAGTCACACCATCACGTCAATCTGTCATTGGACGAGCAGGCCGCCCATCACTAACCCTAACGATTGGTTTGACTACAAAAGGGGCACGGTAACCGTGCCCCTTTTTGTTAGGCTTACCTTTGCGTCTTTGCGCCTTGGCCGGAGGTAATCCGAACGCGAAAGGACGATTATCCCGCAAAGGCGCAAAGGCGCTAAGGCGCAACGTTTCGGATCTAAGATCTACTCTACGGTCCGGCTCTTGTTAAGAGCTCGTGAGCTGTAATGCCGAGTTCTGACAAGACCCTGGCCAAAAATCCCCTCCGAGTGGCACCTGTTTTGGCGATGATATCTTCGGCATGTTGGAGAGTCATCTGATCATGCGTCTGAACCGCTGAAACATTGTCCGTTACCAAAATGCCGGCAAAAAATTGAATTTTGTTGCCATAGTGCGACTTGTTGATGGCGTTCACGATGGAATACAATTCTTGATCTACCGTCATAATCCTATTGGTCCTGTTTTTTGTTGCCCACGGCATCGTTTCCAAAAGCATGCTCTCGACCGATACATGCGCAGTCTTTACGGGCACGATCATGGTAGCGCGATTACGAATGATATGCGCCAGTTTTCCACCGCGCCGCTCGGCGTTAAAGTAGTCGTCATTCACGACCACGGTCGGCGCGACAATCTGACCGACTAATTGAGCAGAATCGATCGCGCCGGCGCTGCCGAGAAATACAATGGACCCCGGAGGTGATGTAAAGGCTTCGAAAATCGCCTGGACCAGTTCGCCGGCGCGACTGGCAAAGATTCGATTACCATTGATCGATATGAGAAGTACTTTTTTACCACCGGCGTTGGGATACCAATTGACGCGCAGCGAGTCGCTCGAATAGCGTTCCGGCTCACCAATCCCGGCTTCTTCTAATATTGCTCTGGTGTCGCGTTGAAAGCCGATGATCACTACGTCGGGATCAGCAATCCGGTAGCGCTGAAAGAATGCGCTAAATTCTTGCCGAGCAGGAAACGAGGACAGGAAGATTTTTACTCTGCCGAGAAAAGCATCGAAGCCTCCAACAAAGCTTCGCTTAATTTCTTCGTCCATGAACTCAAACACGTAAGCGAGCCGAATCACCGTCTTGAGCGCGACCTCTTTGCCATTTTGCCCAATAATGACGACATCGAAGCTGTCCCAATCTCGACGCGCCGTAAACAAGCGGATCTCGCCGGGATCCTGGTCCGCCGCTAAGGGAAGCAGCGAAACGTATTGAGTAGCGATTGCCGATCGGACATCGGCTTCGCGCCCGCCATAGAATCGCACTTCTTTCGCTCTTAGCAAATGCTCAAGAGTTGGTCCAAAGCGCCGAAAGCCATACCACCGCTGGTCCAACGCCGCCCCTTCGCGTCGGTTTTTTTTAATCAACGCCAAAGCGTCACCGACTATTTCTTCCGTGTGATCTTGGAACCAGTCGCGCGTTTCGTGGGTGACGGCTGGAACATTGTTAACTGGTCGAAAGAGAGCGTGACTTTCGATGCCACCGGAGGAAGGGATAAACTTGTCCTGGGGAATGGCACTGACTGAGAGGCAAAGTGCGGCGATTATCGACGCTAAGAAAATTGTGCAGCTTCGTTTCATGGACTTTTCTATCCTCACAGCGAGAAAAGCATTAGGGACTCGGAGCCAAGACGATTTGGCATGATCTTCTGCCGCGAAGGGGTGCCGTCCTCGTTCTTACATCGCGAGACTGAGCAAATAAGAATCATTAATAGCGGCGATGAGATGAACAAACGCGTATAACATCGCAGCGTATCCGCCAATCAGCCCAACGATCATTGCCGAGAGCATCATCTTGTCCAACATAACCGCCTCCGATCAGGGATCCTTCTGTAAATGCTTAGCCGTACGCGAAGTGAAGAAGGCAAGGGCAGTGCCAGGTGGCGGTTGTGGCTC
>Ga0209974_10000824_pt1 | contig 10653 bp, 10 predicted proteins | sample InoplaM3SPM_FD_187592 | JGI IMG/M metagenome (GOLD analysis project Ga0209974, IMG submission 187592) | Arabidopsis thaliana rhizosphere microbial communities from the Joint Genome Institute, USA, that affect carbon cycling - Inoculated... | ecosystem: Host-associated > Plants > Roots >...
CGGCGCGCGGCCCAAGCGAATCGCGCTGATCGGCCTGCGCGGCGCAGGCAAGTCAACGCTCGGCGCAATGCTCGCGAAGCAGCTCGGCGTGCCGCTCGTTGAATTGAACCGCGAAGTCGCGCGCGAAACCGGCCTGCCGGTATCGGAGGTCGTCGCGCTCTATGGCTTGCCCGCTTACCGGCGCATCGAGTTGCGCGTGCTCGAGCGCGTCGCGCGCGAGCACGAACGTGCGATCATCGTCGCAGGCGGCGGCATCGTCACCGAGGACGACGCGTTCGACCTGCTGCGCGCGCATTGCCATACCGTTTGGCTGAAAGCGAAGCCGGAGGAGCACATGGCGCGCGTGCTTGCGCAAGGCGATTTCCGCCCCATGGCCGGCAACGACGAGGCGATGGACGACCTGAAGCGCATTTTTGCGGCGCGCGAGGCACTGTACGGCAAGGCCGACGTGGTGGTCGACACGTCCGGCGAGACCGTCGAGCAGAGCCTCGCCAAGCTGCTCGACGCGGTCAGCGCGCAAGCCCACTTTCACGAACCGAGGACATCCTGATGGACGCCGCGGCCACGACACCTTCCAGGGTCGACTACCAGACCCATCCCGAGCGCTATCGCCACTACAAGGTCAGCTACGACGGCCCGGTCGCGACGCTCGCGCTCGACATCGACGAGGACGCCGGCATTCGCCCCGGCTACAAGCTCAAGCTCAACTCGTACGATCTCGGCGTCGACATCGAGCTGCACGACGCGATCCAGCGCATCCGCTTCGAGCACCCCGAGGTGCGCACCGTCGTGCTGACGAGTGCGAAGGACCGCGTCTTCTGCTCGGGCGCGAACATCTTCATGCTCGGCAAGTCGTCGCACGCGTGGAAGGTCAACTTCTGCAAGTTCACCAACGAGACGCGCAACGGGCTCGAGGACTCGAGCCGCCATTCGGGCCTCAAGTTCCTCGCCGCGTGCAATGGCACGACGGCAGGCGGCGGTTACGAGGTCGCGCTCGCCTGCGACGAGATCGTGCTCGTCGATGACAGCTCGTCGGCGGTGAGCCTGCCGGAAGTGCCGCTGCTCGGCGTGCTGCCCGGCACCGGCGGCCTCACGCGCGTCACCGACAAACGCAAGGTGCGACGCGACCTGGCCGACATCTTCTGCACGACTACCGAGGGCGTTCGCGGCCGGCGCGCGAAGGAATGGCGCCTCGTCGACGAGGTCGTCAAGCCGAAGGAGTTCAACGACTACGTGCAGCGGCGCGCGCGCGAGCTCGCTGCGCAAAGCGACCGGCCCGCCGATGCCAAGGGGGTCACGCTCACGCCGCTCGCGCGCGCGATCGACGAGCGCGGCTATCACTATTCGTTTGTCGACGTCACGATCGACCGCGCCGCGCGCCAGGCCACGCTGACTGTGAAGTCGCCGAGCGACGTGCCGCCGGGCGACCTCGAGGGGATCCGCGCGCAGGGTGCCGCGTGGTGGCCGCTGGTCATGGGTCGCGAGCTCGACGATGCGATCCTGATGCTGCGCACGAACGAGCTCGACATCGGCACGTGGCTTTTGAAGACGGCGGGCGACGCCGATCGCGTGCTTGCCGCCGACGAGACGCTCGCGAAATTCGCGAGCGACTGGTTCGTGCGCGAGACGACCGGCCTTCTGCGCCGCACGCTCGCGCGCGTCGACGTCAGCTCGCGTACGCTCATCGCGCTGATCGACGCGGGCTCGTGCTTCGCCGGCACGCTGCTCGAGCTCGCGCTCGCGGCCGATCGCAGCTACATGCTCGATCTGCCGGACGATGCCGATGCCGCGCCGCGGATCGCGCTGTCGAGCCTCAATTTCGGCGCGTATCCGCGCATCGACGGCTTGTCGCGGCTCGAATCGCGCTTCTATCGCGAGACGGAGCCGATCGAAATGGCGCGCGCGGTGATCGGGCAGAAGCTCGTCGCCCACGACGCGGAGAAGCTGGGACTCGTGACCGCCGCGCTCGACGACATCGACTGGGCGGACGAGATCCGCATCGTGCTCGAGGAGCGCGCGAGCATGTCGCCGGACGCGCTGACCGGCATGGAAGCCAACCTGCGCTTCGGCGCCGGCGAGACGATGGAAACGCGCGTGTTCGGTCGGCTGTCGGCGTGGCAGAACTGGATTTTCGTTCGCCCGAACGCCGTCGGCGAGGCCGGCGCGCTCAAAGTGTTCGGGACGGGCAACAAGGCCAGATTCGACTGGGATCGCGTGTAACGCGCGATCCGTCACCTCATTCGCGAGGAGCGGGCAATGGCATCGACGATCGACTACGCAGAAAAGATTCCCAACAACGTCAATCTGGCAGAGGACCGGACGCTGCAGCGCGCGCTGGAGCGCTGGCAACCCGAATTCCTCGACTGGTGGCGCGACATGGGGCCGGACGGCTCCGCCAACTTCGACGTCTACCTGCGCACGGCGGTGAGCGTCGATCCGAGCGGCTGGGCGCAGTTCGACTACGTGAAGATGCCCGACTATCGCTGGGGCATCTTCCTGAATCCGGTCGACGGCGGTGCCGCGATCAACTTCGGCGAGCACAAGGGCGAGGCGGTGTGGCAGGACGTGCCCGGCGAGCACCGCGCGAACCTGCGCCGGATCATCGTCACGCAAGGCGACACCGAGCCCGCGTCCGTCGAGCAGCAGCGCCACCTGGGGCTTACGTGTCCGTCGCTCTACGACCTGCGCAACCTGTTCCAGGTCAACGTCGAGGAGGGCCGCCATCTGTGGGCGATGGTGTACCTGCTGCATCGCTACTTCGGCCGCGACGGCCGCGAGGAGGCCGACGCGCTGCTCACGCGGCGTTCCGGCGACGCCGACAATCCGCGCATCCTCGGCGCCTTCAACGAAAAGACGCCGGACTGGCTGTCGTTCTTCATGTTCACGTATTTCACCGATCGCGACGGCAAGTTCCAGCTCGCCGCGCTCGCGGAGTCCGGCTTCGGGCCGCTCGCGCGCACGACGAAGTTCATGCTGACCGAAGAGGCGCATCACATGTTCGTCGGCGAGTCGGGCGTCGCGCGCGTGATCCAGCGCACATGCGACGTCATGAAATCGCTGCAGACCGAGGATCCCGCGAAGGTCCGCGCGGCGGGAGCCATCGACCTGCCGACGCTGCAGCGCTACCTGAACTTCCACTACAGCGTGACGATCGACCTGTTCGGCGCCGACCAGTCGTCGAACGCGGCGACGTTCTACACCGCGGGGCTGAAAGGCCGCTTCGAGGAAACGAAGCGCGACGACGACCATGTGCTGAAGGACCGTACGTATCCGGTGCTCGGCATTTCAGGCAGCACGCTCGTCGACCACGACGTGCCGATGCTGAACGCGCTGAACGAGGTGCTGCGCGACGACTACATCAAGGACTCGAAGGGCGGCGTCGAGCGCTGGAACCGCGTCATCGCCAAGGCCGGCCTGCCGTTCCGGCTGGAAGTGCCGCACAAGGCGTTCCATCGCAAGATCGGCACGCTGTCGCAGGCGCGCGTGTCGCCGGACGGACGCGTCATCCCGGAAGCGGAATGGCAGGCGAACGAATCGAAATGGCTGCCGAGTGCCGAGGATCGCGCGTTCGTCGCTTCGCTGATGGGCCGCGTCGCCGAGCCCGGCAAGTTCGCCGGCTGGATCGCGCCGCCGCTGACCGGCATCAATCGCCAGCCGGCCGATTTCGAATACGTGCGGTTCAACTGACGAACGCAACGCCGGATCCACGCGCATTAGGAGACATGGCCGATGCCTGACGTCGCGGCGAGCGCCGATTACGCACTGCAGCACCTGATCGATCCGGAGGTCTGCATCCGCTGCAACACCTGCGAAGCGACCTGCCCGGTCGGCGCGGTCACGCACGATTCGCGCAACTACGTCGTCGACTTCGCGAAGTGCAACGGCTGCAACGCCTGCATTCCGCCGTGCCCGACGGGCGCGATCGATCACTGGCATCAGGTGCAGAAGGCGGCACCGTACACGCTCGACGACCAGCTCTCGTGGGACACGCTGCCGCCACCGGCGGAACTCGAGGTCAACGCGCGGGCCGACGTCCCGAGCGACGTCCGGCAATTGACCGAAATCGCGACGGCGGGGCAGGGCGGGCCAGCGTCGCCGCCGTGGTCGGCCTCGCATCCGTACGTCAACCTGTATTCGCAGGACAAGCCGGCGATCGCGACGGTGACGGGAAACTATCGGCTGACGGCGGACGGCGCGTCGGCGGACATCCGGCACATCGTCCTCGATTTCGGCACGACCGCGTTCCCGGTGCTCGAAGGCCAGACGCTCGGCATCCTGCCGCCGGGCGTCGACGCGAGCGGCAGGCCGCACCACGTGCGGCTCTATTCGGTGGCGAGCCCGCGCGACGGCGAGCGCCCGCGCTACAACAACGTCGCGCTGACGGTGAAGCGCGTAACCGAGGACCACGCCGGCCAACCCGTCGCGGGCGTCGGCTCGAACTACCTGTGCGACCTGCGGATCGGTGACGAGGTGAAGGTCGTCGGCCCGTACGGCTCGAGCTACCTGATGCCGAACCACCCGGGCTCGTCACTGATGATGATCTGCACCGGCACCGGGTCGGCGCCGATGCGCGCGATGACCGAGCGCCGGCGCCGCCGCCGTGCGCTGAACGAAGGCGGCGACCTGCTGCTGTTCTTCGGCGCACGCGTCGAGCAGGAACTGCCGTATTTCGGCCCGCTGATGAAACTCCCGAAGGATTTCATCGACGTCAACTTCGCCTTCTCGCGCGTGCCCGGACAGCCGAAGACGTACGTGCAGGACCGCATCCGCGAGCGTGCGGACAAGATCGTGCAGATGCTCCGCGACGACCAATGCTACGTGTACATCTGCGGCTTGAAGGGGATGGAACAGGGCGTCGTGGACGCGTTTCGCGACGTGTGCAGCAAGCACGGTATCGACTGGGACGCGCTGAAGCCCGAGCTTCTCGCGAAGAGCCGGTTGCACATCGAGACGTACTGACGGACGCCCGTTCGCGCTTCGTCGCAGCGCGCGGGCGGGTGGTGTAATCTCGCCATCACCATGGCCGGCTTCGACAACCCGCACGAGACCTGGAACGCCCGCTTTGCCGGCAGCGACTACCTGTTCGGCGAAGCGCCCAACGCGTTCCTGACGCGTGAAGCGCGCTGGATCCCGGCGGGCGGGTCGGTACTGTGCGTCGCCGACGGCGAAGGCCGCAACAGCGTGTGGCTCGCCGAGCAGGGGTTTGCGGTCACCGCCTTCGACTTCGCCGAAAACGCGGTGGCCAAGGCGCGCGCGCTCGCGACCGATCGCCGTGTCGCAGTCGACCATCGCGTCGACGACTTCGCGCACTGGCCGTGGGACGCCGCGCGCTACGACGCGGTCGTCGCGATCTTCATCCAGTTCCTTCCTCCGGGCGAGCGCGAGGACGCGTTCGCCGGCATGCAGGCGGCCGTCGCACCGGGCGGCGTATTGCTCCTGCACGGCTACCGGCCCGAGCAGGTCGACTACGCAACCGGCGGCCCACCACGGCGCGACCACATGTACACGCGCGATCTTCTCGCGGCCCAGTTCCGCGAGTTGGAAATTCTCGTCTTGCACGAGTACGACGCCGTGATCGAGGAGGGCCGGGCGCACGCCGGCATGTCGGCGCTCATCGACTTCGTCGCGCGCAAGCCCGCCGGCTGAAGCGTTGCACTTCGCGTCTTGCGCTGCGCGTGCAAGATGGAATACCATTCCAACTTTGATCGACGATTCGATTCGGGTCAGCGCCTGCGTTCGCCGGCGCGCTCAAGAACCCGGACGACGAGGAGGAGCAGCACGAATGGCCAGGCGGGCCGGCGCGATCGCGCCTCCGGACGATTGGCAGGCGGCGCCGTCGGCGGCCTCGTTCACGGGCAGGCCGCGCGCCGCGAGCTCGAAGAGCATGCGCCGCGTGCGGCGGTTCCTGTGGAACCTGCTGCCCCCGCTGACGTTCGTCGCGATGGTCGCGCTGTGGTGGGGTGCGGTCGAGGCGTTCTCGATTCCCGCCTATCTGCTTCCCGGCCCGGGACCGGTGTTCGAACGCCTGATCAGCGACGCCGGCATGCTGTGGACGCATTCGCAGGTGACGCTGATCGAGATCCTGCTCGGCTTCGGCCTCACGATCGTGACCGCCATTCCGCTGGGCCTGCTGATCGCGCTCTCCGCGCTGGCGAAGCAGATCGTCTATCCGCCGATCATGCTGATGCAGCTCGTGCCGAAGATCGCCGTCGCGCCGCTGTTCCTGGTGTGGCTGGGCTTCGGGCTGGAATCGAAGGTGCTGCTGACGATCCTGATGACGTTCTTTCCGCTGCTGCTCGCGAGCATCAGCGGCTTCATGATCCTCGACGACCGCCTGCTCTATCTGACGAAGTCGATGGGCGCATCGAGTTTCGATACGTTCCGCTACCTGCGCTTTCCGGCGGCGCTGCCTGTCATCTTCTCGGGCATCAAGACTTCCGCGACGATCGCGGCCACCGCGGCGATCGTCGCCGAGTTCGTCGGCGCCAACAAGGGCCTGGGCTACGTGCTGCTGCGCGGCACCAGCACGATGGACATCGAGCTCGTGTTCGCGGTGCTCGTCGTGCTGACGCTCGTCGGCATCGCGATCAACTATCTCGTCGAGTTCTGCGAATGGATGATGACGCCATGGCAGCGCGCGAAGTACAACTGACCAAGGAGGAAAGCATGCATGCATTCACGAAGTCGCGGATTCTCGGTACGCTCGCCGTCGCGTTGATGCTCGCAGCCGGCCCGGCGCGGTCGGCCGACACGCCGGTCACGTTTCAGTTGAACTGGATGGCCGGCGGTCCGAACGCCGGCTTCGCCGCCGCGGTTGCCGAGGGCTTTTACAAGCAGGCCGGTCTCGACGTGACGCTCGTGCAAGGGAACGGCTCCGGCAACACGGCGCAGCTCGTCGCCAACGGACGCGCGCAGCTCGCGTATGCCGACGCCGTGGCCGTGATGCAGCTCATCGCCAAGGGCGCGCCGATGAAGGTCGTATCGACGATCTACCAGTCGAACCCGAATGCCGTGATGGCGCTCAAGAAGGCGAACATCAAGTCGGTGAAGGATCTCGTTGGCAAGAAGGTCGGCGTGCCGTCAGGCTCGTCGCAGACGACGATGCTGCCGCTGCTGTGGAAGGCCAACGGCATCACGGAGTCGCAGATCAACACGATCGACATGCCGCCTTCGTCGATGGTGCCGGCGCTGCTGCAGAACCAGGTCGACGCGATTCTCGGCTCGATCGACGCCTACCAGATCCAGGCGGAGTCGCAGGGCGCACAGCTCGACGTCTACCGCTTTGCCGATCACGGCGTGCCGACGGTCAGCACGTCTATCTTCGCGAGCGACGAATATCTGAAGAGCAACCCCGAGGTGGTGAAGAAGTTCATCGCCGCGAGCCTCAAGGGCTGGAGCTTCGCGCTCGACCATCCGGACCAGGCGATCAAGGACCTGAAGAAAGTGTTCCCGGAAGTGAACGAGAAGCTCGCGACTGCCGAACTCGCGGCGATCACGCCGCTGTTCTGCAGCGGCGGCGCGAAATACATCGGCAAGGCGGAGGACGCGCTGTGGACGAAGTCGCAGCAACTGCTCTCCGAGGTCAAGCTGCTGCCTGCGGGACAGGATCCGCGGTCGTACTACTCGAGCGCCTACCTGCCGCCGGCGTCGTCGATGCGCGCCTGCAAGTCGTGATCGGATTCATCGGCAAGGCGCGGCAAAGCCGTACCGGCCACGAGGCAAGGTAGAGGCGATGGGCAACGAACGCGGCCACGGCTACGCGTACGCCGATCTCTCCGTCGGCATGGCGTTCCGCAGTCCGGGGCGCACGATCACCGACGCCGACCTCGTTGCCTTCGCCGGCCTCACCGGCGACTACTCCGAGCTGCACACGAGCGACGTGTACGCGCAGAACAGCGCGTTCGGACGGCGCGTCGCCCACGGCATGCTGGGGCTCGCGTACGCGCACGGGCTGATGTGGGCGCGCACGGGCGAGCTGCGCGACACCGCGATCGCATTTCTCGGCATCGGCGACTGGCGATTCGTCGCGCCGATCTTCGTCGGCGACACGATCTTCGTCGACTACCGGATCGCGGAGCTGCGCGACAGCCGTTCGAATCCGTCGCAGGCGATCGCGACGTTCGACGTCGACGTCGTCAAGCAGGACGGGAGCGTCGTCCAGCGCGGCCGCAAGGCGCTTCTGCTTTCAAAGGTGCCGCTCGCCGCCGTCGCGGCTTCGCGCGGGCCCGCGCGCACGGAGCGAACGCCATGACGGCTGCGGACGAGGGCGGGGGCGGCGTTCCGATCCGGATCAGCCGCGTCGCCAAGATCTTCGGCGAGGCGACCGACAATCCGTTTCGCGCGCTGAAGGAAGTGAGCGTCGACGTCCGCGCCGGCGAGTTCGTTTCGGTCGTCGGCCCTTCGGGCTGCGGCAAGAGCACGCTGATGCTGATGGTGGCCGGACTGCTTGCGCGGAGCAGCGGCGACATTGCCATTGCCGGCCAGTCGGTGACGAAGCCGATCACCGATGTCGGCATCGCGTTCCAGGACCACCTGCTGCTCGATTTCCGCACCGCGCTCGACAACGTCATGCTGCATGCGGACATCCGCAAGCTGCCGAAAAAGCCGCTCGAGGCGCGGGCGAAGGAGCTGTTCGCGCAGCTCGGCCTCGCCGCGGCGATGGACAGGTATCCACGGCAATTGTCGGGCGGCATGCGCCAGCGCGTCTCGCTGATCCGCACGCTGGTCCACGATCCGTCGCTGCTGCTGCTCGACGAGCCGTTCGGCGCGCTCGACGCGCTGACGCGCCTGCAGGTGCGCACCGACCTCGAGGCGCTTTGGCTGCGCCGGCGCCCCACGGTGCTGTTCATCACGCACAGCGTCGAGGAGGCCGTCGGATTGTCCGACCGCATTCTCGTCATGAGTCCGAGCCCGGGCGAAGTCGTCGAGGAGATCCGCGTCGACCTGCCGCGTCCGCGCCCGATCGTGCTCGGCGACGTGCCCGAGTTCGCGCACTACGTGGATCGCATCCACCGCCATTTCGAGCGGCTTGGCGTGCTGCACGGATTCACCGCTTCGGCGCAGCAGGCGCTTTGAGCGGGCGAGCCATGAGGCAGGAACAAGCGATCCCGGATGCGAGCGCGGCGGCCGCCGACCGGCCGTCATCGGTGCTGCTGCACAACGACAGCGCGATCGCCGAGATCGCGCTCGACGGCGGGCCGCTGAACCTGGTGACCGCGCCGCTGCTGCGAAGCCTGAACAGTGCGCTGCGCGACGTCGCCGCCGCCCCTGGCATCCGCTGCCTCATCGTGCATGGCGGAAGCGGTCGAGCGTTCTGCGCGGGCAGCGATATCCGGGAATTCGCTCACCTGCGCGAGGATGCGAGCGAGCGCAAGATCCTGTTCGAGGACATGGTCCTGCGCACGCTCGCCGGCATGGCGATGCCGACGATCGCGGCCATCGACGGCCCCGCGCTGGGCGGCGGTTTGGAGCTCGCGCTCGCCTGCGACCTTCGCGTGTGCCGCAGGAGCGCGTCCATCGGCCTCACCGAATCGCGCCTCGGCGGGCTTGCGGGCAACGGCTCGATTCGTCTCTCCCGGCTCGTCGGCCCCGCGCGCGCCAAGGAGATGCTCTTCACCGGCGCGACGATCGATGCGGAGCAGGCGCTCGCATGGGGCCTGGTCAATCGCGTCGTCGACGGCAGCGCGCTCGATGGAGCGCGCGCGTTCGCATCGGAGATCGCCGCGCGCGGCCCGCTTTCCAACCGGCACGCGAAGAAGCTGGTCGACGCAGCGCAGGATGTTCCGCTGGACGCCGCGCTGGCGCTATCGACCGTCGCGCAACAGGCGATCTTCGACAGCCGCGATCTGCACGAGGGTGTCGCCGCGTTCTTCGCGAAGCGCGCGCCGATGTTCGAGGGACGATGAGCATGGGAGCGTTGCTGGGGCAGGCGGCGGTCGTGATCTTCAACGACGTGACCCGCGAGGGCCGCGAGGCGTTCTATCGCTGGCACGACCGCGAGCACATCCCCGAGCGTCTGGCGATTCCCGGATTCCGCCGCGGCCGCCGTTTCGGGCGCCGCGGCCATTCGCCGGAGTGGCTGACGCTCTACGAAGCGGACGATCTCGCGGTGCTCACGTCGCCCGCGTACATCGACCGGCTGAATGCGCCCACCGCTGCGACGGTGAGCACCGTTGCACATTTTCGCAATACGTCTCGCTCGATTTGTCGCGTCGTGCGCTCGCTTGGTGAAAGCACCGGCGGCCACGTGCTCGCGCTGCCGCTGCGCGTGCCCGTCGAGCGGGGCGATGCGCTGACGCGCGCGATGCTCGACGGCGCATTTCCTCGCCTGATCGACACGACCGGCATCGTCGCATGTCATCTGTACGCGGCCGACATGGCCGCGAGTTTCACCCGCACGACCGAGTCGGAGCGCCGCGCGTTCGACGTGCCTCCGTGGACGGCGCTCGTTGAGGCGAGCAGGGCGGAAGCGGCCGCCGCGGCGATGGACGTCGTTCGAGACGAGCTCGCACGGCAGCGCATCGATGCGCCGGTCGACGGCGCCGTGTACGCGCTCGAAGTCTGTCGCCTCTCGGTCAACGAATCGCTCGAATAGCGGATGGAAAAGATCACCGCCGACGAAGCGGCGCACCTCGTGCGTGACGGCGACGCGAT
>Ga0209974_10000828_pt1 | contig 10644 bp, 13 predicted proteins | sample InoplaM3SPM_FD_187592 | JGI IMG/M metagenome (GOLD analysis project Ga0209974, IMG submission 187592) | Arabidopsis thaliana rhizosphere microbial communities from the Joint Genome Institute, USA, that affect carbon cycling - Inoculated... | ecosystem: Host-associated > Plants > Roots >...
GCAGTGAAGGTCTTGCCCGAGCCGGTGGGTGCCGCCACCAGCGTGTGCCGCCCGGCGCGAATGGCCGGCCACGCCGCCACCTGGGCCAGCGTGGGCTCGGCAAAGGTCCGGCGAAACCAGTTGGCAACGGCGGGGTGGAAGTCTTGGAAGGGCATGGCGGGCGAGGGCTGCGGGCCAGCATATCGCCAGCCGGCGCAGCGGGGCAAGACCCATTCAGGTCGGGGCTGGGGGAGCCGATCTCAAGCAAACGCCTTGCAGAAAAGACAGGAATGCCGATTGCCCAAGCGGGGGACAGCTGTGCCGCCCAAGGAGGCCTTGATGAGCAAATCTCCCGGTCATATGAAATTCCCCGACCATCAGATCCGCGAGCAACCCGTGGGCATCTGGATGAAGCTCGAGGTTGACGGAGAGGTCGTGGCCGATTCGATCGACGTCGTTCGGGTCGTCGAAGACAAACACCCGGTTCGCTACTACTTCCCGCGTGCCGACGTGTCGATGAGCCTGCTGGACCGCTCCGCCACGACGACGGAGTGCCCGTTCAAGGGCAAGGCGAACTACTACACGCTGAAGCTGGGCGGCAAGACCTACCCCGACGTGGTGTGGACCTACGAAGACCCCCACGACGAGCACCGCCGGCTGCAGGGCCGGCTGGCGTTCTACGAAGAAAAGATCCCGGGCATCCGGATCGAGCCGAAGGCCTGATGGTCGCCGCCGTCAGATCGCGAACGCCAGCTCCAGGGCGTGGGCGCGATCAAGCCGGCGCGTGCGTTCCACGCGGTGGATCAGCAGCTCGACCAGGGTCTTGGCCTGGGGCAGCGGGCCGAAGCCCGATTCGGTGTTGATGTGGCCCACGTCACCCAGGTTGATGAACTGCGAGCCCCAGCCACGCGCCCACAGGCGTGCCTTGTCGGCGCGCATCCACGGGTCGGTGTCGCTGCCGATGAGCACGCTGGGAACTGGGAGCCGGCCCTGCGGCAGCATCGGTGCGACTGAAAATTTGTCGGGGTCGGCCGGCGCGACCAGCAGTGCCGCGTGGATGCCCGGCCCGCCTTGCCCCAGATAGCGCGCCAAGGCCAGGCAGCCGAAGCTGTGACCCACCGCCACCCAGCACGCAGCGGGTTCACGCGCCACGGTGAGCGCCACGCGCTCGGCCCAGCGCGGCAAGTCGGCCACGGCCCAGTCGTCTTGCTGCACCCGCACCGAGTGGCGAAAGTGCGCCTCAAGCCAGGTCTGCCAGTGCGCAGGGCCACTGTCGTGCAGACCCGGCACGACGAGCACGCGAATAGGTTCAGCTCTGGAGGCCATGTGGCTCTTCTACAAGGTGGCGATCGAGACTTCGGTCGACTTGACGAGCGCGACCACCTCGCGCCCCGGCGCCAGGCCCAACTCCTTGACCGAGCGTGTGGTGATGACCGATGTGACGATCAGCCCTGAATGCGTTTCCACGTCGATCTCTGAGACGACCGGGCCTTCGATGATTTCCTTGACCTTGCCGCGGAATTGGTTGCGCACGTTGATGGCGGTGATGCTCACGAGAGGCCTCCTTGGGTGAGTGATGAGTGAAGCGATGCAGGCCAGGGCTTGAGGAAAGATTCGCCGCCATGCGCGTGCGGGCGCAAGGCGTTGCGCTCGATCAGCGTGTTGAGGCTGTGGCGCACTCGCGCATGAACCTCCGGCAATGGCAGGTAGCCCTGTTGTTCATGCCTGGGAATTTGCGCGTCGGTGGCGAACACCGGGTCGAGAATGTCGCGCGCACCCAGCGCCGAGAGCACGGGCTTGAGCGCGTAGTCGAGCGCCAGCAGGTGGGCGATGCTGCCGCCGGTGGCCATCGGCAGCACCGTCTTGCCACGCAGGCCGTCTTGCGGCAGAAGGTCGAGAAAGGCCTTGAGCAAGCCGCTGTAGGCCGCCTTGTAGATGGGCGTGGCCACGAGCACCACCTGCGCGTCGTGCACCTCTTGCAGTGCCTGCTGGATCGCCGGGTGGTCGAACTTCGCGTGCAGCAAGGGCTCGGCCGGCAGATCCCGCAGCGAGACCGTGTGCAGGCGCGCGGCAACCGGCTGCAGTTGCGCCTGTGCCAGTTGCAGCAGGACGTTCGAGCGCGAAGAGGCTGAGGGACTGCCTGAAATGCCGATGATCTTCATGGAAAGGGAGCGTGTTGGAAGGCCCCACGATATGAAGCCGCAGACGTTTCGTGAACGAACAAGAACGGCTTTCGATAGCGGGTTTTCGCATACACGCCCCCCAGTGCGCGCAACTCCAGAGGAGCTGACGCGCTCACAAACTCCAGGACCGGATTACTTGCTGCCTTCCTTGATCTGCTTCTTCTCGGTCTCGTGAATCACCTGGGCCTCGGCCTTCTCCTGTTTGGCGGCTGCGCGAGCTTCCTTCTTGCAAGCGTGCTCGACCATGCCGTCGGACTTGGTTTCGCAATCGGCCTTGTTCAGGTCCTTGTTGGCATCGGCGATCTTCTTGCGCGCCTTGTACTCGGCCTTGGAGTGCACCTTGGCATCCTTGGCTTCGGGCGATGTGACGCTCGGTGCGGGGGTGGTGGAGTCCTCCCCGCTGCTGGTCTGGGCGTAGGCGGCACCGCAGCCCAATGCGGCGGCGATCAGTGTGGCGAGTAGTTTCTTGGTCATGCAATCTCCTGAGTCGACTGGACACCCAGCCTGACCCTGTCTCGGCAATCGATGTGCCGCGGCCCCTGTCGGCAAACCTCGACGAGGTTTGAGATGATCCAGGCCTATGCCCCCGCAGACCTCTCATTCCCCACTCCTCGTGGCGTGCCTGTGCGCGCAGTGGTGCGGCAGTTGCCGCGAATACCGCAGCACCTTCCAGCAAGTGGCCGAGGCCTTCCCGCAGATGCGCTTCGTGTGGGTCGACATCGAAGACGAAGCCGACCTGGTGGACCCGGTGGAGGTTGAAAACTTTCCGACCCTGCTGGTCGCCGCAGAAGACGGGCCGCGCTTCTTTGGCCCGCTCACGCCTCACAAGGAAACGCTGTTGCGCCTGTTGCGCGCGCAAACCGAGGCGCCCACGGCCCCTGCGCCGGCCGATGCGGAGGTACACGCGCTGGCACAACGCATTTGGCGGAGGTGAGGGTCGGGCGCCATTGCCGGTCAAACCTGCCGGCGCTCTTCATGCGTGCGGACAGAGTAAGTTCCATTTATTCCACGCCATGCGCATGAAACCAACTTCTTCGTGCCGGAGTTGGCATCGCCAGTGGCACTGGTGAGTCGATCTGTCACAAGAAATTCCACAAGATTCAGAATCAACGCACGCGCCACCCCTACATCTGGCCGTGTTATCCATAGCGACGAGGTCTGCAATCTCGTCGCGCAGTTCGAAGTGGCACCAGGCCGTGCACATAAAGGTTGCCCCGATGCCCGCATGAACGTCTCCCCCGCCCCCAGTCGAACGGCTCTCCTTCACGTCCACCGATGACCGAATCGGTACTTCAGTTTTCCGGCTGCCGAGTCGACCTCGCGTCCCGCAAAGTCACCCTTGACGGGCAAGACAGCCGCATCGAACCGCGCGCATTCGACCTGCTCGCCTATCTCATCTGCCAGCGCCACCGTGTGGTCACGAAGAATGAGTTGATGCACGTGCTGTGGCCACGCGCAAGCGGATCGGCAGGTGCACTGAAGCAAGCCGTCATGAAGGTTCGGCAGGCGATCGGCGATCAGGGCAACCCGCCGCTCATCCTGACCGTACCGCGCGTGGGATACCGGTTCATGCTGCCCCCACGTGCAGGCGAAACGATCGCCCCGGCGCTCGAGCACGGGGCAGCGCTGACCGTGGCCGTGCTTCCGTTCGACAACACCACCGGCGATCCATCACTCGACTGGGTGGAACTGGGGCTGATGTCGGTCGTGGCGCACGGCCTGTCGCAAGACAGGCGGCTGTCGCTGAGCGGGATGCAATCGTTTCTCACGGAGAAGGACCGCAACCGGCTGTCGGAACGCTCGGCGATGCCGGCCGCCTTGCAGCACGCCACCGGTGCACAACGGGTGGTGAGCGGGCGTGTGTTGCGGCACGACACAGGCTACCGCCTGGCGCTCGAGGTCATCGGCAGTGAACTGCCCGCGCATGCCTTGCTCAGCGCGGACACGCCGGCCGCGCTGGCGGGCCCGGCGACGCAGGCCCTGTTGGACAGGCTGCTTCCAGGCGCAGCAGCGGCCGCCGGCTTCGGTTCGCCGGCCTGGGATCTGCTGGCCATCGAAGCATTTGCACGAGGACTGCAGGCCGCGATCGAGCAAAAGTTCGCCGCAGCAATCAAGCTGTTCAGGCTTGCCACCGACATCGAGCCGAACCACCCCGGCGCCCAGCTGGAGCTGCTGCGCGCGCAGGCGGCCATGGGCGATGACGAGGCCGAAGCGTTGGCGCAGCGCCTGATGTCGCGCGCCGAGAAGCAAGGCGATGTGCTGCTCGCCGCGCACGTTCACCAAGCCATGGGGCGCCTGTACCTGAACCGCTCCTCTGCTCTGCCGCAGGCGGCCTCCCGGCTGGAGCAGGCGCTGCAGGTGGCCGCCGGCCGCGAGACGCCGGACTGGACCGCGCAGACCCTGCTGCTTCAAGCCGCCGCGCAGGTCAAGATGCATCAGTTCGAAGCCACCCGACGCAGCCTGGATCTCATCGAACAACTTTGCGCCGGCAGCGGCAATCGAATCTTTCCGCTGGCTGTGCTGAACATGCGCGCGGTCATGGCCTCCGTGGAAGGCGATCTGCAACACGCGGTCGAGTTGTCCACCCAGGTCGTGCGCAGCGCACGCGCGCTGCGAGCGCATCGCTATCTCGTCGACGCGTGCGACAACATCGCCCACGACCTGGCGGCCCTGGGGCGGCTTGCCGAAGCGGTGCCCTACGCCGAGGAGGCGATGGCCACCGCGGTGGCCATGGGTGACTGGGGGATCGCGGCCGACGTGGCGCCCACCCTGTGCCTGCTGCACCGACTGGCGGGCGTTCCCGGCGCATCGGCCCAACTCCTTGCCGCGCTTGCACACCTCAACGAAATCGCTGCGTCGGCCAGCGCCTGGGCCGCACGCGGACACTGCGCCGCCGGTGCCGGCCACGATGCAGAAGCTGCGGCCTGCTTCGAGAAGGCCGCGTGGGAACAGCGCGAAGTGAACAACACCTTTGACGAGCACCGAACGCTGCCGTGGTTGGTCGAAGCCCTGGTGCGTTGCGGCCGGCTCGCCGACGCGCAGGCCGAGCTCGATCGGCTGTCGGTGCCGCCGTACACATACGACGCGCAGCTGATGGCGCACCTGTTGCACGGCCGGGCCTTGCTTACGCACGCGCAGGGCCGACACGAAGATGCCAGCGCCCTGCTGGAGCAGTTGTTGGAGGCTCCCGCGGCGCATGCGCTCTGGAAGGCCTGGGCATGTGCCAGCGCCACGTGGTTGAACCCCAGCTCCCTGCTGGCCCAGAAGGCAAGCGCCCTGCTGGGCGCCATTGAAAAGCCGGCACGATGACCGACACCCGGTACCGTTTCCACGGCTGCACACTGGATGCGCAACGCCGCGAACTTCGAGTGGATGGCCAAGCGCATGCGCTCGAACCACGGCCCTTCGACTTGCTGGTGTGCCTGCTGCAAAACCGCCATCGCGTGGTCCCGACCGACGAGTTGCTCGACCGCGTCTGGCCTGGGGTGTTCGTCTCCGTCGGCTCGGTGGCCCGAGCCATCGCGAAGCTGCGCAAGACCATTCGCTGTTCGCACGGCAAGCCGACGCTTATCCAGACAGTGCACCGGCTGGGTTACCGCTTCATCGGCGAGGTGACGGAAGAACCCACCGACACAAGCGCTCCCGAAAGACCCGCCTTGCCCGACACGCAGCTCGGCGTGGTCGCTGTTCTCCCTTTCGAGAACCTCACGGGAGACCGGTCGCTGGACTGGATGACGCTGTACCTGATGTCGCTGGTCTGCAATGCGATGGCCCTCGATGCACGCCTGTCGCCGCTGTCGATGCACAAGCTGGCCGAAAGCATGCCGGAGGACCAGGGACACCCCACGCTGGAGGACTGCGAGATCGCCATTCGACAGCGCTACGGTGCGGACCATGTGGTGCAGGCACGCCTGAGCGGCGCGGCTCCAAACTACCTGCTTGAGTATCGACTGCTGACCAGCGGCCGGCACGCAAACGGCACGGTAGAGGGAACGAACCCCGTCACGCTGGGCCGGCAGTTGGCCAAGCGGCTGTTGAGGCACGTTCAGCACGACGCCAGCGCCCAAGACGGCGATGTCGATGTCGATCTTGAAAGTGCCTGGGTGACCCGACTGCTCGACAGAGCGGTCCTGGCCCTGGAGCAGGGAAAGCGGCAGCAGGCGAAGAGCCTGCTCGATGTGGTCCTCGATGAGGCACCAAGCCATTCCATCGCCCGCGCTCTGTATGAGCATGTGCAAGCCGGGGTTACCGGGTAAAGGCTGTTCAAAGCCCGCGACAAACCAAGTGGCTGCGCGCCCCTCTCCCCCTTACCCAGGGGAGAGGGGTTGCCCGCCTTTGGCACTCGGTCGCAACGACCATAACCTTTCCGTCATGCCTTTTCTCTGGCCGGGATGAACCATGGGGCCGCTGCACCCCCTGAACTTGGGCTCGGGAACCAATCGAGAAAGGCAGATCCTCCGTGGACAACCTCCTCCGACATCGCCTGCCTGACCTGCTGCCGCAGTTGTGGCGCCTCGCGTTCCGACTCACCGGGGACGCGAGCACCGCGGAGACGCTCGTCCAGTCTTGCTGTCTCCACGCATTGCAGCGCAGCGAGCACACGCAAGATCACGGCGACCTGCGCCGCTGGCTCTTCTCGATCTTGCACAAGAGGTGGTGGAACGACTTGAGGCCGCAGCAGCGTCGTCGCGTGCGACCCTCCCAGCATGAGCATGCGCCAGCGGGTCTGCGAGTGTTCCCACAGCACCGACAGGCCGTCGCGCAGGTCGAGGCCCTGTCCGATGAACTGCGATCCGTGATGCTGCTGGTCGCCGTGGAGGGCTTCGCTTGCTGGGAAGCGGCCGAGATTCTCGACATCCCCGTCGACACAGTGAAGCGCCGCCTGGCCCGCGCCCGGATCGACATCGGCATGCATCTGCTGGAACCCCGAACCGAAGGGGACGCACAGGACACACGCGGCACAGTGACCAGCGCGCCAACGAAACGGGCCAGCAGCTAGCCCCAGCGGCGTCGACGTGCAGACTTGCCGAAACAAAAGCAGTGAGCGCACCCGGACCCTGATCCGTTGAGCAGCGCATGAGCGCTGCGACGAGTGGCAGCGCTTGGTTCGGGGCTGCTTGTCAGTGCTGCAGCACGAGTTCTTCCGAGCCGAATGACTCATCATGCACCGGCAAGCTCCACATCGATTCGACCTCTCGATCGTTTGCCACCTCCGGCGTCTTCGGCACTTCCGGCGGCACGATCTTCGGCCATTGCAGAGACGAGTCGTCCTCGCCCGAGATGCTCCCGGCGGCCTTGACCAAGCGCCACAGCCGAGCGTTTTCCATTTCGAGGTCGATCAGTCGTTGAGCCAACGAGCATCGGCCAGCCACCATGCGGGCCCGCCACTGGTGGTAGCTGCGTTCGCTGAATCCGTACCTCTCGCAAAGATCCTTGACGGCCACGCCGAGGTCGGCCTGACACAGGAAGCCAAGAATCTGTTCGTTGGTGTAGTGCCTGCTAGTCATGGTGGTCTCCTGCAACCTGATTGCTGTTGATGTCGCCTGCGCGGCGTGGACTCGTACTTGTCGAGTGCCTCAACCTTCAAGCAAGCGGCGCACAGGTACACATTGGCACGAACCCTAACCATCTGTATCTCGTGGCTCCTGCTGATCAGTGCCCCTCAGCAGCGCCGTGCGACAACGATCAACGAAACGATCACGTGTGTCGCATCAGGTCTCGATAGGGTATCTCCGAATGTGGACCACTTCACGAACTGCTCGAACCTCTGGGTACGGACTTCATCCACGAGGGGATTCAAATGAGCGATTGGATTGCAGCGGTCAGTGCGGTGTCGTCGATCGGCGCACAGTCCCCCCTGGCGCAGGCTGGCGCCATCGGAGCGAGCGACCCCGGCGCAGCAGCCACACACGATGTGTCGAGCTTCCGCGCGATGGTGCAGGAGTCGCCTCCTGCATCGAACGTCGCAGACGTCAGCGGCAAACTCGTCGACGCTGGCGTCAACCTCTCGCAGCGCTACACCGACCGCATCGACACGGCCCGCGACCTCGCATCTTTCTCGGCCGACTCGCTGGGCGTTGACCACGGTGACTACATGCGCGCCATGTTGTCGGTGCAGATCGCGCTCAACGAAGTGACGGTCGAATTGCAGAGCACCGCGCAGATCGCCAACTCGGTGAAGGACAGCTTCAATGCGCTGTACCGCCTGCAAGGCTGATCGGGTTCGAAGCTTCACGCGCCCCAAGGACCCGTCATGCCAACTGTCACGCTGCTCGACTACTCGTATCACACACTGATCCTGGTGGCCATGCTGGCGCTGCCGGCCGTGATCACCGCCGCGGTCGTGGGCCTGCTCGTGGGCTTCCTGCAGGCCATCACCCAGGTCAACGACGCCTCCGTCGCGCAGGCCGCAAAGCTCGTCGCGACCATCGTCGTGCTGCTCATCACGATGCGCTGGATCGGGCACGAACTCGTGACGTTCACGCAGCAGCTCTTCAAGAACTTTCCGTCCATCGTGCGTTGACTTCAGCACGGCACCACACCCCATGATGAAGACTCCCATGAGAAGCCTCGCACGCGTTGCTGCGCGATTCGGCCTGTGCCTCGCCGCGCTGTGCGTCGCGTTCCAAGTTTCGATCCCGTCGGCCCTTGCTGCGACCGTGCCGGCCTCCGACCGCGCGCGCGTTCCTTGGGAGCAGAAGGTCATGACGCTGAAAGCCGAGAACAAGGAAATCGGCGAGTTGTTGCGCCAGCTGGCGTCGAGCAACGGGCTTGCGATCCAGGTCGACGAGCGCATCAAGGGCACGGTGTCCGCCTCGTTCAGGAAGGGGCCTCAAGAGATCCTCGATCTGCTCGGCAAGACCTACGGCTTCTTCTGGTTCTACGACGGCAATGCGCTGATCGTCACGCCCCTGAGCGATGTGAAGAGCGAGGTGGTGCACCTCGCGCCGTCAGCGATGGCGAACCTGAATGCGACGCTGCGCCGGCTGGGCGTCTACGACGGACGCTTCCCGGTGCGTGCGGATGAAGCCAACCGGCTGGTCATCCTCAGCGGCCCCACGCGCTATGTCGAGATGCTCGCCGGCGTGCTGCGCGCACTGCAAGATTCCGCGGAGATGAGCTCCCCCACCCAGGTGCTGGTCTACCCGTTGAAGTACGCGTGGGCCGACGACCGCACATTGTCCACCGGCAACGGCGGCAGCATCGTGATCCCGGGCATTGTCAGCGTGCTCAAGGGCATCTACGTGCGCGGCGAGGAACGCTCATCGGTGTCGGGCAGCACCACGCTCGGGCGCCCACGTGCTCGCCGCCCGATGATGTCGCTGGACGGCAACCGCACCAGCAGCTACGGCGGCGGCGACGACCAAACCACGACGATCCGCCAGACCGTCAACCAGGTCTTGCAGACGGCCGGCGTGCCTGCCGGAAGTTCGCAGCCACATGCCTTGCCGGTCATCGTGGCTGACACGCGGCGCAACGCCGTCGTCGTGCGCGACCTCGCCGAGCGCCTCTACAAGCACAAGGCCTTGCTGCAAGAGCTCGACACGCGCTCGGCGCTGGTCGAAGTCGAGGCGCAGATCGTCGATGTGCGCAGCGAGGCGGTCGAGAGCCTGGGCCTCGACTGGCGTGGCGCCGGCCGCGCCTTCGACGTGCAGATCGGCAACGGCGGCACGGACAACGCGCTCAGCTTCAGCTCGTCTCTCGCGACCAACCCGCTCGACATCGCCAAGCCCGACGGCGGCCGTTTCACGATCATGGCGGGCAACGCGGCCCGCTTTCTGATCTCGCGCATCCGCGCCCTCGAAACCGAGGGCAAGGCACGCACCGTCGGCACGCCGCGCGTGACGACGCTGGACAACGTGCAGTCGGTGATGTCGAGCAAGGATGTGTTCTACGTGAAGGTGTCCGGCGCCTACGCATCCGACCTGTTCGAGGTGTCGGCCGGCGTGTCGCTGTCGGTGCTGCCCTTTGTGATCCGTGAGGACGATGGCGTTTCGGTGCGGATCGCGGTCAACATCACCGACGGCACCGTCGATGCCACCAACCGCGTCGACGGCCTGCCGCTCACACGCATGAGCGAGATCAATGCCGAAGCCATCGTGCGCGACGGCTCCAGCCTGTTGATCGCAGGCTACGCACGTGAGGAAGAGTCCAACAGCAAGTCGGGCGTGCCGGTGCTGTCCAGCGCACCCTTGATCGGCGGCCTGTTCCGATCGACCTCGAAGAACTCGGTGCGACAGGAACGCTTCTTCCTCCTCACGCCGAAGGTCATCGCGCCATGAGCCAGAGCCGGCCCGCCCCCGTCGCCTACGTGCTGGTCGAAACCGGCATGCACAGCGGTGCGCGCCTGGAGTTGCGCGAGCCTGGTACGTGGTACTCCGTGGGTGGACTCGTGGACGCGGACTACTGGCTTGCCGACCCCGACCTCGCCGAAGCCAAGCTGCAGTTCGCCTTCGTCGACGGCAGCGTGCGCGCGCGCGTG
>Ga0209974_10000831_pt1 | contig 10630 bp, 11 predicted proteins | sample InoplaM3SPM_FD_187592 | JGI IMG/M metagenome (GOLD analysis project Ga0209974, IMG submission 187592) | Arabidopsis thaliana rhizosphere microbial communities from the Joint Genome Institute, USA, that affect carbon cycling - Inoculated... | ecosystem: Host-associated > Plants > Roots >...
GCGCTGGAAGCGCGAGACTTCGCCACCGGTCGTGTAGGTCGTGCCGCTGTCCTGCGGGCGGTTGGCAACGGTCAGCAGGAGGCTGCGCTCGTCGGCGGGGTTGGCGCCGGCGGGCAATTTGACCTCGCCGCTGGCAACCGCGCGCTCGAGTTCGGCGGTATTGTCGGCGAGCGAGCGAAGCGACAGGGACAATGTGCCGAGCGACTGGGCGACGGTGAGCTTTTCAGCAATCCGCGGCGTGGCCTCGAGCGTGACCATCGAGAAAGTCTTGACGACGGTCTTGCCTTCCTCGTCCTTGCTGTCGACGCGCTGGTCGGTTGCCAGCACACGCAGGTTGCGGACGATCGTCTCGGAAACCTTGAGGGCCGGGCCGTCGCCGCCGCCGGCGACTTCCTGGGTCAGGACCATGTCGATCCGGTCACCCGGGAAGACGAACCCGGCGACGCCGTTGGTCGTCGAGACAGGAACAGTGACGGCGCGCATGCCCGGGCCAAGCGCCGCGGCAAGGAAACCGCGGTCATTTGGACCGACGAGCGCGCCCTGGGTCACTGGCTGGCCGGCCGTCACCGGATTGCGGACGACCGTGCCGATCAGCCTGGTCATGTCCGCTTCGGGCGAGCCTTCCTGATAATAGGCGTTCTGGACCAGCTCCTTCGGCCAGGGCTGGAAAGTCAGGCTCTCCTGGTCGATGATCGTGCCCACAGGCAGCGCCTTGCGGGCAACCAGGATCTTCGGACCGGTTGCAACCTGGGACGCGGCGGCCTCGGGTGCCCCCGCGCCGGCGAACATGTTCTTGGCCATGACGGCGGTAACGACCGCAATGACCAGCGCTCCAACGAGCAAGGCTACTTTCTTGACGTCCATGGCGATCACGCCTCCCCTAAAGGGTCCCCTCAATCGTCCCCACAAATCAGGCAAATTGGTTAAGAAAGCGTTGGGCGAGAATCCAAAGTGCGCCGACGGCGATGGCGACGCCGTACGGAACTTCCGGCTTGCTCGGCTTTCCGTCGTCATCCAGTGGCGGATTTGCGCGCTTTTTATGAAGCAGCAGCACGATCAGGGTCAGTACGCCGCCGGCGAGCGACATGATGATGAGAAACTTGAGCGTGGCCAGTGGAGGGAACCAAAGTGCGATTGCCGCGGCCAGCTTCACGTCGCCGCCGCCCATCATGCCAAGGTAGAAAGTAACGGCGAGAACCAGGAAGACTCCCGCCGCGACCGCCAGTTGGATTGCGGCATCTGGCCACAAGGGCAGTCCGATGGACCACCAATAGAGCGGCGCCAACAGCGCCACGGTCGCATTCAGCCCGTTCGAAATGGTGAACGTCCGAACGTCGATCACGGCGGCGACCACCAGCAAGACCGCGAGCACGGCGAGCAACAGTTCAGTGAATCCCGGATTCATCATGGCATCCCCCTAGACGTCGCGGCTTTCCAAACCGTAACCAGCCGCCGTCATGGACTCTTATGACATTGTCATCGTCGGGGGAGGAATTGCCGGCGCCAGCCTTGGCGCCCGACTGGTTCCAGATGCGCGCCTGCTGATCATCGAGGCGGAAGACCTTTGCGGACGGCACGCCACCGGCCGGTCCGCCGCCTTCTGGCAGGCGAGTCTGGGCGGCGACACGCCCGAACGCCGCCTGACGCTTGCATCGCGGCCGATGTTCGACTCGAACTGGCCGGGCAGCGAGGCACCGCTTTTGCGTACGCGCGGGGCCGTGCACTTGACCCACGCGGGTAGTGAGGCCTTCGAAGAGATCGGCGACCTCTCCGGCAATTATGTCCCAAGGCATCTCGATCGCGCGGAGCTGGACCGCCTGATCCCGGGCCTCCGCTCGCAGTGGTCCGGCGCCTGGTACGAGGGCACGTGCGCGGACATTGAAGTGGCGGCATTCCATAATGCGTGCCTGGCGGCGGTTCGCCGCGGCGGTGGGACTGTGCGGACCGATGCGGAACTCCTGCGCGCCCGCGAATCGCCTGACGGCTGGATAATCGAAACCAGCGCGGGAGAGGTGAACGCGGCCGTGCTGGTCAATGCCGCGGGCGCGTGGGGGGAGCAGGTCGCGCAGCGAGCCCGAGTCGCCGGAATCGGCCTGACGCCGAAACGGCGCACAGTCGTGCAGCTAAGAGTCGGCCGGACTGGGCTGAAGGACCTGCCGTTCGTCACCGACCTTCACGAAAGCTTCTATTTCAAGGGCGAGGGCGACAATAGCGTCTGGGTCTGTCCGCTCGACGAAACAGCCGTCGAGCCCTGCGACGCTGCACCCGAGGAAATTGACGTGGCGGAAGCCATCGACCGGTTCGAAAAAGCGGTCGACTGGCCGGTCGAGGCGGTCGAACGCAAATGGGCCGGCCTCAGGACTTTCACTCCCGACCGGCGCATGAAATTCGGTTTCGATCCCGATCACCCCGGCTTTTTTTGGTGCGTTGGCCAGGGCGGAATGGGAATCCAGACGGCGCCGGCCGCTTCGCTGCTCTGTGCAAGCCTGATTCGCGGCGAGACCATGCCGGCGGACCTCGAAGGCATTGACCCTGGCGATTTCGCGGTTGCGCGGCCTTCCCGCTGAGGACGTCTCAATTTATGTAGGCCCTGCTCAAAAGGAGAAGCGGGCATGGCGCACAGATTTGTGATCGAGAAGAACAAGGCCGGCGAATATGTCGCCAAGTTCAAATACAATTCGGAAACGATCTTCTGGACGGAAGGCTATTCGAGCCGTTCGGGCGCCCAGAATGCCATCGACTCGATTCAGAAGAATGGCCCGAAGGCGCCGGTCGAAGGCGTTTGATTAGCGGCGCGCGTCGGCCTCGGCACAGGCAAGCGCGTCCACCCGATCATTCTCCGGGTGGCCGCTGTGGGCCTTCACCCAGTGCCAGGCGACTCGGTGTGGCTTGGCGGCGTCGAGCAGTTCCTGCCAAAGCTCGGCGTTCTTCACCGGCTTCCTGTCGGCCGTCCTCCAGCCGTTGCGCTGCCAGCCGTGAATCCACTTGGTGATGCCGTCACGCACATAATTGCTGTCGGTGTGCAGCTCGACTCGACAAGGCTTCTTGAGTGCCTCGAGCCCGCGAATCGCCGCCGTCAGCTCCATCCGGTTGTTGGTTGTCGGCGCCTCGCCGCCGGAAAGCTCGCGCTCCTTGTCGGCCATCCGCAGGAGCACGGCCCAGCCGCCCGGGCCGGGATTTCCCCGGCACGCACCGTCGGTAAAGATTTCGACCAGCGGCAGCTCGGCCACTAGGCAACCAGCTCGCGCGGCAATTTGAACGTCATGCGTTCGGGGCTGTGATCCGCCTCTTCTTCGGTGACTTCGAATCGCTCGCCGATCGCATTGATGACTTCGCGAACGAGAACTTCGGGGGCGGATGCGCCGGCGGTGAGGCCGACCGTTCGGGGTTCGCCCAGCCAGTCCCAGTCGATGTCGGCGGCGCGCTGGATCAGCCGGGCCTCGACCCCTTCACGCTCGGCGACTTCGGCCAGCCGCAGGGAATTGCTGCTGTTCGGCGCGCCGATGACCAACATCCGGTCGCAGCTGCGCGCGATCGCCTTGACCGCCGCCTGGCGATTGGTGGTGGCGTAGCAAATATCTTCGCTCCGGGGCGCCTGGATGGATGGAAAACGCGCTTTCAGTGCGGCGACGATCTCCGCCGTGTCGTCGACCGACAGGGTGGTCTGCGTCAGGAACGCGAGGTTTCCCGCGTCTTCCGGTTCCAGCCGGGCCACGTCGGCAACCGTCTCGACAAGCGTCATCGCCCCTTCCGGCGCCTGGCCGAAGGTGCCGATCACTTCCGGATGGCCGCCATGGCCGATGAAGATGATGTGCCGGCCGGCGTCGATCAGCCGCTCCGCCTGGCGGTGGACCTTGCTCACCAGCGGACAGGTTGCGTCGAGATAGTCGAGACCTCGGTTCCGGGCTGCGGCGGGCACCGATTTCGGTACGCCGTGAGCGGAAAATATGACGGGACGCCCGTCGGGGACTTCGTCCAGTTCCTTGACAAAGACCGCGCCGAGGCCGCGCAGCCGGTCGACGACGAAGCGGTTGTGGACGATTTCATGGCGCACATAGACGGGTGGACCGAACCGCTTGATCGCCAGCTCGACGATCTGGATGGCGCGGTCGACGCCCGCGCAAAATCCGCGAGGGGCAGCGATCAGTATCGTCAAGGCGGGGCGGCTGGCCATGTTGCCGGCCATGTAAGGCATCGCTTGCAGGCTTGTAAGGCCCTTCCTATGACTGCGCCCTCGACCGCTCACCCGAAGGATGAATGCCTTGCGCCCTGTACAGTCCGGTTTCCTCGCTCTTGCCGTTCTCGCGCTTCTCTCGGGGTGCAAGAAGGAGGGGTCCATTGAGAACGGCGGCATCTACGTCACCCGTTCTACCTGTCCGCAGGTCGGGATCCCGGCCGGGACCGGCGACATAACCTTGTTCAGCCCGCAGGGCCGCACCGATGCCGCGGCCATCGACGTCGTCGCGACGATCACCAATTTGCGCGCGACCTGCACGGAGGACGCGACCCACGTAGTGTCGACGGCGACTTTCGATGTCGTGGCGACCCGCCGCGATGCCGGCGAGGCGCGGCAGGTGACCCTGCCGTATTACAATGTGATCGCCCAGGGCGGTGGCGATGTCGTCGCCAAGAAGATCGGCTATGTCGCGCTGAACTTCCCGGCCGGAGGGGTCCGCGCGCAAACCAATGCCCAGGCGACCGGGCGCGTCGCCCGCGGCGCGGTCGTGCTTCCCGAGGATATTCAGCGCGAGCTGACACGTGAACGCCGGGCAGGCGAGCGCGACGCCGCGATTGATCCGCTGGCCGACCCGGCGGTGCGCGATGCGGTTGCCAAGGCGACGTTCGAACAGTTGATCGGCTTCCAGATCACCCAGGACCAGCTGCGCTACAACGCGACCCGCTAATCGCGGCGGCGCAGCGAACGCCGATTGACTCGCCCGCGCGCGCGCGCCAAGGCTCCGCCGTCTTTTCGCCGGGGCAACGCGGCGGAGGCGCGCGACGGGAGAGTGTCGGCTTCGGGCCGGCCGCCGAAGGAGCAACCGCCCCCGGAATCTCTCAGGCACAAGGGACCGCGCGCGCCAGGACAGTCTGGAAAGCGCTCTCGAGAGGGGGCCGCCGAAGGGGCAAAGCTCTCAGGCCGAAGCGACAGAAGGGGGCTCGGGACAAGGGGCGGGCGTTCGGGCTCGTCTCGTGGGCGGGCCGCAATTCTGGGAGCTTGATGGATGGCCGAAACGAGTGAAATCCTACACACGCTCCCGCTCGATGCCTGGCACCGTGCACATGGTGCTCGCATGGTGTCATTCGCCGGCTATTCGATGCCGGTGCAATATGAAGGCGTCATCGCCGAGCACGACTGGACGCGCACCAGCGCCGGCCTGTTCGACGTCAGCCACATGGGCCAGCTCACCTTCCACGGCGATCGCGTCGACTCGGCCCTCGAGACGTTGCTGCCGGGCGACCTGCAGCTGCTCAAGGACGGGCGGCTGCGCTATTCGATGCTGCTCGATGAGGACGGTGGAATTCTCGACGACCTGATGGCGACGCGGCGTGGCGACCATTTCTACGTCGTCGTCAACGGCGCCACCAAGCATGGCGACATAGAGCAGTTCGAGCGCCGCCTGCCCAAGGGCATCGTCCTCGACTACATGAAGGAACAGGCGCTGCTGGCGTTGCAGGGCCCACGCGCCGCAGAGGTCCTCGAAACCATGGCGCCCGGCGTTTCAGAACTGGGCTTCATGGCCGGCGACGCCTTCACCATCGCCGGCGCCCCCGCCTGGATCAGCCGATCCGGCTACACCGGCGAGGACGGCTTCGAGATTTCCGTGGCGGCTCCCGCCGTCGAAGCCCTCGCCGACTCGCTGGTGGCGCACGAGGCGGTGAAGCCGATCGGCCTTGGCGCCCGCGATTCGCTGCGCCTCGAGGCGGGCCTGCCGCTTTACGGCCACGACCTCGACCAGAAGACTACCCCGGTCATGGCGGACCTGCAATTCGCCATTGGCAAGCGCCGCCGCGCCGAGGGTGGGTTCGCGGGCGACATGCGCTTACTCGCCGAACTGGAGAGTGGCGCGGCGCAAAAGCGCGTCGGCCTCAATGTCGAAGGCCGCCAGCCGGTCCGCGAGGGCGCGCTCATTCTTGACCTTGAAGGCAATGAGGTCGGCCGTGTCACCAGCGGCACCTTCTCGCCGACGCTGCAGCGGCCGATCGCCATGGGCTATGTCGCAACGCCGCTCAGCGCACCAGGAACGGCGCTGAAGCTCGAACAGCGCGGCAAATTGTTCGAAACCACGGTCGCGGCATTGCCCTTCGTCCCGCATCGCTACCACCGCAAACAGGGAGCCTGAGACATGAGCCTGCACTTCACCGGCGAACATGAATGGATCCGCGTTCAGGGCGACGTCGGCACCGTCGGCATCTCCAACCACGCCCAGGAAGCGCTCGGCGACATCGTCTTTGCCGAGGTCCCGGAAAGCGGTCGTTCGCTCAATAAGGGCGACGAGGCCGCGGTCGTCGAATCGGTCAAGGCCGCCTCGGACATCTATTCGCCGGTCGCAGGCGAGGTGATCGAGGGCAATGCCGCGCTCGCCGACGACCCGGCGCTGATCAACCGCGATCCGGAGGGCGACGGCTGGTTCTTCAAGATCCGCATCGCCGACACGGCCGAGCTCGAGGGCCTGATGGACGAAGCTGCCTACCGTGAGTGGGTGACGACGCTCTGACCGACGGGCCTGCCTCGACCAGCCAGTGGGACGCGGCGGACTATGCCCGCGTCGGCGGCTTCGTGCCGGAACTCGGGCAGGCGGCGCTCGACCTGCTCGACCCCCAGCCGGGTGAGCATATCCTCGATGTTGGTTGCGGCGATGGCTCGCTGACGCTGAAGATCAAGGAAATGGGCGCCGATGTCGTCGGCATCGATAATAGCCTGTCGATGGTCGCCGCCGCCAAGGCCAAGGGACTCGACGCGCGGCTGATGGACGCCGGCCAGCTCAAGTTCGGCGAGGCGTTCGACGCGGCTTTCTCCAACGCGACGTTGCACTGGGTGCTCGACAAGGAACGGGCGGCGCGCGCCATCTGGTTTGCGTTGAAGCCCGGCGGCCGCTTTGCCGGTGAGATGGGCGGCGCTGGCAACCTCGCCCGCCTGCGCGAGACGTTGGACGATGTCCTGGTCGAGCGAGGGTACGGCCCGCCGACCTATGCCTCCAACTGGTACCCGACTCCGGAAGAATTCACCGCAATCTATGATCAGGCCGGCTTCAAGAACATTGAAGCGCGGCTGATCGACCGTCCGACCGAGCTAGAGCATGGCGTCTCTGCCTGGGTCACAACCTTCCGCGCCGGCTGGCTAGACCGCGCCGGCGTCCCGCATGATGACCGCCAGTCGATCGCTGACGCGGTTGCCGCGCGCGTTGGAAGCAGCATCGCCGATTACGTCCGACTCCGATTCATCATGAGGAAGCCCAGCTGATGCGTTATTTACCGCTGAGCGATGCTGATCGCAGCGAAATGTTGAAGGTCATCGGCGCCGGCTCGGTCGACGAGCTGTTCCGCGACGTGCCGCAAGAAGCGCGGCTCACCGGCCCGATCCATGGCCTGCCGCTGCATGCATCCGAAATGGCGGTCGAGCGCGACATGAAGACCATGGCGGGCAGGAACATGGTCGCCGGCGAGGTGCCGTTCTTTCTCGGTTGCGGCGCCTATCGCCACCATGTCCCGGCCAGCGTCGACCATTTGATCCAGCGCGGCGAATTCCTGACGGCGTACACGCCCTACCAGCCGGAAATCGCCCAGGGCACGCTGCAGGTCCTGTTCGAGTTCCAGACCCAGGTGGCGCGGCTGTATGGCTGCGAAGTCGCCAACGCCTCGATGTACGACGGCTCGACCGCCTGCTGGGAAGCGATCGGCATGGCGAGGCGGATCACCCGCAGGCCGAAGGCGGTTATCTCGTCGGGTCTCCACCCCCATTATGTCTCGGTCTGCAAGACCATGGCGAAATTCACCGGCGACAAGCTCGAAACGGCGGCCCCAGAATTGACCGCTGAAACGGACGCCGAACGCCTGGTGGCCACGATCGACGGTGAGACCAGTTGCGTCGTCGTCCAGTACCCCGACATTCTCGGTCGCATCGTTGACCTGGCCCCAATCGCCGACGCCGCCCACGCCGCCGGCGCGTTGCTGGTCGTGGTCAACACCGAACCGGTCGCGCTCGGGTTGATCAAGTCGCCCGGCGAGATGGGCGCCGACATCGTTGTCGGCGAAGGGCAGTCGATCGGCGTCGGCCTGCAGTTCGGCGGGCCCTATGTCGGCTTGTTCGCGACGCGCGAGAAGTTCGTCCGCCAGATGCCGGGCCGCCTGGCGGGCGAAACCGTCGATGCCGAGGGGAAGCGCGGGTTCGTGCTGACTCTCTCGACCCGCGAGCAACATATCCGCCGCGAGAAGGCCACATCCAACATCTGTACGAATTCCGGCCTTTGCGCCCTGGCATTCTCGATCCACATGACATTGCTCGGCGAGAAGGGACTGACCGGCCTTGCAAAGTTGAATCACGCGCGGGCGTGCGAGGTCGCCGAGCGACTCTCCGCCATTCCTGGCGTCCGCCTGGTCAACGACAGCTTCTTCAATGAGTTCACGCTGGAGCTGCCCGTCGAAGCGCGGCCGGCCGTCCACGCCATGGTCGAAAAGGGCGTGCTCGGCGGCGTGTCGCTTGGACGTCTCTATCCGGATGAAACCAGCCTCGCGACCGGACTCGTCGTTGCCGTCACGGAAACCGCGACAGCGGAAGACATACAAGCGCTGGAAGCGGCGCTGAAGGAGGTGTGCCAGTGACCGCCGTCAATCCCTCGGGTTGGCGCCCGTCGACGCCTTCCGCCGGCGAGGGCGGCGCACCGACCGTCACCGGCAACCGGGCACTGATGCTCGAAGAGCCCTTGCTCTTCGAAATCGGCAACCGCGACCAGACTGGAGTCGACTTCGAGCGGGTCGCGGGCGGTGCTTCGCGTCTCGGCGGCCTCGAGCGCCCGGACCTCGATCTTCCGGGGCTCAGCGAGCCGGAAACGGTCCGCCATTACACCCGACTGTCGCGGCAGAACTACGCCATCGACCTCGGCCTTTTCCCGCTCGGTTCTTGCACGATGAAGCACAACCCGCGCCTCAACGAGAAGGTGGCGCGGCTCCCCGGGTTCGCGGACATTCACCCCCTGCAGCCGCAGGAGACGGTGCAGGGCGCGCTCGAGTGCATCAACCGACTGGCTTTCTGGCTGCTCGACCTGACCGGCATGCATGGGGTGGCAATGAGTCCGAAGGCGGGCGCGCACGGCGAGCTATGCGGCCTGCTCTGCATTCGTTCCGCGCTTGAAACACGCGGCGATGCGCGCGAGGTCGTGCTGGTGCCGGAAAGCGCCCATGGCACCAACCCGGCGACCGCCGCTTTCGCTGGCTACCGTGTCGAGGACATTCCTGCGACCCGGGCGGGCCGCGTCGATCTTGAAGCGCTGAAGTCCCGCCTCGGGCCGGACGTTGCCGCGGTGATGATTACCAACCCCAATACCTGCGGCCTGTTCGAGCCTGACATGAAGGCGATCAGCGATGCGGTCCATGCCGCCGGCGGCTTCGTCTATTGCGACGGCGCCAACTTCAACGCCATCGTCGGCAAGGTGCGCCCCGGCGACCTCGGCATCGACGCCATGCACATCAACCTGCACAAGACCTTCTCGACCCCGCACGGCGGCGGCGGCCCTGGTTCGGGCCCCGTCGTGCTGTCAGAGGCACTCGCGCCGTTCGGGCCGCTTCCGTATGCGGCCAAATATCCCGACGGCAGCTACAAGATGGTCGAGGAGGAGTCCGCCAGGGAAGAGCATTCGCGTACTTTCGGGCGAATGACCGCCTTCCACGGCCAGATGGGCATGTTCACGCGCGCGCTGACCTACATCCTCAGCCACGGCGCCGACGGCCTTGCCCAGGTGGCCGAGGACAGCGTGCTCAACGCGAATTACATCCTGCGCAGCCTCGAAGATGTCCTGGATGCGCCCTTCGCCCATTCTGGCCCCTGCATGCATGAGGCGATCTTCAGTGACAAAGGGTTCGCCGAGGGTTTCTCGACGATCGACGTCGCCAAGGCGCTGATCGACGAGGGATTCCACCCGATGACCATGTACTTTCCGCTGGTTGTGCACGGGGCGATGCTGGTCGAGCCGACCGAAACCGAGTCCAAGGCGGGCCTCGACCAGTTCATCGCTGCACTGCGTTCGATCGCCGAGCGGGCGCGGGCAGGGGACGAGAGCCTCAAGGCGGCTCCGGTCTTCGCGCCGCGGCGGCGGCTGGACGAGACGCTGGCGGCGCGGAAGCCGGTCCTCGCCTACAAGACACCGGCGCCCGATGGCGCAGGTAGCGGCCTCGGGGCACACATCGGTGGCGGCTGAGTGAAGCTTTCCTCGCCGGCGGCCCAGCGCAACCGCGAGCCGATCGCCGCGGTGCTGGCGGACTGGCTGCCCGAGTCCGGCCTCGTGCTTGAGGTCTCGAGCGGGTCGGGCGAACATGCGGTACATTTCGCGCAGACCTTCCCACAGCTGCAGTGGCAACCGAGCGATCCCGACCCCGCCGCGCTGACCTCAATCGAAGCTTGGCGGGCGGATTCCGG
>Ga0209974_10000834_pt1 | contig 10615 bp, 9 predicted proteins | sample InoplaM3SPM_FD_187592 | JGI IMG/M metagenome (GOLD analysis project Ga0209974, IMG submission 187592) | Arabidopsis thaliana rhizosphere microbial communities from the Joint Genome Institute, USA, that affect carbon cycling - Inoculated... | ecosystem: Host-associated > Plants > Roots >...
TCGTGATGCCGGCGAGGCGAAGCACCGCCTCGCCGGCGGGGTTCAACGCAGGTGCGCGCGTGGTCACTTCGCCGTGGACTTAGGCTCCGTTTCGACGACCGCGACCTTGAACTTGCCGTCGCGGATGTCCTTTTCCTTCGCGGTGACTTTCGCCTGCAGATCGGCCGGCACCTTGCTTGCGAACGTGCCGAGCGGTGCGAGTTCCGAGCCCTTGAACTTCATCAGCGAGTACTGGCCGTAGTCCTCGGCCTTGAACGCGTTGGCCTTCACCGCCTGCAGCGCACGCTCGATCGTCGGCTCCATGTTCCACAGCGCCGAAGCGACGACGGTATTCGGATATTCCTTCTGCGTGTCGATGACGTTGCCGATCGCGAGCTTGCCGCGCTCCTTCGCCGCATCCGACACGCCGAACCGCTCGGCGTAAAGCACGTCGGCGCCCTTTTCGATCATCGCGAAAGCCGCCTCCTTCGCCTTCGGCGGATCGAACCACGAGCCGATGAACGTGACGGTGAATTGCACTTTCGGGTTCACTTCCCGGGCGCCTGCCATGAACGCATGCATCAGGCGATTCACCTCGGGAATCGGATAGCCGCCGACCATGCCGATGCGGTTGGTCTTCGTCATGCCGCCGGCGATCATGCCCGTCAGATACGCGGGCTCCTGGATGTAGTTGTCGAACACGGCGAAGTTCGGCGCCTGCGGCTTTCCCGACGAACCCATCAGGAAAGCGGTCTTCGGATAATCCTTGGCGACCTTGCGCGCAGCGACCTCGACGGCGAACGATTCGCCGACGATCAGCTGGTTGCCTTTCTCCGCGAACTCGCGCATCACGCGCTCGTAGTCGGCATTCGCGACCTTTTCCGAGAACACGTACTCGATGTCGCCGCGCTCCTTGGCGGCGTTCAGCGCCTTGTGGATCCGCGACACCCACTGCTGCTCGACGGGCACCGTGTAGACGGCCGCGACCTTGAGTTTGCCCTGCGCAAGCGCGACGGTTGTGCCCGCCGCCAACGACAGACCGACAGCGACGGCGGCGGCGAGCTTCAACAAGCTGCGACGTGTGTGCATTGCCGTGGTTCTCCGATGATTGAAGGGTGACCCGCCGACGACAGCGCGCAAGCGTCGCTGGCGTCCGCCCGTTGCGGGCGCGAAGTGGAATGCTACAGCACGCCCGGCGCCCGTACGGCCGGTGGCCAAGGTAAAAAAAGCGGGCGGTGAAGACCCGCCCGCGTTCCCCGGCCGACGCGTGCGCGGTGCGCACGCGGCCGCTTCAGGTTTCGCGCGATCCGCCGGACGTGCCGGACGCCGCTTGCTGGCCGCTCGCCCCCGTTGCAGCCTGATGTCCCGAGGTGCCGGATCCCGCATGCTGCGTGCCGCCCGTCGTGCTGCCCTGCATCGAGCCCGACGTGCCGCTGCCGTACGTCGAACCGCTGCCCGTTCCGGCGTACGACGAGCCCGTTGCGCCACCGGAGGCATGCGTGCCGCCACCCGTGCTGTCGCGAATCTCGAGCGTGCGGCCGCGCTGCTGCTGGCGCGGCGCGTCGAGCTCGATTTCGAGTACGCCGTCGCGGAACGTCGCGGAGGCCGATTCGGCGTTGACGCCTTCCGGCAGCGGAATCGTGCGGTAGAAGCTGCCGTAGCTGCGTTCGCTGCGGTAATAGCCGCTCTGATTGGACGTCTGCTGCTGTTGCCGCTGGCCCTGGATGATCACGGCGTCCTGCTCGACGCGCACGTTGATGTCGTCGCGCTTCAGCCCCGGCAGATCCGCCTGGATCAGCAGCTTGCCGTTGCGCTCGCATACCTCGATGTGCGGTGACCACATCGACGGAAGGCCCTGCCCGCTTCCGTACGGGTCCTGCTCGTAGCTGCCTTGCTGCTGGCTCGGGAACAGGCTGCGGCCCATGCCGAAATTCTCGAAAAAGCGATCCATCTCGTCGCTGATGCGTCGCATGATCGAAAACGGTCCGCTGCCGTAACCCGCTTCGTAGCCTTGCGAATACGGCGACATCGAAGATGCGCCGCGACGCGAAAGCGCGCCACCCTGGCTCGAGCGGCCGCCCTGCCACGTCGACGTGCCCTGGCTCCCGGAAGCACCGCCCTGGCTGCCCTGTCCGTAGCCCTGGCTGCCCTGTCCGTAGCCTTGGCTGCCCTGTACGGAAACGCCCTGACCGTGGGAACTCGTGCCGCCCTGGCCGTACGCGCCCGGGCTGCCCTGAGAAACGCCGCCCTGACCGTAGGTACCCTGGCCGTAGGTGCCCTGGCCCTGCGTTGTCGAGCCCTGCTGTCCCGATGCGGTTTGCGAACGATCGGCGCTTTGCTGGCGGGATGCGCTGTCGCGCGATGGATTTTCGTTGGCCATTCGTTGCTCCTCCAATGGACGACTGCGAAGTGGAGGCCCGAGCGAATGCGCGGGCGCCTTGGACGAACCGTCGTGATCGAGCCGCGTTGACCGGCTCCGCCGATCAACGCGACGCGATCGTACGGTTCACGAATCCAGCACGTTGGAAAGCGTGCGCGGCCGAGAGTTTCGCCGTCGTCACGCTGGATGTCAGGCCGCTCGCAGATGCAGCCGGCTCGTGCGAGGCACGCCGGCGAGCAGGTATTCCATCTGATCGGCCAGGATGCGCCGGTTGCGCAGGATGAAGTGCTCGTGTCGGTTGGGGACGTACGGCACGTAGAGCAGCGGCATGTTCGCCTGCTCCGGCGCGCGGTTGCCCTTGCGCGTGTTGCAACTCCGGCACGCCGTCACCGAATTCATCCACGTGTCGCGTCCGCCGCGCGACGCGGGCACGATGTGATCGCGCGACAGGTCGCGGTAGAGGAACCGTCCGCCACAGTACGCGCAGACCTGCCGGTCGCGCGCAAACAGCATCGGGTTCGTGAGTCCCGGCGTATGCGAAAGCGGGCGTCCGGCGCTGCCCTTGATCGCGAGGATCGACTTCGTCGACAGCCGCGAGCGGGAGCCGTCGCGCTGCCAGCCGCCGCGGAATTCGCGGACGACCGCGCCGAGCGACCAGGCGACCGTCTGCTTCGCGTGATAGGTGATCGCTTCCTCGAGCTCCACCCACGCCTGGGGCAGCCCGGCCATGTCCACGGTCAGGACGAGCGGGTCCATTCGGAGATTGTAATCAAATGCCGTGCCAACGGTCAGGGTTCGATCGCACGAATGCGACGGGGCCGTTGTTGCGGCGACACGTCCCCAGGATCGGCAGGCGGTTCAATGACTTGACGCGCAAGCCCTGCGTCTGGCCGACGCGTCAACCTTTGACGCACAGAACCTGCTTCAGCGTGTGCATGACGTCGACCAGGTCGGACTGCGCCGCCATGACTGCGTCGACATCCTTGTACGCCGCCGGCAGCTCGTCGATCACGGCGGTGTCCTTCCGGCATTCGACACCCGATGTCTGCGCGACCAGGTCCGCCCGCGTGAAGCGGCGGCGCGCTTCGTTGCGCGACATCGCGCGGCCTGCGCCATGGCTGCACGAGTGATACGACGCCGCGCTGCCCTTGCCTCGCACGATGAACGAGCGTGCACCCATGCTCCCGGGAATGATGCCGAGTTCGCCGCGCCGCGCGGAAACGGCACCCTTGCGCGTGATCCACAATCGTTCTCCGACGTGGTCCTCCAGATCGGCGTAGTTGTGATGACAGTTGACCGCCGATTCGCGGACGGCGATGTCCTGCGGAAAGAAACGCCGCAGCGCCCGCAGCACGAGGTGCAGCATCACGTCGCGGTTGAGCGCCGCGTAATCCTGTGCCCAGCGCAGGGCCGCCACGTAACGGTCGAACGCCGGGGTGCCTTCCGCGAGCCACGCGAGATCGCGATCTGGCAGATGAATGTCGTCGCGCTCGGCCAGCCTCCGCGCGGTCGCGATCGACACCTCGCCGATGCGGTTGCCCACGTTCCGGCTTCCCGAATGCAGCAGGATCCACACGCGATCGGCTTCGTCGAGGCAGAGCTCGATGAAGTGGTTGCCCCCGCCGAGCGTCCCGACCTGGTTCCAGACGCGCGCGTCGTCGAACTTGCCGAGCGTGGCGACGACGCCGAGCGTCCCGTAGCGTGTGCGCAATGCCGCCATGCGCGTGCGCAAGGAAAAGGTGCCGTCATCCTTCGTCGCCTCGAGGGCGGGGCGCGGATGCGCATCGAAGCCGACCGGAACGTCGCGCTCGATCGCGGCGCGGATCGGCGCGAGCGAGTCGGGCAGGTCGTTCGCGACGAGCGTCGTGCGCAGCGCCACCATGCCGCAACCGATGTCGACGCCGACCGCAGCCGGAATGATCGCGCCCCGCGTCGGAATGACGCTTCCCACCGTCGCGCCCTTGCCGAGATGCACGTCCGGCATGATCGCGATCGGGCCGCCGAGGATTGGCAGACGTGCGAGGTTTGCGATTTGTACGCGTGCCGCATCCTCGACCGGCACCCCGGCCGTCCACATGCGGACGTTGTCGACGACGCGCGGTGCGGCGTCGGAGGCGGGGGATGCAGCATTCATTGCGGTATCTTCAGGGCACTTCGCGGAAGGCGGCAGCCTCAATGTGCGGCCATCCGCGGGAATTACACCTCCGACACCGAACGGCGCAATCCGCTATCGCGTTCGAACAGGTGCAACGCGTCCGCTGCGAATGCGACGTGAACCTGCTCGCCTTCGCGGACCTGCGGCCGGTGATCGGTGCGCAACTTGATCACCTGTCCGCGAACGTCGAGGTCGACGATCGTCGTGTCGCCCAAGTCCTCGATCAGGTAGACGCGGGCCGGCACGCCGGTCGGCGCGATGCGCAACGCCGCCGGACGCACGCCGAGCGTGACCGGGCCGTCCGCACCGAGCGGGCGGCTCATTGGCAGGTCGACGCCCGCGACGTGCAGCCCGCCGCTTCGCACCTCCGCCGGCAGCAGGTTCATCGGGGGGCTGCCGATGAACGCCGCGACGATCGCGCTCACCGGGCGCGCGAAGATTTCCTGCGGTCGCCCGACCTGCACGATCCGGCCCTCCATGAAAACGGCGACGCGATCGGCGATCGTCATCGCTTCTTCCTGGTCGTGCGTGACATAAACGGTCGTCACGCCGAGCGAACGCTGCAGCTTGCGCAGTTCGACGCGCGTTTCGAGACGCAGCTTGGCATCGAGATTGGACAGCGGCTCGTCGAGCAGGAACAGGCGGGGCTTGCGCACGATCGCACGCGCGAGCGCGCAGCGCTGCTGCTGGCCGCCGGAAAGTTGACCCGGCCGGCGCGCGAGCAGGTGATCGATGCGCACCTTGGCGGCGGCATCGCGTACGGCGCGTTCCACGGCGTCCGCGGGCGTCGCGATCATCCGCAGCGGAAACGCGATGTTGTCGAACACGCTCATGTGCGGGTACAGCGCGTAGCTCTGGAACACCATCGCGACGTCGCGCGCGCCGGGTTCGCGGAACGTGACGTCCTCGCCATCGAGCAGCACGCGTCCTTCGCTGCGCGGCTCGAGGCCGGCGAGGATCCGCAGCGTCGTCGTCTTTCCCGAGCCGGACGGGCCGAGCAGCGCAAAGAATTCGCCGGGTTCGATGTCGAGGTCGACGCCGTGCAACGCGGTGAACGCGCCGTGGCGCTTGACGATGCCGCGGAGGCTGACGCGACCGCGGTTGCCGGACGCTTCGGCGGCGGCGGTCATGTCGAGTACGCTCCGCGCGCTCCGAGCGCCCTCTCGTTCACGTGCGCCCTCCGCCCTTCACGGCGCCGACCGTCAGCCCCTTGACGATGTGTCGCTGCGCGAGCAATCCGAGCACGATCACCGGCGCCATCGCGAGCATTGCGCCGGCCGCGAGCTTCGCCCACAGCGTCTGCTCCACCGAGATGAAATTGAACATCGCCACCGTCACCGGGCGCACGCGATTGCCGCCGAGCACGACGGCGAACAGGAATTCGTTCCACGCGTTCAGGAACACGAAGATCGTGGTCACCGCAATGCCGCCGCGCACTTGCGGCAGGATCACGTACCACAGCGCACGCAGGCGACCCGCGCGATCGAGCAGCGCCGCCTCCTCCATCTCGCGCGGGATGTCCTCGAAATACGACACCATCAGCCAGATCGCGAACGGCAGCGAGAATGTCAGGTAGATCGCGATCAGCCCGCCGTACGTGTCGAGCCCGCCGATCTTCTGCAGCACGAGGTAGTACGGAATGATCAACCCCACCGGCGGCAACATCTGCGTCGCGAGCACGTAAAACCCCGACGCGCGCTTTGCCGGCAGGTCGAGCCGCGCGAGCGCGTATGCGGCGGGGATCGCGAAGACGAGCGTCAACAGCGTCGACGCGCCGGCGACGATCGTGCTCGACACGAGGTTCGGCAGGATGCTCGCCGAGCCGAACAGCACGTCGCGGTAGTTCCGCAGCGTCGGTTCGAAGATGACGGTCGGCGGATACGCGAGCACGTCGCGTTCGGTCTTGAACGACGTCAGGAGTGCCCACAGCACGGGGAACGCCCACACGGCGAGCAGCAGCGCGGCCAGGCCGATCAACACCAGCGTGCGCAATCGGCGCGCCGTCATGCAACGGCCGCGCGGCGGCGCACGCGGAACATGACGAACGACACGGCAAGGGTGATCGCGAGCAGCACGACGGCAAGCGCCGCGCCGTAGCCCAGGTTCAACTCGGAAAACGACGTGCGGTATGCATACAGGTTCAGGATTTCCGTCGACGTACCCGGGCCGCCGCCGGTCGCCGCGAAAATCGCGGCGAACGCCGAGAGCGCGATCATCGTGCGCATGATGACGACGATGACGATGGCGGGGCGGATCAGCGGCAGCGTGATGTAGCGAAAGCGCTGCCATGCGCTCGCGCGATCGATGCGTGCCGCCTCGAACACCTCGGGGGACAGCGCGGAGAGGCTCGCGAGGATCACGAGGAACGCAAAGGGCGTCCACTGCCACGTGTGGATCGCGATGACCGAGATCAGCGCGAGCTGCGGATCACCGAGCCAGTTGTGGCTGCCGAGGCCAAGCGCGCGCGTGACGACGTCGACCAGCCCGACGTCCGGCGACAGGACCAGCGTGCGCCAGAACAGCCCGACGACGACCGGCGCCAGCACGATCGGCAGGATCGCCGCGATGCGCATCGCCGCCTGTCCGCGCGGGATGCGCAACACGAGCAGCGCGAGCGACAGCCCAAGCACGACCTGCAGCACCACGGTGCTCGCCGTGTAGATCAGCGTCAGCCACAGCGAATGCCAGAACCGCGGATCGCCGCCCATCTTCGCGTAGTTGTCGACACCGGCGAAGCCGCCGAGCCACGGCATCGACAGGTCGATGCGCATCGCACTGTTCCAGACGAGGTAGACGAGCGGCGCCGTCGTCGTGACGACGAGCGTGACGAACGCCGGCAGGAAGAGGGCGAGCGCGAAGCGGCGATCCGAACCCGTGCTCTCTACCCCTTCAGGATCTGGTCGATGCGCGCCTGCGCTTCGTCGAGCGCTTCCTTCGACTTCTTCTGGCCGACGAGCGTCGCCTGGATCGCGGTCGCCATCGTGTCGCCGATCGCCGGCCACTGCGGCACGCGCGGCCGCCATTCGACGTCGGTGTCCTGCTCGAGCGACGTCAATGCCGCCTCGACGAAGTTCGGTCCGATGTCCTTGGTCATCGCGACGAAATCGGGCGACTTCCACAACGACGTCCGATTGAGTCCGGAACGCTTCGCGGCGCCCGCGAACTTCCACGACGTGCGCGCCTGCGTTTCCGCCGACGCCGCCCACTGGATGAACAGCCACGTCGCGCGCTTCTGCTTGTCGGAGAGCGCCGCGTTGATCGGGAAACCCCAGTTCCAGATCGACGTGACGCGCTTGCCGGTCGGACCCTTCGGCCAGCGCGCGAACGCGACCTTGCCGATCACCTTCGATTTTTCAGGATTCATCAGCACGGCCGCCGACGAATGCGCATCGATGTAGCAGCCGAGCGTGCCCTGCGAGAACGCATCCGCGATGTCGGGCCAGTTCCAGTTGCGTACGGCGGGCGGCGCGTACTTCGCCTCGGCGTCGACGTACCAGTCGAGCGCGCGGATCGCTTCCGGCGAATTGACGACGACCTTCCTGCCGCTGAACCAGTTGCCGCCGAACGACTTGAACAGCGACGGGTAGATGTACATGTTCTGGCCCGCGCCGGCGAAACCGCGCAGCGCCATCCCGTACATCCGGTTCGCCGGATCGTTGAGCGCCGCGGCGTTCTTCAGGAATTCGTCGAGTGTCTCGGCCGGCTTCAGGCCCTTCGCATCGTAGAGGTCCTTCCGGTACACCTGTACGGTGACTTCGCCGTCGTACGGAATCGCGTACGGCTTGCCCTCGTACGAGTCGGCGTCGCGCCACGCCTTGAAGATGTCGTCGTAGTTGAACCACGCGGCGTCGGTGAGCGCCGCATCGTTCAGGTACTTGTCGAGCGGCTCGATCCACTTGTTCGACACGTAGAGCGGGTAGTACATCGGATCGGTCGCCGACGTCGCGTACGTCGCGGTTTTCGACGACAGGTCGAGCATCGCCTTCTGGCGGATCTGTCCCGGCGGCACTTTCTCGAAACGCACCTTGACGCCCGACAGCGCCTCGAACGTCGGCGCGATCGCGATCAGGTTGTCGAAGTAACTGGCGGGAATGACGGCGACGGCGATCTCTTCGCCTTCCGCCTGCCGCCAGTTGATCTTCGATTGCGTATACGGCGCGATGTCCGCCGCCGCCTGCGCATGCGCGCTGCGAATCACGTACGGCGCGGCAGCGGCAGCGACGCCGAGGACCGCGGTTTGCTTCAGCATCCGGCGACGACCCGGAGCGGCGAGCGAGCCTTGCGTACGTCGTTTCATCGTGTTTCCTCCTGGGTCGTTCAGCGGATCGCGGCAAACGGACTGCAGCCGGGCGCGTCCTCGGCGCTTTCCGCCTGCTGCAAAAGGTATTCGGGAAATCCGCCGGCGGCGTCGGATTTGCCGAGTTCGAACAAGCGCTTCACCACGTCGGGATGCCGGTCGGCGAGGTTCGGCGCGTCGGGCGCGGGTCGCGGTGAATCGTAAAGGAAGGGACCGCGACCGTTGATCTTGCAATTGAACCACCACGCATCGTCGATGACGGTCATTGCGCCACCCCAGCCTATCGTCACGTGATCGCGAATGGGCGCGCCATTGCCGAACGCCGTGGCGAGGAACGAACGACCGTCGATCGCCTCGGGCGGCGCGACGCCGGTTGCATCGAGCAGCGTCGCCGCGATGTCGTGGTGCTGGACGAACGCGTTGCACACGCTTCCCGCGCCGAGCTGCTGCGGGTGGCGCACGAGCAGCGGCACTTCGTAGCTTTCAGGGTCCGACGGATAGCCGCGCTTGCCGATGTAGCCGCGCCGCTCCCACAGGCTGTGGCCGTGGTCGGACGTGACGATGACGAGGGCTTCGTCCAGCACGCCCGTCACGCGCAGCGTTTCCATCAGATGTCCGAACCAGCGGTCGCACATCTCGACCAGGCCCGCGTAGTTCGCGCGCGTCCGCGTCACCAGATCGGCCGGCAGCCACGGCATTTCCGCGTACGGAGAAATCACCTGCTCGCGCCCGTCACCGTCATCGTGGCGGCGACGGTAATGCTCGGGGACGAACCACGGCTCGTGCGGATCGAACGATTCGACGGTCAGGAACAGTCGGCTCGCATCGAGGTTCTGCTCGATCCACCGCGCCGATTCCTGCATCACCTGCGCGTTGAACCACTGTTCCTCGCGCACGCGATCGCGCATGTTGAGCAGGATGCGGCTCGAGAACCAGTGCGCGCCGTAGCCCGGCTGTTCGAGCCCCGTCGCCTTGCCGCGCAGTTCCTGCAATTCGCGCGGCACCCAGTAGTCGATCTCGGCCTGCGACGGAAACGGACCGCTGCGCGCGGCGTCGGCTTCCTGTCCGCGAATGAACGTCCACTGGTGAAAGCCGCGCCAGAAATTCTTGGACGGCTTGAACTCGTGATAGAGGTCGGAAACGAGGCCGGTGCGAAAACCGCTCGCCTCGTACATCTCCGCGAGCGTCGCCTGCGTTTCGGGGATGGGTCCCCAGCCCGGGGCGATGCCGACGAAATCGCCCTTGATGTGGCGGAAGTCCCCATTGTGGAACGGATACGTGCGGCGGCCCGTGTAGATCGTCCGGCGCGCGCAGAGCGTCGGCAGCGCCTCCGGGTACGCGCGCTCGAAGCGCACCGCCTCCCGCGCGAACGCGTCGAGATGGGGGGTTGCGATCGATGCCCACGGCGGTGGCGTGCCGTAACAGCCGACGGCGTCGCGTCGCAGCGTGTCGAAGATCACGAGAACGACGTGGCGGATCGGCAACTTGGGAGGCTCGGCCATGAATCGACATCGGGGTCAGAGCAACAAGTCGACTGATTGCTCTGACCCCGAAGTGATGTATTCGATTACATATCTTCGGCGCAGGCGCCGCCGCTGTCAATCATCACCGCGCGCCGAGGCGCGCGTTGCAATCGATTGCACGACGCGTATGCTTGCCCGATGGCGCGAATCGCTTCGGACGACGCTCCCGTGGTCGCGCGGGACGTCGCCCGCCTTGCCGGCGTCTCGACCGCGACCGTATCGCGCGCGCTCAATCTGCCGGACAGCGTCGACCCCGCCACGCTGACGCGCGTACGCGCCGC
>Ga0209974_10000836_pt1 | contig 10613 bp, 9 predicted proteins | sample InoplaM3SPM_FD_187592 | JGI IMG/M metagenome (GOLD analysis project Ga0209974, IMG submission 187592) | Arabidopsis thaliana rhizosphere microbial communities from the Joint Genome Institute, USA, that affect carbon cycling - Inoculated... | ecosystem: Host-associated > Plants > Roots >...
CGCCACGATGCCGCAGCAGTCGCCGACGTCCAGGATTTCGCCGGCGAGCGACTCCCCGTAGAAGTCCTTCGTACCCCCGCCACGAATGCGGAGCAGCGTGCGATCGGCGGCGGCGGCGCGGACGCGTTCCTGCAGGCGCGCGAGAGCGGGATGCTCGACCTCGCTCGGACTAAGGCGTGCCGGGCCGTGGACACCCATGCGCCGTACGCGCCCTAGACCGCCGCGATCTTGTCGCGGTACAGATTGCGCGGCTCGTCGGCGTCGACGATCGTCGTTTCGGCGAGCGCCGCCTGCTCCCATTCACGCACGAACGGATGGCCGAGCAGCGCATCGACGTAGGCGGCCGCAGTGCCTTCGGTTCTCACGTCGTAAGTGCGGAAGCGAAACGCCACCGGCGCATAGAAACAATCGGCGATCGAAAAGCGTCCGCACAGGAACGCACCGCCCGCTCCGAAGCGCCGGCGCGATTCGTCGAAGATGCGAATCACCCGCGCGATGTCCGCTGCGAGCGCCTCCGACCATGGCCGCACGTCGACGCGCTCACGGATGCACATCGTCATCTGGCTGCGCAACGTCGAAAAACCCGCATGCATTTCCGCGCTGATCGAGCGCGCCCAGGCGCGCGCTCGAGGGATGGCAGGCCACATGTCGGCGTGGCGCTCCGCGAGATGGCCGGCGATCGCCATCGTGTCCCATACGATCACCTCGCCCTCGTGAAGGCAAGGCACGAGACCCGACGGGGAAAACGCGAGGTTGGCGGGGTTCGGCGTGCGTCCCACGAGCGGAACGTTCACTTCCTCGAACGGCTCGCCGGAAAGCTTGACGAGCAACCAGCCGCGCAGCGACCACGACGAGTAGTTCTTGTTGCCGATGTAGAGCTTCATCGCGGCACGGTCTTGCCCGGGTTCATGATGTCGTGGGGATCGAGCGCCCGCTTGATCGCCTGCATCAGCGTCACGGCCTCGCCATGCTCGGCAACCAGCGCCTCGAGCTTGTGCACGCCGACGCCGTGTTCGCCCGTGCACGTCCCGCCCATGCTGATGGCCCGTGCACTGACGCGCGCGGCAAGCGCTTCGGCTTTCGCGCGCTCGTCGGGCTGGTTCGGATCGAACAGGACGACCAGGTGAAAATTGCCGTCACCGACGTGACCGACGATCGGCGCGACGAGACCGGTTGCTGCCACGTCAGCCTGCGTTTCCAGTACGCAATCGGTCAGGCGCGAAATGGGCACGCAGGCGTCGGTCGCGAAGCCCTGCTTCCCCGGCGCGAGCGCGAGCGCCGCGTAATAGGCGTTGTGCCGCGCCTTCCACAGCCGCGATCGATCCTCCGGGCGCGTCGCCCACTGGAACCGGCTACCGCCGTGATCGGCGGTGATCGTCTCGATCGTTTCAGCCTGTTCCCGAACGCCGGCCTCGCTGCCGTGAAACTCGAAGAACAGCGTCGGCTTCGGCGCGAACTCTTCGAGCTGCGAATAACGGATGCAGGCAGCCATTTGCACGTCGTCGAGGAGCTCGATGCGCGCGACGGGCACGCCGAGCTGCATCGCGACGATCACCGTATCGACGGCGCTGCGCAAATCCGGAAACTGGCACACCGCCGCCGAAATCGCCTCGGGCACGCCATAGAGGCGCAACTGGACTTCCGTGATGACGCCGAGCGTGCCTTCGGCGCCGACGAAAAGCCGCGTCAGGTCGTAGCCCGCGCTCGATTTGCGCGCGCGATTGCCGGTGCGCACGATGCGCCCATCGGCGGTCACGACGGTGAGGCCGAGCACGTTGTCGCGCATCGTGCCGTAGCGCACGGCGTTGGTGCCCGATGCGCGCGTAGACGCCATGCCGCCGAGCGTTGCGTTCGCGCCCGGATCGATCGGGAAGAACAGCCCGCTGCCCTTGAGCTCCGCATTGAGCTGCTCCCGCGTGACGCCCGCCTGCACGCGACAGTCGAGATCGGCGTCGTTGACCTCCAGCACGCGATTCATCTGCGACAAGTCGATGCACACGCCGCCGTAGAGCGCCGCGACGTGGCCTTCGAGCGAGGTGCCGACGCCGAACGCGATCACGGGAATGCGCGCGGCGTGACAGCCACGAACGATCGCCGCGACCTCCTCGTTCGAATGCGGGAACACGACGATGTCGGGAAGTCCCGCGTCGGCGAGGCCTTCGCCGTGCGAGTGCTGTTCGCGCACTGCCTGTCCCGTCAGCGCGCGGTCGCCATAGTCGTTGCGAAATTGCGCGGTGAGCGCGGCCAGGGCTTCCGGCTGCGGGCGGGCGCGGGATACGGTTGCGGGCGTCATCGTCGTTCGTCTAGAAACGCGGCAGTTCGGGATGGCGAAGTTCCCCGTGGTGCACGTGCATCCGGCCGAACTCCGCGCAGCGGGCGAGCGTCGGCACGCCCTTGCCCGGGTTCAACAGACCATGCTCGTCGAACGCGCGCTTGACGCCGAGGAAGCGCGCCAGCGCCGCGGGCGGAAACTGCGCGCACATGCCGCCGATCTTCTCGACGCCGACACCGTGTTCGCCGGTGATCGTGCCGCCGACGTCGATGCAAAGCTGCAGGATGCGGTCGCCGAACTCGATCGTCCGCTCCTTGTCGCCCGGGCGGTTCGCGTCGAACAGGATCAGCGGGTGCAGATTGCCGTCTCCGGCGTGAAACACGTTCGCGCACGGCAGGTTGAATTCGGCCGACCACGCTTCGATCTGGCGCAGGACGCCTGGAAGCGCGGCGCGCGGAATCGTTCCGTCGATGCAGTAATAGTCGGGCGAGATCCTCCCGACCGCCGGAAACGCGGCCTTGCGGCCGGACCAGTAGAGCAGCCGCTGGCGCTCGTCGGCCGAAACGCGCACTTCGGTCGCGCCTTCCGCTTCGAGGATGGCGATGATCTCCGCCATCTCGGCTTCGACTTCGACCGGCGTCCCGTCGGCTTCGACGAGCAGGACCGCGGCGGCGTCCAGCGGGTAGTCGGCATGCACGAACTGCTCGACGGCGCGGGTCGCGGCCTGATCCATCATTTCGAGCCCGCCGGGAATGATGCCGGCGGCGATGACGGCACCGACGGCTGCCCCCGCCTGTTCCAGGGTGTCGAACGCCGCGAGCGCAACTTGCGCGAGTTCCGGCTTCGGCAGCAGCTTCAGCGTGATCTGCATGATGATGGCGAGCAATCCTTCGCTGCCCGTCAGCAGTGCGAGCAGGTCGTAGCCGGGCGCGTCGAGCGCATCGCTGCCGACCTCGATCACTTCGCCGGTCAAAAGGATCGCGCGAAGCTTGCGCACGTTGTGCACGGTAAGCCCGTATTTCAGGCAGTGGACGCCGCCGGCGTTCTCCGCGACGTTGCCGCCGATCGAACAGGCGATCTGCGACGACGGGTCCGGCGCGTAGAACAATCCGTAAGGCGCCGCCGCTTCGGAAATGGCCAGGTTGCGCACGCCCGGCTCGACCAGCGCGGTGCGCGCGAGCGGATCGATGGCGAGAATGCGCCGGAACTTTGCGAGCGACAGCACGACGCCGTTCGCCGCGGGCAGCGCGCCGCCCGAAAGACTCGTGCCGGCTCCCCGCGCAACCACCGGTACCTGCGCCGCGTGACACAGCCGCAGGATCTCGACGACCTGCGCTTCGTTGTCGGGCAGCAACACGGCGCCCGGTTGCTCGCGGTAGAGCGTCAGGCCGTCGCATTCGTAGGGCCGCGTGTCCTCCGCGGCGGTCAGGAGCGACGCCGGCGGAACGAGCCTCGCGAGCGCGGAGGTGAAGGCGGGATCGAGCATGGAAACCGCTGCGCGCAAGCGTCATGCGCAGCCAACGCCGATTCTACAGGCACGCTCGAAGGCGTCCCGGGAAAGCGCCTCGTACGGCAACGCGATGCAGCGCCGGGCTCGTCGCCGCCGACAGGCGCCTTGGACTGTTAGAATCCGCCCCCACTTTGCGAAACGCCGGCACGTTACGTATCCGGCGTATCACCGGAGGCCCCATGAAGGCTGAGTTTCGATTCCTCGCGGCGACCATCGCCGCCTGCGCCGCGCTGATCGCGCTGCCCGCCGCGGCGCAAACCACGCTGCGCATGAACATCTCGGTCGCCCAGAACTCGCATTACGGCGTGGCGATCGATACGTTCGCGCGCGAGGTGGGGGAGCGCACGAACGGGCGCTACAAGGTGCAGAACTTCTATTCGGGCGCGCTCGGCGCCGAGCGTGAATCGATCGAGGCGCTGCAACTCGGCACGCTGGATCTGACGATGACGTCGACGGGGCCGGTGCCGAATTTCGTGCCGGACATCGCGATCCTCGACATTCCGTTCCTGTTTCGCGATTACGCGCACGCGCGCGCAGTGCTCGACGGCCCCATTGGCCAGCAGATGCTCGACAAGTTCGAGGCGAAAGGCATTCACGCGCTCGCGTGGGGAGAGAACGGCTTTCGCAACATGACGAACAGCAAGCATCCGGTGAACGCGCCCGAGGATTTGAAGGGCCTCAAGATGCGCACGATGGAAAACCCGGTGCACATCCAGGCGTACCGCGCGTTCGGCATCATCCCGACGCCGATGGCGTTCACCGAGGTGTTCACCGCGTTGCAGCAGGGCACGGTCGACGGCCAGGAAAATCCGTTGTCGGTGATCACGTCCGCAAAGCTCGATCAGGTGCAGAAATACCTGACGCTCACCGGCCATGTCTATTCGCCGGCGCTGATCCTGATGAGCAAGGCGCAATGGGACAAGCTCTCGTCGGCCGACAAGCAGGCGTTCAACGAGGCCGCGAAGGAAGCGGTGAAGGCAAATCGCGCGCGCATCGACGACGACGAGAAGAAGGCGGTCGCCGATCTGCGGGCGAAAGGCATGCAGGTCGTCGAGAACGTCGACAAGACGAAGTTCCAGGCTGCGCTGGCGCCGACGTTCGCCGAGTTCGGCAATAAGTTCGGCCAGGAGAACATCGACCGGATCCGCAACTACAAGTAGCCTTACCGATACCCGAATACGCCGGGCAGCCACGCCGACAGGGCCGGAAACAGCGACAAGAGCGCGAGCACGCCGAGCTGCGCCCACAGGAAAGGCCACAATTCGCGCACCAGCCGCGCGAGCGGCACCTTCGCGACGATCGACGTCACGAACAGCAGTCCCCCCACGGGCGGCGTGATCATCCCCATCGTCAAATTCACGACGACCAGGATGCCGAACTGCAGGTCGTTGATGCCGAGCGCATGCGCGATGGGCGCGAGTATCGGCACGAGCACGACGATGCCCGGCAATGGCTCGATGAATACGCCGAACGCGAGCAACAGCAGGTTCACGGCGAACAGGAACGCGAGCGGCGACAGCTGCATCGCGACGATCCACTCGGTGAGCTGCTGCGGAACGCGCGACACCGTCAATACCCAGGCGAACGCGGCCGACATGCCGATGATGATCAGTACCGATGCGGTCATCAGCGCCGAGCGCGCGAGGATCGCGGGCAGCAGCCGCCACTCGAGCGTCCCGTACACGACGCGTCCCGCGAAGAGCGCATAGAACACGGCGACGACCGACGCTTCCGTCGGCGTGAACGCGCCCGACGCGATGCCCCCGAGGATCAGCGCCGGCAGCACCAGCGCCGGAAGCGCGCGCCAGGTATTGCGCAGATAGTCCCGCAGCAGAAGCCGCTGCGAAGCGCCGCGATAGTTGCGACGCACCGATACGACGTGATTGATCGCCGCCATCGCCGCGGCGATCAGGATGCCGGGGATGACGCCGGCGATCAGCAACCCGACGAGGTTCACGTCGGGATACGCGAGCGCGTAGATGATGACGCTGATCGACGGCGGAATGATCGGGCCGAGAATCGACGTCGCGGCCGTCAGCGCGGCGGCGTATTCCGGCGCGTAGCCGTCGTTGCGCATCATGCGGATCATGATTGCGCCCGGCCCGGCCGCGTCGGCGAGCGCCGAGCCGGAAATCCCCGAAAAGAACGTCAGCGTCAGGATGTTCGTGTGCCCGAGTCCGCCGCGAAAGCGCCCGACGAATTGCGATGCGAACCGCAACAGCACGTTCGACAGTTCGCCGCCGCTCATCAACTCCGCCGCGAGGATGAAGAACGGCACGGCCTCGAGCGCGAACAGGTCGATGCCGGAGAACAGGTACTTCGGCAGCGCGACCAGCGGCACGTCGTTCGACCACATCGCCGCGAGCGTCGCGCCACCGAGTGCGAATGCCACCGGCACGCCGAGCGCGAGCAGCGCGACGCAGCCGATGAACAGCACCGTCACCATGCGCGCTTGCTCATCGTTCGGGCGGCAGCGCAGCGAGCATGCGCGTCAAGCTCGCGTCATGTCGGCGTCGAACTCGCCATCGCCCAACACGGCGCGGTGCCGGATGAAGCCGCGTGCCATCACGAGCAGATGGATCGTCAGCAGGGCGAAGCCGATCGGCATCGCGAGATACACGGCACCGACGGGGATCTGCATGACCGGTGTCGTCTGGCCCCAGGTAAGGGTCGCGTAGCGGACGCCGACGACGATCATCACGACGAAGAACGCGCCGAGGAGCGCAACGACGAGCGCTCGCAACGCCGGCGCGGCGCGCGGCAGCGATTGCTGCAGCGTCTCGATGCCGATGTGGCCGCCGTAACGGAGCACCGGGCCCGCACCGATGAACGTGAGCCACACCATCGCGTAGCGCGATGCCTCCTCCACCCACAGGATCGAGTAATCGGTCAGGAACCGCAGCGCGACGTTCGCGAACACCATGACGGCCATCGCCGCCAGCAGCGCGACGACGAGCCAGCGGTTGACGGTCAGCAGGAGGCGATCGAACGAAACGAACATGCGCGCGGATCGATGTCGGGCGGCGGATTCTCCCACGCCCGGTACGCTGGCGCGGCAAAGTGCCGCGAAGCGTCACCGTTTCGCCCTGCCTGCGCGCCAAGCACCCGCAGGTGGGCAGGCGTGTCGTGTCGCATGGCGGCACGCGTGGCACTATAATTGCACGGTCCGCCCGCATGACGACGCTGACGCACGACGAGTTCGTAGCGATGGATCCTTCGGAAATCTACGCGAAGACCGAACTCGGGTTGCAGGAGCTCAAGGAGCGCAAGCTCAACCTGCCGATCACGCTGCGCGGACTCCTGATCCTGATCGACGGCAACCGCACGGTCGCGGAAGTGCTCGTCAAGGCACGCGCATTGAAGCTCGACGAGCGTGCGATGACGGCGCTCGAGCGCGGCGGTCTCATCGCCAAGCGCTTTTCGGCACCGTCCGTCGCGCACGGTGAAGCGTCGGCCGCGCCGGTGCAGCGGTCCGAGGATGAAGTCGAGCGTTATACGCAGGCGCAACAACTGATGAGCGACGCGATCAACGCGCATTTGGGCTTTCGCGGCTATGGGCTGACGATGCGGCTGCAGCAGACCGCCAACGTCCGCGACCTGCACGACCTTCTCCCGGACTTTGCGAAGGCACTCGTCAAGCGCCTTGGCATCGAACCCGCCACGCCCATCGTCTCGTCGATCGAACGCCTGATCACCGGCACGTGACGTCGCTGCCGCGGCCGCTCGCGGGCATTCGCGTGCTCGAACTGGGCGCGCTGATCGCAGGCCCCTTCTGCGCCAAGCTGCTGGCCGAATTCGGCGCGGACGTCGTCAAGCTCGAACCACCGGAGCTCGGCGACCCGCTGCGCAAGTGGCGCCATCTCGAGCGTGGAACGTCGCTGTGGTGGCACGTGCAGTCGCGCGGCAAGCGCTCGGCAGCCGTCGATCTTCGCACCGCGGAAGGCCAGGCGATTGCACGCGCACTGGCGCTCCGCGCGGACATCGTCGTCGAGAATTTCCGCCCCGGCACGCTCGAGGGTTGGAACCTGTCGTACGCGTCGCTCGCCGCCGGGAATCCCGGACTCGTCATGGTGCGTATTTCAGGCTATGGACAGACCGGGCCGTACCGCGAGCGACCCGGCTTCGGCGTCATCGGCGAGGCGGTCGGGGGCATGCGCTACGTGACCGGCACACCCGACCGCCCACCGTCGCGCGTCGGCGTATCGATCGGCGATACGCTGTCCGCACTTTATGGCGTGATCGGGGCGCTGTGCGCACTTGAATCGCGTCGCACGACCGGGCGCGGCCAGGTCGTCGACGTTGCGCTCTACGAAGCGGTGTTCTCCGTCATGGAGTCGATGCTGCCGGAATTCGACCGCTTCGACGTGGTGCGCGAGCGCACCGGCTCGATTCTTCCTGGCATCGCGCCGACGTCCGCGTACCGCTGCGCGGGCGGCAGCTTCGTGCTGATTGCAGCCAATGGCGATTCGATCTTCCGGCGGCTGTGCGGCGCGATGGATCGCGCCGATCTTGCGAACGATGGAACGCTGGCGCACAACGACGGGCGCGCGGCGCGCCAGCAATGGCTCGACGACGAAATCGAACGCTGGACGCAGGCGCGCTCGCCCGACGACGTCGTGCGGGTGCTGCAGGCCGCGGACGTTCCGGCGTCGAAGATCTATACGATTCGCGACATCGTCGACGACGCACAGTACAAGGCGCGGGAGATGATCCGCGAGATCGAACTCGGCGACGGAAGCCGCCTGAAAGTGCCCGGCGTCGTGCCGAAGCTCTCGGCGACGCCGGGGGGATTCGACGGCGGCGGTCCGGCGCTCGGCGAGCACACCGACGACGTGTTGCGCGAAATCGGGTACGACGCCGCGGCGATCGACGCGTTGCGCACTCGCGGCATCGTCAAGTGATTGCCTGCCGCCGCCGGCGCGGACAAAGGATTCGAAAACTCAGGAAGGCCCCGATCGACGCGAGCGCGATCGCGAACGCCATCGGCCGCGAGGTTCCGTCGAAGGTGATGCCGACGACGAGCGCCGCCGTCGACGCGAGCAGGAACTGACCGAACGACATCAGGGACGACGCGCTGCCGGCGATTTTCGGAAACGGCGTCAACGCGCCGGCGGTCGCGGGCGGCATCGTCAGCATGAACGCGACCATGTAGGCGAACATCGGGACGACGATCGCGACGGGGTGGTCCGCACCGGCCAGCGCGAGCGTACCGAGCACGCTCCCGGCAACCACCATCAGGAGCGTACCCGCGCGCACCATCCGCTCGATTCCGACGCTGCGCACGAAGCGGCTGCCGATCATCGACCCGGTGATGTTGCCGAGCATCACCGTTCCGAACAGCCAGCCGAATCCGCGCTCGCTCTCACCGAGGACCGACACGAACACGAACGAACTGCCGGCGAGAAACGCGAACAGCCCGCTGAATCCGAACGCCGCGACGAGCACGTAGCCGGTGAAGGCGCGCGACCGGATCAGTTGCCGGTAATTCGAGAGGATCACGGCGGGTCGCGTCGCGCGCGCGTCGGGTTGCACGAGCGTTTCGGGCAGCATCTTCCGGACGAACCACCAAAGCAGCGCGCCGTAGAGCGCCACGAGCACGAAGTTCGCCTGCCATCCCAGCAACACGTGCACGTGACTGCCCAGGATCGGGGCGACGACCGGCGCGATGCCGAGCACGATGCCCATCAAGGCCAGGACGTGCGCCGCCTGCTCGCCGCTGTACAGATCGCGCACGACGGCGCGCGGCACGACGGCGATCGACGCCAGCGACGCCGCCTGGACGAGGCGCGCGCCGATCAGCACGAAGACGTTGCGCGACAGCGCGCAGGCCACCGAAGCGAACACGAACACCGCAAGTCCGCCGAGCAGAGCGGGCCGTCGGCCGATGCGGTCGGACAGGGGTCCGGCGAAAAGCTGCGCGATGCCCCACCCGTACATGTAGACCGACAGCGTCAGCTGCACCTGTTCGGGTGTCGCGGTGAGCGCCTGCGTCATTGACGGCATCGACGCAAGGTAGATGTCCATCGCGAACGGCGACACGGCGATCAGCGCGCCGAGCAACACCGTCATTCCGCTCGAGTCCGCTTTCACGGCGAATGCCGGGAACCGGCCCCCAAGCGGCAGCCGGACCGCGCAACAGCCCTTCGTTGTCCGGTCAGATGCAGCGGCCGCCGTCGACTTCCAGGCACGCCCCGGTGATGAACGCCGCCTCGTCGGACGCGAAAAACACGGCCGCAGCGGCGATGTCCGTCGGCTGCGACAGCCGTCCGAGCGGTATCGTCGCGATGAATTGCGCGCGCTTCTCGGGCGTGTCCTCGCCCATGAAGTCGGCCAGCATCGCCGTTTCCCCGGCGACCGGATTGATGATATTCACGCGTATATTGTCGCGCGCGAGTTCGGCGGCCATCGACCGCGACGTCACGATCGCCGCGCCCTTGCTGCCGTTGTACCACGTGAGCCCGGGCCGCGGGCGCACGCCCGCCGTCGATGCGATCGTAATGAACGCGCCGCCATGCTGCGCGCGAAAGTGCGGCACCGCGTGCTTCGCTGTCAGGTACAGGCTCTTCACGTTGACCTGGTAGATGCGGTCGAACATCGCTTCCGGAACGTCGAGCATCGGCTGGTTGCGATGCGTCGTTCCGGCATTGTTGACGATGATGTGCAGGCCGCCGCAAGCGTCCAGCGCACACCGCACCATCTGCGCGACGTCGGCGTCCCGCGCGACGTCACCGGCGCAGGCCGTTGCGTGGCCGCCCGCCGCGCTGATTTCGCTCGCAATGGCGGCGGCGCCCGCCTCGTTCACGTCGTTGACGACGACGCGCGCGCCTTCGG
>Ga0209974_10000837_pt1 | contig 10612 bp, 9 predicted proteins | sample InoplaM3SPM_FD_187592 | JGI IMG/M metagenome (GOLD analysis project Ga0209974, IMG submission 187592) | Arabidopsis thaliana rhizosphere microbial communities from the Joint Genome Institute, USA, that affect carbon cycling - Inoculated... | ecosystem: Host-associated > Plants > Roots >...
TCCGGCATCCTGCCCGCCATATTGTTGCTGCCATGGACGCTGTTGTCTTTTCTAGCTGCCTTTTTCAGCACCACATTAGCGAACGCGATTCTCGTGCTCGCCTTGGTCGCCAATACGTGTTGGCTCCGCGCGATTGGAAAACGTCTTGAGCGGCGCAAACGTGCAAATCCAAGTTCAGCAGGCGGCTAACCCGCGTTCAACGCGGACACCTGCTGGACGCCTTCGCGAGGCCTTCAACTCATGTTTGACCACGTCGTATTCGGAGTCAGCGATTATGCTGCGAGCAAGGCATTCTTCCTCAAGGCACTCGAACCGCTCGGCGTAGCTGTTGTCCTGGAGGGGCAGCACGGTATTGAGCTCAGCTCACGCGATAAGGCTTCAGTGTGCATGTTCCAAACCGAGGAGAAGCCGGCGCACCTTCACTTGGCGTTCAAGGCCGACAATCGCCAGCAAGTCGAAGCTTTCTATCGGGCGGCTCTGAAGGCGGGTGGCAAAGACAATGGTGCGCCTGGTCTGCGTCCGCATTACCACGCGAACTACTATGCAGCTTTTGTCATTGGTCCGGACGGGCACAACATCGAAGTGGTTTGCCACGAACCCGAGGCCTGACCCTGCATCGCACAGGAACGTACCCGCCACGCGCGCCGCGCGCGATTGCACGGCGCGGCTCGTTCCGTGGCGCGCAGAGGTCGCCATTCCGCTCGAGTCTTCCCGGATTCTGGGGCATCGATGATGCCGGTCGCGCCGAGCAACGAGCGTAGCGAGCGCGGCGGCATGGTGCTGGCCGTCAACGGCGGATCGTCGAGCATCAGGTTCGCGCTGTTTCAGCGTCAGATGAATGGCGGGCCGCAGCGCCGCTTGCACGGCAAGCTCGAACGCATCGGATTGCCAGGAACAAGCCTGACTTACGGCGACGCGGCCGGCGATCGACAGGATGGTCACATAGTCACCCACGTCGATGAGGCTGCCGCCGCAGGATTCCTGCTCGACTGGCTACAGCAACGTGTCGATCTGAGCGCGCTCTCAGGCATCGGCCATCGCGTTGCCACGGGCGGTACGCGCTACGTCGAGCCCGAGCGCGTCACCGGCGAGGTGCTCGAGGAGCTGCGCCGCATCAAGGCGTCTGCGCCCGAGCATCTGCCGGCAGAGACCGCATTGATCGAGCAGTTTCGAGCGGCTGCTCCGCGGGTGCCGCAGGTGGCGTGCTTCGACACGACGTTTCATCGCAACCTGCCGCGAGTGGCCAGGATCCTTCCCATCCCGAGGCGCCTCGAGCGCGCAGGCGTGCGCCGTTACGGGTTTCACGGGCTTTCTTACGGTTTTCTGATGCAAGAGCTCGCGCGCGTCGCGGGCACGGAAGCCGCACAGGGGCGCGTGCTGCTCGCGCACCTCGGCAATGGCGCCAGTCTCGCCGCAGTGCGCGCAGCGCAGTGCGTCGATACGAGCATGGCGTTCACGCCTGCCGCCGGCGTGCCGATGAGCAGTCGCTCGGGCGATCTCGACCCGGGCCTGGTCCGCTACCTCGCGCAGACGGAGGGGATGACGGCCGAGCAGTTCGATCACATGATCAATCATGAATCGGGCTTGCTGGGTGTTTCGGAAATAAGCCCCGACATCCGCGATCTGTTGGCGCTCGAAGGTCAAGACGAGCGCGCTGCCGACGCAGTTGCTCTCTTCTGTTATCAGGTTAAAAAGTGCATCGGCGCCTTCGCTGCCGTGCTAGGCGGCGTCGACACCCTGGTGTTCGCGGGCGGTATCGGCGAGAACGCCGCGGTCGTTCGGGCGCGCATCTGCGAGGGTCTCGACTTCCTGGGCATCGAGCTCGACGCGGCAAGGAACGTGACGAGTGCGCCGGTCATATCGGCCGAGGCAAGCCGTGTAACGGTGCGCGTGATACGTACCGATGAAGAGCTGATGATCGCCCAGGCAGTCGATCGCGTGCTCGGCTTGCCCGGCGCCCGGGAAACCCCGATGCAAAGGAGCCAGTGATGAGCGCACCCTTGTCTGCGGAATTGCTGCAGAAGATGAACGCGTACTGGCGGGCAGCGAATTACCTGTCGGTTGGCCAGATCTACCTTCTCGACAATCCGTTGCTCAAGCGCGCTCTCACGTTGCAGGACGTCAAGCCGCGGCTCCTCGGTCATTGGGGCACGACACCAGGACTGAACTTCATCTACGTGCATTTGAATCGAGCGATCCGCGAACACGACTTGAATGTGATCTACATCACCGGGCCAGGCCACGGTGGTCCGGGGATCGTGGCGAATACGTACCTCGAGGGCACCTACAGCGAACTCTATCCGGACGTATCACCGGACGAGCAGGGGATGAAGCGCCTCTTCACGCAGTTCTCGTTCCCCGGCGGCATTCCGAGCCACACGGCGGCGGAAACCCCGGGCTCGATCAACGAGGGAGGCGAGCTCGGCTACTCGTTGGTACACGCGTACGGCGCCGCCTTCGACAACCCCGACCTGCTGGTCGCGTGCGTCGTGGGCGACGGTGAGGCCGAGACGGGACCGCTCGCCGCCAGCTGGCATGCCAACAAGTTCCTCAATCCGGTGCACGACGGCGCCGTGCTGCCCATTCTGCATCTCAACGGTTACAAGATCGCGAACCCGACCGTGCTCGCGCGCATTCCTCGCGAGGAGCTCGAGGACCTGTTTCGCGGCTATGGCTACACGCCTTACATCGTCGAAGGAGACGATCCGCACGCGGTGCATCAGCCCATGGCGGCAACCCTCGACCAGGTAATTGCGGAAATCCGCCGCGTCCAGGCGGCGGCGCGCAGTGAGGGTTTCAAAGCGCGGCCGGCCTGGCCGATGATCATCCTGCGCACGCCGAAGGGCTGGACGGGACCCAAGGAGGTCGATGGCTTGCAGACCGAAGGCTCCTGGCGCTCCCATCAGGTACCGCTCGCCAATCTCGCCGAGAACCCCCAGCATCTTGCGCTGCTTGAGCAATGGATGCGCAGCTATCGTCCGGAGGAACTCTTCGATGCCTCGGGCAGGCTGCTGCCCGAACTCGCGGAGCTCGCGCCCCAAGGCGCTCGGCGCATGAGCGCCAACCCGCACGCGAACGGCGGCCTGCTTCTGCGCGATCTCAAGCTTCCCGATTTCCGTGCTTACGCCGTTCCGGTACCGGCGCCGGGCGCCGTTTCCGCCGAGGCGTCGCGCGTTGCGGGCGCTCTCTTGCGCGACGTGGTGAAGCTGAACATGCCCACGCGCAACTTCCGACTCTTCAGTCCGGACGAGACTGCATCGAATCGGCTCGGAGCCGTGTTCGATGTTACTGATCGCATGTTTACCGGAGAGATCCTGCGGACCGACACCGAACTCTCATCCGAGGGTCGGGTAATGGAGGTCTTGAGCGAGCATCTGTGCCAAGGCTGGCTCGAAGGGTATCTGCTGACCGGGCGCCACGGCCTGTTTTCCTGCTACGAGGCGTTCATCCACATCGTCGACTCGATGTTCAATCAGCACGCCAAGTGGCTTAAGGTGTCGCGCAGTATCGCCTGGCGGAAGCCGATTGCCTCGCTGACCTACCTCCTGTCCTCTCACGTATGGCGACAGGATCACAACGGCTTCAGTCACCAAGACCCGGGATTCATCGACCACGTCGTCAACAAGAAGCCGGAGGTGATCCGCGTGTATCTGCCGCCGGATGCCAACACACTCCTGTCGGTGCTCGACCACTGTCTGCGCAGCCGTCAATACGTGAACGTGATCGTGGCGGGCAAGCATCCCGAGCCGCAATGGCTGGACATGGACGCGGCGGTGAAGCATTGCACGACTGGGCTCGGCATCTGGACGTGGGCGAGCAACGATGAAGGCAGTGAACCTGACGTCGTGATGGCGTGCGCCGGCGATGTTCCCACGCTCGAGACGCTCGCGGCGGTCGATCTCCTGCGGCAGCACATCCCGGAGCTCAGGATCCGCGTGATCAACGTGGTAGACCTGATGGCGCTGCAGTCCAGCACCGAGCATCCGCACGGCCTAAGCGACAACGATTTCGATCTGCTCTTCACCCGGGACAAGCCGATCATCTTTGCTTATCACGGCTATCCGTGGCTGATCCATCGCCTGACCTATCGTCGCACCAACCATGACAACCTGCACGTGCGCGGCTACAAGGAGGAGGGCACCACCACGACGCCGTTCGACATGGCCGTGCTCAACGACATCGACCGCTTCCATCTCGTCAAGGATGTGATCGATCGGGTCCCGAGCCTCGCGCCGCGTGCTGCCTATGTCACCCAGTTCGTTCGCGACAAGCTCATCGAGCACTATCACTACATCCGCCGATACGGCCAGGACATGCCGGAAATCAGGGACTGGCGATGGGGTGCACGGGAGAAGGTGGAAGGCCGCGCTTAACGCGCCTGAGTACGTCCTGCCGAGGTCGTATCGGGTGCGTCACGGCGAAACGTGATCGGCGGGCGGGCATCATGCGGGGCGTATCGAGGTTCCGCTGACCGCCCAGGGCAGCGCGACGACGCAGCGTTGGCGCCGCGATGCCGGTCAATTCACAATACCTTTGCGACCGTTTCGAGCAGCGTGCGCAAAGGGTTGTCAACCTCGAACCTCATCCAGCAGTGTCCGGCCGGCTTGTTGGAGCAACATCCAGTCAAAGCCGCCAAGGACCAGCACGCGGTAACCACGGTCGAGCATGTGCTTAGCGTGATCTGCCGTTCGTGCGACGCCCCCCAACGCCACCTTGCTCCTCAACAGACCCGCCTCAGCACGCGCAACGGCTTCCTTGAATTTGGAATGGTCGAACTGGCCGGGTATTCCGAGGTTCATCGCGAGGTCACCCGGACCAATGAACGCAATGTCGAGTCCCGGCGTGGCGGCGATTTCGTCGATGTTTTCAACCGCGGCAGGATGCTCGATCGTACCGATGCAAAGGACATCATGTCGGGCCTGCTCGATGTAATCGGACATCGATCTGCCCCAACGCATAGGCGCGTAGAAGGGTCCCCAGAATCTGTCTCCATCGGGCGGATAGCGCACGGACCGTACGGCGTGGCGAGCCTGATCGCCGTTGCAAATCATGGGGAAACAGACCCCCAGGGCACCCAGGTCCATCACCGTTTTTGCTTGCCATGGCTGTGTCCATGGGATGCGCACGAAAGGAACCATTTCGGTACCTGCCGTCGCAACGATCATGGCATGCACAGATGCCATATCGTTTGGCGCGTGCTCTTGATCAATCAGCACCCAATCGAACCCCGCGCTGGCCAGTATCTGCACGACCTGCACACCCGGGATCGTGGCGAAGATTCCGAATGACGGCGCTCCGATACGCAACAACTCCTTAATTCGGTTCAAGCCTGGCGTCGGGGTGCCCTCCATCGCTCGCCTCCTGACTAAACGCAAGTGTGTTCGACATACTAACGCTGGCGTCGTACCGCTAGTGGAGCGGCGCGTAGGGGCGCCGGAGTGTCGGCGCCGAACTCGGGTAGTGCCCCTCGTCGAGATGTCACGTCTGACGCAGCTTGCGTCGCCGCGTAAGCGTGCGCCGCAACGCCGCTGCGTTATCGCCGGGTGTTACACGATCGGAATTCAAGGGGGACTGCTGCGTGAGCGCCTTGGATTGGCACAACCAGTACTAAGATGTGTAGCGCTTTGGCGACGCACCCGTGCGATACCCCGCCACAACTGGATAGTCATGCTTACCATCTACGGCGCACCCCACTCCAGGGCATTTCGTGTCATTTGGCTGGCAAACGAGATCGGCATCCCGTATCGGTTGATTCCGGTCGCGTTCGGCGCGCCTGATTCCGAATGCAAAAAGCCCTGGTACCTGCAGCTCAATCCAAACGGGAAGGTGCCCACCATTGATGATGATGGCTTCATCCTCTGGGAGTCGGCGGCGATAAATCTGTATCTCGCTGAGAAGCACAAGAGTTGGATTTACCCGTCGAGTCTGCATGGGCGAGGCTTGCTTCTCCAGTGGACCTTGTTCGTCGCCAACGAGCTCGAACCGGCAATAATCACGGTGCTGCGCAACCGCATCATCCTGCCTGTCGACCAGAGGAACGCGGTACTTGCGGACGAAGCCGAGGACAAGCTTCGCCGTTTATTCGACATTCTGGAAACTGAGCTTCGAGTGTCTTCCTTTTTTGCGGGTGGCCAGTGGGGCCTCGCTGATCTCATGATCGCTTGCGTTTTATATATCGTTCACATTCGCCTCAAGATGGATATCACCGGTTGGCCGAGGCTGGATTCATGGACAAGAGCCAGCGTGGAGCGACCCGCTGCGTTGATTGCGCGGAAGCTCAGAGAGCCTCTGTGAATGTCGCCGGTTGACGTTCGTTGCATTGCGCACTTTTCATAGCGCTCGACGCGGGCGTCGTGCACTTGAATCCCACAAGAATCCCACAAAAGCCGTTTTGCCGGCGGCGAGTCTCAGTCTCGTCGATCGCATCGGGGGTGCGCCACCTTCGCTACGTCCGCGACATTGAACGAGCGAAGATGCGTCGGGTATCAGTGACTTGAGCCAGCTACGCTGGCTTCTGGCGAACCTTTAAAAGGTGGCCAGAATTCCAATCGCAATCGCGCCGCACAGCATCGCACCGATGGCAAATGCCATCAGGCTCAGTTGGTCCAGGCTTGGGAGCTTCATGGTCTCAATCTACGCCCGGCCTTAGCCCTGTCTGTACGGCAACGCACGCTGTTGCGCAATGAACGGCGCGGAATCGTATCTAGGCCGTGCCGCGCTTCCCCAGGGCCGAGCCAATTCTTCGGTTTTGCCCTCCGAGCTTCGGGTGCAAGCATGCAAGCGCAACACCACCAGCTCAACGCCCGGAACGTCGAGCGAGCGTTTGGCATCCAATGCCCGACAACGAAGGTCCGCCTATCAATCCACCCGATCCGAGCGCGCAACATCCGATCGATACGCTTCATTCCAATGTACCTACGAAATATTGTGTCGGGACAATGTACGTTAGCGCACAGAACCAGGCGAGTTAAGCGACGAGAAGTCTCACTCTGTATTCGTTATCGAAGAAAAGCTGCTGCTGGAGATGACAAGCCCAAGTTTGATGGAGTGATGCATGAGACATAAAGTGATCGTACCCGCCGCCCTTTCTGCCTTGCTCGCGTTCGCGGTGCCCGCGAGTTTTCGGTGGGGAGGCCTGGAACTCGGAAGCGCGCAAGCGCAGTCGACACAGCCCGAGGCGGGCGGAAAAATCAGTGCCCGCGGCAAGCCGATGATAGAAGACGGGAGATACATCTTTCGCTACGACACATTCGGCGACGAACAGTTGTGGACCGACGTATTGCGGATGCATGAAGTGATTGCAACGGTTCCTCCGGCTACGGCTTTGGCCGTGGGTCTAAAGGTTGATGCCGATGCGCTGCCACCGACAATCGTTGCTGCACTCCAAGGCGGCCAGGTCGATCTGAAGAATCCAGCGGTAACCGTCGAACTGTTGAGGTTGAATGCGGTCGTCGGAGTTAGAGGCACGGTGAGCAACACCGGTCAACTCACGAGCGTTGGCATCACCTGCGCGCTGTGCCATTCCTCGGTCGACGACTCGCTTGCGCCGGGGATTGGTAAAAGGCTGGATGGGTGGGCGAACACCGATCTCGATGTCGGGGCGATCGTGGCGTTGTCGCCCGCACTTGATGTTGTCACGAAGGCCGAGTTCAACGCGTGGGGGCCGGGCAAATATGATCCGCGCCACCATGCGTTCGACGGAACGAACTTCATCGCGCTGAACACGCCTTTGCTACCGATCGTTATCCCGCCGATTTACGGATTGAAGGGCGTTGGCTTCGAAACCTTCAGCGGCGATGGGCCGATCTCCTACTGGAACAGTTACGTAGGCGTGGGCCAGATGGGCGGGCGGGGCAATTTCACCGATCCGCGCATCGGACTAACGATTACTCAGACGCCGGATTTGGTCACGTCGAAGCTGCCGGCGCTGCTGAGCTATCAGCTGAGTTTGCAAACCCCGGAGCCGCCAGCGGGAAGCTTTGATCGAGAGGCAGCGAAACGCGGCAAGCGCTTGTTCAGCGGCGAGGCTCGGTGCGTCGGATGCCATCAACTGCCGAATTACACGGATGTGCTTGGCGGCCGTACGGTGCCATTCCTGCACGACCCCGCCGAGGTTGGCACTGATCCGGCGTATGCCGCCCGGACCGCGACCGGAAGGTATCGAACGACGCCGTTACGGGGTCTTTGGCAGCATCCGCCCTATTTTCATGATGGAAGTGCGGCCGACCTGCTTGCAGTCGTCGACCATTACGACGATCTGTTCAAGCTCGGCCTCACCGCTGCTCAAAAGTCCGACCTGATCGAGTTCCTGAAAACGATCTAAGTCTGCGCGGGCGGGGAGCAATGTCGTCAGGGGACGGGTGCGCGCGTCGCGCGCAGAATCGACCGGGTCATAATAGCGCGCAAGCTCGTCCACTACGCAAGGTACGGATCCCATGAGCGATCCCGTCACGGTCATCGTCGGCCATCGTCTTGGGAAAGTCGAGGCGACCCGACGCCTCAAGGAGGGCTTCGCCCGCACCAAGGGTCACCTCGGAGAGATGATCGCGATCGAGCAGGAGATCTGGGAAGAAGATACATTGCGCTTCCACATGCGCGCGCTCGGTCAAACCGCGGCGGGGACCATTGAAGTGCTGGAGGACGCGCTGCGCATCGAAGTGTCGTTGCCCTGGCTCCTCGCGAAGGCAGCGAAACGCCTGCTTCCAATATTGCGCAAGCAAACGACGCTGCTGCTGGAGAAGAAGTAGGGCGCATTCACGAATGCGCAGGTGATCCGCGGCTCGCCTCGATCAACATAGTCGGCAGGCTGATCTGCGCGAGCATGTCGGGTCGACGCTCACGGGCTGCGGAACCGTAGGACAAACACTACAGCGGTATGCGTTCGATGCAACTGGGGCCTGCAATGCGGTGCGTGTAACGTGTGCGAAGGCAATTCCGAACCCCCGCTTTCCGACGGCTCACGCCGAAACGTCGCCGTCACGTCCGATCGCACGTCACCCAATGACAGGAAACATCACTATGGCAACGAAACAGCCCCGCAATCAGAAGACGAATAGCTCCAACGACGCAATCGCACTGCTCACGGCAGACCATGAATCCGTCAAGGCTCTTTTCAAGCGGTTCGAAAAGCTTGCAGAGCGGGAAGGTGTCGAAGACGAGATGGAGCAGGTCGTTCAGCGCATCTGCGGCGAACTCACGGTCCATGCAACGATCGAGGAAGAAATCTTTTATCCGGCCGTCCGCGAAGCCATCGATGACGACGACTTGATGGACGAGGCGGACGTCGAGCATGCCAGCGCGAAGGCGCTGATCGCCGAACTGGAAGCTGGCTCGCCGGGCGATGACCACTTCAACGCGAAGGTGAAAGTCCTAAGCGAATACATCAATCATCATGTCAAGGAAGAAGAAGGCGAAATGTTTCCGAAGGCCAGGAAGGCTGTCGACACCGCCGAGCTCGGCGTCGAACTGGCGGAACGCAAGAATGAGCTGATGACGGAAATGGGCCTTGGCGACGTGGAGGACGACGAGCTAGCGACGCCGGTCGCGCCAGCGAGACAAGGGTCCGGAGACAAGCCGGCGGCAAGGAAGGCGCGATAGCCGAACAGCGCGCAGTTCGTGCGCAAGGAGTAGATCGGGGCTTCATTGGCGCTCAGCGAAGGTGCCGGCCCCGTTTTTCTTTATCTTCCACGTATCCCGGAGGAGCCATGTCGCAGCCCGAACTCGACGTCCGCAACCTGATACCGCGCGAGCGTCATCCGCTGATCTTTCGCACTTTCGAAGCGCTCGCAGCCGGAGAAGCCTTCGTGCTCGTGAACGACCACGACCCAAAACCGCTGTATTACCAGTTCCAGGCCGAATCGACGGGCCAGTTCAGTTGGGAGTACCTCGAACAGGGCCCCGAGGTTTGGCGCGTCAAGATCGGAAAGGTCGGCTCCACTCCCGCAAAAGCGCAGTAGTTGGCGACCGCGCAAGAGTTGAAAACGCCCCTCGTTCCCAACACAATTAAGCGGGTGTTGGAGACGACATGATCCATACCGCTGCACCGGAAAAGCCCCGGCCGGGCCCGGCCTACCTGCAGCCCACATCCTTTCTGGACTGCGACCACCCCGACGTACGTGCATTTGCGCAAGACGTCACTGCAGGCGCTGGCGACGCAGTCGAGCGCGCGGTGAAGCTCTTTTACGCGGTGCGTGATGGTATTCGCTACGACCCGTTCGCTGTCCGATTGGTGAGCGAGGATTATGTGGCGAGCCGAGTACTGGCCGCGCGCGGGGCGTATTGCCTGCCCAAGGCCATCCTGCTCGCTGCGGCAGCCCGCTCCTCCGGCATTCCCGCAGCGATTGGGTTATCCGATGTGGTCAACCATCTCACGACCGAAAAGCTGAAGGCTCGAATGGGCGGCCAGACGCTCTTTGCTCATCATGGCTATGCGGTGCTCTATCTCGAGGGCCGTTGGGTGAAGGCGGCGCCAGCATTCAACATCGAACTCTGCCGGAGATTTCATGTACGCCCCACGGAATTCGACGGGCGCGGCGACGCGGTTTTCCAGGAATACGACGCGCTCGATCGCCGTCACATGGAATACGTCAGGGATAGCGGCATTTGGTCGGAT
>Ga0209974_10000838_pt1 | contig 10611 bp, 11 predicted proteins | sample InoplaM3SPM_FD_187592 | JGI IMG/M metagenome (GOLD analysis project Ga0209974, IMG submission 187592) | Arabidopsis thaliana rhizosphere microbial communities from the Joint Genome Institute, USA, that affect carbon cycling - Inoculated... | ecosystem: Host-associated > Plants > Roots >...
ACCGGCTCAACGCTTCAACTCAACACGCCTGACGGTAAAATGGACGCCTATGTCGCGCAACCCAAGGAGGGCGGGCCGCATCCCGGCATTGTTGTCATTCAAGAAGCGTTCGGCGTCAACGATCACATCAAGAAAGTCACCGAGCGAATCGCGGCGGAAGGATATGTCGCCATCGCTCCGGATATTTTCCATCGCGAAGCGGAGCGGTTGATTCCGTATTCCGATATGCCGAAGGCGATCGCCACTTTACAGCGGGTCGTCGATAGCAAAGCGATGGACGATGTTGGCGCCGCGATTGCGCAATTGAAATCTCAGAGCAATGTTAAATCGGGCGCAATCGGCGTCATTGGCTTTTGCATGGGCGGACGGCTGACCTACTTGGCGGCGGCGCATCATGCCAAGGACGTAAAAGCGGCAGTGCCCTATTACGGCGGCGGCATTACGATGGGTAATCCGAGCCCGCTTTCGCGCACCGGCGAGATCAAATGCCCGATGTACCTGTTTTTCGGCGCCAAGGATCAATTGATTCCAATGGATCAGGTGGGTCAGATCAACACCGAACTAACAACCAAGAAAGTCCCTTTTCAGATGAAGATTTATCCCGAAGCCGGCCATGGCTTTAACTGCGACGATCGCGGCAGTTATCATGAAGCTTCGGCGAAAGACGCGTGGGAGAAGACCAAAACATTTTTTGCGCAGCATCTAAAGTAAATTCATGCCGAACTTCCCTACGGGAGAGGAAGGGGAAACGCCTTTCCTCTCCCTTTTTTGTTTCTAAACTGTGCGGCTTATGGCACGCAAGGCCAATACAGAGCAGGTCACCCTGGGGCTCATTCAAATGAGCGCCGGCGAGAACGCAACCGCGAATCTCGACAAGGCCGTCGAGCGAATCGCAGCGGCGGCAAAAAAGGGCGCGCAGATCGTTTGCCTCCAGGAACTTTTTCGCTCGCGCTATTTTTGCCAAAGCGAGAATCACAAGAATTTCAAATTGGCTGAATCTATCCCCGGTCCGACCACCGAGGTTTTGGGCGCGCTCGCCGCGGAGCATGAAATCGTCATCGTCGCCTCGCTGTTCGAAAGAAGATCGGCGGGTATTTATCACAACACTGCGGCGGTGATCGATGCCGACGGCGCAATCGCGGGAATTTATCGGAAGATGCATATTCCCGACGATCCATTCTACTTCGAAAAATTTTATTTCACCCCGGGCGATCTCGGCTTTCCCAGCTATCCGACGCGATACGCGAGAGTCGGCGCGCTGGTCTGCTGGGACCAATGGTTTCCTGAAGGCGCGCGCTTGGCAGCGCTATCCGGCGCGCAGATTCTATTCTATCCCACTGCCATTGGTTGGATCCCCAATGAGCCGCGGGCCGTGGCGCAGCACCAGCGCACGGCCTGGGAGTTGATCCAACGGTCTCATGCGGTGGCGAACGGAGTGTACGTGGCATCCGTTAACCGGGTCGGTCGCGAAGGCAAGATCAAATTTTGGGGTAACTCCTTTGTCGCCGGTCCCTTCGGTGAGGTCGTAGCGCACGCCGGCGGTGAGCGCGAGGAAATTCTGCTGGCCAAATGCGATCTGGGCAAAATCGAAGAGACGCGTCAAAGCTGGCCGTTCTTGCGTGATCGCCGTATCGATGCTTATGGATCGCTGCTGGCGCGGACGCTTGAAGATCGCAAACCCGACCGAAAGCTTTTGCGCCGTAATTCATGACTCCCGCAGGGATAAAAAGGATAGAACAGGCGACTCCCCGGTCCCTCGGTTACTCGATGCCTGCGGAGTGGGCGCCGCATCGCGCCACCTGGCTTTCCTGGCCGCACAATCGGGAGACCTGGCCGACTGCTTTAGAAAAAGTGCGCGAAGTCTGGATCCAGATGGTCTGCGCCCTGGCGCCTTACGAGCAGGTCTGTCTGCTCGTAAATGACGAAGCGACGGAGCGGGATGTCAAAGCGCGTTTAAAAAAAGCCGGCGGCCTTACCCAAAATATCATGCTTCTCACGATTCCGACCATCGATGTTTGGATGCGCGATTACGGCCCCACCTTTATTACGCGAAGCTCCCGCACAGAGCCACTGGCGTGCAACGATTGGATCTTTGACGGCTGGGGCGGAAAATACCAAGCCTACGAGGAAGACGATCAGGTAGCTCGCATGATTGCGCCGCTTCTTGGAATCCCTGTCTTCGAGCACGATATCATTCTCGAAGGCGGTTCCATCGAGGTCAACGGCGCCGGCACCTGTTTGACTACGGAACAATGCCTGTTGAACAAGAACCGGAATCCGCATTTAACGCAAGGCGATATCGAGGCGCGCCTGAAAGATTCGCTCGGCGTGAGTCATCTGATTTGGCTCGGCGATGGAATCCTCGGCGATGACACCGATGGCCATATCGATGATATTGCCCGGTTTGTCGGTCCGAAGACCATCGTTTGCGTTGTGGAGTCCAACAACCGTGACAAAAATTACGGAGTTTTGCAGGAAAATTACGAGCGATTGCAAACGGCACGCGATCAAAACGGCGAAAAAATATCGATTGTCACTTTGCCGTGTCCCGGCCCCGTGTATTGCGACGATATGCGTTTACCGGCGAGCTATGCGAACTTTTACATCGCCAATAACCTCGTGATCGTGCCGATTTTCGATGATCCAAACGACGCGCAGGCTTTGGGAATTTTGCAGGAGTTGTTTCCGCAGCGAAAAGTCCTCGGCTTCCGTTGCAACGAGGTCGTCGCAGGCTTGGGCGCGATCCACTGCGTGACGCAGCAGGAGCCCGCGACCACGTCGCTCGACTGAGCCTGCATCGACGCTAGCGTTGTAGGCCTTGACAATTTCTCACACTCGCCTATGCTAGCCGCTTGTATGGGGCAGCTCATTCAGATCAACGAATTGCATCAGGCGCGCCGCCGCCGCTCGGAGAAAATGAGCATCGAACAATGCGTTGAACTGCTGGAATGGAACATGAAAAAAAGTGTCGATGATTATTTTAGCGCGCCCCGCGAAGAACGTTCTATGCGAGCGACTCAGATACGCAAGCTCAGCGAGATCCTAGAATACGCCGTGAGACTCCTCTGATCGACCACGGTAAGTCGTGGAACTGTCAAGCTCCCTCGCCTGGTTTTTTTCCGCGGTCCTAGGTCTTCTTCTTCTCGGTTGGTTGTTTCTGACCCGTGTGCGGTCCATTGTGCGAGAAAGGGAAGAGGATCAGCCGCTCTTGCTGTTGCAGCAACAAATCGAGCAACTGCGCATGCAGGTCAGTCATGAGTTGGACCACAACGCGCAGTCGATTCAACAGCAGCTCGGTCAGATGCTCGGTCACGTGAACGAACGGCTAAAAGACAATGCCGAGGTGTTGAGCAAAACTCAACAGAGCTTGGGCGAGCGTTTGGACAACGCCGCCCGCGTTGTCGGGCAGGTGCAGCGTAGTCTCGGCGGGCTGGAAGAAGCGAACCGACAAATTTACGAAGTCGGCAAGGACATCGCCTCATTGCAAGAAATCCTGCGGGCTCCCAAGCTGCGCGGCGGTTTGGGTGAGTTTTTTCTTGAGGATCTGCTGGCGCAAATCTTGCCGCCGCAGCACTTCGCGACACAATATTGTTTTCGCAGCGGCGACAAGGTCGATGCCGTGATCAAGCTCGGCGCATCGCTGGTTCCGGTGGACGCGAAGTTTCCCTTGGAAAACTTCAAACGGATTCTCGATGCAGTGAGCGACGACGACAAGAATCGAGCGAAGAAACAATTTGTCTCGGATGTGAAGAAACATATCGACGCTATAGCGGCGAAGTATATACTGCCGGACGAGGGCACTTATGATTTCGCGCTGATGTATATTCCGGCGGAAAACGTTTATTACGAGACGATCATCAAAGAGGACGGTGCCGAGGAAAAACATTTAAGTTACTATGCGATGACGAAGCACGTCGTGCCGGTCTCGCCCAACAGTTTTTATGCATATCTTCAGGCGATTGTTCTGGGTTTAAGAGGAATGAAAATCGAGGACCGGGCGAAGGAAATCATTGAATATTTAAGCCGGCTGCAGGGTGATTTTGGCAAATTCCGCGAGGACTTCGCGTTGCTCGGGAAACATTTGGGCCACGCCCAGTCCGGATTTCAAAACGCCGACCGCCGCCTCGAGCAATTTTCTCAAAAGTTGCTGGCCGCGGATGCGGATCAGAATGAGCTCTGCGATTTTGCGCCGGGCTCAAAAGCGCGCTAGCCTGATGGCCGGCGAGCCAGGAATGTACGCCGTTGCGGTTAAGCCTTTTTTCTCGCCTGACCATAGATTATTTGACGATTTTTCTGATCGTCGCGCTGGCAAGCGCTTACGCGGTTCTGCAGCTTCGTGAATTCCGCGATCTCACCGAGTCGATTTTAAAAGTAGACACCCGCCTTCTCGATCATGAGAAAAACCTCGCTGATCTGCTGCTCGCGCAAAGTCGCGCCGAACAAAAATTTGCGATTACTAAAGATGAGGCCTGGTATTTGCAATTCGTCCGGCTGAAAATCGATTTCGAAGGCCGCTTGCAAAGCGCGTTCAATTTGCAGGACGAAGCGGCGAATCCCATCTTGCAGCAGATCGCCAACGTCTTTCGGCGCTATGACGAGCTGGTGGCCGAGGAGGCACGACTCGTCCGTTCGAAAAAGCCGTACCCGCAGGCACAGTACAAGCAGGAAAAAGACGCGTTGGTCGATGCCATTCTCGCTGCGCTCGAGAAAATTCGCATGAATCAACAACAGTTGACGTATTCGAAAGTGACCGATTTGGCTGCCGCGGCAGACCAATCCGGCGAGATCGCGGGACTTATCTCACTGGCGTCTCTATTGGCGATCGTTTTGATGTCGCTGTTCATCACGAAAAGCATCACGCGACCCATCGCTTTACTGAAAAACAAAACTCGCGAGATCGCGAGAGGGAATTTCGAGGGGAAGCTTCTGGTCCGTTCTCCCCCCGAGATCGGCGAGTTGGCGACGGCGATCAATTCGATGTGCGAGAAATTGCACGAGCTCGATCGCTTAAAGGCGGATTTTTTCGCATCGATGTCGCACGAGCTGCGTACGCCACTCACCTCCATCAAAGAAGGCACCGGCTTGCTGCTCGACGGGGTCGGCGGCGAGATTACCGAAAAACAACGCAAGCTCCTGGGCATACTGGCGGAAGAGAGCAATCGCCTGATTACGGTGGTGAACTCGCTGCTCGATCTTTCCAAAATGGAAGCGGGCATGATGACCTATGATTTCGAGGTCACCCACGTCGACGCGTTGATCAAGCGCGCGGTATCGGAAATCACGCCTTTGGTCGAAGCTAAGGAAATTACCCTGGAAAACGAGCTTGACGGCACGGTGCCGCCCTTGCGGATCGATCCCGAGCGCACGCTTCAGGTGTTGAGAAACCTGCTCGGTAACGCCGTTAAATTTACTCCCAAGGGCGGACGGGTCCGCATCGCGGCGCAGCCCTCGAATGGCAAAGTCGCGATATCTGTGAAAGATTCGGGGCCCGGAATTCCGGCGGAAAGCTTGACTTCGATTTTTGAAAAATTTAACCAGGGAACTCGCCATACGCCTTACATGTCGCAAGGCACCGGGCTGGGTTTGGCGATCGCAAAGAATATTATTACGGCACACGGCGGAAAAATATGGGCCGAGAGCGAGCCAGGACAGGGCAGTACTTTTATTTTTGTTTTGCCCTGCTAATATTGCTATCCGATTGCAGCCTTTCGCAGGAATCGCTCCGACGGCGCGACATGCGCGATGCACTTCACGCGGGTAATCAACTGTTGGTTGCGGGTGATTTCGACGGATCATTACGCGCGTTCCAGAATGTCGTGGCGATGGCCGGTGGCCGGCCACCCGCAGATGTCGCGGTGTACAAGACCGGCTTGGTTTATGCGCATCCGAACAACCCGAAGAGGGATCTGCGCAAGGCGATCGCGGCTTTTTCTCGGGTCGCGTCGTCTTACCCTAGGAGCGATTGGGTGGAACAGGCCAAAGTTTGGGTTGAGGTGCTGAAAGAAACCGAAGACTCCAAGGAAAAACTCGAGGAATCGCGCCAGGCGATGGAAAAATCGCGACTCGAGCTGGAACAAAACCGTCTTGCGCTTGAAAAATCGAAACAGGAAATCGAAAAATCGCGTCTCGAGCTCGACAGAACCCGGCAAGAAATGGAAAAGACCAAGCAGGTCATCGAAAAGTCAAAGCAAGTGGATATTGAAATAGATCAAAAACGGCGGATTCGCGACAGGTAGCGTAAACATGGCTAAAGCTCACATTTTAGTTGTCGACGATAATCCCAATCTGCTGGAGCTGATTCGTATGCGGCTCGAGTCGGCGGATTACGAAGTGACGGCGACGGGCGACGAGGCGGAAGCTGTTAAGGCTATGAAAGAAAAGTTTTTCGACCTCTGCATCGTCGACCTCATGCTTACAAATGGCGACGGGCTGACACTGATGGACGAACTTCGCGGTATACACCCCGATGTTCCGACAATCATCCTGACCGCGCATGGGAGCATCGAAAGCGCTGTCGAGGCCATGCGTCGCGGCGCCTATAGCTATTTGACCAAACCCTTTGAGCCTTCAGACCTTCTGTTGCAGATCGAGCGCGCTCTCGAAAATCGCAAGCTCAATTACGAAATAAAGCGGCTCAAGGACATTATCAACGAGCGATTTGATTTCGCCAACATCATTGCGCGGAGCACCAAAATGCGCGCGGTGCTCGACGTGGTCGGGCGCATCGCCAAGCTCGACTCCACCGTGCACATCCACGGAGAGAGTGGCACGGGAAAAGAACTGATCGCCAAGGCGATCCACCTGGCGAGCGATCGCAAGGACAAACCCTTTGTCGCGTTAAATTGCGCCGCATTGCCGGAGTCACTGCTTGAAAGTGAATTATTCGGTCATGAGAAAGGGGCATTTACCGGAGCGGTCAAAACGACCCGCGGCCTGTTTACCCAAGCGCACGGCGGCACGCTTTTTTTAGATGAGATCGGCGACATGCCGCGCGCCACTCAATCGAAACTGTTGCGCGTGCTGCAAGAGCGGCAATTCTATCCGGTCGGGAGCGAGGTGCCGCTCGAAGTCGATGTCCGGGTGATTGTTGCCACTAACAAAGATCTCGAAGAACAGGTTCGAAAGGGATTGTTCCGCGATGATCTGTTCTATCGAATCCACGTTATCCCCGTCTTTCTGCCGCCGTTGCGCGAGCGCAAAGACGACATCGTGCCGCTCCTCGAGCATTTTCTCAAGAAGTACAGCCAGCATATGAAAAAAGAAGTGAAGGGCATCACCCCGGAAGCATTGCGCAAGCTGATGCTGCATGACTGGCCCGGCAATGTGCGAGAGCTGGAAAATACCATCGAGTACGCGGTTGCGATGACGCAGAGCGACACCGTGACCGAGGACTATATGCTCCAAGGCAAAAGCATCGCTCCGGAGCGGGCGCCCAGTTTTGTCCAGGAGCAAGGCGAAGAACCGAGCGGCGCTTTGAGGCCCCTTAAAGACGCTCGTGACGCTTTCGAGCGGGATTACCTGATCCAAGTGTTGTCGATGACCGAAGGAAACGTGAGCCAGGCAGCGAAACTTGCCGGTAAATACCGCGCCGATTTTTACGATCTCCTCAAGAAGCACGATCTAAACGCGCACGAATTTAAAAAAACCAAACCGGGATTGCCGAACTAGCGCGTTGGCTGCCTCACCACTGGCAAAATCGCGGACCGTCAAGCGCAGGAAATAGTCGCTATCTGGCGGCCTAGCATTCTCCTGTGCAGGCATAACCCTGCAATTATTTTGGAATCTCATAAAAAAACTCCATTATAAACCGGGATCTATGAGTCGCGATGCCAGGCGCGGATGCGGAACAAGGATTGCGTAGCTGCTAACGGCTAGGGGTCTAACTAGCCATGCCAGCGCCAGCCGAATCGGTTCTGATCGTCGAGAATGACGAAAGCTTGGCGCAGATAATCGCTCTCACTTTAAACGCAGCAGGTTTCGAAACCCAGACAGCTCACAACGGCATCGACGGATACACCAGCTATTCTCGTCATCCCACCGATTGGGTGGTAACCGATATCGAGATGCCGCAGCTCGACGGCATCCGGATGATGGAGTGCATCCGAACCGTCAACCCGAGCGTTAGAGCGGTTTACCTGAGCGGCGCGGTGGAGGAATATCGAGTGACGCTCGAACGCGAGATCACAGAATTCGCCGCGGCCGTTTTGTATAAGCCTTTTTCGCGAAGCAGTTTGGTCAGACAGTTGACCAGTTCCGCAAGCTGCGGCTCCCCGAGCAATGTCAAAAAAGTTAGAAAGCTCGAGCCCAAGGAGGCTTAGTATGGTGCGAAAAGTAGCGGCCGGTGCGGCATTGTTTAGCCTGTTAATACTTGTTACCGCATGTTCCGCGCCGATAACTACGCGCGAGCAGGGTGGGTTGATCGGGGCGGGTTTAGGGGCGGGTAGCGGCGCTATAATCGGCAGTACCGTCGGTCATGCAGCCGTGGGAGCGCTGATCGGCGGCCCGGTTGGATTGCTTGCCGGCGCTTTGATCGGCGACCACTTGATGGCTCAGGAAAGACGTCAGCAGGACCAAGCGGCAGAAAACGAGCGTGAGCTTGAGCGGCTGCGCAGTGAAAATCAACGGCTACGCGAGCAACGTATCGAGAGGTGATCGCAGGGTCCTTCGTGGCTTCAGTACGTATTCCGCCGGACAGTCCTACACCTGTGTAGGGAATTGGCGTCACGAGTTTCATAGTTTTGCTGCAAATTTCACGCAAAACTCAACAAGTATGGACATTTGAAGCGTCACTGGCGTGGTATGAATTTTGGTTAAATTGCAGCCTGTGATTTTTGAGCCAAATTGCACCGACCGAGGCATCCTCAACGGACGAGAAAATCAATCGGTGAACCGCGCTATGTCAACCTTAACCGGGCCAAAGCAGCCCTCGGGTGACTGGGAATTATTCCTCGGAATGTGGGAGCGGGCGAACTTAGTCCGCGCTTTTTTTTGGAGCCAGCGGGCGAATGACGAGAAGCTGCTGCTTACGCATTTTTTGCCCAGGTTGCGGCGGTTTTTTGGCGTCGATTTTTGTTTTGGTGCGCTAAGTGTGAGCGAGGAAAACCTGCTTCAAGTCGGTGCGCCTGAAGCAGGCCTGAGTCAATTACCGCAGGATTTTCCGCGACGCTGCCTGGAGTCGGTGGCAAACTCGCGCGCTCCGGTTACGTGGAACGAAGCGGGTATCGGCTTAGGTTTTCGCAGCACCGTGGTGGTTCCTTTGCGTGCGCCGACCGGCCCTTCCTTTGGATTTTTAATGCTCGGTCATGGCCGCGCGAGAAGTTATTCAGCGCTGGAGCTTTTCCTGCTGCAGGCGTTGGCCGGCGAATTGAGTTGGGTCGTGCGTGATCTGGCGGCACGAAAGTTTAACGAGCAAAAGCTCGCTGTCACTTCGCAGGCGGTCAAGAACGCGCTGCAGGTCATTTCCGGCAACGCAGCGCTCATGCGGCAGAAAATCAAAGACCCGGGCGTGGAATCCGAGAAACACCTTCACGCCATCGAAGCCGCCGTTCAGCAAATTGCCGAGCGAATCAGGATTTTGCCCGAAGGTTCGGCTGAGGAGAGTGGCCGGCCGCGTCCAGCCGGAGAAACGATTGCCGACATTGCCACTATGATCACTCAATCGGCGAGTTCGTGCCGCGCCGCTAAAGAGCGCGGCATCGAGGTGGAAGTCGTCTACCTTCCGGAGCCTCCGGGCAATGAGATGCTGATCCCGGAGCGAGTGAAGGGAATCTTAAGCGTTCTTTTGGACAACGCTGCGTTGGCAACGCGCAACGAGACGGTGCGGTTCACTGTACGGCGCGCCGCCGGCGATTTGGAATTGGTCGTAAAGGGAATGGGCTCGAATCGGGTGGCGGATACATTGAATTCGATCTTTGAGGCTGCGTCGCGATTGGAGGGCGCGCGCGATGAAAACGGCGAAGCGATACTACGAGTCCAAGAATACTTAAAACATGGCGGAGGTGATGTTTATCTGAAGAACCGTCCTGGTGAGAGCGCGGAGTTTGTCGTCCGGTTACCGATTGAAGAGCAGTCCGCAGGCGGTTCCGCTGAATTGGGAAAATGAGTCCAAGGATTTGAATAGGCGTTATTAACAACCCACTAAGGAGGTCTTATGAGAGGCGTGAGTGCCAAATTTCTTGTCGGTGCAGGCGTGGCGGGGTCCATGCTACTTGCCCAGGGATGTCTCGCCACGCGTGATTGGGTCAGAGAGCAGGCTATCGATCCGTTATCGTCTCGAGCGACGCAAGCGGAAGGGCGTATCGAAAAGGCCGAGGGTCAGATCGGCAGTTTGGGCAATCGAATGAGCGGCGTCGAAGGCAAGCTTGGTCAGTTTGAAGGCCGGCTAGGCGAGGTGGACGCCAAGGCGGAGCGCGCGCTGAGCGCGATCTCGAATTTAAGATTGGAACGCAAGGTCGTCATCGACATGAAAGATGGCGCCAATTTCGCGTTCAACTCCGCGAGCCTGCCGGCTTCCGCCCAGCGCGAGATCGATGGTTTCTTGAGTGATCTCAAAGGCGATGCCGGAGAAGGCGCGATGTTTGTCGTGGCCGGTCATACCGATAACGTCGGCAG
>Ga0209974_10000839_pt1 | contig 10591 bp, 10 predicted proteins | sample InoplaM3SPM_FD_187592 | JGI IMG/M metagenome (GOLD analysis project Ga0209974, IMG submission 187592) | Arabidopsis thaliana rhizosphere microbial communities from the Joint Genome Institute, USA, that affect carbon cycling - Inoculated... | ecosystem: Host-associated > Plants > Roots >...
TCCGGACCTCGGCCGGCACGGACGTCTCGAGGCCGAACCGCTCCCGGAAGCCGCGCCGTCCGGAGGGGGTGACGATGACCGCGTGGCTGCCCGGCACCCGCTCCATCCAGCCGAGATCGAAGCAGCGCCGGGTGATCGCGGCGCCGATCGTGCCGGCGATGTGTGGGCGGCGCTCGGTCCAATCGAGGCACAGCCGGCAGTACCGACGCCGGGGCGACCGCGCCAGGCCGATCCCGAAGTCGGCGAAGAACCGGCCACCGGCCGGCGTGATCTCGGCGGCTTCGGCGTCGAGCACGATGTACTCGCGGGCGACGAGGGAATCCGTGAGCGCGACGCTCAGGCGCCCGGCCAGGTGGTCGTAGCAGATGCGCGCCGCGCTCAGCGCGCGTGCGTGGCGGGACAGCGGGCGGTATCGGGGTCGCTGCTCGAGGGCGACCGCGACGATGCCGTCGATCATGTCGGCGACCGCCGGCGAGGCGAGCCGAAAATGGCGATGCCGCCCCCTCGGGACCACGCGGAGCAAGCCCGCCGTGGTCAGCTTCGCGAGATGGGCGCTCGCGGTCGGCGGGGTGACGCGCGCGGCCCGGGCCAGCTCGCTCGCGGTCAGGGAGCGGCCATCGAGCAGCGCCGACACCATGGTCGCCCGCGCGGGGTCGCCGACCAGCGCCGCGATCTCGGCGATGATGGGGCCGGTGATCATGTCCGGGGCCTCGCTAGCGCGCCCGCGAGGCGCGCATAGCCGATCTGCGGAGTCCCGTCCGCGCTACCCGCGGCGGCGCCGTCTGTTCACCGTCGACATTCCGGTCGCTCCTGCGTTCGGGGAGTGGACGCTCGCAAGACCATACCACCGACCGTTCTGGCCCGGCCACCCTTTGCGCGGCCGCCTCCGCGCTCGGGAGCCAGTCGGCCGGCGGATGGTGCCGGCCCAGCCGCGTTTCAGCAATAAGCCGATTGGGCGCGCGATTGCGCGGTGCCACCCGGTCGTCTATCCTGTCGCCGAGTCTCCAGTGATCATCTGACCAGTGAACCATCAGGACGGAGGAGAGAGATGGCAATCGGCACCAGCTTTCGATCGCTCGCGACCGTTCTGACTGCCCTGCTCGTCGGATTCGCGGCCACGCTCGCCGGCTGCACCACCGCGGGTAACTCCGTCGCGGTGTCCGACATCAAGACCGTGACCGGCTCGTGGCAAGGCATCGTGTACCCAAGCTCCGAGCTGGACCCGTACCGGGTGACGCTGACGATCCGGGAGGACGGCACTTACGACGTCGTGTCCGCCCCCAGACAATCGCTGGGCACGTCGCGCGGAAAGGGGACGGTCGAGATCCGCGACGGGCGTCTCATCATGGAGGGCACGAGGGGCCGCGGCGTGGGACGGGTGCTGAAAGATCGCGACGGCAACCTCACGATGATCGTCGACGCGACGCTATCCGACAACAGCACGCTGTCGGTCCAGCTCTCGCCCAGCAAGTAGCGAGGGCCGCGCCCGCGGAGGCCGCCCTGTGAACGCCGACGCGGTGTGGGACGCGGGCGACCTCGGCTGCGGGGACCTCGTGCTGCAGCTGCGCTTTCGCATGGAGGCGCTCTCCGCCGGCCAGGTCCTGCACCTGGTCGCGCTGGATTCCGGCGCGCCGGCCGACCTGCCGGCCTGGTGCCGGCTCACCGGCCACCGCCTGCTGTCGGCCGAGCATCCCGTCTACCTCATCCGCCGAAAGGAGTCTTGACCATGGCCGGCAAGTTCTGCGTCAACCTCACCCACGCCCACGACAATCCCGACAAGGCCACCGTGGGCTTCGTCATCGCCAACGCCGCGGTCGGTTCCGGCAAGGAGACGCTCGTCTTCCTGAGCGTCGAGGGCGTGCGCCTGGCCACCAAGGGCGCCGCCGACACGATCCGTGAGGAGGGCTTCGCGCCCCTGCGCGAGCTGATGGACAACTTCGCCAAGGCGGGCGGCACCATCTACGTCTGCTCGCCCTGCTTCAAGAAGCGCAAGCTGGACGAGAACAACCTGGTGGCCGGTGCCGCCATCGTGGGCGGGGCCAAGCTGGTGGAGTTCCTCTCCGACGGCAGCCCCTGCGTCAGCTACTAGGCGAAGGGATCCGGCCGACCCCGGCCGACGAGACTTCAGCCGTCCCTCGAGACGATCTGATCCGAGAGCCACTTGAGGAGCTCGAGCGTGAGCGCGGGCCGGTTCCGGATCAGCCACTCGAGACGTTCGTTCCGCATGACGAGAAGCTCTGCCTCGGTCACGGCGACCGCGGCGGCCGAACGTGGCGCGTGCCTGAACAGCGCCATCTCCCCCAGCAGCTCCCCTTCCTTCACCAGATTGAGCCGGCGCTCGCCGCCGGCGGATCGCTTGACGATCTCGATCGTCCCCGCGTGAACGAGGTACGCCTCTCCCTGCGCGTCGTCGCCCTCCTCGAAGATGACCGCGCCGGGCGCGTAGTGCCGCCGCTCGATGTCGCCGAGCGTGAGATTCCGGTAGATCTCGATCCCGATCGCGGGGAGGTGCGACTTGCTCTCCACCGGCAGCCGAGCGTTCGCCCACGCCCCGAGACCGCCCTTGAGGATCCGGACATTGCTCCACCCCTGGCGACGCAAGAGCCGGGCGACCTCGGCGCTCGTTCGCTCTTCGGGAGTCGTGCAGACCGTGACGATGAGCTGGTCCTTCGCGTCCGGCAGGTCGATGTGCGCCTCCGTGACGCGCTCGGGGTCGAGGCGGATCGCCTTCGGGATCGAAAGGGGGCTGGTCTCGTAGTCGGCGTGAGTGCGCACATCGAGAAGGACAGGATTCAACCCCCTTTCCAGGAAGTCGACGACCTGCCCCGGATGGACCCGATATCGGTTGCGCCTCCATCGCCTCGCTCCCCACACCGCCCACGTCGTGACGCTCACCAGCGCCAGCGCGCCGGCGGTCGTCCATGCCCAGGGAAAGGGGCGGACCGGCGGGTGGGCGAGCTTGTCCTCGGCCTCCCGCATCGAGCGCTTGACGACCACGAGGCCGGGCAGCAATGCATCCGCTTCCCGGAACTTCGCCACCGCGAGCGAGTACCGCTCGTCTAGCAGGGCCGTGACCCCAGCCGCCCATACCGGATTGAAGCGGCTCTCGCCCGGGATCACGGCGGTACCCGCCAAAAAGGCGCGCACATCCTTGGCCGGAATCAGGAAATTGAAACCCTGGACCTCCGCGTTGCCGCGGAGGGAGATGAACGTCATGACGCCGACGACGGATCCGTTGTCGTCCACGGCGGGCCCGCCACTGTTTCCATAAACGGCGGAAGCGTCGGTCTGGATGACGTCCTGACCGATGGCGTCCGTGTTGAATCCCGACACCTGTCCCTTCGTGGCGGACGCTTCCTTCAAGGCCGTTCGGCTGAGGAGCTCGTGATCTCTGACCACTCCCGGGAAACCCAAGATGTGGAGATCGTCGCCGAGCTTGGGCTCCTTGTCCGTGATCGACATGACGGGGTACGCGCCATCCTCGATCTTGAGCAAGGCCAGATCGCGCCCGGAATCCTTGAGCGGATTGCCCTTCGCGTCGAGCGTGATCGGTGGGCTGAACTTCGCGACCCGGGCCTCGAGATTCGCGCCGTTGGACAGCAGCACGCTGACCCGGCCCGTCGGCGTGAGCTTGACCGTGGCGAGGGGAATCGCGCGGAGCAGCTCTTCCTCGAGGTCAGGCCGCTGACCTCGCGCCAACCCCCGGGCGCTCAGCGCCGGGTACACACAGCCTTCCTCGACGGCCCGGAGCTTGAGGTTGAACTCGACCCACGGCGGCACACGGTAGGCCGGATCGACGACGTGCGCGTTGGTGATGAGGTAACCTCGACCATCCACGAACCATCCGGTGCCGACCTCGATGAATGGCTTCGGGCTCACCGTGATCGGACCCTGGCCGCAATTCACCGTCGCGCTCGCTCTGACCTCGGCGCTGACGAGTGCGACAGCCGGCACGGCGCGGAGCAAGGCCTCCTGCACGGAGACGGCCAACGACGGCGCGGGCGTGGCGGCAACGCTGGCGCTCGCGGCCAGCACGGTGGCCCACCGGACTCTCGAGGCTCTCGCGCTCATCGGGTCAGGGGCCGACATGTTAGCACCCTCGCCTCACGCGAGCGCAGCCGGTCCCCTCCGGCGAAGACCATCGTGAAAGAGCCTTCGGTACCTGCCGGACGGTGAACTGAGACGATTCGGATCAGCGGCCGCGCAAGAATCGGCAGCCTCTTGAGCCCTTCAGTCGCGCGAGCCGAGCGACGGGAACGGGTGGCCGTTGGCGAGGCCCGTGGGATCCCGCCGCGGCTTGGCTACTTCTTCTTGCTGAAGTCGAAGTTGAACGGGCCCCCGGTAGAAGCATGGCCGGAGCCCACCAGTCCCCAGCTCGTGTCCCGGTCCATCAGTACGGCCGATCCGTTTCGATCGCCAGCGCCCAGGGCCGCGCTTCCCGAAGTGCTGAAGAATTGCACATAGCCATCCTTGATCTCCGCCTTGCCGGCGCTGGAGTAGGCGCCAGCGTTGGTGGTGTAGGTTCCGTCAGGATTGATGGTCAGGGTCCCGGGCACCGTTGATGTGGTCCCGGGAGGATTCACCGTGCCTCCCCACGTTCCGAAGAGCAGACTTGCATCAGCGGCCGTCACTTTCTTCTGGACGCCTTGGGACGCACAACCAGCGATTGCCGACGCGAGCAGGACGACACCCAGGAGCCGACGCGCTTTGCGGTTCGTTGCCATTTTGTCTTCCTCCTGTAGTACGTGGAGAAGCACTGCTAGTCACGGCCGCGCGCTCTTTCGTAACGGGTCAGTTGCCCGTGGGCATCGGGAGGTTGACTCCCTGCTTCCCAAGCTGCTCCCGGATATGTTGGAACCGCTCGTATTCAGAGAGCGTGATCGGGCCGGAATAGCTCTCGCTCTGCAGCTTGCGCGGTGGGTACTGGACGTACGTCTTCATCAGCCCCTTGATGGCCTCGCTGATCGTCACTATCGTCCAGGTCCGCTCGGTGAAGTTGTTCATGAACAGGTCGTAGCGCTCCTGCGGATCCTGCCAGAGGTCGAAGACCTGCGGCACGGTGGCGACGTATTTGCTCGCCCCCTTCCATCCGAGGTTGGAGTCCACGGCGAGGCCGCCGGTCGGCTGGCCGTTGTCCCCCCGCAGGTTGAACACCGCCTTGTAGTTGCCGACCCGCGCCGCGCCGGGCGTCAACTCATCCTCGGTGAAGTAGAACCATGCGTCGCGCGCCGACTTCCCCGTGCCGAAGAGAACCGGCGACATGTCGTAGCTGTCGAAGATGATCGGCTGACCTGCCCGATCCTTGTCCGGCAACTTCACGCCCGCGAGAGCTGCGAAGGTGGCGATGTAGTCCAGGCCGCCGACGATGTCGTAGTTCTTGGACCCCGCCTTGATCTTGGGACCCCAAGCGATAGACGGCACCCGGTTGCCTCCCTCGCGCACGGTGCCCTTGGTGCCGCGGAATGGCGTGTAGCCGGCGTCGGGGTACACGTCCTGCCATGCGCCGTTGTCGGTGGTCCAGAACACGTACGTGTTCTTCTCGAGGCCGAGCGCCCGGACCTTGTCCACGATCCGGCCGATCCGCGTATCGTTCTCCACCACCGAGTCCGCGTACTTGCTCTTGGAGGAGGATTTGTTGACGAAGTCGGGGTGCGGCATGTTCGGCTGGTGTACTTTCATGAAGTTGATACTCATGAAGAACGGGGCGCTGGTCTTGGCCGCTTTGTCGAGGTATTCGAGCGAGGCCTTTTCGACGTACTCATCGAAGAAGGGGATCCCGACCACGCCTTGCGCCGGCGTGTTGACATACTGGCCGTTGACCTTGAACTCCTCACGGGGCGTCTGGCCCGCGTTGCCCGACAACGCCCCCTTGGTCACCTGCGCGAACATCGCGCGCAGCTTGGGGTCCATGTCGGGGAACCAGGTCGGATCCGCGTACGTATAGGCATTGAGGTGATAGAGGCCGACGTACTTCATCTCGTCGTAGCCATGGGCACTGGGCATCGCGTAGTCGGCCTCGCCCAGATGCCACTTGCCGGTGAAGAAGGTCTGATAGCCTGCCGTCTTCAGCAACGACGCCAGCGTCCACTCTTCCTTGGGCAGCCCGCCGCCTTGACCCTGGAAAGCCACCGTGGTCATGCCGCTGCGGTTGGGGATGCGCCCGGTCTGCACCGCGGCGCGACCGGGCGTACAGCTCGGCTGGGCATAGAACGAGAAGAAGGTCATGCCCTCGCCCGCCAGGCGGTCCAGGCTGGGCGTGGGCATGCCACGCCCGGGGCCTCCGCCGTAGGGACCCGAATCGCCGTAGCCGAAGTCGTCGGACAGGACCAGGATGATGTTGGGTTTTTGCTGCGCCGAGGCCGGGGAACCCGTCAGGGCCGCGGTCGTGAGCAGCGTGACGAGAGCGAGCCCAATCTTTGGCCCATACCTCATGCTTGCCTCCTTGGTTCTGCGTCAGTCGAACTCGATCGCCCTCCCCGCCGAGAGCGGTGGCCATGCGAACCGCCACCTTGCGTCATTTCCGGGACATTAGGTGAATCTGCGCAGGCCGCACCATTCGGAGAATCACGGACGGGATCGGGATAACTACGGAGCCGGCGCGCGGTCTCACAAATGGCACGACGCCGAGAGCGCGTTCAACGCGTGGCGCGAATGCTCGCGCGGACGTCCCTGCGACTACTCGGGGCTGAGCTACGACACGCTCGACCGCGCGTCGGGCATTCAGTGGCCCTGCACCGCGGACAGCCCGAACGGGACCGAGCGGCTGTACACTAGCGGCGTGTTCAATACCGCGGCCGATTTTTGCGAGCTCTACGGGCACGATCTCGTCACGGGCGCGGAGATTTCGCCTCAGCAGTATCGTGCCCGCGATCCCAAGGGCCGCGCGGTCATCAAGCCGGCCGATTACGTGCCCCCGCCCGAAGAGCCCGACGCCGCCTATCCGTTCTGGCTCACCACGGGGCGGCTGGTGTACCACTGGCATTCGAGAACGAAGACGGGGAGGGTCCCCGCCCTGCAGGAGGCGGCGCCGGTTGCCGTCGCCGAGATCAACCACGACGACGCGAAGCGCCTGGGCGTCGGGGAGGGCGAGCTGGTCCGCGTCCGATCACGGCGCGGGATGGTCGAGGTCCGGGCCCGGCTGACGGACATCGCCCCGGGGCACGTGTTCATCCCGTTTCACTATGGTCGCGCGCGGTTCGGGCACGGTGAGCACCCCGCGGCCGTCGAGCCCACGGCGGCGAACGAGCTCACCCTCACCGACTGGGATCCCGTCAGCAAGCAGCCGCAATTCAAGTTCGCCGCGGTATGCATCGAGAAGGCATGATCGCCCGCTACATCGGCCTCCTCGCCAACGCGGAGCGGGCGCTGGCCGACGCCCTGTCGCTGATCGGGCTCCGGCACGCGGTGGAGCCCGACATCAGAAGAGCCGCGAAGACGTATGCCGCCTGGTGTCGCGCTCACGTCGACGCGCTCGACCCGGCCATCGCTCGCTATGGCGCAAGCCGCAGTACCGACGGCGAGCGACTGCGTCGGGCGCTCTTTCGCGGCCCTCGTCTCGGCGGCTTCGGGCTCCTGCGAGACCTTCACGACCTGGTCACGCTCGCGACCGCGGTGCGCGAAGGCTGGACCGCCCTGCACCAGGCCGCGCGCGAATCGCACGACCACGAGCTGGCGGTGCGGTGCCGCACCTGCGGCGAGCAAACCACGCGGATGATCGCGTGGCTCGACGCGGGCGGCGCGCTGAGCGACGAGGCGGGACCCTCGCCACCCCGCTGCCGGCGATACCAGTTCATCGCCCGTCACTAACACGCGATGTCAGTGTTCCTCGGCGGCCTCCTCCTCGGCCTCGTAGTCCTGCTGGCCCTGGTCGTGTGGTCGATCCGCCGTCACCGAGACCCCGATCTCCACATCGAGTGCGACTCGGGCATCGATCAGCTGATCCCCACGCTCGCCGGCCTGACCCTGGGGACCGCGGTCGCGGGCAACTCGGCGGAGGTGCTCGAGAACGGTGGCTACTTCGATGTGCTGATCGGCCGCATCCAGGCGGCGCGCGCCTCCGTGCACTTCGAGACGTTCCTGTGGAAGGAGGGGGCCCTGGGCCGCCGTGTCGCCGATGCCCTCATCGACCGAGCGCGGGCACGCGTGCGTGTCCGGGTCCTGCTGGACGCCGAGGGCTCCAAAGCCGCCGGCGCGAGCGTCGTGCAGCAGATGCGCGACGCCGGCTGCCGCGTGGTGTTCTTCCACGAGCGGAGGATTCGAAACATCGGCGTGTTCAACGACCGCGACCACCGCAAGCTCGTGGTCATCGACGGTCGGGAGGCGTTCGTGGGGGGCCACTGCATCGTGGACGAGTGGCTGGGCAATGCCGAGGACGGCAAGCACCACGCCGACATCAGTCTCCACCTGCACGGGCCCATCGTGCACACCGTGCAAAGCGCCTTCAGCGAGAACTGGGCCGGCGAGACGGGCGAGCTCTTCGTGGGGGACGACGTGTTCCCGGCGTTGGCACCGGCGGGCGATGTCGTGATGCACGCGGTGTTCGCCAAGCCCGAGAACTCGGCGCCCGCGGTGAAGATCCTGCACCACACCGCGATCTGCCTGGCCCGCCGCCGCATCTGGATCCAGAACCCCTACTTCATCCCGGAGCCCGACGCCATCGACGCCTTCGGCCAGGCGGTGGCCCGCGGGGTAGACGTGCGCGTGCTGATGCCGTCGACCAGCGGCTCGGACAACCCCATGGTGCAGCACGCCGGTCACCGCAACTTCGAAAAGCTCCTGCGTTGCGGCGTGCGTCTCTTCGAATACCCGCACACCCTGCTGCACCAGAAGGTCATGACCGTCGACGGGGTCTGGAGCGCCCTCGGCTCGAGCAACTTCGACGACCGCTCCTTCGAGACGAACGACGAGCTCACCCTCTCCATCCGGGACGGGGCGCTCGCGCGGCGGCTCGACGCGATCTTCGACAAGTACGTCGCGCGGGCGACCGAGATCGAGCTCGAGCGCTGGCGCAGGCGGGCGCTGTCCCACAAGCTCACGGACCACTTCTTCTATACGTTGAACGAGCTTCTCTGACCATGCCGTCTTTCTGGGCCGGCCCTGCTCCCCGCCCCTCGGGCGTACCCCCCACTTGACGAGGATCGGGGTTCACGGGAGTATTGGCCCGTTCGCTCCCATCGCTCGCTGGTCTCTGTGCTCCAGGGTGTGACATCTCGGCCGTCAAGGCCGAGTCTGTCCCGCAGCTATCCCTTTTCGTCGAGGGAGGGGTGTATATGAGGACACCGGCCATCCGAATCCTCGTGGCAGCCGTCGTGGCGGTCATGGCGCTCGGCAGTCCCGCTCGAGCGCATCACCGACCGAACAACGAGGTGCTCATCGGCGGAGCGATCTCCCAGACCGGCCAGTACGCGGAGCCCGCCGGCCGGCAGGTCAACTCGATCAAGCTCTGGGTGGACGAGGTCAACGCCCGCGGCGGGCTCCTCGGCCACAAGGTCACGCTGGAGCTGCTCGACGACAAGTCGGACGTCCAGACCGCCATCAAGCTCTACGAGAAGCTCATCACCGAGGACAAGGTCGACGTGCTGCTCGGCCCCTACTCGAGCGGCATCACCGAGGCGGTGGCCAATATCACCGAACGCTACAAGATGCCGTTCGTGGCCTACGGGGCATCCGCCAGCCAGATCTGGGAGAAGGGGCGCAAGTACATCTTCAACATCGTGGCGGTGGCAGAGGACTATCAGAAGGGGGCGGTCCACCTGGCCAAGCAGATCGGGGTGAAGCGCCTCGCGGTCATCGGCCAGGACAGCCTCTTCCCGCGGACGGCCGGCAAGGGCGCCAAGGACTGGGCCAAGAAGCTCGGCGTCGAGGTCGTCCTCGACGAGAACTACCCGCCCAAGCAGACCGACTTCACCGCCCTGCTGCAGAAGATCCGCGCCGCCGGCGCGGAGGCGGTCATCTCCAACAGCTACTTCGCGGACTCCAGCGCGCAGCTCCGACAGATGCGCGAGCTGGGCATCGACTTCAAGATGTACTCGAGCACCGTGGGGCCGAGCCTGCCCAACTTCGCCGAGCAGCTCGGCAACACCGCCGAGTACGTGCTCGGCTACAGCCAGTGGGAGCCGCTGCCCGACGTTCTCAAGCATCCCGGGATGAAGCAGTACATCGACGCCTACGAGAAGCGCTTCGGGGAGAAGCCGAACTACCACGCGGGCAGCACCTACGGAGCCATGCAGGTCACCGAGGCCGCCATCAAGAAGGCGGGCGGCTTCGATAGCGAGAAGATCCGCCAGGCCCTGGCCACCATGGAGGTCGACACCGTCTTCGGCCGCTACAAGGTCGACGCCCGGGGCATGAACGGCCACGAAGGTCTCACCTTCCAGATCCTCAAGGGGCAGCGCCGCGTGGTGTGGCCCGAGAAGTGGGCCGAGACCAAGGCCGAGCTGCCGATGCCGGAGTGGAGCAAGCGCTAGGAGCGCGTCTGGGCAGCCTCCGTTCGAGCGCGGGCTTCGCCCGCGCCACCCTGCTCCGGGGGAGGCTCGGAGGGGGCCGTCGAGGCCCCCTTCGACTCCTCGCCGACCGGGACGCGGCCGGCGGG
>Ga0209974_10000841_pt1 | contig 10587 bp, 5 predicted proteins | sample InoplaM3SPM_FD_187592 | JGI IMG/M metagenome (GOLD analysis project Ga0209974, IMG submission 187592) | Arabidopsis thaliana rhizosphere microbial communities from the Joint Genome Institute, USA, that affect carbon cycling - Inoculated... | ecosystem: Host-associated > Plants > Roots >...
GGCTATCGGCCTGGGGCGACGCGCGCAAGGAGCTGCCGGCCATTCGCGAGGACTGGGCGGCGATGCTCGAGCGGCTCTATCCGGAGGGGCGCCAGGTCTGAGCCCGCCGCGTCACCATGGGGCTTCGATCTCCGTCCGCACGTACAGATAACGGCCGTTGAACCCGAACGGCGAGGCCGACGGGAAGTTGAAGATCCCGAAGCTGTTGTCGAAGATCGCGCGGTCGGGGAACTCGTCGAAGAGATTCCGCGCCCCGAGCGCCACCAGGAACGAGTCGCCGAAGCGATATCCCGCCTCGGCGTCGACGAGGGTCTTCGAGTCGTATTCCTGAACGCACACCTCGCCGCAGATCCCGAGCAGCACGGAGGTGAACGGTCCCCAGAACGACACGCGGCCGAGGAGGCTCAGCCGCTCGTCCGACCACAGCCCCTCGAGGGTGCTCCGCCACTCCGGACGGCCGCGCTCGAGCTCGATCAGGCCGCCTTCGAGGAACGGGCTGAAGAGCTCGGCCCCGGTGCTTTCCAGCTCGGGCGGCGTCCGGGTCTGCGTCACCTCGTTCTCGGTCCAGTTGTAGACAGCCGAGAGGTCCAGCGTGCCGGGTCCGGCGGGGACCACGTAGCGCGCGGTCAGGTCGAGCCCGCGGGTCTCGGTGTCGAGGCCGTTGGTGAAGAAGCGCGCCGCCTGGACGTCCGGCACGCCGGCCTCGTCGAGGATCTCCTCGATTTCCGGACCGCTCACTTCGCTCGTCAGGATGATCCGGTCGTCGATCGTGATGTAGAAGAAGTCGGCGGTGAAGGTGAGCCGGTCGACCGGCGTGACCGCCAGGCCGCCGCTGACGTTGACCGAGGTCTCCTCGTCGAGGGGTTCGGCGCCGAGGGCGACCGCGGCGGGGTGATCGACGGGAAAGATCCCCGCCTCGAACGCTACGGGTTCCCCGCCCTCGCCCTGCATGAAGTTCGTGACCGTGCTCTGGTAGAACTGCTGAGACAGCGCCGGCGCGCGGAACCCCGTGCTCACGGCCCCGCGAAGGACGAACTGGCGCGTCGGCTGGAAGCGGAGCGCGAGCTTGCCCGTCAGCTTCTCGCCGAAGTCGCTGTAGGACTCGAAGCGCGCCGCCACGTTGGCGAGGAGCTGCGCGGTCAGGCTCCCCTCGAGGTCGGCGTAGACCCCGACGTTGCTGCGCCCCTCGTCGACGGGTACCGAGAAGCCCGTGAAGACCTGGGAGCCGGGAGGAGCGGGGTCCCCGTTGCGGTTCGGATGGCCGCCCTGGAGGAACGACGCCTCCTCGCCCGGTTCGATCTGGTAGTTCTCGTGGCGCCAGGCGGCGCCCAGAGCGAGGTGGAGGGGCGACGCGAGGAACCCCGCGTTCCATTCGCGCGCCAGGTCGATGCCGGCGGTCACTTCGTTCAGGCTGAGCTCGCCCGCGAAGAACTCGGTCTGGTTGGGGATTCCGGGGTCGTCCGTGTTTCCGAGGATCCCGTCGAGACCCGGTGCGCACGGCGTGTCCAGGCACGGCCCCAGGGAGACGTTCAGCGTGTTCGTCAGGTTGTACTCGAACGCGTTGTGCCCCCACGTCAGGCCCGCGTCCCAGAGCCAGCCGGCCGCTGCTCCGCGCACGCCGCCCGCCGCCGAAGCGTCGACGACGTCGGCGTCGAAGGTGGGGAGGAACCCCAGCGGGTAGATCTCGGGCCAGTTGCGGTCGCTGATCCCCTGCCGGCGGAACCCCTGCCCGTCGCCCTCGCGGAAGCTGTAGCCGCCGAAGGCGTACACCTGCGTCAGCTCGTCGGCCGAGACTGGGACTTGTAGGTCGGCGAAGGTGAGGATGTCCTCCTGGTTGCCGTCCCCCCAATGGTGGTTGGGCTGGTCGACGGGGTTGTTCTTCTCGATCACGTTGCCCTCCTCGTCCACCACGTCGGCGTCACCCGGGACGATCTGGTCTTCGGGGTCGGCGCCGGCGCGGTTGGTCGCGTTCCGGTCGCGCCACTCGGCGAAGAGGCTGACCGAGCCGTTGCCGATGGGCAGCCCGATCGCGCCGTTGATATCCCGAATCGTCCCGTCGGCGTCGAAGTCTCCCGGGTAGTAGCGGCCCGTGGTCGCCCCGATCGTCAACGGGAACGCGCCGGACTTCGTGACCATGTTTACGACGCCGGCGATCGCATCGGAGCCGTACTGCGCCGCGGCTCCGTCCCGGAGGACCTCGATCCGATCGATCATGCTGGCGGGCAGCGCGTTCAGGTCCACACCGCTGGACCCCGCGCCCATCCCGGCGCCGAAGATGTGGACGAGCGCCGAGTGATGGCGTCGCTTGCCGTTGACGAGGACCAGCGTGTGGTCGGGCGAGAGGCCGCGCAGGGTGAAGGGCCGCACGATGTCGGTCGCGTCGGTCACGCTCTGGCGGGGGAAGTTGACGGACGGCGAGAGCTCCTCGAGGATCGCGCTCGTCTCGGGCGTCGCATGGCTGGCGATCTCTTCGGACGTGTACACGTCGACGGGGACCGCCAGCTCGTCGGCCGCGCTGTGCTGGGCGCGCGAGCCGACGAAGACCCTGAGCGTCTCCACCTGGATCGCCTCGGCGCGAAGCGCGTAGTCCCGGCGCACCTCGGCGCCCTCGGCCACGCTCACGGACTCGGACTCGATGGCGTGGCCGACGGCCTCGACACGAAGGGTGTACGATCCGACCGGAACGGCGCGCAGGAGGAAGTCGCCCCCGGCGTCGGTCTGGGTCCCGAGGCCGGTGCCCTCGAGGCTCACGGTCGCGCCGGCGATCGGCTGGCCGTCCTGATCGGTGATCCGGCCTTGGATCGTCCCGGTCTGGGCGAGGGCGACGAAGGGAAGGCCGAGGAGTAGAAGGAGCGCAAACGCGAGGTATCGCATGGGACCTCCGGGGTGCGAGTCGGAGGAAGAGTCCGCGGCCGGACTCGGGGAGGTAAGCAGCTTCACGATAGGGCTCGAACGGTCGGCGGATCAAGGCAGGTGGCCCCTCGACGAAATAAGTTTTATATTATCAAAGCGTTCTAGACCTGCCCAATCTCTGTCAGGTCGAACGCGAAGTTCCCATCCCAGAAGGAGCCAAAATGCGGAGAACCACGCTCGGTGCGTGCACGTGTGCGCTCGCGATCCTCATGTCATTCGGGTACGCCCAGGCACAGCAGCAGCAGGACTCGCCTATGCGCTACGTCACCGTGACCACGTTCGAGGTCCCCTACGGCCCGGATCGTCCGAAGATGATGGCGTTCCTCAACGAGTACTTCCTGCCGGGCATTCAGCTCCACCCCGACGTTCGCAACTTCCGACTGCTCACCCACGTCTGGGGAAGCGACGGAATGCAGGTCATCATGGAGGCGGAGTACGATAACTGGGCGGACATAGAAGCCGAATGCGGAAAGCCCTGTGATGATTACTTCGATCAGCACGTCGCCCCGAAGGTGGGCGAAGACGGGTACGCCGAGTATCAGGAGATGTCCGATCTGTTCAACGTGGCGTACGGCAGCCACACGGACGAGATCTATCTGACCAACATGAACCGCGCGATGGTGGAGGGGAAGACGCCGAACTGGGTGGGTCCGACTCCAGTGGCACCCGTCGTCGCTAGCGGCAACTAGAGCACGACCAGACCGCGGCTGCGGCCGTCGTCATACGATTCAGCGGGCCCGAGGATGGATTTCGAGGGCCCGTTGTCTTTTGCGAGCGATTTCGCCGAAACAAACATGGGCTCGGATAGCCCCACGGTTATCACGAATCCCCGCACCCGGGACATCCCTGAGATCGGCCCCCGCGGCCGCTGACCCGTGTCTTGGCAGGGCGGTCGGCCAGGCGCATATTCATTCGGTTGGGGCATTCCCGAGGACACCAAACCATCGACATCTCCGCCACGGGCGCCGGGACCGCCATCCCATCGTGAATCAGACCGCCTCGAGCCGGCTCCCCCATCGCCTGTCGGTCGTATGGTTCAGCGACCTCGTGGGATGGAGCAGTCTCACAGCCGAGGACGAAGACAAGGCGATCGCGCTCATGCGGCGCTTCCAGGCCGCCGTGCGCGCGGTCGTGTCCGACGATAAGGGGCGCATCGTCAAGTTCATCGGCGACGCCGCCCTGGTCGAATCCCCCAGCGCGGAGGCGGCCGTGATGGCAGCCGACGAGGTGCGCGGGCTCATGCGAGCTGGTGAATCGATCCGCACGGGCATCCATCTCGGCGACGTTGCGGTCGGGCCGGACGGAGACCTGTACGGCGACGGGGTGAACACCGCGCAGCGGATCCAGACCGTGGCCGAGGCGGGACAGATCGTGGTGAGTGGCGACGTCTGGCGGCAGCTCCGGAACCGGTCCACGTTCCGTTTCGAGCCGCTGGGCGAGCGCGAGCTCAAGGGAGTCGAGGCGCTCGACCTGTACGTGGTCACCGAGGTCGCCAGGTCCCGTCCCACGACGGCCGCGGCGGATCGACCGACCTCACCCGAGCCCTCGGCGGCGGCCGCGCCGACCGAGCGCTCGATCGCCGTCCTGCCGTTCATGAACCTGAGCTCCGATCCCGAGAACGAGTACTTCAGCGACGGGATCACCGAAGAGATCCTCAACGCGCTCGTCAAGGTCAGCGATCTCAAGGTCGCCTCCCGCACATCGGCGTTCGCGTTCAAGGGGCACCAGGGGGACGTTCGGGAGATCGCCGAGAAGCTCGGGGTCGCGACGGTGCTGGAGGGAAGCGTCCGCAAGGCGGGAAGCCGCGTCCGCATCACCGGCCAGCTGATCGGCGCCGCGGACGGATACCACCTGTGGTCCGAGACGTACGATCGCCAGCTCGAGGACATCTTCGCGATCCAGGACGACATCGCGCACTCGATCGTCGAAGCCTTGAAGGCCACGCTTGCGGGTGACGAAGGGGAGAAACTGGTCGTCCCGACGACCGACAACCTCGAGGCGTACACCCTGTACCTGAAGGGGCGGTTCCACTATAACCAGGACACGGAGGCGGGCCTGCGCCAGAGCCTGGAATTCTATCGCCAGGCCCTCGAGCACAGCCCCGATTACGCCAGGGCATGGGCCGGGATCGCCGACTCCTGGATGCATCTGGCCGACGACTACGTGCCGCCGGACGAGGGGTACGCGGCGGCGAAGGAGGCGGCCGAGAGGGCGCTGGAGCTGGAACCCGAGCTGGCGGAAGCACACACCGCGCGAGGGAAAGTGCTGGGCTGGTACGAGTGGAAGTTTGCCGAGGGAGAGCTTGCGCTGCGCCGCGCAGTGGGCGCGAATCCGAACTACGCCGACGCACACTGGGCGCTGGGCAGCCTCCTCCCGACCACCGGCCACATGAAGGAGGCCCTGCAGGAGATCCGGACCGCCCAGTTGCTGGACCCGCTATCGCCCGTCACCGCCTACTGGCGCGCGCGCTACCTGCTCTACGCGCGGCGCATCGAGGAGGCGATCGAGGAGGGACAGAGGGCGCTCGGCCTGGATCCCGACTACGTATATGGAGTGGCGATTCTCGGCCGTGCGGAGCTGCTCAAGGGGGAGAACGAAGCCGCGATCGATTCGTTCCGACGGTGCGTCGAGCTCGCGCGCTCCAACACGTTCCGAGCCTATCTCGCCTACGGTCTGGCGTCGGCGGGTCGCGACGCGGAGGCCCGGGAGATCCTCGAACGGATCCGCCACGGGGAAGGACCCGACTACGTCCGAAGCGAGCTCCTGGCCGCGGTACACGGGGCGCTCGGCCAGACGGACGAGGCGTTCCGGGAGCTCGAACGCGCGTACGCCGACCGGTCCGCGGGACTGATCTACCTCCACCTCGATCCGCTCTACGATGCGCTGCGTGACGATCCCCGCATGGATGAGATGGTGCAGCGGATCGGCCTCCAGTGAACAGCCGGCCGTCGAGCCAGCTTCCCCACCGCGTTTCGGTCGTCTGGTTCAGCGACCTGGTGGGGTGGAGCAGCCTCACGGCCGAGAATGAGGACCAGGCGATCTCCCTGGTGCGGCGCTTCCAGGCCGCCGTGCGCGCGGTGGTCGCGGGGGAGAAAGGTCGGGTCGTCAAGTTCATCGGCGATGCGGCGCTCGTGGAGTCTCCGAGCGCGGAGGCAGCGGTCAAGGCTGCAAGCGAGCTGCGGGGGCTCATGCAGGCGGGCGAGACGATCCGCACCGGCGTTCACCTGGGAGACGTGGCCGTCGCACCGGACGGAGACCTCTACGGCGACGGAGTGAACACGGCCCAGCGTATCCAGACGGCTGCCGAACCGGGGCAGATCGTCGTCAGCGTGGATGTCTGGCGACAGCTCCGGAACCGTCCGTCCTACCGATTCGATCCGCTGGGGGAGCAGAGCCTCAAGGGAGTCGAAGCGCTGGATCTCTACCTCGTCCTCGAGACGCCGAACGACTCCGGAACGGCCGTCCGGGCCGAGCCGTCTCGCAGCGCGGCGCCCGAGTCCCGGCCGACTGTCGAGCGATCGATCGCAGTGTTGCCGTTCATCAATCTCAGCTCCGACCCCGAGAACGAGTATTTCAGCGACGGCATCACCGAGGAGATCCTGAACGCGCTCGTGAAGGTCAGCGACCTGAAGGTCGCCTCCCGCACATCGTCGTTCGCCTTCAAGGGGCATCACGGCGACGTGCAGGAAATCGCGGAGAAGCTCAAGGTCGCCACGGTGCTGGAGGGAAGCGTTCGCAAAGCCGGCAACCGCGTACGCATCACCGGCCAGCTGATCGGCGCCGCGGACGGCTACCATCTGTGGTCGGAGACGTATGACAGGCAGCTCGAGGACATCTTCGCGATTCAGGACGACATCGCCCAGGCAATCGTCAGCGCGCTCAAGGCCACGCTGGCGGTCGACGAAGGGGAGAAGCTCGTCACCGCGACTACCGAGAACCTGGAAGCGTACACGTTGTATCTCAAGGGAAGGTTCCAGTACAACAAGTACACCGAGGAGAGCCTCCGTCGGAGCCTTGAGCTGTACGCGGAGGCTCTCGTGGAGAGTCCGGTATATGCGCGCGCATGGGCCGGGATCGCCGACTCATGGATGAGACTGGCGGACGACTGGGTGTCTCCCGAGATCGCGTGCGGCGCGGGGAAGGACGCGGCCGCACGGGCCCTGGAGCTCGATCCGGAGCTAGCCGAAGCCCACACCTCCCTGGGAAAGATGTTCACCTGGTACGACTGGGATTTCGCGCGCGGCGAGCTGGCGCTGCGACGGGCAGTTTCCTCGAATCCCAACTACACGGACGCGCACTGGACGCTCGGCACGCTCCTGCCCGCCGTCGGACGGCTGGAAGAAGGGCTGAAGGAGATGCGGACGGCGCTGAAGCTCGACCCCCTGTCGCCGGAGAACAGTCAGTGGGCAGCCCGGTTCCTCCTCTACCAGCGGCGCCCGGCGGACGCGATCGAGGAGTCGTATCGCACGCTCGAGCTGGACTCCCAATATCCGCGCGCGTATCTGACCATCGGTCTCGCGCGGTTGATGGAAGGAGAGCCGGAGGCGGGGTTGGAGTCACTACGGAGGAGCGCCGAGCTGAGCAGCTCGCCTTCCTTCAGGGCGTTCCTCGCCTACGGGCTAGCCGCGGCGGGACGGCAAGAAGAGGGGCGTCAGGTTCTCGAGGAGCTCCTATCCGAGGGCCAGGAAAGCTACGTCCGGGCCGAGTTCCTCGCCGCGGCCTACGGGATGCTCGGCGATCGGGACGAGGCGTTCCGGCAGCTCGAGCGCGCCTTCGAGCAGCGCTCGGCGGGCATGATCTACCTGCACCTCGATCCGCTGTACGACGCGATCCGCGACGACCCGCGATTTGCTTCGCTGGTGGAGAAGATCGGGCTTCAGTAGAGCAGGAGCTGATCGGGTCTCGAGGTCGATCCTGCGACGGTGGGCCTCCGGCAGGGCCGGGTTCAGTCCTTCCGCGCCTCGACCGGGCCCTCGGGGTCGTGTAGCACGAGCAGGGCGTCCTCACCGGCGCCGCGAAGCTCGATACGCACGCCAGGCGCGCCGCGGAGCCGGAAGCTCTCGAACGTGTCCTCACCGACCGGGAGATACTCTGCCGCAGGGGGCTCCGGTGTTGGTCGGACCGCCTGAAGGCCATTCGGTCCCCACACATACGTGCTCCAGGCCGAGCCGCGGCTGAAGTCGATGCGGGCGAGGATGCCGGGACCGGCGGGCATGGGGACGAGCCCCACGATCTCGAAGCCGGTCGGCTCGCCGAGCCGCGCGTGGCGGTCGGCCATGAGCTCTTCTTCCCGGGCGCGGATCTCCGAGATCGGGACGCCGCCGAAGGCCTCGGCCAGCGGTCCGTAGTCGCCGCGAAAGAGTGCCTCCAGGATGGCGCGGGTCCGCACCTCGAGCTCGGGCGTAATCTCCCGCGCGCGTTCGGAGAGCGGGAAGAGGAGCGCGGTCCCCTCGGGCCCGTGCGCGGATACGGCGAGCCGGTCCTCGAGCGCAGCCACCGTCAGGATCTCGCCGGAGGGGAGCCGCCACTCGCCTGCGGCGCGGGCCAGCGCGGCTGGATCGACCTCGGCCACCTCGGGCGGCAGGTCGTAGGGCTCGCCGAAGGCGATCGCCTCGAGCGTCGCGGCGACAGGGGTCGCGGGCAGCGCAGGATCGGTCGTGACGACGAAGACGGTGAGCCCCTCGTCCTCCCAGCGGTGGAGTTCGGCGAGATAGATGCCGTTCCCGCCGTTGTGCCAGACGAGGGTGCCGTGCCGGGGGGTCTCCTCGATCGCCCAGCCGTACCCGTAGAACGAGATCGAGTCGGGGTCCTCCGGGACGTGGGGCGTGAACATCGCGGCGCGCTCGGCGGCGGGGAGCACCGCGTCGCTCCCGAGCGCACGGTCCCAGTCCTCTATATCCGCGAGCGTCGTGTGGAGCCCGCCGTTGCCGCGGAGCTGCCAGAAGGGCGCGCCCGGCTCCTCCATCCGCTCGACGATCGTCCCCCAGCGCTCACCGTCGCGGTAGCCGACTGCCACGCGCGCGGGATCCCAGCGCGGGATCCTGTAGCCGGTCTCCTCCATGCGGGCGGGGTCGAGCACCAGGTCTCGCAGCGCCTCCTCGTAGGATTCTCCGGTCACGATCTCGACGATGGCGGCCAGCAGGCTGTAGCCGGCGTTCGAGTACTCGTAGCCCGAGCCCGGCGCGAACAGGAGATCGGAGTCGAGCGCGCGGCGGACGTACGTGTCGCGCTCGCGGCCCGCGGGATCGAAGTCGGTCTGGGCGAAGTCGGAGGCGAGGCCGGAAGAATGGGTGAGCAGGTGATGGATGGTGATTCCCTGCTTGTCGGCGGGCACTTCGGCGAAGTAGTCGGCGATGGGGTCGTCAACGGCGAGGAGGCCGCGGGCTTCGAGCGCCAGGACCGCGGCCGCGGTGAACTGCTTGGTGATCGATCCCAGCGAGAAGACGCTCGCGCTCGTCATCGGAGCCTCAGCCTCGCGGTCGGCGAGGCCGTAGCCCTTCCGCAGAACCGTGCGGCCGTCCTGGATGATGAGCGCCTCACCCGCAAAGCCGAGCCCCTCGAGTTGGCTCAGGTACGCGTCGGCGGCACCGCCGGTCTCGCCCTCGACCAGGGCCCCCGGGTCCTGGGCCTGGAGCGGCGAGGCGAGCAGGGAAACGGCGAGCGCCGGTGCGAGCGGCAGGCTCAGGAGAGATGTCATGAAAAGTCTCCGGTCAGAGTATTTGCGGGGGTGCAAGACCCGATCCCCTATCAGGCGCCGGGAAACGCTACCGGGTTGGGATCGGCGGCCGAGCGCAGGATTGCGTCCGCGAGCGCGGTTGCGGCTCCCGGGCCGAACTCGAAGAAGAGGCTGGGCTCGATCAGCTCGAGCTCCATCAGCACGGGGCCGCCGCCCGTCTGGACGAGATCGACCCGCGCATAGAGCCAGGAATGCCGGGCGGCGGCGAGGACCGCCTCGCCGAACGCGCGTTCCTCGTCGCCTGCCTCGTACGCCTCGATGCCTCCGCCGAACTCCGACTGGACGCGGAAGTCGCCTGCCGCGGTGCGCTTCCGCACGGCGTGACGAAAGCGGCCGCCGACATAGACGAGCGAGAGCTCGCCTCGCGTCCGGATCTCCGGGACGAAGGCCTGGATGACGGCGCCCGAGGACAGGAGCGGAGCGGGGTCCGCACTCTGGATGTCGGCGCCCGCGTCGAGGAGCAGCGTGCCCCAAGCGGTCGCCGAGACGCGGGGCTTGACCACCACCGCGGCCGCTCCGGTCTCCGCGAGGAAGCCCTCCACGTCGGGCGGCTCCCCGGGTTGGGTCCATCGCGTGGGCGGCAGGGCGACCCCGCGCTCCGTCAGATCCCGCAGGTAGACCTTGTCCATGTTCCAGAGGACGGTCGCCGGCGGGTTCCAGAGCGCCGGGGGGGTATCGCACCACGCTTCGACCCAGGCCCGGAACTCCGCCGGTCGACGGTGATAGTCCCAGGTCGACCGGAGGACGACGAGGGCGCCGTTCGACGCCGAAGGGGAGATCGCGTCCCACGACTCCGCGGTCACGCGCGCTCCGAGCGTCTCCAGCGCATCGGCGAGAAGCGCGTCGGACGGGGTGAGCGGGTAGTCGCTCGCCGTCGCGAGGATGACGTGCTGCCGGGCTCCGAAGACGCTCTGCATGGCGCCCCAGGATACGGCCGC
>Ga0209974_10000842_pt1 | contig 10582 bp, 10 predicted proteins | sample InoplaM3SPM_FD_187592 | JGI IMG/M metagenome (GOLD analysis project Ga0209974, IMG submission 187592) | Arabidopsis thaliana rhizosphere microbial communities from the Joint Genome Institute, USA, that affect carbon cycling - Inoculated... | ecosystem: Host-associated > Plants > Roots >...
GTAGGAAACTACAGCACAGTCATGCGCACTAACGATGGCGGACTCACTTGGTGGTCCGACTTATCGCAAAAAGCGGCCACGATGATGGCTGTGACGTCTGCAGGGCCAACCAAAGTCATAGCGGTCGGTTCAGCTGGCACGGTACTGCGCAACACCGGGTTCTAGATAGGGTCGCGCAAACTTGAGAGGCTGGCTACAACGGCCTCTCTTTTACAGGAGCTTGGTCGGAAGTGGCGGGCTTGACATTGCGCTTCCTCACTAGAAAACGCCGGCTGACCGCTCTGCAGCGATCGAGGCTTATGCAACACCTGCCCGGACGCAGCGAGGGTGCGCGGCCACCTGCGCGCGAGGGCAGGTGTCACACAAGCCTTAACTCTTGATGCCGATGGCCATCGGACGACGAACTCACGCTGACTGACACCAAGCGGCCGCTAGCCGAGCAGGTGAGCGGCGATCTGGTGCTCGCGGCGCTGAACATGGCGCTGCAGCAGCGCAGGCCCGAGCGCGTGATGCACCACAGCGACCATGGTAGCCAGTACACCAGCATCGCCTTCGGCGAGCGTTGCCAGAAGATGGGTGTGCGTCCCTATGGGCACCGTCGGCGATGCCTCCGACAACGCGATGGCCGAGAGCTTCTCAGTGTGCCTTCTGTCGCCGGCCGTATGGTCGCTCGGCCTTGCGCCGCGCAGGCCCACGCCCCCTGCCCGCTTGCGTGCGCGCGGCGATCACAGTAGACGCTGGAGCTGGCCGGTGACGAGACCTACTACGTGCTGCTCGGCACCGAACTCAAGCCGCAGCAAGACGCCACGCTGGTGATCCATCGCCCGGATGGCACAACACGCGACGTGAAGCTGGTCCTGCGCATCGACACCCCGATCGAGGTCGACTACTACAAGCACGGCGGCATCCTGCCCTTCGTGCTGAGACAGTTGCTGGCTGATTGAATCTGTCAGCGATAGAAGGTACGCACGGCCGACGCAACCACATTCGCGTCGGCCAGCGTCATGTGCTCACCGATGGGCAAGCTGAGCAATGTTGAATCGGTACGGCTGTAGAACGCCTGCAGGTCGGGCTCTCCCAGATAGCGGAAGGCCTTGAGCTTCGGTAGTGCGATGGGGTAGTGCACGCCGGTCTCGATGTCCAGCTCGGCGAGATGCGCCTTCAGCGCATCGCGTCGGGAACTCCGCACGACGAACAAGTGGTACACCTGACGAGCCCACGGCTGTCGCACCGGCAAGATCAGGTCGGCGATGCCCTGCAGTTCGTCGAGGTAGTGGTCGGCGATGTCTATGCGCGTCTTCGTCCAGCCTTCGAGGTGCGGCAGCTTGGCCGAAAGCACCGCCGCCTGCAGGCCATCCAGCCGCGAGTTGCGCCCTTCGAATTCATGGTCGTATTTGGTGATGCGGCCATGGTTGGCGATCATGCGACAGCGACGCGCCAAGTCTTCACTCTGCGTCGTGATGGCGCCGGCATCACCGTAGGCGCCGATGTTCTTGCCGGGGTAGAAGCTGAAGCAGCCCACGTCACCCATGCCGCCGACTCGCCGCCCGCGGTACTCGGCACCATGGGCCTGGGCACAGTCTTCAATCAGTGCGAGACCGTGCTCGCGGGCCAGGGCCAGCAGCCCGTCCATGTCGCAGGGGTGCCCGTAGAGGTGAACGGCAACGATGGCCTGGGTACGCGATGTGAGATGAGGGCGCACCGTGTCGGCGGTCAGCACATAGCTGTGTGGGTCGACATCGGCAAAAACCACCCGATGTCCGCATCGGGTCACTGCTTCTGCGCTCGAAATGAAACTGTTCCCCGGCACGATCACCTCGCTGCCAGACGCAAGCGCAAGCGCCTCGATCGCCACCTCGAGCGCATCGGTGCCATTGGCCACACCGATGCAGTGCGCCGCCCCCGCGTAGTTCGCGAACTGGTGTTCAAAGGCCGCGACACGGTTGCCGCCAATGAAGGCCGACTCGGACACCACCGAGGCGATCGCGTCGTCGATGTCGCGCTGAATCGACTTGTACTGTGCTCCGAGGTCGAGAAACTTGATCATGACGCGAGGCCCCGAACGACATCGTCACGTCGAACACCAGAGCGCACCAGAGACGGGCTGCGCCGGCCCAACTTGCAGTGTTCCACCTTCAGAGGCAACACCACCTCCTTGCCCGACGCCATGGATTCGTACAACGCCATGATCAGTTCCAGGCTTTGCCGACCTTCATGTCCATCGACCAGCGGCCTGGCCGTGCCGGCCATGACATCGACGATGTGCTCGTAGAACGTTTGATGGCCAAAGCCGTAGACATTCGGCGGATTGACGGAAAACTTTGCCATCGCATCGGTATCGCTGGGCAAAGGTTCCGCAAATTGCCAGGTGCGTGTCTTGTTGACCGCAAAACCGGCGATTTCAACAGCCCCGGTGGAGCCGAGGACGGACAGGGAGCCTTCCATGTCGTGTGGCCGTGCCGCGCACGTCGCCTCGATGATCCCGACTGCGCCGCTGCGAAACTTGAGCGTTGCCACGGCCGTGTCTTCGGCCTCGATGTCCACCAGCGCCGTGATGCCGCGCGCATGCACGCTCTCCACCGGCCCCATGAACCAGCTCAGCAGATCGACGTGATGGCTGGCCTGGTTGGCAAGAACACCGCCGTCTTGCGCCCAGGTCCCACGCCAGTCGTCCTGGTCGTAGTAGCGCTGGTCACGACACCAACGCACGCGCACCGTGCCCAGCACCAACCGGCCGAAGCGGCCTGCGTCCAGCGCTTCCCGCGCCTTGAGCACCGGCACGTTGAGACGGTTTTGCTTGACGACGAAGAGACTCACGCCCGCCGCGTCGCATTCCCTCACCATGGCGTCGGCATCAACCAAGGTCAGTGCCATCGGTTTTTCCACGATGACATGCCGCCCCGAGCGGGCGACCGCAATGGCGTGCGCCGCATGCATGCCGCTCGGTGTGAGGACCGAAACGACGTCGATGCCGGGCATGGCCAGCAGGTCATCGAGCGACGTGAAACCCGGCACGCCGTAGTCGGTCGCGAACGAGGTTACGCGCTCGGATTGCACGTCGCAAACGGCCACGAGCCGGGCACCTGCGATCTGTTGTGTGCCAAGAAGCTCGGCGTGACGTTTGGCAATGCGCCCGCAGCCGACGAGGGCAATGTTGATCATGGGGCCAACCCCTGCAAGTATCAGGCCGATGCCCACAGGGCGCGCCGGCCCGCCGCCAAACGCAGCTCAGCGCTTGCCGTTCAAGTGCGCTTGGAACAGTGATTCGGTAAACCCTACCGACACCGCGCCGCCATCCCACTCGACCACCGGTCGCCTGATGACGCTAGGCTGGTCCAGCAAGACGGGGCGAGCCGACGCGGCGTCTTTCACCGACGTCTGCGTGGCAACGTCGAGCGTGCGCCAGGTGCTGCCCTGGCGTTGACCAGCTTCTCCCAGCCGACCTCGCTCAGCCACCGATCGAGTTGCTGCTCGGGCACACCCTGCTTTTTGAAGTCATGGAAGATCGTGTCGACGTCGCGCGCGGCCAGCCATGCGCGCGCTCGCTTGACGGTGTCGCAGTTGGGTATTCCGTACAGAAAGATGGTTAGGGTGCAGGTAAAAATGACTTAGAAGCTGGCGTCGTGGTCGCGCGGTTCGCACATCGGGTCGGGGCCTGATCTGGCGCGTCACGGCGCGGCTCGATCGCCCGGATAGCTCAGGCCACTTAAAGTGCTGTGGGCGCACAGCCCCGGCACGACGCCGATCTCGGGCAGGGCCGCCGCCGAGACGACATATGCCGGTCCGCCGCGCAAGGCTTCATGCTCGCGCAGGCGGGCGCAGCAACTCGACGCCGTTGGCGTCGGGCACGTTCGTGTCGAGCAGGAACAGATCGGGCGGCTCGCGCAGCGCGCCGGCCAGACCACTGGCGCCGTCGACGCAGACGTCGAGCGCCACTCCGTGCAGCATGCCGAGCACGGCCGCCATCAAGGCCGCCGTTGATCGGGTTGTCCTCGGCGTAGAGGACCCGCTTGCGCCTTTATCGTGTCTGTGAACTGCGCTGTCGACGCAGGCGGGGTTGAAGGGCGAGTCGTTGCGCAGCGAAGGCTCACCGCCCGCGGCCCGCCAGGTCGACCACTGCTCCGAAGCCGGCCATGTTCAGCCGGCGGTGTAAGCGTCACCCCGATGGCGATCCCATTTGCACCGCGACGCCTGCCAGCGTCAAGTTTCAGAGTGGGCCGGTCGCCCGCACCGGCGACCGCCGGCCGGCAGCTATAGGCAGCCGCCGACATTCATCCGCCTCATTCGAACGGCTGCAGACAGTCTGAAGCGGCCACCAGAAAGACCGCCCCGTCGGTCAGCGGCCCGGGCCAAGCCGCTCAGACCCTCGCCGTCTTCCACCCGCCGCGACTAAACAGCCACAGCGTGAAAACGCCCACCGAGGTCTCGGACACGAACACGGCCCAGAACACGCCAGCGGCCTGCAAGTCGAGGTGCAACGCGAGAAGCCACGCCAGCGGGATCTGGATCAGCCAGAAGAACACGAGGTTGATCTTGGTGGGCGTGACGGTGTCGCCTGCGCCGTTGAAGGCCTGCACCGCGACCATCCACCACCCGTAGACGAAGTACGAATACGAAAGGATGCGCAGCCACTCGGCACCGATGTCGATGACCCCTGGCTCGTCGGTGAAGATGCCGATCAGCTCGCGCGGAAACATGAAAAACACCACCGACACGGCCACGGTGAACACCATGTTGTACCAACCGATGCGCCACACCGAAGCCTCGGCGCGGCCGGGCTCGCCAGCGCCGAGGTTCTGGCCAACCAGGGTGGCCGCGGCGTTGGACATGCCCCACGCCGGCATCAGCGTGAACATCATCAGGCGCATCGCGATCGTGGCGCCGGCCACCGCCTCGCTGCCAATCGAAGCCAGGATGCGCATCAGGAAGATCCACGCCGTCATGGCCACGATCATCTGGCCCACGCCCCCGAGCGAGGTGCGCACGATGTTCCAGAGCGTGGCCGCCTCGAGCGCGAACTGCGAGCCGGCGACGCGGATGTGCCGGCTGCCGCGCAGCAAGATCCACAACTGCATCGCCACGCCGACGCTGCGACCGATGACCGTGGCGACGGCCGCGCCCTCGACGCCCAGCGCAGGGATGGGCCCGAAGCCGAAGATCAGGATCGGGTCGAGCACGATGTTCAGGCCGTTGGCCACCCATAGCACGCGCATCGCCACGGCCGCGTCGCCGGCACCGCGGAAGATGGCGTTGCAGACGAAGAGCAGCATGATGACCACGTTGCCACCCAGCATCCACTGCATGTAGCGCACGCCGTGGGTGAGCGTCCAGGCGTCGGCCCCCATCAGCTGCAGCAGCTCACGCGCCCAGACGATGCCCGCGATGGAGAACGGCACCGACGTCAGCACCGCGACCCAGATCGCCTGTGCGGCGCTGACGGCAGCGGCCTCGCGGTCCCCTTCGCCGACGCGGCGCGCGACGACGGCGGTCACGGCCATCGCAAGGCCTACGCCGATGGCGTACAGCAGGAACAGGAGCGTCTCGGTCAGCCCGACGGTGGCCACCGCCGAAGGGCCGAGCTTGGCCACGAACCAGATGTCGACCACGGCAAAGGTGGATTCGAGCACGAGCTCCAGCACCATCGGCACCGCGAGCAGCAGCACGGCGCGCCGCAGCGGGATCTTGGTGTAGTCGGCGTTCGTGCCGCGAATGGCGTCGCGCAGTTCGCGCCACAGAGAACGCTGCTGCGTGAGAGGAATGGCAGCCGGGGCCGCGGTGGCTTGGTCGGTCGAGCTCATCAAATCTCCATCAAGTGGCATGCGGCCCACACCGCCTTCTCGCCTTCTTGCCTCATTGGGAGACGACGAACGAGGCAGGCCTGGATCGACACCGGACGTGTAACGCGAGCAGGAAATTACGCGAGAAGAAAGGTTCGTGGCGACTCGCTCAATGCGGCGGCGGGCTGCTTGGCCCGAGCGAGGGCTTGGGCTTGGCCGTGGCTACTGCCGCGACAGGATGATGTGAGTCGCCTGTGACGTGGCCACATGCTTGGTACAGGCATACCCCAAGGCAGGGAGATCAACTCCGTCGAACAACCGCTCACCCGCGCCCAGCAAAACGGGCGCAATGGCGATGTGCATCTCGTCAACCAGGCGCTGGCGAAGATACTGCTGGATGACGTTCACTCCACCACCCAGCCGCACGTCTTTGCCCGCGGCGGCTTCGCGCGCACGCTCAAGAGCGACTGCAGTGCCTTCTGTGACGAAGTGGAAGGTGGTTCCGCCCTCCATCACGAGCGGTGGGCGCGCGTGGTGCGTCAGCACGAATACGGGGACGTGGTACACGGGGTTGTCGCCCCACCAGCCTCGCCAGCTCTCGTCTGGCCACGGCCCACGAACGGGCCCGAACATGTTTCTTCCCAGGATCCAGGCTCCTACGTTCTGGAAACCTCGCACCGCAAAATCGTCGTCGATGCCGGTTTGCCCGCCATCACTGCCGAACAGTTTTTTCTGAAAGGTTCGAGTCGACAACGCCCAGCCATGCAGGGAGGTGCCGCCCACGCCGAGTGGGTTGTTCATGTTTTGGTCAGGGCCGGCACCGAAGCCATCCAGCGAGATGGTGAAACTCTCTACGCGAAGCTTGGACATGGGGGCTCCCGAAGTTGCGAGCGACAGTGCGCCTTGGTTTGCGAAGCCTACCGTGATTTGTCTGGCACGCAAAAGTTGCCAGGCATCCACATGCTGCCGGGATGCTTGCCAGTCGGCCTGGGAGTTCGGAGCCCCGCAACTGAGTTTGAACAAATGCTGTATGCGTGACCGGCTCGCAAGGGACATCCTTCACCACCATCGTTGGCGTGCCGTCTTGGTCATGATTGACCTTGAACTTGGTTCGGCTGGTGCGGTGGACGGCGTTGACGCGGCGGTGGACTGCGCCAACGACAACGAATACGGCCTGTCAGCCGCGGTGTTCGGCGGCGACATCGCCCGCGCAATGAACGCGGCGCGGCGCATCGAGAGCGGCATCTGCCACGTCAACGGCCGGCTCGCTGGGTCGATTGGAAGCGGGAAATCGCCGTCCACATCGCCACCGGATTCGAGTACATCGGAAAGTGCCCGCAACGAGGGATCTCCGACAACTGCACGCCATGGGTCTCGATGTGCCGCAAATAAGAGAGCGTTGCGTTCTGCTCACCGTACATGAACATCTTGGGGCACGGCAGGCCGAGAAACCTGTCCATCAGGCCGCCGAGGTCGGAGAGCTGAACCATCGACTCAAAAATGCCGCGCACTGCGCCGGCGCGCACCTTGTGGCGCAGGCTGGCCGCGTACAAGGCACTGGCATAGGCAGGCGCGTGGCGCGTGCGCTCGATGAAGTCGTCCATGAATTGCCCCGCATCGGCCTGGGGATACAGGGCAATCTGGCGACTGAGAAAGCAGTCCTCCGGCGCAATGTTGCCCTCGATGTCCACGAAGCTCAGCACCCGGCTCGGGTGTGCGTCTGCCAGCATCAGCGCGGTCAGCCCGCCCATGGAATGACCGACCAGGTGGAAGCGCTCGATGCCCATCGAGCCAAGGACGGCGAACGCCGTGTCCACAAAGAACGGGATCGACACCCGCGACAGGTCAGCGCAGCGTGACTCCCCGCACCCCGGGGCGTCGTACGCCAGGAACGGGTGCCCGTTGAAGCCCGCTTGGCGGACGATGTCGGCGTAGTCCTCCTTCGTCGAGCCGAATCCGTGCAAGAACACGATCGGTTCGAGGTGTCCGGGTCGGTGGATTGCCGCGACGTCGACCGCCACGCCTTGAACTTCGAGCGCGGTCACGGAGCGATTGAATTCTTTGGCCATGGGTGGATCCCGTGCGCTGTCAAGAACGCGTGGCGAGGCAGAAGTCGCGGATGGCCTCGCAGGCCCGCACCAACGATCGGTCGTCGAGGGCGTATGCAATTCGGATGTACGGCCCGAGCCCGAACGCGCTGCCCTGGACAACGGCCACGCTGGCTTCATCGAGGAGCGCCAGCGCGACGTCTTCATCCGTATTGAGTCGAGTACCCGCCGCCGTGGTGCGGCCCATGAGTCCTTCGCACGACGCGAATGCATAGAACGCACCCGCGGGCGACGCGCAGCGCAGCCCCGGCACTTCGTTGAGCATGCGCACCATCGCGTCGCGCCGGCGCTCGAAGACGGCACGCGTGTCATGCACGAATTGCTGGGGCCCGCTCAGGGCCGCGAGCGCGGCATGCTGCGAGACCGAACAGGCGCCCGAGGTCTGCTGGCTCTGCAGCTTCTCCATTGCATCGAGCAGCCATCTCGGGCCGGTACTGAAGCCGATGCGCCAGCCGGTCATTGCGTAGGCTTTGGACACACCGTTCATCGTCAACGTGCGCTCGCGCAAGCGGGGCTCGACCTGCACGATGGTGTGGAACGAGGCACCGTCGAAGATCAGGTGCTCGTAGATATCGTCAGACAGCACGAGCACGTGCGGGTGGCCGAGCAGCACGTCGGCCAGCGCCCGCAGTTCGCCGAGGGAGTACACGGCGCCGGTGGGGTTGGACGGCGAGTTCAGGATCAACCATCGCGTGCGCGGCGTGATGGCCTGCGCCAGCGCGAGGGGCGTCAGCTTGAAGCCGGTCGCCTCACCACAGGGCACCGTCACCGACGTGGCACCGGCCAGTTGCACCATCTCCGGGTAGCTCACCCAGTACGGCGCGGGGATGATGACTTCGTCGCCCTCGTTCAGGGTCGCGGCCAGCGCGTTGTACAGCACCTGCTTGCCGCCGCTGCACACGATCGTGTCCTGCCAGGAGACATCCAAGCCGTTCTCGCGCCGGTACTTCTGCGCGACCGCCTCGCGCAGCGTGCGCATGCCCGCGACCTGCGTGTAGCGCGTGTGGCCCGCCTGGATCGCCGCGATCGCCGCTTCGCGCACGTGCGTTGGCGTGTCGAAGTCGGGCTCGCCCGCGGACAGCGAGATCACTGTCGCGCCGGCCGCGCGGCGTTCGGCCACGCGGTCGATCATGCGGTACGTGGCCGAGGGCTTGGCCGCGGCCAGGTGAGCGTTCAAGCGCTCCGTGCATCCGTTCATGCGCGGTTTCTCCAGTGCGACAGGCCCAGCAGGTCGAGGGTCGTGGCACCTGCAGCGAGCTTCTTCATCATCTCGGCCTCCTTGGTGGCCCGTGCCTCGCCGGCGGCCAACGTGCGCTCGACGTCGGCTGCCGGGAGGACGATGACGCCGTCGTCATCGGCCACCACGAGGTCGCCAGCAGCGGCCGTGACGCCGGTGAACAGGAGCGGCTTGCCAACAGCGGGAGCGCTGGCCTTGACCGTGCCGCGCACCGAGACGCCCCGTGCGAACACCGGGAACCGGCGCCGCGCCAGCGCGGCGACATCGCGCACACCACCGTCGATCACCAGGCCCGCCAGGCCCGCGGCCTCGGCCGCCACGGCGAGCACCTCACCCCAGTACCCGGCGACGAAGCCATCCGTGCCGACCACGAGCACGCTGCCCCGCGGGGCGCGCTCCATCGCCAGATGAATCGCGAGGTTGTCGCCGGGCGAACACTGCACCGGGTAGGCCGGCGCTGCGATGGCTGCACCTGGCCAGACGGCGCGGATCATCGGATCGACCGAACAGGGCAAGCCCGAGGCCTCGTAGAGTGTGGACGTGCCGAGCGCCAGCGCGCGGGCGGCCATGTCGCGGTGACCCGTGCTCATGTTCCCTTCCTTTGCAGCGTGTGGTAACCCAGCGTGGCGCGCGCTTCGCCCAGCGTCTTGCCTGCGACGATCTGCTCGCGGATGCTCGACTCGGTCACTTCGATCCTGCGGGCCGCCTCGGCAACGTCGCGGGCACGCGCACGCGGCACGACGACCACGCCGTTGGCATCTGCGACCACGATGTCGCGAGCGCAGACCCGTGCCGTGCCCACCGACACCGGCTGGTTGACCGCCGCGACTTCCACGCGGTCCTTGCCGGTGCGCATGAAGCGCCCGCGCGTAAACAGGGGATAACGTTGGCCCAGCGCCGTGGCCACGTCGCGGCACACGCCGTCAATCACTGTTGCGGCGATCTTCCGGATGCCCGCGTACTGGGTCATGATGTCGCCCCAGACGGTGCAGTCGGTGCGGCCGTCGTTGTCGATGACGATGACATCACCCTCGGCCACGTCGTCGATGAAGTCGCCCACGGTGCCGGCCGGTTGGCCGCAGCTCACGTACTTGACCGTGAAGGCCGGGCCGACGACTGTTGCGCGGTAGTTGTCCAGCGGCGCGATGCCGCGGCACTGCCCCGGGATGCCGAGCTTGTCCATGGCGTCGGAGACGCCCGGCGTGTCCATTCCCTCGAACAGAGCGACCAGTTCCTTGTCGCTTTCACTTCCTTGTGCGTTCATGCTGTGGCTCCTGCCTTGATCGCCTCGAATTCCCTGTCGTGCATCACGTCCTCGACCGATCGGCCCGAACGCACCGCCCGCCCACCATTTGGGAAGGCTCGAAATCACCAGGAGATGAAGCACCGGAAAGATCCCGCCGACGATCATCATGCGGTTGGCCCACAACCGTCGGCCGCACCAAAAGAGGCCGATCACC
>Ga0209974_10000843_pt1 | contig 10581 bp, 13 predicted proteins | sample InoplaM3SPM_FD_187592 | JGI IMG/M metagenome (GOLD analysis project Ga0209974, IMG submission 187592) | Arabidopsis thaliana rhizosphere microbial communities from the Joint Genome Institute, USA, that affect carbon cycling - Inoculated... | ecosystem: Host-associated > Plants > Roots >...
CCTCGTGATCCTCGGCAAGCAGGCGATCGACGACGATTGCAACCAGACCGGCCAGATGCTCGCCGCACTCGCGAACCTTCCCCAGGCGACGTTCGCAAGCAAGGTCGACATCGCCGACGGCGTGGCCACCGTCACGCGCGAAGTCGATGGGGGGCTCGAGACGATCAGCGTGAAGCTGCCGGCGGTCATCACGACGGACCTGCGCCTGAACGAACCGCGTTACGCCACGCTTCCGAACATCATGAAGGCGAAGAAAAAGCCGCTCGCGACGCTGAAACCGACGGATCTCGGCGTCGACGTGACGCCGCACCTGAAGACGCTGAAAGTGACCGAGCCGCCGAAGCGCGGCGCCGGCGTTCGCGTCCCCGACGTCGCCACGCTCGTGACGAAACTCCGCAACGAAGCGAAGGTGATCTGACCATGGCTATCCTCGTCATTGCCGAGCACGAGCACGGCAGCCTCAAGGCCGCCACGCGCAACACCGTGACCGCGGGGCTGAAATGCGGCGACGATCTGCATGTCCTCATCGCCGGGCACGATGCGGCGCAGGCTGCGCAGGAAGCCGCTCGCATCCAGGGCGTCCGCAAGGTGCTCGTCGCCGATGCGCCGCAATTTGCCGAGCAGCTTGCCGAGAACGTCGCGGCGCAGGTGCTGGCCATGGCGACGAATTACACGCACATCCTGTTTGCGGCGACCGCGCATGGCAAGAACGTCGCACCACGCGTCGCGGCAAAACTCGACGTGGCGCAGATCAGCGACATCACGAAAGTGGATGCACCCGATACCTTCGAACGTCCGATCTACGCGGGCAATGCGATCGCGAGCGTTCAAAGCGGCGACGCCGTGAAGGTGATCACGGTTCGCGCGACGGGTTTCGACGCCGCCGCCGACGGCGGCAGCGCCCCGATCGAGGCGGCTACGCTGGTGCCCGACACGGGCCTGAGCGCGTTCGTCCGGCGCGAAGTGACGAAGAGCGATCGCCCGGAACTCGCATCGGCGAAGGTGATCGTCAGCGGCGGCCGCGCACTCGGCAGCAGTGAAAAATTCAACGAATTGCTCGTGCCGCTCGCCGAAAAGCTCGGTGCGGCGATTGGCGCAAGCCGCGCCGCGGTCGATGCCGGCTACGCCCCGAACGACCTGCAGGTCGGCCAGACCGGGAAGATCGTCGCCCCGCAGCTCTACATCGCCATCGGCATCAGCGGCGCCATCCAGCATCTCGCGGGCATGAAAGACAGCAAGGTCATCGTCGCCATCAACAAGGATGCGGAAGCACCGATTTTTTCCGTTGCCGATTACGCGTTGCAAGGCGATCTGTTCACGATCGTTCCGGAGCTCGTCAAGGCACTTTGACGATCCCGCCCCTTCAAGCGTTCGTATTGTCCGGCGGGACGCCGTGCGGCAGCGGTGCGGCAGCGCCTCCCAACGTAGTCGGATGAAACTCCGCGCCCACGGCGTAGCAGGTCATCGACAGCGACCCGAGCGCGTAGCCCTCGACGATCGCATGCGCAGGGTCGGATCCGGACGCAAGGCCTGCGACATACAGCAGCGGAATGAAATGGTCGGGCGTCGGTACCGCCAGGGCGTAATCGTCATGTCGCGTCACGGAAAGAATGTCGGCAGGATCGCGCGCCATCTGCGCTTTGACGGCGTCGTCGAAGCGATGTGCCCAGTCGAAACCCTCGTCGACCTGCCGGCGATCGACGAGGCGCAGGTTGTGCACGATGTTGCCGCTCGCGACGATGAGAATGTCGCGATCCCGCAGCGGCGCGAGGCGCGCCGCGACATCGAGGTGGTACGCAAGCGGTTTCAGCCCGTTGATCGATAGCTGCACGACCGGCACGTCGGCGGCGGGATACAGGTGGGCGAGCACGCTCCAGGTGCCGTGATCGAGTCCCCACTGGTCGCCGTCGAGTCCAACCCAAACCGGCTTGACGGTTTCGACGACTTCCGCGGCAACGTCCGGCGCCCCCGGGGCGGGGTACTGAAACGCAAACAGCTCGGGCGGAAATCCATAGAAGTCGTGGATGGTGCGAGGTCCACGCATGGCCGTGACCGCCGTCGCGCCGATGTACCAGTGCGCGGACACCACGAGGACTGCGCGCGGCTTTGGGAGCCTCTTGCCGATGTCGCGCCAAGCCTTCGTGTATCGATTCGATTCGAGCGTGTTCATCGGGCTGCCGTGGCCGATGAACAGCACGGGCATCCGCGTCACGGCTTGATCTTTCGCCGGAGCGACGCTGCCCGACCGAGGTGCCGTCCCGCCTCGCAATCCATTTGCCAACCGGTCATGACGACGCCTCTGGTTCGACGCCATGCAGGGCGCCGACGACGCCCCGCATGCCGGTACAGCGTTACTTCTTCGGCGCGTCCTTCATCATCGCGCTGTCCTTCTTCATCATGTCGGCACACATGGCGTCTTTTTTCATCATCGCGTCATCCTTCTTCGTGCCCGCCTTGGCCGCCATCGCCATGTGATCCTTGCATTCCTGCATCGTCATGCTCTTCGCCATGCCGTCCTTGGACATTGCGTCGTCCTTTTTCATCGTGCCCTGGGCGGCAACGCCACCGACGGCCAGCGCCATGGCAGCGCACATCGCGATGCGTGCAATTGTTTTCATTCGACGTCTCCTGGAAGTTGAAATAGGGCGCAGCGCTGCGTCGGGGTTCCCTGCACTCGAGCGCCCGCTCTGCACGAGCCTGCGGATAACGCCCCGCGGCCTGATCCTACGCGCGATTGGTCGTCGCATCCATCCGGATTCTTACGTCTTCGTCAGGCCCGATGGACCCGCCGCCGCGGCCCAGGCCGTCTCTGCTCGTCATTCGAGCGAGTACAGGTACGCCGCCATGTCGTTTGCGTCGCTTTCGGTAACACCGAGGTTCGGCATCGCGCTACCGGGATGCACGCGTTGCGGATCGCGAATCCAGCGCACCATGCTGCCCCGGTCATTGGCGAGCAGGCCCGCGATCGCGCCACGGCGTGATACTGCCGCGAGCGGCGGGCCCACGGGCGCCGCGGCTCCCACGACGCCCGGGATGTCGTGACAGGTAGCGCAACCATACTGGCTAAGCGCGGTTCGTCCACGTTCCGGGTTCCCCGCCACAGCCCAACGCCGATGCGAGCCCGGCTCTTCCGGCGCTCCGGCCCGTTGCGATCGTGATGCCGTCGCCGCGCGGTATCCGGACGGCGGCTCGGCCGGCAAGACCTGCAGATATGCGATCACCGCCCACAAGTCGTCTTCGGACAGCCTGAATTCCCACGCCGGCATCGCCGACATCTTGATGCCGTACTTCACGACCCAGAACAGGTCGCGCACCGGCCACTCCCGCGCCATGTTCGCGAGATTGAGCGGCGTCGGCGTCAGACCGAGGGCGAAAGGTTCGGGCGCGACGCCCGGCGCACCGTGGCATTGGCGGCAATGGTCGTCGTAGAGCGCGCGACCACGCGCGACGAGCTTCGCGTCGTCGAGCGGAGGCGGCGTGATAGCCGCCGCATGATGGCGGACCGATTGCCGCATCGCCGCGTAGAGCGTCCAGAACACGGGCGCAGTGTGCTGATCGACGGCCGCGATGTTGTAAACGCCGGAGCCGATGAACGTTGCGGCCGCGCCGACGGCGATCGCAGCCATGACGAGAAACCACAGCGCGATGCGCATTCGCCGGCGCATCAGCGCAACCGGTACAGGTAGGCGACCATGTCACGCGCGTCCGTTTCGGTCACGTGAAGGTCGAGCATCGCCGTGCCTGGCTTGATCGCCTGCGGCGTGCGTATCCACGCCGCCATGTTGGCGCGCGAATTCGGCAATGTGCCGGCGAGGTAGACGCGCTTGCCGACATTCTCGAGCGGTGGCCCGAACGTGCCGCGCGCCGTCGCAACGCCCGGAATGACGTGGCAGTACGCACATCCGTATTGCTGCAGCAGCGCACGGCCTCGATCGGCATTGCCGTCGGGCGCCGACGTCACCGGTGAGGCGGCCTTGCTGCACGCGCCGAGCGCTGCCACGAGCGCGAGCACGGCGAATCCAGACCACCGAAGCGGATGCGAGCGTTGGCCCATACGCGCGGTCAAGGTTACTCTCATCGAGGTCGAGCGTACGATGGCCGTCGGTTCATTCGCGTCCGCCGACGACGGTCGTTCGCAGGGAGCTTTCGTGATCGATGCCTTCGCCACTTCCCGGGCCGCGCGGCGCCGCCGTGTTGCGCTACGCGTCGCATTCGCCATCGTCGTCGCTGCCGTCGCGGCGGCATGCGAGCAATCCCGACTGCGTGCGCCGGACGTTCGCTATGAGCCAACGCCGCAGCACGTCGTCACGGAAATGCTCGAACTTGCGCACGTTGGCGCGAACGACGTTGTCTACGATCTCGGCTGCGGCGACGGCCGCATCGTCATCACAGCGGTCAAGACGTTCGGCGCGCGCGGCGTCTGCGTGGACATCGATCCCGAGCGCATCCGCGAAAGTCGCGCGAAAGCCGAACAAGCCGGCGTCGCGCACCGTATCCGCTTCCTCACTCAGGACCTGTTCGACACCGACCTGCGCGACGCGACCGTCGTGACGCTATTCCTGTGGCCGAGCCTCAACCTGAAGCTGCGCCCCACGTTGTGGCGCGACCTCGCGCCCGGCACGCGCGTCGTTTCGTACGTCCATGACATGGGAGACTGGTCGCCGCGCGAAACACGGGTCGTCGAAAGCGGTCATGGTCCGCGCACGATCCGACTGTGGGTGATTCCCGCCGGAAACGATCGACGACGCTGACGAGCGGCCGGGCGCCCACGCGCTGCACGATCGCGGCCTCGCTTCAGCCCGCGCCGGGGTCCTTGATGTTCTCCACCTTGTCGAACTCGACGCTCCACGGCTTGCCGTTCACCATCTCGACTTTGCGGATGTACACAGTCTGTACGGCGTCGCGTGTCGCCGGATCGATCGTCAACGGACCGCGCGGGCTCATCCATCGCATGCCCTTCATCGCCTCGAGCAATTTGTCGCCGTTGGCGTCGCCGCCGGTCTTTTTCAGCGCTTCGTAGATCAGGTGCATGCCGTCGTAGCCGCCGACCGAATGGAAGTTCGGCCGCATGCCGCCGTTGGCCTTCATGAACCCGTCGACGTAGGCCTTGTTCTCGGGTGAATCATGCGCAGCGGAGTAGTGAAACGACGTCACGATGCCGACCGCCACCGCACCCATGCTTTCGAGCAGGTCGTCGTCGACGACATCGCCCGTGCCGATCATCCGGATCCCGGCGTCTTTCAGCCCGCGATCATTGAACTGCTTCATCACGGCCGAACCTTCGCCCGAAGGCACGAACACGAATAACGCATCCGGCTTCGCGTCCTTTGCGCGCTGGATGAATGGACCGTAGTCGGCATTGCGCAACGGGACGCGCAACGAGTCCACGATCTTGCCGCCGGCGGCGGTGAATCGCTTGACGAACGTGCTTTCCGCGTCGAGCCCTGGCGCATAGTCCGTCACAAGCGTGACGACGGTCCTGATCCCGTTCTTGCCGGCCCAGTCCGCGATAGGACCGGTGACTTGCGGCAGCGTGAATCCGGTGCGCACGATGTACGGCGACTTCGTCGGAATGATCGACGTGGCGGCGGCCATGACGACCATCGGCGTTTTCGATTCGGTCGCGACCGGCGCCGCGGCCAGCGCGAGCGGCGTGAGTCCGAACCCCGCGAGGATCTGCACCTTGTCCCGGACCACCATTTCCTGCGCAATGCGCTTGGTGGTCTCGGGCGCGACGCCCGTGTCGTCTCGCACCAAGAGCTCGATCTTCTGCCCGGCGACACTGTCGCCATTCCTTTGCATGTACAGCCTGCACGCAGCTTCGATCTGGCGGCCGGTTGACGCGAAAGGCCCCGTGAGCGGCAGGATCAGTCCGATTCGCAACGGATCCGCGGCGAAGACCGGGTGCACGTAGCTCGTAGCGAGAGCGCCCGCGACGGCCTGGAGCACGCGACGGCGAGTGACGGCGAATTGCTGCGACATCGATTCCTCCCTGTTGTTTACGGTGCGCTCCGTCCGGACGACGGCTGGCGCGCGGCCTGCGGACCAATGACGTTCGGCGGACGTAGTTTCGTCATCACCGTCGGCCGAGTTTGCGAAGTATAAAGTCCCGCATCACTCGCCTTCACGGAGAAGCTATTCCATGGCCCGAATCGTCGGAGGCATCGCCGCCTCCCACACGCCGACCATCGGCTTTGCGTACGACCGCAACAAACGCGACGATCCGGTGTGGGCGCCGATCTTCGAGCATTTCGCGCCGCTCAGCGCGTGGCTCGCGGACAAGCGCCCGGACGTACTGCTGCTGATCTATAACGATCACGTCACGTCGTTCTTCTTCGACCACTACTCCGCGTTCGCACTTGGCGTCGGACCCGACTGGCACGTTGCCGACGAAGGCGCCGGCACGCGTGATCTTCCGCCGATCAAGGGCCATCCCGCGCTTGCCGCGCACATCGGACGCTCATTGATGGCGGACGAGTTCGACCTTTCGTTCTTCCAGCATCGTGCGCTCGATCATGGCTGTTTTTCGCCGTTGTCCGTCCTCTCTCCGCACGAGCCCGAATGGCCTGTCTGCCTCGTGCCGCTGCAAATGGGCGTGCTTCAGTTTCCAATCCCGAGCGCCCGCCGCTTCTACAAGCTTGGACAAGGACTGCGGCGCGCGATCGAAAGCTATCCTGGCGATCTCGACGTGGCGATCGTCGCGACCGGCGGCCTGTCACACCAGGTACACGGCGAGCGCGCCGGATTCAACAACCCGCAATGGGATCAGCAGTTCCTCGATCTCTTCGAACGGGACCCCGAACGACTCGCCGGCATGACCGTCGCGGACTACGCGAAGCTCGGCGGCCTCGAGGGCGCCGAAGTCGTCATGTGGCTCGCGATGCGTGGCGCGCTGGCCGAACGCGTCGAGTGCAAGTACCGCAGTTACTACCTGCCCTCGATGACGGGCATCGCGACCGCGATCTACGAAGGCGTGGACTCGCCGGACCCCGCGGCTGTCGAGCGCCACCGCGACCACATCGAGCGCGAACTTCGCGGCATCGAGACCCTGACCGGTACGTACCCATTCACGCTCGAACGCAGCGTGGCGTCGTTTCGCATCAACGATTATCTGCATCGGATGGTGGACCCGGGCCATCGCGAGGCATTCCTGCGGGACCCCGAGGCGAGTTTCGAGGCCGCGGGACTCACCGGGCAGGAGCGCGACCTGATCCGGCGACGCGATTGGCGTGGACTCATCCATTACGGCGCGATCTTTTTCATGCTGGAGAAGCTCGGCGCCGTCGTCGGCGTGTCGAACCTGCATATCTACGCGGCGATGCGCGGCGAGTCGCTCGAAGCGTTCCAGCGCACGCGCAATGCTCCGGGCGCGTTGTATTCGGTCGCAGGCAAGACCGCCGGCAAGCTGGAGTGGGAAAAATGATCATCGACATCCACGGCCACTACACGACGGCGCCGAAGGCGCTCGAGCGGTGGCGCAACCGCCAGATCGAGGGGACTCGGGATCCTGCGCAGATGCCGCGCGCATCGGAGCTGCGAATCAGCGACGACGAATTGCGCGAGACGATCGAAAGCAATCAGCTGCGTCTCATGCGCGAACGCGGCCTCGACATCACGATTTTCAGTCCACGCGCCAGCTTCATGGCGCATCACATCGGCGATTTCAGCGTTTCCAGCACCTGGGCGGCGATCTGCAACGAGCTTTGCTACCGAGTGAGCCGGTTGTTTCCGGATCGTTTCATCCCCGCGGCGATGTTGCCGCAAAGCCCCGGCGTCGATCCCGCCACCAGCATTCCCGAACTCGTCCGCTGCGTCGAAGAATACGGCAATGTCGCGATCAACCTGAATCCGGACCCTTCGGGCGGACACTGGAACTCGCCGCCGCTCTTTGATCGTCATTGGTATCCGATCTACGAAAAGATGATCGAGTACGACATACCAGCGATGATCCATGTCAGCACGAGCTGCAATCCGAACTTTCACACGACGGGGGCGCACTACCTGAACGCCGACACGACCGCGTTCATGCAGTGCCTGACGTCCGACCTGTTCAAGGATTTCCCGACGCTGCGCTTCGTCATCCCGCACGGCGGCGGCGCAGCGCCGTATCACTGGGGACGTTTCCGCGGACTCGCGCAGGAGCTGAAGAAGCCGCTGCTTGAGGATCATCTGCTGAAGAATGTCTTCTTCGATACCTGCGTCTATCACCAGCCGGGAATCGACCTGCTGACACGCGTGATCCCGGTGGACAACATCCTGTTCGCGAGCGAAATGATCGGAGCCGTACGCGGAATCGATCCCGAAACCGGCCACTTCTACGATGATACGAAGCGCTATATCGAGTCGGTGCCGATGGATGCCATGGATCGACGCAAGATCTACGAAACCAACGCGCGACGGGTTTACCCGCGGCTCGATGCCGCGCTGAGGGCAGGAGGACGCTGACCATGTACGAACTCGGAGTGGTGTATCGCAACGTCGCTCGCGCCGACGGTGACGTCGCGGCGGCGCTCGGCGCGCTCGGTACGGCGACCGTGCACGAAGCGATCGGCCGGACGGGTCTGCTCGGGCCCTACATGCGCCCCATCTACGCGGCCGCGCAGGCATCAGGAACCGCGGTGACCGTATTGCTGCACCCGGGCGACAACTGGATGCTGCACGTCGTTGCGGAGCAGATCCGGCCCGGCGATATCGTCGTTGCGGCCATCACCGCGGAATGCACGGACGGCTATTTCGGCGAATTGCTGGCGACGAGTTTCAAGGCACGCGGTGCGCGCGGGCTGGTCATCGATGGCGGCGTGCGCGACGTTCGCGCGCTGACGCAGATGCAGTTCCCGGTGTGGAGCAAGGCAATTTCCGCCAAAGGCACCGTGAAGGCGACGCTCGGCTCGGTGAACATTCCCGTCGTGTGCGCAGGCGCGCTGGTCCATCCGGGCGACGTCGTCGTGGCCGACGACGATGGTGTCGTCGTCGTACCGTCACGGCTTGCAAGCAAGGCGCTCGAAACCGCGACGGCGCGCGAAGCGAACGAGGGCGAAAAGCGAGCCAGGCTCGCGTCAGGGACCCTCGGGCTCGACATGTACGGCATGCGCGAGTCGCTGCAAAAAGCCGGACTGAAATACATCGACTGAGCGCGTTGTTTACATGGGCGTCGAGCAAGAAACCGGCGAGCCGATCCGCGGCATCTGTTCGATGGCCATGCGCCACGTTCTCGCCGACCTCGCCGCGGCGTATGAGAAACAATCCGGGACGACGATTGCGATCACGGCCATGGGCGGCGTCGACGCAGCCCGGCGCGTGGAGGCTGCCGACCCCTTCGATTTCGTCGTGCTCGCGGCAGACGCGATCGAACGCTTGGCACGCTCGGGAAGCGTCGATGCCGCCAGTCGTACCGATCTCGCTCGTTCAGGCGTAGCACTTGCAATTCCCGCCGGTGCGGTACGACCGGACATCTCGAACGAATCCGCCGTTCGCGATGCCGTTATGCGTGCGCGCAGGGTTGGCTATTCGACGGGTCCGAGCGGTCAGTACCTGCTGCGCCTGTTCGAGCGTTGGGGAATCGCGGACGCGATTGCGTCCCGCATTGTCCAGGCTGCGCCCGGCGTTGCCGTTGGCACCTTGCTTGCGCGTGGAGAGATCGACGTCGGCTTTCAACAGTTGAGCGAGCTCGTCCATGTGCCGGGCATCGACGTCGTCGGGCCGCTGCCGCCGGAAATTCAGTTCATGACGACGTTCTCCGGCGCTGTCTGCGTCGTGTCGAAGCAGCATGCCGCAACGGTCACGTTCCTGTCGTTTCTCGCGTCACCGACGGCGGATCGGGCGAAGCGCCGCGAAGGCATGGAGCCGACGCACACAGACCCATGAGTCGGATTGGTGGTCGACTTGACGAGGCTGCTCGGTGGGCAGAAGCTCGAAGGAGCAGTCATTCCGGGTCCGCATCAACTCGCTCACGGAGTCCCACGATGATCGATCTCGCAACCGCCCCTTACGCCGTTCTTCTGCTGCGATGGTGCCTGGCCGCAATGTTCATCGCTCACGCGATGCTGAAGTGGCGTGTGTTTACGATCCCCGGAACGATCAAGTACTTCGAGTCGCTCGGCCTACCCGGTTGGTTCGCTTACGTGACGATCACGGCCGAACTCGGCGGCGCGGCGTGCCTGCTACTCGGAATCTACCCGCGCTACGTCGCGCTGCTCCTGGTTCCGTTGATGCTCGGTACGATCATCAAGGTGCACGGCAAGAACGGCTGGCTTTTCAGCAATAAGGATGGGGGCTGGGAATACCCCGCGTTCTGGACCGCGGCACTGGTAGCGGTCTTTCTGCTCGGCGATGGGGCGGCAACACTGCTCGCTTCACCGCCGTTCGCGGCTGCGCGTTGAGGCACGATTTCGATTGGCGCAGCCCCCGTTCGCGGAGAGACTGACCTCCACCTTTCGTAAGCGCGGAAAGGACGCGAGCGTTCCATCGACGACGAACTGCGTACTTAGCTCGGTTCAGCGCGCCACGACACCGTCCTCGAAGCGCTCGCCTGCTTGTTCACCGGCATAAAACGTCGGTGGATACAGCGCACGAAAGTCGGCG
>Ga0209974_10000845_pt1 | contig 10559 bp, 10 predicted proteins | sample InoplaM3SPM_FD_187592 | JGI IMG/M metagenome (GOLD analysis project Ga0209974, IMG submission 187592) | Arabidopsis thaliana rhizosphere microbial communities from the Joint Genome Institute, USA, that affect carbon cycling - Inoculated... | ecosystem: Host-associated > Plants > Roots >...
CTTTTTGAGCCCGCCCTCTCCGGTTACCGCCACTAGCGGGTTCAGCCCGGCAAACATCACCTGTTTTACCAAAGGCTGTGTATAGTTCGGCTGTTTTTCAACGATAAGTACGGTTTTGGATTGTTGTCTGCGCACTTCCATTTCTAGTCGGCAGGCGAGCAACTACTATGCCGGTTTCGGCAGCGACTCCGCTATGGGACGATATGAATGTCGCCTGTCAAAGTCTTACTTTAGTTAGTCTTAGACTACCCAAAAGGCCGCTTCGGCTCACTGTCCAAAGTTGGCAGGCAGCGAATCCGGTACATCGCTTTTTGTTTGGGGCGAGAAATGTCCAACGCGGCTACTTGATCGTGCGACCCATTATAACTATACCGCCAGGGTCAGTACAGTTGCACGGCTCACCGGCGGGTCCTAAACCATAAGGGCAGGTAAATCTATAAACATTACACTCGCGCTCAGTGAATTGATCCGCAACTTTTTCAAAAAAGCCCTGCGTGGGTTCCGATCGTCGAGCTCGGGAATTGGCCGGTGTGCTGGACGTGCAGTTGCAAAGCGACAGAAAAATCAGGACCGAGCCGACAAGCTTTAACAAATTTGGCGTGTCTATTCGACTGAGACTTACAAAAGTTGACATGCGCCGATTGTACGCGCTTCGGCCGCTATTGCAAAGATATTATTCGCTCTTCTTATCGCGAGTGATGATTATGATACGCCGTTTTCGTCTGAGGCTTTGGACCTGCGTGCAACTTTTTTGCGCTCGCCTCCAATGTGCGCCTGAGGCGTTAGCTCTCAAGCCGAGCCAAACCTAGCGAGCGTCAAAGTCAGCCGAGTATCGGTTCTGAAACCTGTTTCCTGTGCCGGTCGCACCACAGTTTGAGGCCGGTCCGAATATAAGTGGGCTCAAGATCGAGTATCTGGCAAACGTTGATAAAAGAAAAATCCCATTCTCGATCGTCGGCGAGAAACCACTGATGAACCTCTCGAAACAAGCGGGCTCCGCGCCGGGTCTGCTGTCCCGCAAACTTTTGGTACTCGTGAATGGCTTCTCGCAGGATCGCTTCAACTAAGCCGTATTCACCCATCAACTCGTGCTGCCGTGATGCGCTGGATGAATCTAAAAGAGTGACGGGACTACGCCCGGTGGTCACCTGCTCGAGGTCTTCCGTGTTTTGGCGGAATCGCATTGTCGGCTCTCCGCGTGCCCAGTTCAAACGCGAGACAGCAACGATTATGCCATGAAGGTCGCAGCGAATCGGTCTAGTGCTGGAAGAATAACCGAATGGGTAATGACTCAATATTTAGAAAGGTCCCACTTGGCAAAACACAATCTGTCGAAGCAGTCACATCCAAGTGCCTAGAGAGCGCGCCCTTGCCGAAAAGCCGCTTTGCTACAGCCGGTCGATCGACCGCGCCCTCTGTGTTCTTCTCACTACAGTCAGCTCCCATTACAAGTGAAGTAAATAGCTACTCGAGTCATTCATTCCGTCTCGATACCGGGATTTGCTCGCTCCCCCTGTTTCGTTACTGGGACAGAGATCTGCCTTTTTCACTTAACTACGGCGTTTTCCTCATGGTCTATTTTTTGCCTCCCGGAAAAGGCGCCATGTTTCAAATAGTAAACAACGAAACGCAAATGGATCACTGAAACGCAAATGGATCACTCAAACCTCTGGGCTATCGTACTCGCGGGTGGAGAAGGAACGCGGGTGCGGACTTTCCTGCAGCAGATTTGTGGTGGCAGCGGATTGAAACAATTTTCTACGATCATCGATGATCGTTCGATGTTGCGCTGCACATTGGATCGAGTGGTCCGCTTGATTCCGCCGCAACGAGTGCTCGTTGTTGTCAGCTCACAGCATCGTGAGGATGCCGAAAGGCAGCTATCTGACTGGCCGCGGGAGAACGTCATCTACCAACCGGCTAATCGCGACACCGCGCCGGGAATTCTGCTGCCGCTCGCGCACATTACTCATCGCGATCCGGCAGCCACTGTCGTCGTGTTCCCATCCGATCATTTTGTCCAGGACGAGGAGCGCTTCGTTCGAGCAGTGGCAAAAGCGCTTGCGGAGTTAAAGCAGAATCCGACGAAGATGATCTTGTTGGGCATGACTCCCCAACAGGGCGAAGAGACGGAGTACGGTTATATTGTCCCTTCAGGACGGAAAAATCATGGTCAAGCCGCCCCGGTGGCGGGGTTCGTCGAGAAACCACCGCTGGGAAAAGCGCGAGAGCTGATCCAACGCGGCGCATTATGGAACACCATGGTTTTCGCCGTCGAGAATGGTGTACTGTGGGAGATGGCGCAGCGCACCTCGCCGGCGCTATATCATGCATTTAGACTGCTCCAGACTTCGCTGCACTCCGGCTGCTCGCCGGAGTTTTTGGAGCATCTGTATAAAATTATTCCTCAAACAAATTTTTCCTCAGCCATCTGCGAACCCCTGGCCTCCAGACTGTCAGTCCTGGCGGTGCCGGATGTCGGATGGAGTGATTGGGGGACCATGGGGAGCATTTTGCGAACACTCAAAAAGCTTGGCAGGTTCGACGCCTTTCACGAGCGCATAGAACAAACACAGGCTCAGCCCTGGCGCCCGGCGAAACACCCCGCTACCCGGCCGGAAGTCCCATCTCTGAGCTTCGAAACCGGCTCCTCCTAACGACGCCGGGCCTTACCTGCGGACGCTGCTTGGGGCCCGGCCTCCGCAACGACCAAAAAAATCTCACGGTTCGGTGACTGCCGGAGGAGTGGCGACACCTTCTTTGTCCATTGCTGAAAGCGAGAATCGGCAGTGACCTCGTGGATTTGTTTCTCCAAGGTTGCCAGATCCGGGGCATCCTGTGCAAAAACGACATTCGGCGCGTCAGGTGAAGCGAAGTGCGTGTGAAGAATCCTCGCGTTCTGACCGCCGGCATTCTCAACAAGACGAAGCAGCGCCTGCAACTCCGCTTCCAATTCACCGGTTTTACCCGGAATCGTATGGAACATGAGATTAGATGAGTACATATTTCATTTCTCCTTTCGAAGCGTGAGGGGTTTTCAAATCAATGACTGAACAACCGGCGCGCTTATTACTGGAGCTTTGACTTTAGCCGTTTCGATCGCTCGAGTGATTTTCTAAGTTGTCTGCGTAAACAGGTCGGCTGCGGCAGCCGTGCGGCAGCTTTCGAGCTACGCTCCAGCAATGCCAGCACCGCTGCTTCCTCCGCGGTGAGCTCATGCGACTCCGTCGCTATAGATTTTTTCGAGTGTGGCTGGGCGATCTTGAATAGGGAACCGTCGCCGTACGCGTCCAGTACCGCGGGGTGAATGTAACACTTCCGGGAAACCGCTTTGGTATTGCCCAGCTGCCTAGCGACGATTTCGATAGCGTGAGTCAGATTTCGTTTCAGATGAGCGCTGCCGCGCGCCGATTTCATTTCCAGCAGCGTGCGCGCAGCCAGGACCGTGCCGGCCCAGGTGCGGAAATCTTTGCTGCTGAAATCATCTCCGGCGATCGAGCGAAGATACTCGTTGACATCTGCCGAGCCGATTGTTGAGCGTGCGCCATCGGCGTCGATGTATTGGAATAGCTCGTGCCCAGGCAGCTCTTGGCAGCGTTTGATGATTTTCGCCAAGCGCCGGTCGCTCAGGCTCAAAGCGTGATGAACGCCGCTTTTGCCTCGAAACTCGAACTGGATCGTCGACCCCGACACGCTGACGTGACGGCTACGCAACGTGGCAAGCCCGAACGAGTTATTCTGGCGCGCGTATTGTTCGTTGCCGACTCGAATCCTGCTAATCTCGAGCAAGCGCACGACTGTGGCCAAGATCTTTTCACGCGGCAGCCCGGGCAAGGCCAGATCGCGATCGACCTGGCGCCGAATGGCCGGCAGCTTTTTGCCGAACGCCAGCATCCGGTCGTATTTGGTTGCGTCACGGACCTCGCGCCAGCGCTGGTGATACCTATGTTGCTTCCTGCCTCTGGCATCTCTACCGGTCGCCTGAACGTGGCCATTGGCCAACGGACAGATCCAAACGTCGCGCCATGCGGGAGGGATCGCAAGAGAGCGGACGCGCTGGAGCTCTGGGGCGTCGCGGATGATCTCGCCGGCGGCGTTGGTATAAATAAAGCCCCTGCCGCGCCGCCGGCGTCTGTATCCCGGAGAATCATCCGTGACGTAACGGAGACCGGCGGCCTTGGCGCACTCGACTGAGTCTGACGGAGGCGGGCTCGCGGTCGTTTGGATGCTCGACGTCTCAACGATCGCGGCCGCGCTCTTCACGCGCAATACACCGCGAGAAAGATCAGCGAGAAAGACTTCATCGCTTGTATGAAACTAATTCGTGTAGCCACGATTGCCGCCGCGATCGGCCTGGTCATGGCCTTCGAGTTTCACGAGCTTGTTGTACATGCCGATGATCAACCAAGTGGGCACCCATTGGGCGATAAAATTGCCCCATTTGCCTCGGCCGGCAACCTGAAACGCCAATGACAGCGCCATCGCGCCAAGCGCAACACCGAGGTACGCCGACGACGGGACTGCAGCAGTGTATTGTTCTATGGATTTTGTGAAACTATCCTCCGTCGTCTGGGGCCTGCCGGTTTCCAACGTATCTTCGTAATTATCCATTGTTGCTCTCCTGTGATTTTACCGCCGAGTTTTTCGGCACCGCTGATTGTTCTCTCGCGCCGGATTTTGAGCAAAGCATGTGCCACAAAACGGCAGCTTCGGTGCCGGAGAGATTTCATCGATGCGAACGTCCGTGTTGGACAACGGCCTGCGCGCGCAGGCCGGGAGCGTTGTTCGATAACGCCCGCTCGCATTATTTAACTGAGCAGCGAAAGTATTATTCCGGCGTTTCCTGTTTTGTAATCAATTTCAGCACCAGTTGTGTTGGAAGTGAGACACGGCCTAATCGGCGGATCGTTTCAGCCACGGCCCTCCACACAACATCGCACAGTGAATTGACTGACAGCGCGGTCAGTTTTTTCCGGATGGTATCGACGCCGAGCCGCTCGGACGTGAAAGCAATTTCGCGCTGCTCCTCTGAGCACAACTGAATATCTGCGCCGCAAAAATTGAATTCCGACATTGGCTTATGTTTTGCGTTTTTGTCGAAGCGACAGAAAAACGACGATTCGGGTCCGAAATTGTATTGACGATTATAATGATAGAGCCGCATGCTAAGAAAACGTCACCACGCCGAGTCACGAAGTTCGAACTTAAAACTCTGCAAAATATAAATGCCCGAACCTTCGTGTTCCTTCGTATATTTCGCGGTGAGATAGGAGCAAGGCGACCATCAAGCCGCCCAGACATCGCCCGCTATGAGAATTGCGCAAATTGCTCCTCTTTATGAACGAGTGCCACCGCTTCTCTATGGCGGTACCGAACGAGTTGTCTCCTATCTAACGGACGAGTTGGTGCGGCAAGGTCACGAGGTCACTCTGTTCGCCAGCGGTGATTCGATTACCAACGCGCGGCTTGTGCCGTGCTCCGAACGCTCACTGCGGCTTGATAAAAGCGTCGTCGATCCTCTGGCGCATCACTTTGTAATGCTCGAAAAAGTTTTCACGCGCGCGGAAGAGTTCGACGTGGTGCATTTTCATATCGATTATCTGCACTACCCTTTTTCCCAGCGGCGAAAAAATCTTTCTCATGTCAGTACGCTGCACGGCCTCCTCGATTTACCCGATCTCAAACCTCTCTACGAACTGTTCAATCAAGTGCCTGTGGTGTCGATTTCCGACGCCCAGCGCCGGCCGCTCCCGTGGGCCAACTGGCTGGGAACAGTGCACCACGGTCTACCGCCCGATCTTTATCGAGCGCGCAATGAACCCGGCAATTACCTGGTATTTCTCGGACGTGTATCCTTAGAGAAGCGCCTGGACCGAGCAATTGAAATTGCCAAGCGTACGGGCATGCCGCTTAAAGTCGCGGCAAAGATCGACAATGCGGATCGTAAATATTTCGAAAAATCGATTCGGCCGCTGCTCGATGATGCGGTCGTGGAGTGGATCGGGGAGGTCGACGAAAGCGGCAAACAAGAGTTGCTCGCGAATGCCTACGCGCTGCTGTTCCCGATCGATTGGCCCGAGCCCTTCGGGTTGGTGCTCATCGAAGCGATGGCGTGCGGCACACCGTCGATCGCTTACCGCTGCGGCTCGGTACCTGAGCTCGTCGAAGAAGGAGTCACCGGATTTATCGTCGATAATCTCGCTGCCGCCGTCGAAGCGGTCGGCAAGGTGGCAAGCGTCGATCGCGCAGCGTGCCGGCGCCGCTTCGAAGAGCGCTTTAGCGTCGGGCGAATGGCGGAAGGCTACCTGAAGATTTACGAACAGATCCTGCATTCCCGCTCGCGGTCGTCCCTATTGTCAGTGGCAGCGACGAATGGGCGATCCTCGGGTTCACTAGTTTCTTTCAGTAAATGACGACATTGGCATCGCCCTCGCGGCGCTCTACGCCTATGCCGCGGAACGAATGGTCGACCACCAGATCGAGGGTTGCCTTGCCGACGGCAAGATTTTGAATCCGAATCTCCTCGAGAAATGAGGGAAGTACAGGCGAGGCGAAACGCACCTGCGATACCCCAGCGTCGATGCACAGCCCCAAAGAAGCCTGCAACATCATAAACACCGCCGCAGCAGCCCACGCCTGCGGCGCGCAGGCGGCCGGGTAAAGAGTCGGGCTCTCGCCTTCCCTTCTGCGAAAACCGCAAAACAACTCGGGCATCCGATGAAGATCGAAGAAACCGCTGGCGTCGAACATCCCCGTCAAAATTTTATTGGCCGCGTCTTTCAAACCATAGTTGGCGAATCCCATGCTCAAGACGGCATTGTCGTGCGGCCAGACCGAGCCATTATGATACGACATCGGATTGTAGCGGATTTCTTTGGTAGAGAGCGTGCGCACGCCCCAGCCCGAATAACAGTCCTCCCTCAGCAGCCGTTCGGCCGCCCTCTTGGCGTACTCCTCGGTGGCAATGCCGCTGAAAAGGCAGTGACCGGCATTCGATGCCACGACGCGGCAGGGATGCTTTTTTTTGTCGAGCGCGACGGCGTAGATTGAGAGGTCGTCGCACCAGTACTCGGCATTGAATTTATCGCGCAGCCGTCCTGCCTGCTGCTGCAGCGTGCGGGCATATTCCGCATTCCCCAAACTCGTGGCGATCCGAGCTCCAGCTTGCTTCGCTGCATAAGCGTAGGCTTGCACTTCGCAGAGCGCTATGGGCGGCTCGGGCAGGCTCCCATCGGCGTGCGATATCGCGTCCCAGGAATCTTTCCAACCCTGCTGCGCCAGGCCGCGCGCCGATAGCCGCGCCGATTCGATGAAACCGTCGCCGTCGATATCGCCGTAGTTATCGAGCCACTCCAGAGCGGCCCGGATATTCGGCCATATACTCTCAATAAACTGCCGATCGGCGGTGCGCTCGTAATAGGCGCCCGCCAGGATGACAAACAGCGGCGTGGAATCCGTGCTGCCGTAATACAGGCCGAAGGGAATTTCATCGAGCGCGGCCATCTCCCCGTAGCGCACCTCGTGCAGAATTTTTCCGGGCGTCGCATCGCGCTCCGGAATGACCTCCGTTGCTTGATGAGCCGCCAAGTAGCTCAAGACACCCCGGGCCACGCGCGGAGTGAGCCAGAGAACTGAGAGCGCCGTAAGAATCCCATCACGCCCGAAGGGCGTGCTGAACCAGGGCACGCCGGCGTAGGGATAAAGCCCATGGGACTTTTGTGTCAGCATCATCTCCAGGTCCGATGCCGAGCGCTCGAGCCAGCGATTAAACTCATCATTGGAAGTTTGCGCCTGGCACTCCGCCGCTTTGGCCTTGAGAGATCGTTCGGCGCTCGCGAGCGCCGCCGCTGCGCTAAGCCGGCCGCTGTGCTTGTCATCCACGTTGAACAGGTAAGTAAGAGCAAAGTGCTCGTGCTGCCCGGGCGCAAGCGTTCGATGGAAATAGGCGCGCGATGCGGAGAGTTTTTCCGGCCCAGGCACAAATTCAATTTCAGTGCGCCGCACCACGCCGTCGAGGCCCTGGTAACCGAGTCCCACCCGTTCCCCCGTGACTTCATCCGGCAAGCGATGGCCGCGGGCGCGCCGCTTGATACCGCGCACTTCGAAAATGTCGGCAAAGTCTGCGTCGTACTGCAGTGTGAAGGACAACTCGATCGGACTCAGACTATAATTGACGAGCTCGAGCGTTTCGTAACAAGTCGCCTGCCAGAGAAATTTCGTTCGGAAAATATGCAGATCCCCGCGCTGCAAAATCAAGCTGCCGTTCACGTACACGTCCGGATTGGTCAAATTGATTGTAAAGGAGATATTGTCTTTTTTGATAGTCGAGCTCAGCAGAAATGGCTCCAGATTGCCGAACCTAAATGCCAGCAAAGAGAGAAACCGGGTACCGCCGTGGTAAATGCCCTGCTCCCCCAGGCCGGCGTGTTGAATATCACCGTTGCGTCCGAATACGCCGAAGCTGTCGTCATGTTTGAGGACTCGGACTTCAGCACTGCTCGAAGCCGCGGTTACGATGTAATAATCGTCGGTAAGTCGAACCGTCCTGTCGTCCATGATCCCTCGCTAGGTGCGCTATGGCATCGATATTGACTCACAATAACAAATTATTTTTTGCGGGCTATAGCTGCGCCAAAAACGAAGCACCAAAGCAGATCATGCTCGCCTATGATTCCCGCGGCGCGACGGCGCGACCGAGCATGCGACAAGGAACAATTTCGGAAACGGATCCTTTATGAGCTTCACGTGAATAGTTCGAGCCCATCAAGCGAATAGGTCTCGACCCGTGTATCGACAATGCAACTCATCCGTTATTCCTGCAGCGGGAAGCGCACCAGTGCTACGGCAAATCCGTCGGTGGCACGCCGGCAGTTTCTAAACCTACAAACAGCCCGCATTTGCTGCTTCGCGCAGGCGTAATCCACACTTTATGAAAAGCACAATTGCGTGGCATGTATGTTGCTCCCGCTGGATGGGCAATGAATCATACAAACCCGAACCATCGCTGGCAAACATTCGGCATTCTAACCGGTAAACTGGCACGGCATCGTCGTCATCCACGCTCATGAACCCGACCGAAACGTTACCTACCGGCATGTGCGCGGCCGCGCCGCAGATCACCATGGGCCTCGATCCGGCATCCCCCGAGCAATATGATTTACCTACAAAAACTCGAAATGCGGCCGCTGGGATTTATCAAGAGGCTTATTCGCCCCGGCGACGGCGGAAAGCTTCATTGACATGAATGGAAAAACAGTTCGCGTCGCTCTCATCGGCATCGGTAATTGCGCTTCTTCGCTGGTTCAAGGCGTCGAATATTACCGGAATGCCGAGGAGAAAAAATTCGTTCCGGGGCTCATGCACGTGAACCTCGGCGGTTATCATGTGCGCGATGTTGAGTTCAGCGCCGCCTTCGATATCGATGCCAATAAGGTCGATAAAGATCTGGCCCAAGCTATCTTCGCTCCGCCCAACAACACGTGCCGTTTCGCGGATGTTCCCCCGACCGGCGTCAAAGTTCGCCGCGGGATGACCCACGATGGGCTGGGAAAATATCTCAAAGGAAAAATTCACAAGGCGCCAGGCACCACCGACGACATCGTCGAGACCCTGCGCGCAAGCCGCACCGACGTGGTGGTCTCCTACCTGCCGGTCGGTTCCGAGATGGCCACGAAATGGTATGTCGAACAGATCCTCGCGGCAGGGTGCGCCTTCGTCAATTGCATTCCGGTCTTCATCGCCTCGCAGCCCTACTGGCGCAAGCGCTTCAAGGAGCGCGGCCTGCCGTTGATCGGCGATGACATCAAATCGCAACTCGGCGCGACGATTACGCACCGCCTCCTCGCCAACTTGTTCCGCGAGCGCGGCGTTCGTCTAGATCGGACCTACCAGCTCAATTTCGGCGGCAACACCGATTTTCTGAACATGCTCGAACGGGAGCGTTTGGAATCGAAAAAACTATCCAAAACACGCGCGGTCACAAGCCAGCTCGACTATGCGCTTTCGAATGAGGATGCGCACGTCGGCCCGAGCGATTACGTCCCGTGGCTGCAGGATCGCAAATGGTGTTACATCCGGCTCGAAGGCACCACCTTCGGCGATGTGCCGCTCAATTGCGAGGTCAAGCTCGAAGTTTGGGATTCGCCCAACTCAGCCGGCGTGGTGATCGACGCCGTGCGCTGCGCCAAGCTCGCTCTCGATCGCGGCATCGCCGGCGCCCTGATCGGTCCGGCAAGTTATTTCATGAAATCCCCGCCGCGACAATTCGATGACCATGAAGCGCGCCATCGCACCGAAGCTTTTATCGAAGGGGCAGCCAACGACGTCTGGCCGGCGCTGCCGCGCACATCGACAAGGTGCTGCGCGACATCCAGGCGAGTCTGTTCAGCAAGGCCAAGGCGTACCGCGACGCCACCACGCGGACAGCGAACAGTTACCACGAGTTGAAGCAGCTGATCGAGCAGCCGGGGTTCATCTGGGCGCACTGGGATGGCACGCGCGAGACGGAGAACCGGATTCAGGAAGAGACCAAGGCGACGATTCGCTGCATCCCGTTCGAC
>Ga0209974_10000846_pt1 | contig 10553 bp, 12 predicted proteins | sample InoplaM3SPM_FD_187592 | JGI IMG/M metagenome (GOLD analysis project Ga0209974, IMG submission 187592) | Arabidopsis thaliana rhizosphere microbial communities from the Joint Genome Institute, USA, that affect carbon cycling - Inoculated... | ecosystem: Host-associated > Plants > Roots >...
GGGTGAAAGACAATGTGGAATGGATCTCGACCGGGCTTGTCAGCATGCTGAGGTCCGTTGCCTATCCCATTCATCATCTCGACTTTGAAACCGTCATGTTGGCCGTTCCGCGGTTTCCTGCCATGAGGCCATACCAGGCGATACCCGTGCAGTGGTCCAATCACATTGAGCTCGAATCCGGCGAGATCATTCATCAGGAGTTTATACATGGAGATGCAACGGAACCACGTAAGCGATGGGCGGAGGCCTTGATTGAATCGCTCGGTGTGGCAGGGACGATTGTGGTCTACTCCTCCTATGAGGAAGCGATGATGAGACAGGTCGCAGAAGCGTTTCCAGAATTTCGGCAGGCGTTGTCTGCAATCTCCAAACGGTTATGGGATCTGCTCCCCGTCATCAGGGAGCATTATTATCATCCCGCGTTTCAGGGCTCCTACTCGATCAAATCTGTTTTGCCGGCGATTGTCCCGGGAATGAGCTATCGAGATCTCCTGATCCAGGACGGCGGGCAGGCGGCCAGTGAGTACTACCGGATGATCTTTGTGGAAGAAGACTGGATCGAACAGGCGAAAATCAGAGAGGCGCTGCTGCAGTATTGTGCGAGGGATACCATGGCGATGGTCGAACTGCGCCGAGTGTTGATGGAAAAGGCTGCGCCATTGTCCTCGCAGGTCAACAGCTAGGTCGAGCTACGCTCAAGCGATTACGAAGGGCCATTTCAGGGACACATCCCCTTCAAAACCCCTGTTCGAATCCCACCCTCTCTCTGTTAGTCAGAGGGCGATGGCACTCTCTGTGGTACGACTTTGGTCTGGTAGAGGCGGTTGCTATGGCGGAGAGGGTGGGATTCGAACCCACGGTCGAGTTACCCCGACAGCAGTTTTCGAGACTGCCCGATTCGGCCGCTCTCGCACCTCTCCGTGATTGTACCCTGAATTTCAGGTGGGATAGGATCAATGACTTCAGGGAGTCGATCGAAGCGAGCTTACTCCCCGGCCACAAGATTTTCAAATGGTTTTCTTTCCATCCACGAGTCGGTACGATGGACCGTCTCAACCCATCAAAAAGGAACGATGATTCCCCGCTCGCTAGAAACAGTTTTAGCCTTTCCGCCGGTTGACCCGCCGGTCACTGCGACGGAGGTTTCCACTGTTGTGCTTGATGATCGAACGGTCGATATCTGGAGCTTTACCCTCGTCAACAAGACACCGGTAGTCCAACGGTGCCAAACCTGGCTCAGTGAAACAGAGCGGGCCAGGGCGCAACGTTACAGTCATGCGGCACAGGCGATCAACTTTATCTTGGCGCATGGCGGCCTTCGCGGGGTGCTGGCCCAATATCTTGCACTGCCTCCGGGGGCTCTCGAGTTTCATGCTGGCTCGAACGGCAAACCAATGTTGCTGGATCCGTCCGGCTCTTCACAGTCGCTGCGATTCAACTTATCGCATTCTCATGGACGCATGCTGGTTGCGGTGGCGAAGGGGCGAGAGGTTGGCATTGACCTCGAGCAGGTTCGTGAAAAGCTGGATGCCCTAAAACTGAGCGAACGATTTTTTACCGCTACGGAATATCAGGATCTGAAGCATCGAACCGAACCGGATCGAACGGGGCGGTTCTATCGATACTGGGTGGCCAAGGAAGCGGTGCTGAAAGGGCAGGGAGTCGGCATAGGGTCACTTCATCAATGCGAGATTCTTCCTGCCGGTTGCGACCCGCTTTCATCTGCCACGGTCAGGTGTGTGGATCCATCAGGACTGCAAAGCGGGTGGACGATTCAATGGCTGAACTGCGGTCCTGGATGGCAGGGAGCGGTATCGGCCGATGGAAGCGACTGGACAATTCGCATCAGGAACGGTGAGATCCCCTGATCTCGGTTACAAAGTTTCGGGGTCCACGTCCTGGGCCCTGATGGCCTGAAAAAAATCCGTCAGCATCCGTTGACTTTCCCCTTCGAGAATACCTCCCAGCACGGTGACCCGATGGTTCAACCGTGGGTGACTCGCAAAATCTAGGACCGATCCGCAGGCTCCCGCTTTAGGATCCTTGGCCGCGAACACGAGGCGAGGGATTCGCGCCAAGATCACGGCGCCGAGACACATGGCGCAAGGTTCGAGGGTCACGTAGAGGGTCGTATTGGTTAAACGCCAGCGTCCGAGCGCCTTGGCAGCCTCGCGAATGACAATAGTCTCGGCATGGGCCGTCGGGTCTTGCCAGCGTTCACGGAAATTATGGGCTTGGGCCACTACCGCGCCCTGATGGACGAGGACAGCGCCGATCGGGACTTCAGCTAGGGCCGCTGCGCAGGCTGCCTGCTCAAGCGCCGCTCGCATAAATAGAGAATCGGAGGTGGTGGTAGGGTCGATCATCGCGCCGGTTGTAGCGAGCTTTTCCAGCGGGGTCAAGCTGCTGGGAGGAGCGCGTCTTGGCGTGCGAGGGCGGGCGGGTGAGAAACGACTCAGGAGTTCTCACCTACGAGGTAAATAGGTCCGTTCGGGTGAGGACTTCCCACGCGGGGTTCAAGCGTCACGGCAAATCTTTTGGCCTTCTCGAATTCCGGCATCCGCCTGACCAAGAGGTGCGCGGTCTGGCCTGCATCCATATGGAAGGTTCCCAGGCTGACCGGCTTTTTGTCGATTGCCCAGAGTTGATAGGCCGTGCCCTTGGGGCATTCAGGTAAATTCGCCGAATAAAGCCAGATTTTCTCTGTCGATGGATTGTACAGGAGCACCGCAGTCGCTCTTTTTGCGACATCTGCGCCGGCGAGAGTCACGACCGTGGCGTCCGGCCGACGGAGTAACGTGGCGAGTTCGTCATGACCCTTGCCGCGCCCTGCTGTCATGAGCTGTTCGCGAACGTCTTCGAGTTCGACCTCGCGTTCGATGAGCTGGCTTTTCAGTTCGATTGCATCGTTCGCTTTTCGCTGAGCATCCACCCGCAGCTCGGCCAAGGAACGGTCCTTGACCCTGAGATCCTGCTGCAGGGTGGCCATCCTGTCCGACTGCTGTTGCAAGGACGTTTCCAGTTGTCGAATCTTCACGGTATCGTTCGAGATCCGTGTCGCGTAGGTCCAGCCGAAGTAGCTCCCCAGCCCCACGACAATGAGAGTTCCCAGTCCGATTGCCCACGGCAATGAATACGAGCGGGCAGGGGCGATTGGTGGAAACAAGTGGTTCATCCATTCGCCTGGCTCGAGGCTTGGTCGGGCGGAATCTTTGAAGACGCGGTCATCCGCGATTGATTCAGGGTTGCGAGCGGCCATGATCTTTGATTTCAATTCGCGCGGGGCTTTCAGGGGCGAGAGGCCGAAGGGTAATAGGGAGGCAACCGATTGATAATCTTTCAAGGCGCTATGACAGGACGGACAACCGGACAAGAGATGGGCCTCCAGCGCTTGGCGTTCTGCTCGGTCAAGAGCACCGGTTGCGTACAGCGGTACGGCTTCTTCCAGTTCTTCGTGCGTCATCCGATATCACCCTGCTCCCAGAAGTGACGAAGGCTCTCCCGGAGCTTCGACATGCCGAGCTTGATTCTGGTTTTGACGGTGCCGAGTGGTTGATTCAGCCGTGCGGCAATCTCACTGTGTGACAGCCCTTCATAATACGCCAGCTCGAGTGCCTGCTGTTGGGCGGGCGGAAGAATCGTCAAAGCGTTACCGACCGCCATCCGAAGTTCCTGATCGGCCTGAGTCTCAAAGGGGCTTGGACCCAGGTCCGCCACACTCGAAGAGATCGTCGTGTCCGATCCCACGGTTGCATTATGCCCTCGTGTGTTCCTTGAACGTAAACGATCGATGGCACGGCTGCGAGTCAGAGTGATCAACCACGCGATCGGTGTTCCGCGTCCGACGTCATACCGTACCACCTTTCGCCATACTTCCAGATACACGTCTTGTAACAGGTCATCGGCCTCTTCGCGATTGCCCAATATGCGAAACGCCAGTGTATACAGCAGCGTGCTCGAATGGTCGTACAGCTGATTGAACGCCTGCTGATCTCCCTTCGCAACGCTGGCGAGCAGCGCGGGATCGATTGCGGAGGTGGCGCGTCGCGTCGGTGTATCCATAATGAAGCGTTGACCTGATGCCAGGTAGGATCACTTCACGTCCGCCACAACTATAGCATCTACGGGCAGCCTCACCAAAAGGATGTGCATTTTGATATGGGACATTATGATTGGATATCAATCAGTTACTCTGCGAGGCTGGAAGGGTCACTGGAAGTATTGACTGAGAAAGCGAGCCGCGTCGGTCGCCCCTGTCACCGACGGCCTGACGCCTTCGGCTTTGCGCTCAGCCAGCGCGTCAAAGGCCGGCCGCCAGTTACCGGAGAAGAAGTCCTCGCGGCTCAGCTCGTGCCCGCAGCCGTGCCGGAGCAAAAAGTCAACCAGAGAGCCTTCGTCAGCAAAGTTGAATCGACGCACATAGATAACAGGCAAGCCAAGGGCGACCGCTTCGACGATCGTTCCATAACCAGGTTTGGTCATGACTAGATCCGCCGAGGCAAGCACCGTCTTGAAGGAGAAGGGGAGGGCCGACAAAGGATGCACGCGTGAGGATGCAGGCGCCGGGGCACCATCAACGATGAAATGATAACCCTGCAACTCCTCCACGGCATGCCATGGCAAGGCGTTGAGCGGGATGCCTCCAAAACCCACCAACACCAGACGCTCGCTGTTCTTCAGTTTGAGACAGGAACGAAGCTCTTCAGGTCTTGATGGCGCCGGTTCGGCAATCGGACCGATGTCATGAACCCGTTTCACACCAATCATAGGAAGACCCGGCGCGATCCGCAATCCAACGTCGGCATCACCATACGCCTTCTGCACGGCTGCGAGTATGGTGTGATGGTGAGGTGACTGGGGGTCCGTAAAACAGTCAAGCACGTCGGTCCAGGTGAAACTTGCGACCACCGCACTGGAAATTCCCGCTTGCTTGGCGGCAGAAGCGGCCAAATACGGCGTATCAGCCAGAACGATAGCGGGAGCCGCCATCTTCATTGCCTTCGCTTCAACCGCGACACGCGCATCCCAGCCGGCGTGAAATTCATCCAAGGCGTTCCACGTAGCGGGTATGTCGATGTCCAATGGTCCGTTTTGAATACACCCAACGTCTTGCTGAACGGATTGCAGGGTCCAGGGGATCGTCAGCCGATCGTGAAAGAACGAGGCGGAGACGGTTGTTCGTAGCAGGACGGTCAGATTGGGAATCTCTCGTCCGAGTTCGTTGAGAACAGGAACGACCTGGGCAGCGTGTCCGTAGCCATGGCCGGAGATTGCGCACCAAATCAGAGGCATCAGGGATCGTTCGGTTCTTCCTGTCTGGACATGGAAGTGCCTTGGGGCGAAGCGGTTCAGTTAGTGATGGCGTGTTGGAGAACCCTTGTAGGGACAGCCTGCTCGCGCACTAGCTACTCGAGTGATCCGATTCGAGGGGAGCAATGTTATACAAAAGCTCGAGGTCGAACTCTTCAACCAGCTCATTGAAGGCCTTCGCTCCAAGATCCGAGCGGACCTCATTCATGACCAAGTCAATGGCAGGCCCGGCATGCGGTCCATATTGGGTGATAGCGGAATCGATGCGCTCTTTCGCGGTTTCGAGATGCATGATCAATCACCCTTCAGCCTAGGGAACGTAGCAAGGCGTCCATCTCGGGAACGAGATCGCGGCCGCCGTTGGATCGACCGGAGGTGGCGGCTTCAATCCCGGCCTGCAGAACTGGTTTCGCCTCGTTTGAGCGTTTCAAGCCGATCAGCGCTCGTCCCAGCGCCAGGTGCGAAGCGACATGGAGCGGGTCCAGCTGGACGGCGACGCGGAGATGTTCCACCGCTTCCTCTAGACTTCCGCCCTCCTGCAAGATTTTGTTGCCGAGGCCGTACCGTCCCAGAAACCCCTTGGGGTTCTTAGTCACCATTTGACGAAATGAGTCGAGGTCCATCGCATGCCTCCGGCAGGGGCATCATATCATCGGCGCTTTCCGATGAGCCAGACGAAAATCCATAGCGAAGGGCGCTGATTACCGATCAGCGGGGGCAGAAACTGTTACGGGAATCGGGGTAGATGAGGCATCAGGGATCTGGGGGCTGCGCCGTCTGATCGAGACCGTGCGAATGTCGGAGTGTGAGACGGGGGCGCTGCTTGCGGTATAGAAGGCTGTATCATGAACAAGTTGTCTGGCCAGTTCATTCAGGCAGGTCTCCGTGACATGGCCCTTGAGTTCCTCGATCATGATCGGGGTGGCACCGAAGAGCTGATAGCGGGCTGTGCCGGACGACTGACCTTCGTATCGTTTGAGCTGCCCGTCCCACCGCTCCAGTTCGAGCGAGACGCGGGCTGCATACCCATATTCCAGCGGAAGGAAGGGAGTCAAGGTATACATGGATGCACCAATGACAATGCCTTTCCAGGCGGCGCCGCCGGCATGAGGATCGATCGTTTCGCTCAGGAGAATCTTCGCCCTCACGATTTTATCGTTCGATGCCGATCCGTCATGGCCGGAAGACAAGTGTGAGAAGAGGCCGAGCTCAGCCAGCGAGCTGAGGATCCGTTGCTGCGTCTCGGCGGACGTATTCTGAGGAGAGCCGTTCCTCGTCGTGCGGATCACATCAATGATGAGCGGCACCTGTTCGTCGCGAGCGATCTGCTGAGCGCCCGGGTCCTGCGTCTCCGAGAGAGGCGCCATTTCGATCCACCGACTGCAGCCGGTAGCGGTTGTCAGAAGCGAGACGGTAGCGCAACACAGAAGCGTCAGGCGACGAAGTGTATCAGGGTTCACGATATGCTCCTAAAAGTAGAATGAGAAGCCTCCGAACGGCAGACTGGAGTTGAGCCCCAGGTTGGGCATCCGGGTGCCGGCGTTGGAAATGTGATGAAACCGGTAGCCGACGTTGAAGGAAAATTGGGACGTAAAGAACCAGGAAAGGCCTCCACCGGCGGTGAGAATGAAGTTGAAGCGCGAAGACTCTTCCGGAATACGCCCGCCGAGATCGGTATAAAAGGGACCACCGGCAAATTCGATGTACGGTCTGAGGCGACCAGTCCCTTCGAACATGTATTTGATTTTGGGGGTGAAGCCAACGCCGTGGGTGAGGAAGGGCTCTTGAAACTGGATATACACGATTTCGGCGCCAAGCAACAGTTGTCCGCGATAGAAGCTCTTGCCGATGGGATCCGTCAATACCATCGCCCACGATGGCATCAAGGCTGGACCGCTTTGTTTTGTGGTGTGCTCGGTCGTCAACCGGTGAGGCAGTAAGTAGCCGGCGCTTAAACTGATCTCCTGCGTTCCCACAGTCAAATGAGGGGTGACTTCGTCGGCCTGGCACGGAATCGCCATGATGAACACGAGCAACGCGAAGGCGATACGGGCTGCCAGCGAAAGTGGCGTCATTCAGCATCCGGTTGAACCTTTGTCGGCTTGTGTGCACGCCAACAGGAGGTGCGCAATCGTGACGTTTCCAAAGTAGCAGAGAATGAACGGGTGTCCAGTAAGAGAGGAAATTGTGCAGAGAAGATCTCAAGCAAGATCAGCGAAGATCATCTTAGGGAGTTCACCTCATTGTAGCTGGTTTGCTTGCAGACAATGCGTGATTCGCGTTAAGGCGAGATGATGAATGTGTTAATTTTTCGCCCGTCAGGCAATCGCTCGCGTAACACGTGGCTCTGTGTTGATCATTCCGCCTCAGGCTGAAGCTGGGTCGCGAGCCCTTTGAGTCGATCGAGTTCGTGGGAATCCCTCGGCAGATCCGGCAGCGCATACGTGGTCGCAATGCGCACCGTCCGTTCGAGGCAACGGACTGCGGATACAAGATCTCCGCGCCGGTTGTAGAGTTCTGCCAATACCCGCAGCACCGCAGCTTCTCCGACTTCGGCGCCCAGCTTAATATAATGTTCCGAACCGTTGTTCAAGCACCCTTCGGCACTCGCCAGATCTCCTTGGTCGAGAAAACAGCGGCCCATCTGGCTGTAGGTGACGGCCAAGCCTTCTTCGTTGCCGACCATGCGGTGGTAGCTGAGGGCCCGATTAAACGCCTCGATCGCTTGCGTCCACTGCTGCTCCCGTGCCTCCTGAAGGGCGAGATTGTTGTACAGGATGCCGAGTGCCCGGTGGTCGTTCACTGTGTGAAGCAAGTCGAGGGCCTCCAGATAGTACGGCCGTGCCTGTTCGGGATGTCCCGTTCCGATGTATAGATTGCCGAGATTGACGAGCGTATGTGCAATCGCATGGGTGTTGCGTTGCGTGCGCTGGATATCCAGCACTTCGCGGTAACATCGCTCTGCGGCGTCGTAATCCTGACTGAGCGCGCAGGCGTTGCCGAGATTGCCGAGCGAATTCGACAGCTCCTCTAGATTGTCCGCCTGACGATCATCCAGCACCGCTGCCTCCCAGGCTGCTCTTGCCTGTGGGAGGTCTCCTCGATGAAGAAAAATTCTCGCACGGTGCTTATGACTCTCCGCCATGCTAATCACCGCCCTTGGGCGTGTCTCGCCTGTATTCCGCTTGCAAATCGTCCTCTTCTTCCATTCCTAATCCCGCCCGAAACGACTCCCGCAACTCACAGATCTGCTCGATGTCTTCACCTTTTTTCCCGTCGATTGAGGCCAGAAAGTGCTCGCACAGCCGGAGACCGGTGTGAAAGTGGCAAGCGAGGGTTTCTTCCGTGACCTGTTGCCACGTAATATAGATACAAAACGCTTGAAAGGAGTGGGCGTTTGGATAGCGCTGCGCCAGATGCAAGAGGGCGTTATATGCGTCTCTGGCTGCGCTGCCTGCCTGGGAGGAAAAAGCCTCTTCGAGTGCCACGGCGCTCTCCCAGTCCGCGCCCAGTTCGCCTTGGGCGTTGTGAAATGCGGCTTGTGCCGCTAGTGCGGCGTCGAATTGCATGAGGCGCTCCCACCGTCGGACGGCAACGGGCCGAGTGTAACGTTGCGCAAGCGCCATCCGCAACTCAGCGCGCTTCGTTTACTTTTCTCAAGGTGGCTTTGTACACTGGACGGCACGGTATGGAAGGCAATCGGTCAACAGAAGAGAGGACCGATCCCGTCGATCAGATCATCCGGTATCATCTACAAACGAAACATCATTTCAATCGGTATGCGCGCGCACTGGGCCATCTGGACTGGGCCAACCAGCCTGATCCCTTCCGTCGGTATGAAGGAACGCAATTGACGGCCTTGCCGCTGCTCAGCCCTGAGGAGGTTCCCGTCTCGCCGCCGTATTCCGCGATTTTCGTACCGGAGGGAGTCTCGCCTCATCCCGTGACGCTGGGCAGTCTTTCGAGATTCTTTGAGTTTGCATTGGCCCTCTCTGCTTGGAAGCGGGCAGGGGAATCGGAATGGGCATTGCGCAGTAACCCCTCTTCCGGAAATCTCCACCCGACCGAAGGGTATGTGGCACTGCCTTTTATCGAGGGCCTTAGCGCGCGGCCCGGGTTATATCACTATGCACCGAAGGAACATGCGCTGGAGCTGCGGGCGGAGATGTCGGGCGACGCGTTGTCGTCATTGCTTCGTTCGTTTCCTGCTCATACCTTTCTAATCGGACTGACATCGGTACACTGGCGAGAGGCTTGGAAGTACGGTGAACGGGCGTTCCGGTACTGTCATCATGATGTGGGACACGCGATCGGGACGGCGCGCATTGCCGCTTCGACCTTGGGGTGGCAGGCAGTTCTACTGGACGGATGCGATCAACACACCGTGGCGACGTTGCTGGGAACCCAGCGGGCAGAAGATTTCGCAGATGGGGAACGCGAGCATCCCGATTGTCTTCTGGCCATCTGGCCAAGAGTACAGGACTCCCGTCGTCCTCCTGTCCCCTTATATCTTGATCCACCCACCGTCAAGCAGGTGGTGAAGACCACATGGATGGGAAAAGCGAACCGGTTGAGCCATGAGCATGGTGTGCATTGGGACATCATCGATACGGCAGCCGAGGCCACGTGGAAGACGCAGGCGGACGAGGTGACCATCGAGCTTGCACCTCCCCAGATCTCGAGCGACGGGTCTGCCTTGGATGGCCATGTGTCCGCAGGGCAGCTGATTCGGCAGCGACGCAGTGCTGTTGCGTTCGATGCGGCGACCTCCCTATCCGCTGCGACGTTCTTTCACATGCTCAATCGGGTCATGCCCCGTGTGGAATTGGCGCAAATGGCTCGCCCGATGCCCTGGGATTGCTGGCCATACGGTCCGGCGGTTCATCTGATGCTTTTCGTCCATCGCATCGATGGCCTCCCTCCCGGACTGTATTTCCTCGTCCGTGATCCCACCAAAGTGGCCTTGCTTCAAGGGGCGATGAATGCAGAACTCACGTGGCAGCTTGCGCCCGGGTGTCCGGAGGACCTCCCGCTGTATTGGCTGTTGGAAGGCGATGCCAGGAAACTCGCCGTCCAAGTAAGCTGTCATCAGGACATTGCCGGGGACAGTGCTTTTTCTCTTGGCATGGTGGCTGAGTTCGAGGGGGTGTTGCGGGGACGAGGCGCATGGTGGTATCCACGACTGTTTTGGGAATCTGGCCTACTCGGGCAAGTGCTGTACCTCGAAGCGGAAGCGGCGGGCG
>Ga0209974_10000847_pt1 | contig 10548 bp, 8 predicted proteins | sample InoplaM3SPM_FD_187592 | JGI IMG/M metagenome (GOLD analysis project Ga0209974, IMG submission 187592) | Arabidopsis thaliana rhizosphere microbial communities from the Joint Genome Institute, USA, that affect carbon cycling - Inoculated... | ecosystem: Host-associated > Plants > Roots >...
ATCTGGAGGTCGCGCGAATAGTTGTCGATCGCCGTCCAGTAGTTCGCCGAGTTGGCCGCCTCCGCCGCATAGCGCAGGATCGCCTGCAGATCCTTGGGCAGCGCGTTGTACTTGTTCTTGTTGAAGACGATCTCGAAAAACTCCATCGCCTGATGGAAGCTGCCCATCATGTAGTTCTTGATGACGTCCTGCGCGCCGAACCGCATGTCGGAGGTCGGATTGTTGAACTCGAAAGCATCGATGACGCCGCGTTCCAGTGCGGGCATGATCTCGCCGCCCGGCAGCTGCGTCACCTTGGAGCCCATCTGTTGGAAGAGATCGGCGGCCAATCCCACCGTGCGGTACTTGAGGCCCTTCAGCCCTGATGCATCCTTGATCGGTTTTCTGAACCAGCCGAGCGGCTGCGTGGGCATCGGTAGCGCGAAGAATCCGACCACGTTGAGGCCGAGCTTTGTAAGCAGCTCGTTGTAAAGCTCCAGGCCGCCCCCGCGGTAGATCCAGGCCATCGTCTGATGCGCGTCCATGCCGTTGATTGGCCCGGACCCGAAGAGCGACGCGGCCTTTGACTTTCCATACCAGTACACCGGCACGCTGTGATTGCCGTCGAGCACGCCCTTGCTGGTGGCATCCATCACCTCGAAAGGCTTGACCACGGATCCCGCGATGAGATAGTCGATGCGCAGGCGTCCGCCCGCCATCTCGTTCACCCGCTTCACGTATTCCTCGGCCATCTCGTTGAAGATGTCCTTGGCGCCCCACGCGCCCTGCATTTTCAGAACGACCGGAGACTGGGCAACCGAAATCATCGGAAAACCGGTGATCGCCGCGCCCGTCGTAGCAGCGGCTGCGCCGGTCAGAAACTTGCGGCGCGAGGCACTGGGCTTGACTTCAGCAGATGTATCCTTGAGCGTTTCCTTCATTGTTCTCCTCCGATGGCGTGTTTGCGAAACAAAGAAGCTCTCCCTTACCGCTTTGTTCAAAAGTACTGACGTTTTGCTAGTGGAAACAGCGCCGGCTTTGGGCGCCCGAGGATTTCACACCTTGCAATGCCGTTGCGGAATGGCAATGCTATACCCGCCAATGGCTTAAATCAAGAAATGGCCCCAAGCAATCCCCAAGGGCCAACTAGGGCCTGCCCACTGCCGTTTCGCGCGGCAGCGTGACGTCAGTACTGGGGTTGCTGGGCCAGCGGAAGTATTCCGTCGTCAGGCCAGTGCCAACGCGGACTTTGCGCGAGCTCGGTTTTCCTTCGTAAGCCGCAGATACTTCGTATACGCCGGAAGGAAGCCGGACAAGGAGAAACGGCCCGGGAACGAGCTGCTGCAGCACCGTCTTCCCGCTCGCATCGTTGATCGCGACATTGACGTCGGCAACGTAGTTGCCTTCGACCAGCGTGAACACGAGTTTGAGGTTGTAGTCTTTCTGTGCAGCGCTGATGCTTGCCTCTGAGTCCGCGCCCACGTGCCCCGCCAGGAATCGCACGCCCGAAGCCGCTGCTGGCGGCGTAGCGCGGCTCGCGGCGGCTGCAGCAGAGGCGGGACTGCGATCTTCACGCGCCTCCGGCGGTAGCGTGACATCGCGTGCCGGATCCGACGGCCAGCGCATGTACACCGTCTGCAGGCGCTCGCCTACTGACAGCTTGCGGGTCTGCGCCCTGCCGTTGTAGGACGCCTGCACGGTGTACGCGCCGGAAGGCAAGCGCGCCATGAATATCGGGCCGTCGGTAACGTGCTCGATGACCGGCTTGCCGGCAGCATCAGTGATCCGCACGCCCACGTCCGCGAGATAATTACCCTCGTTCAAGGTGAAGACGAGCTTCAGGTTGAACTCCTTCTCCCGCGCCTTGAGCGCGGCCATCGAGTTTTCCCCGACGCCGCCGGACACGAACGATATGGCGCTCTGCGCCCCCTGCACGACCGGGGCGGCACCGAGCAGCGCAATGAGCACCAGCATTGCGTTGAACAGTAATGACGCCTTCATCATCAGCACTCCTTTCTTTCCGATTTCCGGTACGTCATGCGCCTGGCGCCTTTCGTGCCATATCGGCGAACGAGCTGAGCAGGTCCATCGGCACCGGGAATACGATGGTTGAACTCTTGTCTCCCGCGATCCCGCCCAGCGTCTGCAGGTAGCGCAGCTGCATGGCCTGCGGCTGCTGCGCCAGCGTGCGCGCCGCTTCGAGCAGCTTTTCGGCCGCCTGCAATTCCCCTTCCGCGTGGATCACCTTGGCGCGCCGCTCGCGCTCGGCTTCCGCCTGGCGGGCGATCGCGCGCACCATCGAGACATCGATGTCGACGTGCTTGATCTCGACGTTGGCCACCTTGATGCCCCATGCGTCGGTCTGTGCGTCCAGAATCTGCTGGATGTCGAGATTGAGCTTGTCGCGCTCGGCGAGCATCTCGTCGAGCTCGTGCTTTCCCAGCACGGCGCGCAACGTGGTCTGGGCGAGCTGACTCGTTGCATCCAGGAAGCTTTCCACCTGGATAATCGCCTTTTGCGGATCGATGACGCGAAAATAGATGACCGCGTTTACTTTTACCGATACGTTGTCGCGGGAAATTACGTCCTGGCTCGGCACGTCCATCACGATGGTGCGCAGGTCGACGCGCACCATCTGCTGGATGCCGGGAATGACAATGATGAGCCCCGGCCCCTTCACTCTCCAGAATCGACCCAGCATGAAAACGACACCGCGCTCGTACTCGCGCAGTATCCGAAACGATGCCAGCACGAGTATGACTGCCAGCAGCAGTATGCCGCCCAGGCCGATGTCCCAGATCATGATGACTCTCCTCTATGGTTGGTGCGCATGGCCGAGTCCCGCATCGGCACCCTGCAAGTTCCGACCGTCATTCGCCCTGTGCAGTCAAAGGTTCGACACTGAGCGTCAGACCCTCGATCCCGGTTATGCGCACCGTCTGGCCGCGCGAAAGCGGCGTGGCGCTCACCACGCGCCAGCTCTCGCCCTGTACTCGCGCCCAACCCTCCTTCTGCAAGTCCTCGAGCACGACGCCCGTCGCCCCGACCAAAAGCTCGCGCCCGCTCACCACCTCACGCTTGCGCGCCCTCACCGCCATCGCCACGATGGTGAACACCACCACCGCACTGGTCAGCGCAAGCGCAGCCACGAACGCGATCGACGTGGTCGAGCCGCGGGCCTCGGGCTCGATCAGCATCACGGTACCGATGATGAGCGCGATCGTGCCCCCAATGCCAAGCGCACCGAAGCTCGGCAGAAAGGCCTCGGAGACGATGAACGCAAGCCCGAGCACGATGAGCCCCAGGCCGGCGTAGTTGATCGGAAGCAGCTGCAGCGCGAACCCCGCGAGCAGCAGACAGATGCCGCCCACCACGCCCGGCAGCACGAAACCCGGATTCGAGAATTCGAAGAAGAGGCCATAGATACCGATCATCATGAGCAGCAGCGCGACGCTCGGATGGGTGATGATCGCCAGCAGCTCCGTCCGCCAGTCAGGCGCGATCGCGGTCACGTTCGCACCCGCGGTCTGCAGCGTGCGCTCGACGCCCTGCACCGTCACCTTCCTGCCGTGCAGCTGCTTGAGAAGATCGTTCACGTCCGGCGCCACGATATCGATCACGTCGATCTGCCTCGCTTCCTGAGCCGAGAGGCTCACCGCTTCGCGTACTGCCTTTTCCGCCCACTCGGCGTTGCGTCCGCGGAGCTGGGCGAGGCTGCGGATATAGGCCGCCGCGTCGTGGATCTGCTTGCGCGTCAACGTGCCCTGCTGTGACGGCGGCTCCTTTTCCTTCTCATCCGCCTTGCCGTCCTTGTCTTTTCTGTCCTTTCTTCCATCCCTGTCGCGTGGAGCCGAATCCGGGTCGTTGCCCGGCATGCCGATCTGCACCGGGGTCGCAGCCCCGAGATTGGTGCCCGGCGCCATGGCGGCGATGTGGCTGGCGTACAGAATATACGTGCCGGCACTCGCCGCGCGCGCGCCGCTCGGACCCACATACGCCACCACCGGCAGCGGAGCGGCGAGGATTTCGCGGATGATCTGCCGCATCGATGTGTCGAGCCCGCCTGGCGTATCCATGCGCAACACCACCAGCGCCGCACCCTGGTCGGCCGCCTTGCGGATCCCGCGTACCGCATAATCCGCGGTGGCGGGACTCACCGCGCCATCGAGTGTGAGCAGAACTGCCGTCGACTTTGCCGGTGGCGCCGACAGAAGGATCGGGGCCGGCGCGAGTGCCAGCAGGGCGAGCAAGATGAGCCGCACCGCACGCAAGCCGCGATCCCGGAACCCGACCGCTAAAACATCTCCGCTGCTCCAGAGCCCCAGGTGTAGTGAGCGGTCTGCCATGGCAGTCGCGTGCTAGACCGCCATTTTCTCGACTGTGACGAGGCGCGTGCGCCGCGCTTCGTCGAGAAATTCGCTGAGCAGCGGCCTGCCTTCGAGCAACTCGGGATCCGACGGGTCGTGGAATTCCGGATGCCATTGCACCCCGCGCACGTAGCTCGACCCTTGCCAGCGTATCGCCTCGACGACGTCGTCCGGTGCGGAGAGCGCTTCCACGGTGAGGTCCTTGCCGAGCACTTTCACCGCCTGATGATGGATGCTGTTGACGCGGACGCTGGCAAGCCCCGGATAGAGCCGCGCCAGCGCGCTGTCCGGGACGAACGCAATATGGTGAAAGTGCTGATCGAAAGCGTTGGGGTTGTGATGATGCGTGTGGCTGCCGGCGCGTTGGGTCGCGATATCCTGGTAGAGGGTGCCGCCGAACGCGACGTTGATGAGCTGCAGGCCGCGGCAGATGCCGAGCACCGGCTTGCCCGCCGAAACGAATTCCTGCAGCAGGTCGATTTCGTACATGTCGCGAATACGGTCGCCCTGCCATTCCGGCCTCATTGGCGTCTCGCCGTAGGTCAGCGGGCTCACGTCGGCACCACCCTGCAGGACCAGACCGTCGAGCTCGGCCACGTAGTCGGCGATGCGGATGTTGCCGCGCCGGATGAGCCCCCCGCCTTCGATCGAGGGCAACATGAAAACCAGCGCATCGGCTGTCATGAGCCAGTGCGCGATCGACTGTTCCAGGTACTGCAGCTTCTTGCCCTTGAAGCCGAGCTCGTCGGGAACCTTGTGCAGAAAGCGGGGTGAAAGCCCGATCTTCAGCGGGCGGCTGCGTTCAGGTGCGTTCATCGTTGGCTTCCATCCTTCGTATCAGGCGCTCGCAAGCGCGCTTCCCATCCACAGCTCGCTTTGCAGGCGCGCGACATCGTTGAGCGAACCGTGAGTCCGGTACTGCTCGCGCAGCCACGTCGCGTCTTCCCGGCGCTCCATCACCTCGGCGGCGAGCTGCTGCAGCGGCTCGTCGGCGCCCACTTCGGCGGCGTGTGTTGCGATGATCTTCAAGGTGTCCAACACGTCCTCGTGGATGGCAAGATGGCGATGCGTATGGGCGTCGACCAGTGTCCCGTCGAGCCCATAGCGGCAGGCCTGGAAGCGATTGTGGCTGTGGACAAGATAGACGTCGCGCGAAGGCGGCCGCGGCCGGTCGATCAGCAGGTGGCGCGCAAGCGCCTGGGCGTAGGCGGCGAGCATGGCGGCACGTTCCACGGTAAGCGGCGTATCGAACACCCTGATTTCTACTGTACCGTATTCCGGCTTGGGACGGATATCCCAGTAAAAATCCTTCATGCTGGCGACGATGCCGAACCCCTTCATTTTCTCGAAATAGCTCCGGAATTCGTCCCAGCTCTGGACGAATGGCGCGTGCCCGGAAAGCGGGAATGCGCTCACCGTGTTGAGCCGGGACGAGTGGTAGGAGGTATCCTCCCCCTGCTGGAACGGTGAAGAGGCCGAAAGGGCGATGAAGTGTGGCACGTAGCGGGCAAGCGCATGGACAAGGTACAACGCGGCATCCCCATCCGGGCAGCCGATGTGCACGTGCTGCCCGAAGATCGTGAACTGCTTGGCGAGGTAGCCATAGACCTCGAGTATGTGCTTGAACCGTTCCGTGGGATAGATGCGCCGGTCGGTCCAGGCGTGGAACGGGTGCGAGCCGCCGCCCGCGATGCGCAGATTGAGCCGCCCGGCCGCGTCGGCCAGCGCATCGCGTATGCCTCGCAGCTCCTCCAGGAGCGTCTCGTGCCGGTAATGGATCGACGAGTTGAGCTCGATCATGCTCTCCGTGATCTCCGGCTTGACCTCCCCCGGATGGGCGGCTTTTTTCAGCAGTTCCAGGAGGTCCGCGGCGTCCCGCGCCAGGTTGTAGTCGCGCGAATTGAGGATTTGCAGCTCGAGCTCCACGCCGACGGAGTAGCCGCGTGACGGCTTGAAGTCGAGCATTTCGCCCGCCGTCATCGGACCTCCTCCTGCGCCTCACCCGCCCGGCGCAGCGCGAACTGCACCGCCAGCGGGCCGATCAGCTCCATTATCAGTACTGCAGACAGCACCATGGGGGCCAGCGTTGCAGCGAACTCCGGGTAAAGCTGTGCCGTTCCGTGCGTCATCTCGATGGCAAAGCTCGACATGGGGGTGAGCGTAAGACACAGCAGGCCTCCGGCGCCAGCCCGGATGCCGCTGAAGTGTGCCAGGCTCAACACGCCGATCGCCTTGCCGATGAAGCGCGCCGCCACGTACACCAGCGCGATGCTGCCCCCCGCGATAAGACTCGTTACTTCGAGCGTCGCGCCCGTTACCACGAACAGCACGACGAAAAAAATCTGTCCCAGCTGCCCGATGTTGACCTGCATGATGTGGCGATTGCGGTCCAGATTGCGGCTGCCCACACCGAACGCCAGCAGCGAGAGCATGACCGAAAGATTGAGCGCCGCCGCGCATCCCACCGCGAGCACGATGACGGCGAGCAGCATCACGAGCTGCCGTTCCTCGCGCTTGCCGACCCAGCGGGCGAGCAGTATGGCGAAACCGCTCGCAAGATATCCGAGCAGCAGCGAGGCGCCGATCAGCCACGCGGGATGCAGCACGATGGTGAGTCCGCCCGCGCGATGCTCCATGTGCAGCCACGAGAGCATGGTGGTCGCCAGCACGAAGGCCGCGACGCTGTTGATCGCGACCAGGTTTAGCGCCCGCTCCGTCACCTGCCCCTCCGCGCGCAACTCCTGCGCCACCAGCAATACCACCGCGGGAGAGGTCGCGATGCCAATCGCGGCGGCGATCGCCGCGTGGAGCGGCTTGACGCCGAAATAGGCGAGCGCGCCGTATACGAACACGAACGACAGCGCCGACTCGGCCACCGCGGTGGCGGCGAGCCAGCGATCACGCCACAACCACGCGAAGTCGAGCCGGCGCCCCAGCTCGAACAGGATGATGCCGAGCCCCAGGTTCACGAACATCCGCGCTTCGCTCGCGAGCGTCGTGTCGACCAGTCTCAACCCGCTCGCGCCGAGCGCCAGCCCGGCGAGCACGTAGCCGGTGATGCGCGGCAGACGCAGCCGTTTCGCGAGTTCGCCGCCGGCGAAACCCGCGAGCAGCAGCAGCCCGAACAGCAGCATGGCGTTCGCCGGCGGCGGGAACGGCGGCAGAAACTCGAAACCGCTCATGCGCGCGACGGCCGGAGACGCTCAAATCGGGACATAATCGGGCACCGCCTCCGGCACGACACCCTCGGGCTGCGGAAAAGCCGTCAGATCCTTGGCGATGGCGGCGCGCAGGAAGCTGTCCACCCACCAGAAGATGTCGCTCTCGCGGATCGAGCGGCGCAGCCTGCGCATGCGCGCACAGCGCTCCTCCTCGCTCATCGTGAATGCCCGGTGCAGCGTATCCGCGACGCCCTCGATATCGTAGGGATTGACCAGCAGCGCGCCGCGCTGGAGCTGTGCGGCAGCGCCTGCGAACTCGGACAGGATCAGCACGCAATCCTCCTCGATGCTGCAGGCGCAGTACTCCTTGGCGACGAGATTCATGCCATCCTTGAGCGGCGTGATCAGCGCCATGTCGGCCGCGCGGTAGTAGGCGAGCAGATCGGTGCGGCTCAGGCTGCCGTAGACGTACCACACCGGCACCCAGCCGCCGGGGCGCATGAAGGTGCCGTTGATCTGCCCCACCAGCTGCTCGATGCGCGTCTTGAGCTCGTGGTATTCGGGTATAACCTCTCGGCTCGGCACCACGACCTGGATCAGCGACAGCCGTTCCCGGAGTTCCGGATAACGCTCGAGCGCCGTACGAAACGCCTCCAGCCGCTGCGGTATGCCTTTCGTGTAATCGAGCCGGTCCACGCCCAGGACGAGCTTGCGCTTGGGCAGCAGCCGGTGCAGCTCCTGTGCGCGCGCCGCGACCTCCTCGGTCGCCGCCTGGCGCAAAAACGCGTTGTAGTCGATGCTGATCGGAAAGCTGCCCACGCGCACGGTGTGGTGGTCCGCCGTAACCGTCACGACCAGTCCCTTGCCGTTCACAGACACCTCGCTCAGCAGCTCACGCAGGCACTGAATGAAGTTGCGCCGGTCGCGCACCGTCTGAAATCCGATCAGGTCGTACTGCAGCAGGGCGTTGAGCAGCGTCAGGCGCCACGGCAGGTTGAAGAAGATATCGGGCGGCGGAAACGGAATGTGCAGGAAGAAGCCCACCTTGGCGCGGCAGCCCAGTCCCTTCAGTTCCGCGGCCACGTTCATGAGGTGATAATCGTGTACCCAGACGAAATCCGACTTGCCGCAGTCGGTCATCACCGCTTCGGCGAACTTGCGGTTCACTTCCTTGTAGGTGCGCCAGTAGCCCGGCTCGAAATTGCACAGCGACTTGAGATCGTGAAACAGCGGCCAGATGATTTCGTTTGCGAAGCCGTGATAGAAGTCGTGCACTTCCTTTTCGTTGAGCACGACCGGCTCGAGCGTAAATCCGGCCGCCTTGCCCGCGGAAGTCACCGCCGCTTCCAGGTCGGGGCCCGTTTCGGAGGTTCCCGGCCAGCCGATCCAGGAGCCGCCGCGGTCGCGCAGTACCGGAAGGAGCGCGGACACCAGTCCGCCCGCGCCGTGCTGCGTGCGCCAGGTGCCGTCGGCTGCGCGCTGAAACACGTAGGGCAGCCGGTTGGAAACGACAACGAGACGCTGCTTGCCGCGTGGCGCCATGCCTTACCCCGACGCGGACACCGCTGCCACCGGCGGCTGCATGCCCTGCACGTGGATGGTGCGCGTAGGGAATGCGAAGTCGATCCCTTCCTCGCTAAACCGCCGGTAGATCTCCAGGTTGATCGCCTGCTGCGCATCCATGTAGACGTTGTAATCGGGCGTGGTCATGAAGTAAACGACTTCGAAATCGAGCCCGGATTCCGCGAACGCCTTGAAGTGCGCGCGATCGAAGCGCGTCTGCTTGCGGTTCTCCACCGCAGCCCGCAGGATGCCGGGAATGATTTCGAGTTTCTCCTGCGACGTGTCGTAGGTGACCTGCACGGAAAATACGATACGCCGCTCGCTCATGACTTTGAAGTTGCGTATGCGGCTCTTCAGCAGATCGTTGTTTGCGAAAACGATCATCTCGCCACTCAGGCTGCGCACACGCGTGGTCTTGAGCCCGATGTACTCGACGGTTCCTGTCATATCGCCCACATTGATGGCATCGCCCACCACGAACGGTTTGTCGAGCACGATGGAGAGCGAGGCAAAAAGATCGCCCAGTATGTTCTGTACCGCGAGCGCGATGGCGACGCCCCCGATGCCGAGCCCAGCGACCAGCGCCGTGATGTCGAAGCCGAGCTGATCGAGGATCAGCAGCAGCATCAGCGCCCAGACCACGACGCGCGCGGTGAAGCCGAGCAGGGTGAGTGCCGTCACGCCCTCGCCGTCGACGCCACGACGCTTTTCGACCTGCCGCCCGACCCACAGGCCGATGAATCCGTTTACCCACAGCACGATCTGAAGCACGAGCGCCACCACGACGAGGAGGTCGATGGCCTGCTCGATCTTCGCCGGGATTTCCAGCGCTGAGGCGCCGGCGTAGAGCGCAAGCGGGAACAGCAGCCACAGCTTCGTGCCGGCGATAAGCTTGGCGGCGTGGTCGTCGAGATCGGTCACGGTGCGCCGCGCAATCGCGGCGACGGCGCGCGCGATGACGTAGCGCAGCAGGGCGAGCACGCACAGCGCCCCGAGCACCAGCAGGCCGGCGATGGCCCAATCGTAAAGGTGGTTATCGCGCCAAGCCTGATAGAGCCACTTCATGTTTGTGGTGTCTGTGTTTCAGCAGGAACGCGCGGCGATGCGGCAGAATGCGGCTTGCAGGCCACATTATGCCCCGGATACGGACGACGGGCAGCGTTTTCTGGTTCGTATTCACGCGGCATTTCCGCGACGGGGGGCAGACGCAGTGGCATCGCGCTTCCGCGATTCTTATAGCGGGCTGTTTTTTGGCACACTTTTGACGTGAAAAGTTCCCGCCACGCTTAAGCGTACGTCATAGCGGCGTCTCCGCGCGGTGGAGCAGCGCCACCGGAAAGGCGTTGAAGAGACGGTGCGCCTGTATGGCCCCGGTCTCGTCGGGCATGAGCCGCTCACCGGTGTACGTGTTGCAGTAGTGTCCGCTGAGCGTTTTCGGAAGCACGATTGCGGTGTCGGCCCACGCCTGCTCTCCCAGC
>Ga0209974_10000848_pt1 | contig 10545 bp, 13 predicted proteins | sample InoplaM3SPM_FD_187592 | JGI IMG/M metagenome (GOLD analysis project Ga0209974, IMG submission 187592) | Arabidopsis thaliana rhizosphere microbial communities from the Joint Genome Institute, USA, that affect carbon cycling - Inoculated... | ecosystem: Host-associated > Plants > Roots >...
TCGCCCGGCGGTCTCCTCGGCGCGAAGCGACTCGAGCGCCGCCTCGGCTGCCGCCTTCCTGCGACGCGCCTCGCCGAGCGCGGCACGCGCGGTGAGCTCGCGACGGCGATGGACCTCGACCACGAGGGCCAGGGCGCGACGACCAAGCGAGTCATGCTCCTGCTGGTGCTGTGCCTGGAGCGCCAGCCGCCGGACCTGCGGCTTGAGCTCGCCGATGAGGTCGCCGACCCGGGTCAGGTTGTCGCGCGCCCGCGCGAGCCGTCCGAGCGCCTCGTTCTTGCGGACCTGCAGATTCTTGACCCCGGCCGCCTCCTCGAACAGCTGCCGGCGTTCCTCGGGGCGCAGGGAAAGCGCCGCGTCAACGGTCCCCTGCCCGACCACGACCAGCTCGTTCGCGCCGAGCCGGCCGGCGGCCAGCAGGTCGATCACGTCGCGCAGTCGCGCCCTCGACCCGTTGATCAGGTACTCAGTCTCGCCGGACCGGAATGCGCGACGCCCGATCGAGACCTCGCCGAAGTCGATCGGCAGCCAGCCGTCGCTGTTGTCCAGGGTGAGGATCGCCTCCGCCATCCCCTGCGGCCGTCGCCCCTCGCTGCCGGCGAAGATGACGTCGTCGGCTCGCCGGGTGCGGAGCGATCGGTTCGACTGCTCGCCGAGGACCCAGCGCACGGCGTCGGCCATGTTGCTCTTGCCGGAGCCGTTCGGTCCAATGACTGCGGTGACGCCGCGCTCGAAGACGAAGCGGGTGGGATCGGCAAAGGTCTTGAATCCGTGGAGGCGGAGCTCCTTCAGCCGGCTCATGCGCCGTCCGCGGCTGCGGCCCCGAAGGGCGAATCGCCGGTCAGCTCCGCGAGGGCGGCGGCGGCGGCGCTCTCCTCGGCGCGCTGCCGGCTGGACCCATGACCGACTCCGCGGAGCTGTCCATCCACGACGGCGGAGACGGTGAACGCCTGGCGGTGCGACGGACCGGTCACCTCGACCAGCTCGTAACGCGGCTTCTGGTGGTGACGGCGCTGGGTCCATTCTTGGAGCCTGCTCTTCGCCGACTTATGTGGCTCGTCCAACCCGCCGGGAGCGATGAGCGGGCTGAAGATGCGGCGCAGCCAGCGCTGCGTGGTGCTGTACCCCTCGCGCACGGCGAGCACGCCAGCCAGCGCCTCGAAGGTCGCCGCCAGGAGTGAGGGGCGGGTCGCGCCGCCGCCATCGGCCTCACCCCTCCCGAGCAGCAGGTATCGGTCGAGCTCCAGGCTCAGCGCCAGGGCGGCAAGCGAGTCGCGGTTGACGAGGGCGGCGCGGCGGGCGGTCAAGCGGCCCTCGTCCTCATCGGGAAAACGCTCGTAGAGCAGCCGGCTGACGACCTGACCGATGACGGCGTCGCCGAGGAACTCGAGGCGCTCGTTATGACCCGGCGCGGCGCCCGGGTTCTCGTTGAGGAAGGAGCTGTGAACGAACGCCTGGCGAATGGCTTCCGGGTCCCGCAGGACGATGCCGAGTCGCTCACCCAGCTCGTCGATCTGCGGACTGGCCATGGGCTCCGATCGTTCCTACTGGTGCTCCTCGATGAATTCGACCGCGTCCGAGACCTTCTGGATCTTCTCGGCATCCTCGTCGGAGATCTCCATGCCGAACTCCTCCTCGAGACTCATGATCAGCTCCACGAGGTCGAGTGAGTCGGCATTCAGGTCCTCGACGAACGAGGCGGTTGGGGTGACTTCCTCTTCGTCGACGCCGAGCTGCTCGACGATGAGCTTCTTGAGTCGGTCGAATGTGGTTCCGTCGGCCACCGTCAGGCTCCTCCAGGCGATGATCTGGCAACGCTTCCCAGGACGCCGTTCACGAGACGGCGAGCCGCGTCCCCGGAGTATGTCCGGGCAAGGGAAACGGCGTCGTGAATCGTCTCCCCGCTCGAGGTCGCGGCGGAGTATAGCACCTCCCAGAGCGCGCTCCGGAGGATCGTGCGCTCGACTTTTCCGAGCTCGCTGACCGGGATGGCGGGGGCAAATGTGGCGATCTGCGCGTCCAGGTCCGAGCGACGGGCGATGACGCCCTCCACGATCGCGCGGGCGTGGGTCGCCACATCCGGATCCGTCGCATGCTCCTCGACCAGGCGCGACAGCGCCCCGAGCGCCTGCGCTGGTCGAAACTCGTCCTCGAAGAGGGCGAGGAGTGCGAGTCGCCGTGCCTCGAGCCCCGGGCTGGGCCGAACCCGCCTCCGCCGTGATGGCGCGCTGGTCAGGCGTCGCCTCCGGGGCCGGCCACCATCGGCTCGGTCCCGCCGGCAATGAGCTCGGAGGGGTCGCTGAGCGCGAAGGCCGGGTGCTCCCGCGTCCAGTCGGCGATGAGCTGGGGGATGCGGGCGGCAGCGGCCTCAGAAGCGACCCGGATCGCGTTCTCGAACATGCGGGCACGGGCGCGTCCATGGGTCACGATGCTCACCCCGCGGACGCCGAGCAACGGCGCACCGCCGTACTGCTCGTAGTCGAAGCGGTGCTTCATCCGATCGAAACCCGGCTTGAGGGCGAGCAGCGCAAGTGGGGCCATCGCGCCCTGCTGGAGATCCGTGCGGAGCGACCGGAAGATGTAGCTGGTCAGCCCCTCGAAGAACTTGATGACCACGTTGCCGACGAAGCCGTCGCAGACCACGACGTCGGCGACGTGGCCGATCATGTCGTTGCCCTCGACGTTGCCGATGAAGTTCAGCCCGCTCTCCTTGATGCGCGGATGCGCCGCGCGTGTCAGCGCGTCGCCCTTCTCCGCTTCCTCGCCGATGTTCAGCAGGCCGATCCGCGGACGCGGGACCTTCAGGACATGCTCGGAATAGATCGAGCCCATCACCGCGTAATGGACGAGGTTGCTCGGCTCCGAATCGACATTCGCGCCGACGTCCAGGATCAGGATCGGCCCACTGGCGGTCACCAGGTGCGCGGCCAGCGCCGGCCGGTCGATGCCGTCGATGCGGCCCAGGCGGAAGACCGCGGCGGCCATGGTGGCTCCCGTCGAGCCGGCGCTCACCAGCGCGTCGGCGAGGCCATCGCGGACGAGGTCGGTCGCCACCCGAATGGAGGAGCGCCGCTTGGCGCGCAGCGCCGCGGCCGGATGCTCCCCCATCTCGATGACCTCGGGGGCGTCGACGAACGAAACGCTGGCGGGGTGCCCGTGACCGAACTCGGCGATCTCGGCCTCGATGCGAGGCACGTCACCGACCAGGATCACCTCGTCGGCGTGCGACGCGGCGTACGTGATGGCGCCGCGCACGATCTCGCGTGGAGCGAAATCGCCGCCCATCGCGTCGACCGCGATGCGCATCAGCGGCGGCGGGTCAGCGCTGGCCTTCGGCCGGCGCGTTTGGCTCGATCACGACAACCTCGCGGCCGTCGTAATACCCGCAGGTCGGACACACGTGGTGCGCGAGCTTCAGCTCATGACAGTGGGAGCACTCGACCAGCGGCGGCGCGCTGATCGCCAGGTGCGAGCGCCGCTCGCCCTGCCGTGCCTTCGATACCTTTCGCTTGGGGACGCCCACGCGCGACTCCTAGATCGTTGTTTGAGGAACGCCGCAGTATACCCGCCGGTCTATCCGGGAGCGTCAGAGGCCCCTGGGCTCAGTCGCGGGTGCCCTCGAGGAGCCGGGCCAGCGCAGCCAGCCGCGGATCCGGCTCATCCGTCACGCAGTCGCAGCTGCCCACGTCCATGTGGCGACCGCAGCCGGGGCAGAGGCCGGGACAGTCGTCGCGGCAGAGCGGGTGCATCGGCTCGTTCAGCACCAGCTCGTCGTGCATCACCGGGGTCAGGTCGATCTGGTGCTGCGCGTCGATCGACAGCGCCTCCTCGTCCGGCGCGGGCGGCGCGAGCGGGACGCCACGCTGCGGGTCGACGGTGGGCAGGAATTCCTCGGCCAGCTGGAGATGGACCGACTCGACGAACGGATCCAGGCAGCGGGAGCAGGTGCGGCGGACCGGGGCGTCGACGAATCCGCGGAGGAGGATCCCACGGTTCGTTCGCTGGAGCCTGAGCTTCCCGTCGACCGGACCGGCGAGCTCGACGTCCGACCCGAGCGCCAGGTACCGGTCACGGAGCAGCACCTCGCGCGTCGCTCCGGGTGCCTCCTGGAGCATTCCCGCCACGTTGAAGATGGTCACGACCCGGCGGCGGAACCCAGTGCTTCCGACTCAACCTCGATCGACACCGGATCGGCCCCATCCGAGTCTGAGCGCGGCGGGCGATAGCGCTCATCGAGCATGTCGATCCCGCGCTTGATGCTGGTCAGCGCCTTGATGCACTCCCCCTCCAGCCGGATGAGGACCCCCGCCGCGTACTCATCGCCACCCCGGCGGATGTCGGCAGCCTCACGGGTGGCGGTCTCGATGATCTCGGTTGCGCGCTGCTTGGCCATCTGGACCAGCTCACGGTCCTCGAGCATGCGGGCGGCCTGCTCCTGCGCCCGCGCGATGACCGCGTCCCCCTCTTCGCGGGCTCGCTCGGTGATGCGGGTCGCCTCCTCGGTGATGCGCCGCGCCTGGGCGACCTCCGGCGGGACGGCCGCACGCAGCTGGTCGATCAGCTCCAGGACCGCCGCCTGGTCAATCACCACGTTGCTGGTGAGAGGCAGCTTCTTGGCGCTGGCAGCCAGGGACTCCAACCGCTCTACGAGGAAGATGATGTCCGTGGCTGCGACCTCCCGCGACGTCTCGTTCGTGGCCGAGATTATAGTCGCGCGCGGGCCTCAGCCCGCGGAGGCGAAGCGTGCCCGGAGCGCCTCGGCGACCGGCGCCGGGACCATGTCGGCGATCTCACCGCCGAACTGGGCCACTTCCTTGGCGAGGCTGCTCGACAGATACCCGTAGTCGAGCGCCGACATCAGGAAGACGGTATCGACCCCAGGCTGCAGCTTGCGGTTGGTATGGGCCATCTGGAGCTCAGCCTCGAAGTCGCTGACCGCACGCAGGCCGCGGACGATGAAGCCGGCCTGGTTGCGGCGCGCGAAGTCGACCGTGAGCCCGTCGAATCCGGCGACCTCGACGTTCTGGCCGAACTCCGCGACCGCGTCGGTGATCTGGGCGATCCGCTCGTCCACGCTGAAGAGGGGCGACTTCCGCGGGTTGTTGAGGACGCCGATGACGAGACGGTCGAAGAGCGCTGCCGCGCGCCGGGCGACGTCGAGGTGCGCGTTGGTCATGGGGTCGAACGAGCCGGGAAAGACGGCGACGCGGCTCATCGTTCCTCCACTCCATCGGGTTCGTCGGTCTGGGCCAGAAAGGTCAGGGTCGTCTCGCCGAAGCGGCGCTCCCGCCAGCGCGCGAGGCCCGACGGCTCCGGCATCGACGTGCGCCAGTGGTGCTTGACGACGACCGTCGCACCGGGCGCCAGGCGGGTCACCAGCCGCTCGAGCGGCGCGAGGATAGCACGCTCCTCGTACGGCGGATCCAAGAACGCCAGTCCGAATCGGTCGTCCTCGGAGCGCTCCAGGTAGCGCATCACATCCATCGCATGGACCGATGCCTGCCCCGCGACCCCGGCGCGCTCCAGGTTCTCGCGGATCGAGGCGATCGCCCGGCGGTCGTGCTCCACGAAGTCGCAGCTGGCCGCGCCGCGCGAGAGCGCCTCGATCCCCACCGAGCCGCTGCCGGCGAAGAGGTCCAGGAACCGTGCGTCGAGTACCCGATCGCCGAGGATCCCGAACAGGGTCTCCTTCACGCGGTCGGTGATCGGTCGGGTGTGCGCACCCCGGGGAGCGACCAGGGGCCGGCCACGGGCCGTGCCCGCGATAACGCGCATCAGGCCGCGTCCCCCTCGTCCTCGGCGCTCGCCAGGTCGTCGCGCAGGCGGACCAGCTCCGGCCGCGAGGCGAGGGCGGGATCGGCGCTCACCAGGCTGCGCGCCAGGGTCCCGGCCCGTTCGGCCAGGACGAGGTGCCTTGGCTCGAAGAGCGATGCAACCTTCAGGGGCGGCAGGCCCGACTGGCGCGTCCCGAGGACGTTCCCTGCGCCGCGGAGGCGGAGGTCGGCCTCGGCGATCTCGAATCCATCGTTCGAGCCGCGGACCACCTCGAGGCGCTCGCGCGATCGGTCGTCGACGGCATCGGTGAGGAGGATGCAGAAGGACTGCTGGTCGCCGCGACCCACCCGCCCGCGGAGCTGGTGGAGCTGGGCAAGGCCGAACCGGTCGGCGTCCTCGATCAGCATCACCGATGCGTTCGGCACGTCGATCCCCACCTCGATCACCGTCGTCGCCACCAGCAGGTCAAGCTCCCCAGCAGCGAAGGAGGCCATCGTGGCGTCGCGCGCGTCCGCCTTCTGCTGCCCGTGGACCAGGCCGATCCGCAGGTCCGGGAGCGCCGCCCGCAGTCGCTCGAACTCCGCCTCCGCCGACGCCGCGCTCAGCGCCTCGCTCTCGGCGACGAGCGGGACGACCACGAACGACTGGCGCCCCGCAGCCGCCTCGGAGGCGAGGAACGCCTCGATCTTCGGCAGCGCGGCGCGGTTGCGGATCTCGGTCCGGATCGCGCGACGACCCGGCGGCATCTCGCGGATGGTGCTGATCGCCATGTCGGCGTAGAACGTCAGCGCCAGCGTGCGCGGGATGGGGGTGGCGGTCAGCGCCAGCAGGTGCGGCTCGCGTCCCGCGCCCTTTGCCTGGAGCGCCGCCCGCTGCGCGACCCCGAAGCGGTGCTGCTCGTCCACCACGGCCAGCGCGAGCCGGTCGAAGGTCACCGCCTCGGCGATCACGGCGTGCGTGCCGATCACGACCTCCGCCTCCCCCGCCGCGATCACATCGTGGATATGCCGCTTGGCTGCCACACCGAGTGAGCCCGAGAGGAACTCGGCTCGAACCCCGAGCGCCTCGAGGAGCGGAGCCAGGCCGAGGTAGTGCTGTCGCGCCAGGATCTCGGTCGGCGCCATGAGCGCCCCCTGCCATCCGGCGCGCACCACTCCTGCCAGCGCGACCGCGGCGACGGCGGTCTTGCCGCTCCCCACGTCGCCCTGGAGCAATCGTCGCATCGGCTCGTCCGAGGCGAGGTCCGCCACGATCTCATCGACCGCGCGCCGCTGGTCGCCGGTCAGCTCGAACGGCAGGGCGCCGACCAGGGCCGCGAGCTCGTCAGCGTCGACCGCGACCGAGGCGGCTCGCTGCCCGGCACGAGCCTCGCGTGCCTGTGCCATCGCGAGCTGGAGAGCCAGCAGCTCGTCGAAGGCCAGGCGGTCGAGGGCGGCGGGCACATCGGCTGCCTCCTCGGGGAAATGCGCGGCTCGCAGGGCATCGTCGAGCACCGGCAGGTCGCCGCGTTCCGCGGGGCGCAGCGGATCCTCGACCACCGGCAGCGCCCGCTCGAGCACCCGGGCAAGCAGCTCGCGCACCCGTCGCTGGGTCACGCCCCCCACCAGCCGGTAGATCGGCACGACCCGGGCGGTGTGGATCGACTCGTGCCCGACCGGGGAGAACTCCGGCGAGACGAACTGCGGCCGCCAGCCGCGGAACGCGACCTTGCCGCTGATCACGACCTCGGAGCCCTTCTCGAGGCGGCGCTCGACGTAGCGCTTCCCGAACCAGATCGCCTCGGCCGACCCGCTCCCGTCGGCGAGCTGCGCGATCACCCGCTGCGGTCGTCGGCCGAAGCCCGGCTCGACCTTCACCTCGGTGACCTTCACCCGGGCGGACTGCTTCTCGTCGGGGACCAGCTCGCCCAGGGGACGCAGGTCGCTGAAGTCGTCGTAGCGGAACGGAAGGTAGAAGAGGGCCTGCCGGGGGGTCGTGATTCCCAGCCTCCCGAACGCCGCTGCGCCGCGTGCCAGCTCGGGTAGCACCGAGCGAATCGGCAGGTCGAGGTCGCCCGGGGCGAGGGGCACTGGGACGCGCCGCCCCGCTGATTGCATGGCCCGATCGTAGCGTGCTAGGATCGGGCCGTTCCGGCAGCGCCGAGGTCTGGTGCGCCGGTTCGTTCATGAAACGGAGATCCCCACATGGCCCGAGCCTGCGACATCTGCGGCAAGAAGCCGATCACCGGCTGGAACCCCCAGTCAGTCGGCATGAACCGCAAGCGCGCGCTGCGCCGATGGCTGCCCAACCTGCAGCCGATGGTCGTCCAGCGCAATGGCTCGCCGGTCCGCATCAAGGCCTGCTCCCGCTGCATCCGGACCGCCGAGAAGGTCTGACCTAGGCCTCGGCCCCTGCGTCGAGGACCAGCGTGAACGGCCCGTCGTTCACCAGCTCGACCTCCATCTCCGCCCCGAAGCGCCCGGTCGCCACGTTCCGGCCGCCGTCACGCAGGCGCTCCACGAACCGGTCCACGATCGGCTCCGCCACGTCCGGCGGCGCCGCCAGGGCGAACCCCGGCCGCCGGCCGCGGCTCAGGTCGGCGAGGAGCGTGAACTGGCTCACCACCAGGAACGAGCCGCCCACCTCGTCGATCGCCAGGTTCGTCCGTCCCTCGGCATCCTCGAAGTAGCGGATGCCGGCCAGCCGGTCTGCGAGCCGCTCCGCCAGCTCGGTGGTATCCCCCGCTCCGACCCCGACGAGCACGACCGCGCCCCGGCCGATTGATCCCACCACCTCTCCATCGATTCGCACCTCGGCGCGGCTGACCCGCTGGACAACGAGGCGCACGAGCGCTAGGAGCCCGGCGAGGCCAGCGGGCTGGTGATCGGCCCCGACGACTCGCCCTCACGTGGCGGAGCCAGCGCGGATTCGGTGAAGCGCGCCGACGCGTTCCAGATCATCCAGCCCTGGGCGCCGTTGTCGCTGGCCGCCTGCATCTCCTGCAGCACCTGGGCCGCGCTGTACGGTGGGAAGGGCCCATAGCCGAAGTCCTGGATCCAGGGCCGGATCACCATCCGAAGCCCGGCCCGCTGCTCGTTCATGATCTTGAGCGTCTGGTCGATCACCTCGTAGGGATGGTCGTTCGGGTTGGCAAAGCCGAAGGTGTATGGCCCGTAGTGGCTCGGGTAGACCATCGGTGAGAAGTAGTCCACGTACGGCATGATCACCTCCGGTCGCTGGCCGATCCCCTGGTCGTCGGTGGCGATGAAACTGATCGGGAAGACGTCCGCCGACAGGAAGGCATGCTTCGTCACGAGCGCGTCGGAGACCACCCGGAACAGCCGCCGGATGGCCGGGAGCCTGAATGACTGGGTGTTCGGCAGGTTGGTGTCCGCGGTCGCGTAGTCGCCATCGCTGAAGAAGCGCACGTAGTCGAGCTGCACCTCGTCGAAGCCCTTCTCGGCCAGGTCGCCGGCGAGGGCCGCGATGTACTCGGCCACCGCCGCGTTGTAGGGGTCCAGCCAGACGCCGCCGCCGTAGTCACGCCATGGCTCGCCGGTGGCGGCGTTCATCACCGCCAGGTCTGGCCTTACCTTGCCGAGCGTGTTGTCCTTCATGACCACCATTCGGGCGATCGTGTAGATGCCCCGCTCCTTCAGCCTGGGCAGCACTTCGTCGAGCCTGAGGAGCGGCGTCTCCATCACGGCGCCGATGGTCCTGGCCGCCGGCAGATCCGTGGCCCAGTAGAGGTTGCCCGCCGTCTCCTTGACGTCGATCACCATCGCGTTGACCTCGGTCCGGTCGATCAGGTCGAGCATCGCGTCGAGGCGCCCGGTCCCCTCGAAGATCGCCGACGGGGCGTACAGGGCGCGGGCGACAAACGGGGTGAGTGCCACGTTCTTTGTCATCTGCGCGTCGATCGGGATCAGGCCAAGCCGATACCCGGGCATCTTGTAGACGAGCGTCCCCTGCTCCGGAACGCCGGGGAGCTCGTAGCGCCCCTGCGCATCCGTCTCGACCGGCACCGATGCGCCGTCGACAAAGACCCGAACCGCGGCGATCGGCTTCCCGTCACCGTCGGTGACCGCACCCCTGACGACGTTGGGGCGCAGCTCGATGGTCAGGCCCTTTTCGTCGGGTGCGGTCCCGGTCCCGGTGTCGAACCCTTTCGCCGTCACCTCGATCTCCACTCCGCCACTGGTGCGGATGATCCCGGTGCCGTCCGGTCCGGTGATCGCGGTGGCAGTCCCCGCCCGCAGCGTCGCGTTCGGGATGGGCGCCCGGTTGGTGCGATCGACCACGGTGACGCTGACGTCCCGCGGCGGCCGCGGGGTGGGGCTCGGCTTCGGGCCGGGCGCCGAGCAGCCGATGACGATGGCCGCGAGGAGCCCGATGGAGATGAGCGAGCGAACCTGCCTCACGCGCCCCCTCCCGCGCCCGCCGATGCGGCTGCTCGCAGGGCCTGAACGGTCGGCGCCAGGTCGCCGTGCTCGGCGTAGAGCGCCCAGCCGGCGACCATGACCTCGCCACCCGCGGCGTGCGCCGCCCCGATCGTGTCGAGGTTCACGCCGCCATCGATCCCGATTGGTACGGCGAGGCCACGCCTGTCGATCTCGTCCCGCAGCTGCGTAATCTTGGGGAGGACCTCGGCGATGAACGCCTGGCCGCCGCGGCCAGGATGGACGGTCATGACGAGCAGCAGGTCGATCGCGTCGAGATACGGCAGGACGGCCTGGGCCGGCGTCTCCGGATTGAGCGCCAGGCCGGCGGCACGGCCGTAGCCGTGGATCG
>Ga0209974_10000850_pt1 | contig 10532 bp, 12 predicted proteins | sample InoplaM3SPM_FD_187592 | JGI IMG/M metagenome (GOLD analysis project Ga0209974, IMG submission 187592) | Arabidopsis thaliana rhizosphere microbial communities from the Joint Genome Institute, USA, that affect carbon cycling - Inoculated... | ecosystem: Host-associated > Plants > Roots >...
GACAATAGCAACCGTCGGTCTACGCTGCTTTGGCAAGTCACCAATATAGAACAATGTAGTAATATCTTCGTCAATATCGGTGATAATCTGAAGAAACTTGTGCTTATCTGGTGATGTACTATTGATTTTATACATGATTTGTGTGAAAAAGTATTGACATAAGCAAACATGCGTGCTAATATAGCACACGGTAATCTCGAACACCGAGATTAATGCACCTTATACCCCTAAACAACAAATTAGAATCATCATAGCATGCATTCCACACTTGTTCATCACTTTCAGGGTGCTCCTGGCAGAGCGAAAGCTTTCATGCTGAGAGAAGCGTAATTGAATGTTACGTTGAGCGAAGCATGAAAGTTTGCAGCCGGACAGGTGTGGTCTGAGATGGTGGAAAAGTGCGGAATGCATGCTCAAACTCTTTACGGAGTTTGACAATGACTTCTAATGCGTTAGGTTGCACGCATGCGTGTATGAGTAAGTTCTACCCTCCACTTCATTCATACGCGTTGGTTAACTCTTCGGAGCTGACTGAGACATGCGCTGGCGTGTAATCTAACCCCTTTAACCGGCGGACCTCTCGTTATTTGTGAGGTGGGTCACGCTTGAGGCCACCTCGGTGGTAGCTCTGCCCTTTGCGGGTGGGTTGAAGGGACAAATGGCGCTCACAGCGATGCCCACCCTTGCTGTGAGCGCTTTTTGTTTTTGGTAAAGAAAGGAAACCCGCAGCTGCGCCGCTTCAGGTTTTCCTCTCTTTAGCTTCGCTTCGCTCAGGATTCTCTCCTTCCAGCTATAAAAACTATCTGAACAGTAAATGTTCAGATAGTTTTTGATTTAGACAGCAGGATGACTTAATGCTCGGGCACAGAGTAGCTCACTAGTACAGGGGTAAGCATTTGACCTAAATTGTAGAACTTGCTATAATATAGTTTAGGCACAACACGCTAGGTTGCGAGCATGGCAGAAAGAGAGTGGTAGCGATGGTGGAGTTCTATCTGTTGGTCGGTGTGGCTGCGATCATCTTTCTCCTCGGCGCAATTTTCTTGTCCTACTGGCTGCGGGGCTTTCGCAAACGTGATGAGACTAGCATCCGTGAGTCACGTGCTGCGCTTGTAAGCATTGTTGCGTACGGGCTTGCCGGTATCTCTTTCATGGTGCTGCTGTTCATAAACGTTCCGGCCAGCCCGTTTTACGGTGGCCACAGTGTGGTTGCGGACGCCGTGAGTTACGCTTTCCTCGCCGTCGCGCTTGTCGCGATCGGATGCCTTTTCTACATCGAACGGGCGCATAGGAAGGTCGAGCAGTCGAGACGCCATGACCAAGAGATTGCCGATACCTTCTTCGAGGACGACGGGCATTCTACTGACCCGCCCGACGAGAAGCAGTAGAGCTGAGAAGCACGGCCACGCTTGCGGTGCACCCGCAGCATCCGACCACTCCCTACCCGGGCAGGGGCTGAGAACGTCGAACCCCGACTATAACTCGCCCCTGCCCGGTGAAGTACCAAGAATAAAACGCACTGAGTGCGTTATTTTTTATGCCAATTAAATTAAAAATGCACCTTACGGTGCGGATAATAATACATTGCATAGGTCTTGCCAGCGGGGCGACTCTGGACATCGTTGTCCAAAGTCGCCACCGCTGTTGGCGCTGCTTCTGGCTAAAGCAATGCCGGGGGGAACCCATCGGCGAGTCCGTACGGCTGCGCGCCGCACACGACTCGGAGCTTGAGGAGCTTCGTTCCTTCACCTGTCCTGACGGGCAGCATGAGGTAGAGGCTCTCGCGCTCAGGCGCTGTGACGGCATCGATGATGATGTCGGGACCGCTGCCCCGCATCACCATTGTTAGCTCGTCCGGCTCGGTCGGTGCCCAGGCCAGGAAGGCGTCGGAGAACAATGCCTCCCGTGTCATGAACAGCTCGAGCGTTTCCCGGTGTTCGGTCCGACTCGGTTGCCGATTCGGGTTGTAGTGCCCGAAGGCGGCGCTTTCGAGCGCCCGGTAGAGTACCGGGTCTCCGCCGCGGTCTGCGTTGCCGCAGAGCCTGATTTCCAACTCTGTGAGCGCCGGCACCGTCAGAGTCTGTAGCTCTGGCGTGCCGCGCAGTTCTCGCGCTCGCTGCATCTCTTCAGGGGAGAGCAGCGACGAGCCGAAGCTGTCGGGTGACTCCTTGCCCTTTCCGAATGGATCATCCGCGTAGTACGTGTACGGACGCTCCGAAAGGCACCAGTCCGTCGCTGTAACTAGCGGCGGCTCGGAAGGAGGCGCCGTTGGCGCCCTACCTCCCAGTTCGTCCAGCTGCGGCAAGATTACTACCGCCAGCAAGACGAACAGTATGAGCAGCGGGGCTAGGCCCCTGTTGCGCTCGCTCCCTGCTCTCATGTCAGGGCCGTTCGGCGTTGGGCGTCGCCGCGCGTGGCCGTGGGCGGATTCCCACGATCACGTCGCGATGCTTGGGGCCGAACCAGTCCCAGAACTTCTCGGCGATGATCATGCCCGCGAAGGTGAAGGCCACCACCACGGCGATCATGACCGGCCAGCCGTCGACGCCAGCTCGGATGAGCTGGTCGAAGCCGTCGAGCCGTGCGTACAGTGCCGGGTTGTCGGCGTCGACGAGCATGTTGAACACCATTCCGAGCACAGCACCGACGATGGCACCGATGATCACCCAAGGTGTCCGGCGCGTGGCCGGAACGTCCCCGATGATGGCCTCGTCATCGTTGACTCGGTAGTCGTACACGATCTCGTTCCTGACCGGTCGTGCAGTCTGCTGCACGATGGTCGTGAAGTGAGCCGTCAGCGGCCCATCTGTGATCAGCAGGCTCGCGAGCCTGCTACGGAGCGGCTCGGACTGGGTGATCAGACTGGCGATCAATCGTGCCAGGTAGTAGTCCGTGTTGCGTGCGACCTCACCCAGCTCCTCAGTGGAGCCGGCCGGGTCGATCGCACCCTGCTCGACGGCGAGACCCAGGTCTCGGTCGGAGTTGTTAGCGGCCACGTTGGCCCCTTCCCTGGTGGGTGTGTGGGTTCCAGGCGACGGCGCATTACGGCGCGGTCACCACCTTGCATTTATACTACTTTTATATATTTATGTCAATATTATTGATTAGTAGCTTTTTGCCCGGGTGTGCGATTTCATTCTCTTATCTACAATCCAGCAATTTTAATTTTTCTCATCACTTTTCCGGCAGGCCACGCAGCATCCGCTCAGCTCAAGGGTGTGTCGATGCAAATGAAAACCTTTTTGTTCGGATATTGACTTGATCAGTTTCTCGAGGCTTGGTGACTCAATACTGATGACTTTGCCGCATTGCTCACAGTGAATGTGATGGTGGTGGGATTTATAGGGCGCAGCGAGCTCAAACTGCTTTTTCCAGCCGATGAGAATAACGTTGACGATTTGGAGCTTCTCAAACAGCTCTAGCGTGCGGTAAACACTGGCGCGGTCGGCGTCTTCTACCCTGCTGATAATATCTTGCAGACTCAGAGGCGTCTCAACTGAGCACAACGCGCTAAAGACAGCTTTTCTGGCAATGGTCGAGCGCACGCCGCCTTGGCGCAAGGCTTGCGTATAGCGGGTTTCAAGGGCGTTCATAATTGCAAGTATAGCAGCTGTTGCGACAAAATTGCAATAAGCTTGGTATTCTCGTAACCTTTCGCTTGATGCCAAATACAATTCCAGACCCCACTACTCTCCATGCGGGAGAGGAACACGAACATGGCCATGGCCACGGTCACGAGCACGCCCCAATTGTCACGAAGCGTTGGAAGTGGGCCACGGTACTGGGAAATTTAGCCGTGGGGACTGCCGAGGTTGCACTCGGGAACACGAACACACTGTCGGTGACGGCCGACGGTATCCATAATGCCGGTGATGCGGTGGCGTACCACATCGAAAGTACTAATGTGATTGAACGCGAAAAAATGCAAAAGGACCGATTGCGTCGTCGTCGAAAGCTGGCGCATGCAGTTATCGCGTTAGCGTCGGGCGCAGTGGCAACCAAGGCGGGTTACGACTTTTACAGTGGTCATGAGTCGGCCCATAGTCAGCTGAGTCTCTATGCCGCAAGCGCATCGCTAGGGCTGAATACGGTGCTGTACAGCACGATGCTGCGAGGTATCCGCCAGAAAGCGCGCGCGACCGGCACCACAGAGAAGACGGAGGCAGAACATGACTTAAACAAACACATGCTGTATCTTGACATACCCTCTGCTGCTGCAGCAGTTTTTGGCGCGGCTGCACAAAAGTATAACGTCGGTCTAGGGCAAGTGACGGCGCTTGTCAGCGGTGCATGGGGAGCCTATCTGTTTCGGCCGACTGACCGCAATCTGGACGCGCACAATCATTCACATGGAGAAGAAAGTCATGAGTCTGAGGCTCATGATGAACACGCCGAAGAGCCCAAGGCTGAAAAACCACTGCGTCCCTCTAAATGGCATGAAAAACTCTCCTCTCACGTATATGTGGCGGGTATGTACGTGGCTGATCGCATGAAGCACTGGTCGGGTTTGGCGCAGAGTACTGAGCGCAAGGCGTCAGACTCAAACCCTAAATGGCTGCGACGCGCGAAGCTAGGAGTGACGGCTGTGGCCGGCGTGACACTTGGTGCGGCTTTATGGAAATACTCTCAGGGCGGATACACCCCGGATGCCGGTGCTGTTGATAATTTCAGACTCCCGGAAGTAGCGCCTGAGGCTGCCGTGCCTTCCTCCGTATTGCCTTTTGAGACTGACAGAGTATATAGCCGCGAAGCCTCGACGGTTAGCCCCGGAGAGGGCTGGAGGTCAACGTTTTACGAGATGGGCATAACCGCAGACAAGCACGATAGTTTACTGGAGAGCATAGAGAGTGAGCTGCTTCGCATGCGTGACCAGCACGGTGCGCCGGTTGCTTATCTTGAAGAATTTGATGGACAGCGCAAAGCCGAGCTACGTATGATGATGCCCGCCAGCGGCGTGCTTGACGATCGCGTGCTTGACTATATAGCCGGGCGCGTATAGTCGCAGTATAGTGGTTTTTTGCGACAAGTTTGCAGTAGGCCATCACATTAACATATGATTTAAAGTAATAATTAAGGATAAAATTAAACTATGGACTTACTACTCCTCATCATTGCCTCGCTTGCGGGCGGACTTTTCTCGCTTATCGGCGGCGTGTTGCTACTGAACAAACGTGTCAAACTCGACACGATTATGCTGCTGGCGATGCCGTTTGGCGCCGGAGCGCTCCTAGGCGCGGCATTCCTGGGCGTTTTGCCTGAGGCATTGCATCAGGTGCATGACATCGGCGGCGATGAATCAAGCATCTTGCTGTGGGCGCTCGTAGGGTTCGCAATTTTCTTCGTGATGGAGAGGACAATCCGTTGGTTCCATCGTCATCATGAGCATGGCGGCGTCAACTCGCACAAGTCGCTTATTGTTATTGGTGACACCATCCATAACGCAATCGACGGTGTTGCGATTGGTGCTGCATTCCTGGTGAACCCGGCACTCGGTATAGCCACGGCGGTTGCGGTTGCGGCGCATGAGATCCCTCAGGAAATAGGCGACTTCGGTATCTTGATAAGCAAAGGCATGAAGCGCAGCAAAGTGCTGATAGTTAATGTGCTTAGCAGCCTCGCGACGCTAGTAGCAGCGTTGGTCGTCTATTCGCTGGGCGATATCGTTACGCCGATTGTACCGATGCTGCTGGCAGCAGTAGCCGGGTTCTTTATCTACATTGCAGCTAGTGATATTATCCCGGACATTCACGAGCAGCCGCAGAAGCGGGCTAATATTCAAGCAGCGCTTCTGCTGGTGGGTATTATGATTATTCCGGCGGCTGGGTACGTGATCGAAGATGTATTTGGTTTAGAGCATAGCCACGGTCATGACAGTTCGCTCGAAGCCACCGCTGACGAGCACGGGCACGATGAGACGGCTCCTGAGGCGCATCGTTAATTAATCCTGCTGAGTGTTGATGGTGTGAGGCTGCAGCTCGCCGGTGAGTACGAACTCGTCGGCGAGCTTTTGTATGTGCGGCCATGCGTGCTCATGCAAGTGCTCATATTCATCGCGGCTGAAATTTGCCAACACAAAAGCGGCGGCATCGGTTTGCGCGCGTAAATCATTGGCGACGCCGACGCGGATACGATAGTAGTCATAACCGACGTGCTGGTTGAGCGAAGCTATGCCGTTACTGCCTCCCCCGCTGCCGCCCAGGCGGGCGCGGAGCACACCGAATGACAGGTCAATATCATCGTGAATGACGAGTAAATCTTGCGGATCTAGCTTGTAAAAGCGAATCAGCGCGGCTGCGGATTCTCCGGCGAGGTTATAAAAAGTAGTTGGTTTGACGAGCAATACTTTCTCGCCTTCCCTGTTGGTTTCGGCGATGTAGGCTTTGAATTTTGACGCTTCCTTAAAAGATGCGCCCCAAGCGTGCGCCAGCCAATCAAGACACAAGAAGCCGCTATTATGGCGGTTATGGCGGTAATTAGTGCCGGGATTGCCGAGGGCGAAGATAAGTTTCATAGCATTGACATTATATCATGAATGTTGCAGTATCTTGTTAGAGCGCGCCTGCTCTATGTGGCGCTCAGGCGGCACGCGCGGAAAGCGAATCTGCTGGAGGAGCTGTGGTCATTTTTCAGGTAATACTCGCCGTTGTTGGGTTCGCGACGGTGGTGCTGGGAGTCGCATGGTGGATGAACTACGACTTCTCACATGACAACGCCGCTCCCGCCATGATTAGTACGCTCACAGTCGTGCTGGCGATGGGCGCACAGCTGGTTGTCAGGGTTCTTGACGTCAGCGTCGAGATCGTTGACGTCATGGCGGCCGTCGTCATCGTCGCATCATTCTTGCTTATGTGTGGCAAGTATGTCGTAGACAAGCGCGCCGAAGCAGAACGCTGGCAGAGAGCCACTGACCTCACAAACAGGCATATGCCCAGCTAGGCCGGGCCGCCACTTTGGTGAGGTTGTATGTGGTCGGGGCGAAGCAGCCCCGACCACATACGGATTAGAGAGATTCTTAGATTAAAGCCTGATGATGGTAAATCTTGACTAATACACATAACATGTGTATATTGCTTTTGCAAGAAGTGTCCCGTTTCTGCTACATCGAAAGGTCAGATCACCATGCCTCTTGGGCGCAGTGAAAGTGGAGACAGTGGCCCTCGTAGGGTCAGGCTGGTTAGCACTGGTGGTCGAGGCGGTCGCAAGTTCGACTTCGCTACGCCAGATGACCGAGAGCGGTACGAACAGCATCGTGCCACTCATCCAGAGAGGTACGTAGAGGCCGAGTTGTTGCGAAAACTTACTCGCGCTTCGCTCGACGAAGAAGTCGATCCCTCAGCTGACGAGCCGAGCTCTCAGTGATCGACGACCCGCGTCTGGGGCGTTCCACTATGCAGTAGGCAGGCACGCCCCGAGAGCGGCACTTCTTGCGCTCTCTACTGATATTTGAATTAATAATAGCGCCCTGGCCGGGCGCTATTATTTTTGATTTATTCGTCTGATGTCTCGTTGTTGGTAACTTTATCTTTTTGTTGCTCGGCCAGTTTGCCGCGTTCGGCGAGTCGTTTTTTGGCCTTCTCGTCGCGGTAGCTGATCATGATAGCTGTGCCGGTGAAGTCGAATTCGGCTCGCAGCTCTTTTTCGAGGTAGCGCTTGTAACTCCAATGGAGATATTTAAGGTCACTACCAAAGAGTATGAACCATGGCGGTGACGTGTCGCTTTGTACGAGGTAGCGTAGTTTCGGGTGGCGGTTTTTGAGGCCGGCAGCCGGGTGCTTCGCGAGACTGCGGGCTAAGATACGGTTAAGTTTGGAGGTTTGGATCTGAATTTTGCGACGCTTGTCGATGGCGGCGGCTAGCTCAAACAGCTTGGTGACATTCTGCCCGGTCACGGCGCTGGTGAAGATGAGCGGTGCCCATGGGATAAACGCAAAATTGTTGGTTATGGTCGGCGCGATAGCATCGCGGGAGTAGGCATCTTTTTCGTATGCGTCCCATTTGCTGACGACGATAATCAGACCTTTGCCGGCATCTTTGATCAGCCCGGCAATCTTTTGGTCAAGCGCGGTGTTGAGCTCGCCGGCGTCCATCAAAAGCAGGCAGACATCGGCTTGTTCGATGGCCTGAAGGGTGCGCAAAACCGAGAACTTTTCGATGCCGACCTCGATTTTGCCGTTTCGGCGGATACCGGCGGTGTCGAGCAGTTCGACGTCGCGATTTTCGTAACGCAAACGCACGCGGTTGACATCGCGTGTGGTGCCGGCGATGTTGGCGACGATCGCCTGCTGTTTACCAGCCAGGCGGTTAAAGAGATTGCTCTTGCCAACATTTGGTCGGCCGATGAGCGCCACGCGTAAAACATTATCGTCAGGAATGGTTTGGGCTGGCGGAATAAGACGGGTTATCTCGTCGACAAGCTCGTTTGTGCCGGAGCCGTGCTCGGCGCTGGTACGCAGAATCGTCTTGATGCCAAGCCGTAGGAATTCTTCATTTGGCAGATTGCCCTTGAGATCAGTCTTATTGAGGACGAGGATGACGGGTTTTTTGCTCTTGAGCGCCTTCTTGGCGACGGTTCGGTCTTGGTCGCTCGGGTACTGTGTGCTGTCTACCATTACGATGATGACGTCGGCGACGTCGGCGGCTTCTTCGATTTGCTCTTGGATGGTCGCCTCAAACTCATCTTCTGGGTTGAGTTTTAGTCCGGCGGTGTCTACCAGCCAGAACGAGTGCTCGCCGTGGGTGACGCGGTCAACTACATTGTCGCGGGTTGTGCCCGCTTCGCGCGCAACAATCGCCCGCTGCTCTCCGACGAGGCGGTTAAAGATCGAGCTTTTGCCGACATTGGTTTGGCCGACGATGGCGACTGTTGGGAGCGGTTGTTTCATGTATTCCTTTAGTATAGGGTATTTCGTATAAAGTGGTTGTGTGAAAAATCGGGGCGAACCCCGCGAGACGCAGCCGAAGCCGCAGTACTCGCGGGGTTCGCCGTGGGTGGGGTCAGCGCTCGCAGCCGAGATCGCGCTGGCGTATCTCACTCGCTGCCCATTCGGGCGTCGGGAGTCTGTCCTCGGCGACGACGGTGCCGTCGCCGGGCGATAGGAGGCGCCACGTGCCGCCAAACACCTTGTCCGCGGTGTTGGGGGCGAAGTCGAGCTGCACCGTGCACCCCGCGGCATCGGCTACCCAGATCACGCCACCTGCGGGCGATGAATTCTCGGGCATCACGTTGGTGAAGCCGAGGTCGTGCAAATCTCCTCTCTCCTTGAAGTACTGGCCGCCACAGCCAGCTAGGACGATCGTGACCGACAGAAAAAATACGACCCGCCGGCCGCCTCTTTTTCCCATGATCTAATTATAAAACTTTAAACTATTTTAGTCAATACTTACATCTGTTGAGATCAGTTTTAGTTTGCCTGGTTGCAAATTACCAAGATGAAACGATCCAAACGCGGTGCGATGCAGCGCTATCACTGTGTAGCCAAGTGCTGCGAAGGTGCGCCGGATTTGGCGGTTGCGGCCTTCGTGCATAGTCACCTGAAAGTGTGCGGCGTCGGACTGTTTTTCGAGCGTCAATTTGCTAGGTCCGTCAGGCAGCGTGATGCCGTGGTCGTTGATAAGCTGCTGGTGCAATGGTTCAAGCGGTTTATCTAGGGTGACGTCGTATACTTTCATCTTCACAAACGACGGGTGTGTCATGCGGTGCGCAAAATCCCCGTCATCGGTCAGGATGATGAGGCCGGAGCTATCCTTGTCGAGCCGCCCTACTGTTTTGAGCTTCTGGTACTCAGGCGGCAAGAGCGCATAGATGGTGTCCGTATCGCCTTGCTTGCGGCGCGAACATACGTAGTTGACTGGTTTGTGGAATAAAAGGTAGGTAAAGGCTTTCTTTGCGCTTTGCACGGGCGCACCGTCTAGCGTGATTATGTCGCTGTCGCGCGATACTTGAGCACCCAAAACAGCCGGGGCGCCGTTTACCAGCACGCGTCCAGCTGCGATTTTGTCATCGGCGTCACGGCGCGACAAGCCAAGTTGTTCGGCGAGGAGTTTGTTGAGGCGAGTTTTTTCGGACATGTAGCAACATTATAACTGCTTGCTTCTATAATCCAGAATCTAAACTCTATATTCGTCAGTTTACGTTCGTGGCGGTGCGGTGATCGAGCGGGCTGGTCGGGCGGAAGCGCCTGGCTGGCTTGCGTCACGCGGCGGTACTGCTGGCTGTTGCTCGGGCTGACTGGCAGGCTCGGGCGTTTCTGCCGGCTGAGGCTGAGGTGCAGCTTGTTCCGGGCTAGGCGCAGCTTCGGCTGGCGCTGGTTGCTGAGCTGCGTATGTCTGAATCTGCTGCTCTACGACCTGTTTCTCTTCGGCGGCTGATTCGACGCTGGTCTGGCCGTCTTGTCCGCTGAGTTCTTTTTCGAGCAGAGCTGCGAGCTGTGGGTCCTGAGCAAAAGGATCGTTGAGAGGCGCGATAACACGGTTACGGCTCGACGGAGACGCGCCGACACTAGCACTTTGCGGAGGCTGAGAAAGCGGTTGTA
>Ga0209974_10000851_pt1 | contig 10528 bp, 7 predicted proteins | sample InoplaM3SPM_FD_187592 | JGI IMG/M metagenome (GOLD analysis project Ga0209974, IMG submission 187592) | Arabidopsis thaliana rhizosphere microbial communities from the Joint Genome Institute, USA, that affect carbon cycling - Inoculated... | ecosystem: Host-associated > Plants > Roots >...
ATGTAAATAAGACCGGGCAGAAAAGTAATATGCTAGGTCGTGAACAAAGGTTCCAAGAGATCATCAAACCAGGGGCTTGGACTCGTGCTATTGAAAAAGCAAAAGAAATTTTGCAGGCTCGTAATCCTGAAATGAGCGAAGAGGAAAGAAATAAAATCGGAAAGGCTCTTGGACTTGGAGCCATCAAATATGCAGATCTTTCTTGCCATAGAACAAGCGACTACACTTTCAGTTATGAAAGAATGCTCCGATTTGATGGAAACACTGCAGCCTACCTCATGTATTCTTATGTCCGTATCTCTGGCATTAAAAGAAAAATCGGCGCCGATATCGAAGCCCGCCCGGCCGCCAAGGCCGCCTTGATCCTCGATGTCCTGGGGCCCCTTGGGCCCGTCGAATTACGGTGATTGCCGCGGGCTGCGATGTGACGCCCGAAGGCGCGCAGGTGGCTCGTCAGCTTGCGATGGGCGACGAGGCCACCTTCAACGCCATCCTCGACGCCGTGGAGGATCTGATCGGGCCGAACATCCTGCTGTTCGGCGCATCGATCTTCGCCAAGGACGGGCGTGATCCGCGCTACGTGTCGTGGCATCAGGATTCCGCCTACTTCGGGCTCGATCCGCACGAGGAAGTGACGGCGTGGGTGGCCTTCACCGAAAGCACGGTGGAGAAAGGCTGTCTCAAGGTCATGCCGCGCACGCATCTGGGGCCGGACCTGCACCACGTCGAAACGTACGCGAAAGACAACATGCTCGCGCGCGGCCAGTCCATCGAAGGGCTGGATGAGAACCGGGCGGTGTGCCTGGAATTGAAACCGGGCGAATTCTCGCTGCACCAGGAGCGCACGGCGCATGCCTCCGCGCCCAACCGCAGTGCGGACCGGCGCATCGGTTTTGCGTTCTTCTACATTCCGACTCACGTGCGCTCGACCACCGGGCGCCGGCGCGCGACGCTGGTGCGCGGAATCGACGAGTACGGACACTGGGATGCCGACGATGTGCCGAGCATCGATCTCGATCCTGCATCGATGCGCCAGCTTTCCGCCGCATGGGGCGAGTACAAGGACGGGGAGGTTCAGCAGGCCGCCGATCTCCCGCAGCGATGAGTGTCGCACTCGAATACGGGGTCCCCACCGACAAGGAGGCGCTGCAGCTCCGGCTCGGCATCGCGCGCGGGTTTTTCCGGGAGGAGGGCCTGGACCTCGCGCTCAAGGTGATATTCGGCGGTCCCGAGATTGCGCGTGCCTATGACAGCGGTGCGCTCAAGATCGGCGAGATGGGCACGCCGCCCGCGATCACCGCCATTGCGCGTGGCCTGCGGTTCAAGATCGTCGCGAGCAGCGTGCGGCGGCGCGCCGTGCAGTATTTCGTCGCAGCGCCAGCGGTGGCCGACTGGAACGCGCTGCGCGGGAAGACGGTCGCCGCGTTGTCGATCGGCAGTTGCAGCTACTGGTTCATGCGCGAAGTTTTGCAGCGCCACGGGCTCGACCCGGATGCAGACGTGAAAATTATCGGCCTCGGCGAACGCTATCCGGCGGTGGTGGAGCTGTTCCGCTCGAACGAGCTGGCGGGGGCGGTGCTCTCGGAGCCGAACGTTTCCATCGGCGAGGCGGGCGGTGTGTACCGGGTGATGCAGGCGCTGACCGATGCCGCATTCTGCCCGGAGATGCAGTGGAGCGTGGTGGTCGCCGGGATGCAGACCATAGAGAAAGAGCCGGAACTGCTGCGCGCGGTGCTGCGGGGCTGCCGCAGGAGCTACCGCTATGCCGCGGACCATCCCGACGAGTGGACCGCTTTCGGCGCCGATTACTTCGGCATCGACCGCGCGACCATGTCGAAGTCGATCGCGCGCGAGATGCGCGGCCTGCACTTCGACTGTGAAGTGGACATGCCGGGTCTGCAACAGGCGATCGACCTGCAGAAGCGGTTGGGCGCGATCGAAAAATTGCTGCGTGCCGAGGACATCGCGGATCTGCGCTTTTTACCCGTGGCGCATAAGCGGCAGGCGGAAACGCATCCATAATCGGGAGGCGTGCAGTAACAACGCCGCATAACGCAGGGCCTGACAGGGAGGTCACATGGAATCGATGTGCAAAGCTTTGATGCAGGGCGGGTGTGGCATGTTCGCTGCGCTCGTGTTGCTGGCCGTCGCGCCGGCCGCGGCGCAGGATTATCCGAACCGCCCGCTGCGCTTCGTCGTGCCCGCCTTGCCCGGCACCAGCCCCGATCTGCTGGCGCGGACCATCAGCCGCCATCTCACGCCGCGCATCGGCCAGCCTATCGTCATCGTCAACCAACCGGGGGGCGGCGGCAACATCGGTCACGGCACGGCGGCAAAAGCGACGGCGGACGGCTATACGCTGCTGGTGACCAGCGACCAGCTTTCGATCAACGAAAGTCTCTTCAGCAAGCTGCCGTTTCACGCCGTGAAGAGCTTCGCGCCGGTGGTGCAGGCAATCGTGTCGCCGCAGGTGCTGATCGTCAACAACAGCATGCCGAAGGACGTCGCGGGATTGATAGACTACGCGCGGGCCAATCCCGGCAAGGTCAATTTCGGTTCGCCGCAAGTGGGCACGGTAGGACATCTCGCCGGCGAACTGTTCAAGCGCGGCGCGAAGATCGACATCGTGCACGTGCCGTTCCAGGGCGCGACCGCCGCCATCCGCGACATCATTGCCGGGCAGGTGCAGATGATGTTCGTCACGCTGCCGCCCGCGATCGGCCATATCCAGCAGGGCGCGGTGCGCGCGCTCGCCGTGAGCACCACGGAACGGTCGAAAGCGATTCCGAACGTGCCCTCGCTCTACGAGCTCGGCATGAAGGAGTTTGACTTCGGCGCCTGGCAGGGCGTGCTTGCGCCGGCTGGCACGCCGCGCGCCGCCATCACCCGACTCAATACGGAGATCAATGCGGTCCTTAAGGATCCCGAGGCCAGCAGCGCGCTGCTGAAGATCGGGTTTACGCCGGTGGGCGGCAGCGCGGAGCAGTTCCAGAAGCTCATCAGTTCGAACATCGACAAGTGGGCGCGCGTGATCCGCGACGCGAACATCAAGGTCGAATAATCAGGTCCGAGTTCCTACGGCTCACTACTGAAAGCATTCCGTAGGTACGCAATCCACGTCCTCACTCGACGGCGATTCGTGCCCATATCCCAATATCCAACACGTGACGCAGAATAGAGTGCCAGCGTCGACCGGGAGGGCGTGACCGGGATGAACAAGGCCCGGATGTCATCCTTGAACCGCAGCAGACGGGTTGTCGCAACGATATGGATGCCATTGGCTAACTCATCGACCACTTCAACGCCATCGGACCGAAGCGCAATGGCTTTGAACGTGCGATGCAAGGCGGGCACCGAAACCCGAAACACGGGCGCCACCTCATCCGGTTTGACCATAAAATCGGCTGGCGCTACGAGCCAATTATTCGGCGAGCCGGATCGCTTCAGACTACTGAAGAAAGCGTCGAGCTGCGCCGCTTGCGTCGTCATGGAGTGGTAAGCTTCCCAACGGGAATTTGTACGGCATATATCCGTTTAGTGCTCCTGCCTGTCTATAGCACTGCCCTCGGGACTGACCGGTTCCAATCCCGAGCTGTTACTCAACCAACGCACCGCGAAGGACCGGTTCTCGGCCAGTGCTGCCAATGACGTTAGCTCGGGATGCGAGTCGGACGACGCTAAGTCCTTGCGAATATATCGTTCCAGCCCCGGCTAACAACGTCATCAAGACGAATCCGTTCATGAAGTTATTTTGCGCCAAGGGCAGTATGGGCATATTGATTCAGATCAAACGCAGTGCCTGTCTTCACGCTCAATCAGCGGACGCACAAAAGAAAACGCGCCGAATGGGGGGTACCTCGGGATTACAGCCCGAGCAAATCCTTCGGTTGGGAGCTTGCCTTTGCGCTCAGGACGCCATTGGCACGATGATTTTTACACCACGCCTCAAACTGATCCTCGGGAAGCGGACGACTAACCACATAGCCCTGTATTTCGTCGCACTTAAGAAGTTGCAGGACTTTCAGCTGCTTTTCGGTTTCCACGCCCTCTGCAACTACTTTCAGCCCCAGCGAGTGGGCCAATGAAATCATGGAGGTCACGAGGGTGACGCTGTCTGCGGACGTATCAACATCCGCCACAAACGCGCGGTCGATTTTCAGAATATCAACAGGCAGCCTGGCGAGATAGCTTAGCGATGAATGCCCGGTGCCGAAATCATCGATTGCAATCAGGGATCCGAAGTCGCGTATCTTCTGCAGCTTAGCGATGTTGCTCTCAATATCCTGCATGATCAGGCTCTCGGTAATCTCCAGGTCAACACCCGCCGTGGCGCTTCCATCACCGCATACTATTTGCCCTACCACGTCGGCAAAGTCCTTTTGCGCCAGCTGGAGCTGTGACACATTAACTGCAATCCTTAGCTCCGTGCCATGCTGTCCTTTCCACTTGCGCCACGTTGCCGCAGCCTTTTCCATTGCGCGTCGACCTACCTCGATTATCAGCCCCGTTTCCTCCAATACCGGAATAAACGCTCCCGGCGATATAAGCCCGGTGCCCGGCCTATCCCATCGCAAGAGCGCTTCACACCCGGAAAGCGTCCCCGTGGCTAAAGAAATCTTCGGTTGGTAGTGCAGCGTAAACTCATCACGCTCCAAGGCGTGCCGGAGCGCCGAATGAAGGGAGAGGCGCTCCGCGATCTGGGCGTTGAGCGCCGGGGTATAAAACTGGAAGTTCTTGCGTCCAAGTTCCTTCGCGCGCGATAGGGCCGCCGCTGCATTCCTCAGGAGTATTTCCGGGTCCTCGCCGTCTTGTGGATACAGGCTCACCCCGATACTGCAGGTGACGCTAAGTTCACGTTCCGAGAGAGTGACGGGGGCGGACATGCAGTCAAGCACGCGCTGAAGAGTCTCCACCACCGGCGGCGTTGAAGAAACCGCCTCGGAGGTTCGCCCTATGACTCGAGAGGCAGCCAGCGTATCACTTTGCGCCGGCAGGACAAGAATGAATTCGTCGCCTGCGAAGCGCGCAAGCGTATCTGTTTCTCTTACACAGGAGTGTATGCGAGAAAAACACTTTTGGAGCAGTTCATCTCCAACTGTGTGGCCGAGGCTGTCATTGATAAGTTTGAAGTGGTCGAGATTAATAACGGCAACGGCCACCGGATAACCGTACCGGCGCGCCTGGACCACCGCCTGCTTGAGACGATCGTTCAAAAGGTTCCTGTTGGCAGCGCCCGTGATGGGATCGTAGTATGCGAGATAGTTTAGTTTTTCCTCTTTCGAAATGGTGTCGAGCGCAAATGAAACATCGCCCGCCAGTTCGACCAGCAGCTTGACTTCGTCCTCGGTAAAGTAATCGGGTTCCTTGGCATAGAGCGTGAGCGTTCCCGTTAGAGCGCCCGCCTCGAAGAGTGGTAACGCGATATCGGAGCGATAGCCCAGGCGCAGCGCTTCCCTGCGCTGTTCGCTCCCGACATCAGGTTCGGCCGCCAGGTTGTTACAGAATACAGGGCTGCCTTGCCTTATCGCGCGCCCGACAACGCCCTGGCCCAGCGGGGTGTCGTCGCGTGCCGTTGTCTTAAGGGCAGCGCGATCAACGACCGTCCCGGCTACGGCAATCGGCACCACATCCTGGGATATAGGGTCCCACTTCCCGATGCAGGCTATGCCAAAGCCTCCATATTCCACTGCTATGCGGCATGCTTCATCGAACAGCTCATGGCGGTCGCGAATGCGCACGATTGCAGAGTTGATGCCACTGAGCACTTGGTGAATGCGGGTTAACCTCTCGACACGCCACTCCTGTTCTTTACGTGCCGTGACATCACCGTGCGTGCCTGTGCCCCGGAGGGCGCGCCCATTGGCATCCCGTTCGACCACCCGACCCACAGTACGAATCCAGCGCCACTCACCGTTCTTTGCCTGCATGCGGTATTCGACATCGAGCGTAGGGGCGGTGCCCTTCAGGTGAGCCCCGAGGGCGGTTTTCACCCGAGGCAAGTCCGCCGGATGTGTTCGCTCTTCCCACGCTTTTATGCGCGGTGGAACATCATTCGGACTGTATCCAAGTATTCCCCACCAGTGCCGGCTGAAGGTCACGTCTCCGGTTACGAAATCGTAGCTCCAGACGGCAAATCCTGACGCCTCCAATGCCAGGTCCAAGCGGTACTCGCTCTCCTTAAGCGCCGTCTCACCGCGCATGGCATTCTCCATTGCGAGCTTCTGGCGGTGCAAAGCGCCTACGAGGGCACCGCTGAAAATGAGGGCTAGGACGCTCGCAAGCGAGGCGCCAAGGAGATAGCTATAGTGACGCCTATGAAAATCCTCCAACACTTCATCTTGCGACATTGCGACTGCCACTACCAACGGAAAATCTTTGACCGTGCGGTAGCTCATGTAGCGGCGCACGCCATCCGTCCTGCCTATTGTTTCAAGCTTGCCGACTGGGGCAACCGCCAGGTGCCGGAATAGCGTGCTGGACCGCATATCTTGTCCGGCCGCCTGCATCTTCCCCGTCGCACGAGCACGCTCGGTACCGTCCAGCCCGACAAGCAGGACCAAGCCATCCTTGCCGAGATCAATGACGTTGTAGAAGTTGACAAAATAATTGGGGTCAACGGCTACGAGAGCGACACCCGCGAAACTGCCGTCGCTGTGCTCAATGCGGCGTGTAAGGTGAATCGAGGATCGGCCGGTTACCCGTCCAGTCTGCGGCGTGCCGATCCGAAGGCTGCTATCCAAATTATTCGCGTGGTATTGGAAGTAATCGCGGTCCGCAACGTTGACTCCTTCGGAGCGCGTCATAGAGAGAGTGACCTCGCCGTGTTCGTCTACCGCCGCAGCCGTTGTGATCACCGAAAGGTCGACTGAACCCTCCTGGATCAGGTATTCCGTATCGAGCGATCGGCCTTTTAGCTCCGCCTCGCGCTTTATGAACCGGACGACACGATCAAGGCCTCTCAGCGTGCGAATCGTGTGCTCTTCGAATGCGACAGCCAGGTTGGAATTGTGCCGTATCGCATCCTGAATCGCCTCCTCACGTTCGTACGAGATGCGCTCAAGTGTAACTATCCAGACGACTGCCAGTAAGGCGATGCACGCGAGAAGCACGGCGCCGCCGGTGCGAGTCATATAGCGCCAGTACTTCGGCATGTTGCCGGGGCTCTGTTAGGCTGAACTGGATACGCTGCACATCTCTTTACGCGGGAAACCGCGACGCGGACGAATTGGAGCGAAGTGCTTCAAGTGGCGCGGCATGCATATGACCCTCCCATGGTCAGTCACGATGACCTTCGAAGCTATGGGGAATCGTAGAGCCAGTATTTGATCTGGCGCAAGCAAATAGTTGAAGTAACGCCTGAAAATCTAACAAAACGAGAGATTCAAAGCGGTGACGGCGCGGTGCAGACGCTCAGGCCCACGACATCACGAAGTCGGCGTGGTGTTTCACTATCTCGCCACGCTCTATGAAGCACAAGGTCGCACAGCCAAGGCGGACGATTACTACACACGATGGATCGCGATCCAAGGCGGACCGTATCGTGGACAGTGCAGAGGGACCTCTACCAGTGGACCTCTAATCGTGCGACAGGGACGATAGCAATACAAGCCAACAACGGCTTGGACATCACGACTCGGTGGCATTTTGACGGTAACCGCGTATGTAGGGTGCTCGTCTCAAATATAAGCCGATTGGACTATGCCGCGGCAGGTAAAACGCTTACAAGTTTAGTCAGCGTGATAGGCCATCATCGGATGATGAGCCCTGAAGATTTGTTCATGCGTGTTTGTGGCCGAGCTAGTTACGACGCATGGGAGTATCTCAAGAAACTTCGTAGCCATCCGAATTTCCCCGATCTGTTGCGCCACCTGGACGAACTGCGTGGAACGCTCCTTAAAACACATGTCGAGGAAACATTTCAGCGTGTCGTAAGCCGCAACGAGCAACGAAGATCAAGCAGGCGCAGTCTGCCCGTACGACGCTTCCACTATGGTTACCCGCCCCCTCAAGAACGGCGGGCGGTAGCGGAGCGGCGAACCGCCGAAGATCGACGCTACCATTAAAAGGCTGTCGTGCGCCGTGTAGCGATCCGCGACTTTTCGAACCGCCTCCTCCGGCCCAGGGACTGACCTGAGCAGGGTGGCGGGGGCTACCGCGACCGCGTTCCGCTGATCGCTCCCCACAGCCTGGCCGGAGTGAGCGGCATATCGAGATTCTTCACGCCGAGCGGCCGCAGCGCGTCGAGCACCGCGCCGGCCAACACCGGGATCGAAGCGGTGCAACCCGATTCGCCGACACCCTTCACCCCGAGCGGGCTCACCGTGCTCGGTGTCGGGTGCTCCTCGCAGCGCGGCTCCGGGATAAGGCCCGCGCGCGGCATGTAGTAGTCCATGAAGCTTCCCGTAAGCGGCTGCCCGGTCTGCGGGTCGTAGACCATCTTCTCGCCGAACACCTGCCCCGCGCCCTGCGCCACGCCGCCGTGGAGCTGCCCCGCGACGATCGCGTGATTGATGACGGTGCCGATGTCGTCCACTGCGCAGTAGGACACGACCTCCGTCGCACCGGTGTCGGGATCGACCTCGACCTCGGCGATATGGCAGCCGTTCGGCCATGTGTGCCCGAATTTGCCGTCCGCCTTGAAGGTCAGAGTCCCCGCTTTCGCAAGATCCGCGAGCTTCACGACGCGGTTGGACTCGCCGGTGGTGAATTCGCCGCGCCCGTAGGTAACCTGCGAGGGCTCGACGCCGAGTTCGAGTGCGGCGAGTGCCTTCCCTTCCTCGATCAGCTTGAGCGCCGCCAGGTGACAGACGCTGCCCGCGCCGACGGTGCTGCGCGATCCGCCGGTGCCGTTGCCCTTGAGCTTGGTGCCAGGCGCGCATTCCACGATCTTCACCTGCTCGGGCGCGATCTCCAGCGTTTTCGCGACGATCTGCGCGTAGGTCGTCTCGTGGCTCTGGCCCTGCGACTTGGCGACGGTGAACGCGGTGACCGTGCCGTCCGTGTCGAGCTGGATCTCGACCTCGTCCACGGGTGCGTTGCCGAGTCCGGTATTCTCGATGACCGTCGAGATGCCGATGCCCCTCAACTTCCCGGCCGCCTTCGATTTCGCGCGGCGATCCGCGAAGCCCTTCCAGTCGGCGAGCTTCAGCGCCTTCTCCAGCATGCCGGGCAGGTCGGCTTTCTCGTAGACGCCGCCGTAGACACTGGCGGTCGGCGACGAATACGGGAATGCGGACGGCGGAATGAAGTTGCGCCGCCGCAGCTCGGCCGGGTCCATGCCGATCTCCGCCGCGGCCTGGTTGACGAGGCTCTCTACGACGTATGCGACGTCCGGACGGCCGGCCCCGCGGTAGGAGGCGAGCGGCGTCGTATTCGTGAGCGGAATGCGGTAGGTCCCGTAGAGCGCCGGTATCAGGTAGACGCCGGTCATGCAGTTGGTGGTGTTGCGCACGTGCCCCTGCGCCCCGGGCGAAAGATACGCGCCCAAATCGACGATCCAGTCGATGCGCATCGCGAGGAACTTCCCGTCGCGGTCGAGTGCGAGCTGCCCGTGGGCGATCATGTTGCGGCCGTGCGCGTCGCTCAGGAAACCCTCGCTGCGTTTGCAGATCCACTTGACGGGCGCGCCCAGCGATCTTGCGGCGATCATGAGCGCGATGTATTCCGGGTAGGCGCCCGAGCGCTGGCCGAAACCGCCGCCGACGTCGCGCACTTCGATGACGAGCTTGTCCTGCGGTACCTTCGTGTAGCTAGAGATTTGATTGCGCAGCGTGGTGACGCCCTGCATCGGGGAGTGGATGCGGTAGGTTTCCGTCGTCGCGTCGTAGGCGACGAGGCACGCCCGCGGCTCCATGGGATTCGGGGCGACGCGCGTCGACACGATCTTCGCGCGCGTCACGTGCGCGGCAGCGGGAAAGGCAGCCTCGACCGCATGCTGATCGCCGATCTCGGCTTCCCACGCGAGATTGCCCGGGATCTCGTCGGCGAGCAGCGGCGCGCCCTCGGCGAGCGCGGCTTCCGGATCGGTGACGCATTTCAGCTCGCGATACTCGACCTCCACCAGCTCGGCAGCGTCCTCTGCGGCGCCGGCACTGTCGGCAACGACCAGCGCGACGGCCTCTCCGACGAAACGGACCCGCTTGTGCGCGAGCACCGGACGCTCCGGCGAACGCGCCTTCATGCCGTTCTTGCCGACGAAGCCCATGGTGTGCGGGGCCTTGACGTAGCCGGCACGGACCGCATCCTCGCCGGTGAAAACGGCCTTTACGCCGGGGAAGGAGACGGCATTCTTCGTGTCGACCGAGACGATCTCCGCATGCGCCCGGTCGCTGCGCACGAACGCGGCGTGAAGCTGCCCGGGCAGATTCCAATCGGCGGCGTACCTGCCGGCGCCCGTGATGAGGCGTGCGTCCTCTACGCGGCGGCCGTCGTGATGATGATGGGCTTCGTTGCTCATAGCTGGTCCCGTATCTCGTCGCTTTTCTGATTCTAATGTTTTCAAATATCTTAAATACAAACATTGCGAGAT